>WNFC01025127.1_pt1 | contig 12243 bp, 12 predicted proteins | sample 5400541 | NCBI WGS metagenome assembly WNFC01 (sample SAMN13153342, study PRJNA577476) | soil metagenome | isolation source: 120 cm saprolite under Douglas fir tree site 2 hole 2 replicate 1 | place: USA:California | collected 2015-04-18 | reverse complement strand
TTGGATGAGTACCTCAGCGGCTGAAGCCGCCCTTATCTCATGACCCTCGGCACGGCTGAACAGGCTGCGGAAAAATCTCGTCTTGCTTAAGGGCACGGCTTCAGCCGTGCCGCAAGTGTTCTGTTCGCAACGGGGCTTTAGCCCCTGGGGTGTGCCTTCTTGTCTCCTTGCACTACCCCTCAAAGCCCGTATCTCGATTCTTCAGGCATTACCTATGCCTCTGACAAACCGATTGACGCAGACTACAATCGCTTGCACGGGCCCTATCTACAAATTCCACATTCAAAAAGGACACACCATGAGCGCACAAATTCCACATTCAAAAAGGACACACCATGAGCGCAAGCGCGCCGGTAACACCGGAACGGATCATGCAGTTTGCCTGGGGCTACATCCCAACCTTCGTGCTGGAAGCAGCGGTACGTCACCGCGTCTTCGATGTGCTGGACTCTGGTCCAAAAACACTAAAAGAGACAGCAGCGGCAACGGGAGCCTCGGAGCGCGGTCTACGGACCATCATGAATGTACTGGTGGGATTGAACTTTCTCGCCAAAACGGAGGCGCAGCAATACACCCTGACCCCCGAAAGCGAGGCCTTCCTCGTCAGCACCAAGCCGGGCTTTCACGGCGGCATCCTGAAACACACCAGCGCGCAGCTAATTCCAAAGTGGCTGAAGTTGAATGAGATCGTCGGCACGGGCAAGCCGGCGGTGGCAGTCAATCAGGAGGGAGCAGGCAGCGACTTCTTCCAGAAGTTTGTCGTCGATATCTTCCCCATGAGCTATCCCTCGGCGCTCGCGCTGGCGAAACACCTGGCATTGAACCAGTCCGGCGCCCCGGTCCGTGTGCTGGATCTGGCGGCAGGCTCAGGCGTATGGGGCATCGCGCTCGCCCAAAGCTCGGAGCACGTCGCGGTGACGGCAGTCGACTGGGCAGACGTCCTGCCCGCAACACAAGAGACGGTAGCTCGTTTCGGGCTTACAAACCGGTTCGCGTTCCGCTCAGGAGACCTGCTCACGGCAGACTTTGGGAGCGGCTACAACGTCGCGACGCTAGGCCACATTCTGCATAGCGAAGGAGAAGCAAGAAGCAAAACCCTGCTGCGCAAGACCTTCGATGCCCTGGCGTCCGGTGGAACCATCGCCATCGCCGAATTTCTGGTGAACGCCGATCGAACCGGACCGGTAATGCCTCTGCTCTTCGCAGCGAACATGCTGGTCAACACCGACGAGGGCGATACCTACTCGTTTGAAGAGATTCGAGGTTGGCTGACGGAGGCAGGCTTCACGGACGCACGCCTTCTGGAATCACCCGGGCCTTCCCCGCTGATTCTCGCGACGAAGCCGTAGAGGGGAAGGATCAGGACAGCCCACGGCATCCCAAAACGGGCAGGTGGAAAAAATAGTTCCAAAATGTGGCATGTTTTTCGGCGCGGAAAAACGTGGTGTCAAAGCACCACGTTTACCACGCAATTCACCACAACTTCACCACAAAAAAACCACAACCTGCACGCTCTTTTTCCCAAAAACCCCTGCAAAAACACCTCTTCACCAGTATTTGAAAAATTACTGTTTTATATATAGCTAACCTCCGGGGCAGATACTTCGCCCGAGGGAGGTCCTGCGAACTACCAAGAGATATACACGCCTTTCTTGATCCATTGCGCGTTGTCGATCTGCTGCATCATGAAGTCAGCTACGTCTGCGCGGGAGATGCGGCTGCCGTTAGGCGGAAGGGCGTCGCCATCGATGCGGTAGGAGCCCCGGGCAGGGGCGTTGGTGAGCATCGGCGGCATCACCATGGTCCAGTCAAGGTTGCTGTGAGAGAGGTTGTTCCATTGCGAGATCTGAGAGGCTACGGGCCACTTGAGGAACGTGTTGTAGACGATGTTCTGAACGATCCAGCGGCGCCACGCGGGCTGTTTGTCGAGCGAAGTAGGTAGGGCACCGGCTGAGCCGAGGACGATGATGCGGCGGACAGGTTTGGTTTGGGAGAGGCTCTCCTGCATGGCGGCGATGATTTGAGGAACGGCGCGCTCGAGGACGTCCTCTTTCCTGAGCGAGTTTGCGCCGAGAGCAGAGAGCACCGCGTCAACACCTTCGATGGTCTGGCTGACGGAAGCGAGATCGAAGGGACTGCCCCGAATGACGTGGACCTGGTCCCGCATAGGGAATTTTTCTGGAGTGCGGAGGAGCGCCCTAACGTTGTGGCCGGCGGCTAGGCAACGTTGTGTGAGGAGAGTTCCAGTGGCTCCGCTGGCGCCGAAGATAGCGATGTTCATCGGAGGGCTCCTTTTACTTTCGGGACTGATTATCCTCCGATGCATGACATGTTTGTGAAAAAAGTGGTTGATGTAACTGCCACATTTTGTTTTATTTGATGAACATTCCCACGCTTTGTACTGCGTCTTGTCGAGATGGATAAAGTTGAGGTGTGAAGAAGTGGGATAACCGGCTCGCTGGCGAGTAAGAGAGGGAGAGTCTTCCGAAGCTTGCGTTCTGGAGCGCCTGGTTTTCTAAAACCGGGCATGGTCTCAAGTCGAAGAGTGTGATCAGATGGGAGAGATATCCACTTTTCAAGCGACAACGGTTACTGCGACTAGTATTTCTTCTCTTTTTATCTTCTTTCTTAGAAGCAGTTAGCGACTTTGATCTAGAGTATGGGCATCTGCACGGGTCGCACAGAAGTGACCGAGGTTTCCACAAAGAAATCTATCGCGCTCAGAGTGGGTTCGACCCTAGAATCAAGCAGACGATGTCGCGTCCGATGTGCACAAAGGGTTGGATTCGGTGTACAGTTTGGCCAGCGACAACGAACTGATTTTCCGGAGAGACGACCGTGACGAGTGCAACCCAGGAGCCCCAAATGACCGAGACGACCGCAGTAGCAGCCCCCACCGGCAACCTCGAGATCACCGTTTCGCGAGCGGAGCTGCTGCGGGAGTTGACCGCCGCGCAGGGCGTCGTCGAGCGGAAGACGACGATTCCAATCCTGTCAAACTTTTTGTTTGAGGCCAGTGACGACAAGTTAACGATCACCGCGACCGATCTGGACCAAAGCCTGCGAACGAGCTGCGCAGCGAAGGTCAAGAAGGCGGGAGCGTGCACGATTCCGGCTCGCAAACTGTACGACTACATCAAACTGCTGCCTGAAGGCGATATCTCGATCAAGCTGATGGACAACCACTGGGTGCAGATCCGGGCGGGACGGTCGAATACGAAGATGGTGGGAATGGCGCGGGCGAATTTTCCGCAGGTGCCGGATTTCCCGGCAAGCGGTGCGGTGAAGATCTCGGTGAGTTCGCTGAGGAACATGGTGTCGAAGACGATCTTTGCCATCTCGAATGAGGAGAGTCGCTATACGCTGAACGGCGCGCTGATGGTGTTGAAGGCCGAAAGCATGGCGATGGTGGCGACTGACGGGCATCGGCTGGCGCACATTGAGAAGTTGGGCGAGACGCTGGACGGGGTGTCGGGCGAGAAGAAGACCCTCATACCGCGCAAAGCGTTGAGCGAACTCTCCTCCCTGCTGGGCGCGACCGAAGCTGAGACGCTGGAGTTTGCCGATGACGACCAGACACTGTTCTTCAAGGTAGGCGGACGTGTGCTGACCAGCCGCAAGCTGACGGGACAGTTCCCGAACTATGAGGCCGTGCTGCCCAGGGACAACAACAAGTTTGTGATCGTGCGTTCCGAGGACCTGATGGGTTCGATTCAACGCGTGGCGCAGTTCGCCGACGAGCGGAGTGGCGCGATCAAGATTCGGTTGGAGCAGAATGAGCTGAAACTCTCTTCATCGAGCACGGATGCCGGTGAGTCCGAGGATACGATCGAGACGCCCTATAACTACGATCCGCTGGTGGTGGGTTTCAACAGCCAGTATCTGATTGACTTTCTGAAGGCGATCGGAAATATGGGTGAGGTTCGGCTGGAGTTCAAGGACGCGCAAAGCGCGGGGCAGATGCGGCCCGAAGATGCGAACGAAGATGTGAAGTACCGGTACATCTTGATGCCAATGAGAATCTGACAATATGTAAGAAACGCGAATGGCCAAATCTAATGATTTGGCCATTCATTCAGCGATGCTATCGCTGAAGCTGTACTTCAAAGAGAGTATCGACAGAAAGCTTGCTGGTCAAGAGTAAAAAGCAGGTACGAGGTCTGGTTCGTTGGAGGTATCTGTTAAGAAAAGGGTTATTGTTTATATCGACGGTTTTAATTTATTCTTTGCGCTTCGCGAGAAGAACTGGCCTTTTTTCATGTGGTTAGACGTTACAAAGCTCGCTCAAAAGCTCATATCGACCAACCAAACGTTGGTAGAAGTGAAATATTTCACTTCCCGAATAACGAACAATCCTGGTAAGCAAAAGCGACAAAATACTTATCTGGATGCCCTAGGAACCCTAAACAACCTCCAAATAATTTATGGAAACTATCAGACAGAATTCTTGTCTTGTCCCGGCTGTGGGGTCGTGAAACACATACCCGGAGAAAAGCAAACAGATGTAAACATCGCGACAGAAATGTTAGTTGATGCCTTCACGGATAAAGCGGACGACCTAATTCTTATCACTGCAGACAGCGATCAATGTCCAGCGATGAAAGCAGTTCGCAGCGCAGGGAAAAGGGTCGTGATCGCATTACCCCCTGGGCGAGAAAAATTCATGGAGGTGAAATTTGCGGCAGATAGCAGTTTCGACATTAGTGCCAAGCATCTTCGTGACGCTCTCCTCCCAGAAGAGATAACATTACCGAGTGGTTTCGTGATCAAGTGCTCCGATAAGTGGAAACCGTAGTTGTCTCTTGGCGTTATCAAGATCGCCACCCGTGGGATGCGTTGGAGGCGATTGAAAGCAGCGGCACGAGACAGAAGGGCTTTGTCACAGTGTTCTAGTTTGCTTGCAGCTGCGCATGGGCGCGTTGGAGAACTGCAGCCGAGGCCCCTCAGTTGCGCCTTTGTCGCCAAGTGCGAGAGGAAAAGCTACTGTCTCAATTCCACCTCAGTAGCGCCTTGTCCGCCCTGGTTCTGGGGCGGTTCAGTGATGGCGGTGACGTGGGGATGCTTTCGGAGGTATTCGCGCAGGGTGCGGCGGAGCACCCCCATGCCAGTGCCGTGAACGATGCGGATGCGGGGGAGCCCTGCGAGGAAGGCGCGGTCGAGGAAGCGTTCGACTTCAACTTGAGCTTCATCGGCGGTGTGGCCGATCACATTTATCTCTGAAGCCATGTAGTCGGTGTCGTCGTTGGCGGTCGCAACGGTGATGCCTCCGCGTTTGCGGGCGGCTTCGAGTGGCGTGACAACTTTGACGGACTCGACCTCGGCGATGTCATCGATGGCGGCGCGCATCTTCATCTGGCCCATGGAGACCTCGAAGGTCTTTGCGTCGAGAATGCGGTCGACTCGCGCCTGACGTCCGAGGGATTTGAGTTTGACGAGGTCGCCGACCTTGATGCCCTTGGGGATGTGGGGCTGAGCGGCGGGGTCGTTCTTGTCAGCTCGGTTGGTGTGGGCGACGACGGTGGAGTTGAACTGTTCAGAAAACTCCCGGCGAAGAGTCGCCATGGATCGATTTGACGGTCTCGCGGAGTTGGTAGGCGAAGTCTTCGATGAGGGAGTTCAGTTTGGCTTCCAGCTCTTTGGTCCGGGCCTTTTGTTCGACACGGCCTTCCACTTCAAGGCGGGCTTTTTCGCGAGAGAGCTCACGCTCGCGCTGCTGCAGGGTTTCACGCTCGACGGTAGCGGCGGTGAGCTGGTCGTGGAGCTGGTCGAGAAAGGCCCCGATATCCGCCGTCTGCGTGGTCATCTGGGCGCGGGCGGCGGCGATGATTGCGGGTTGGAGGCCGAGACGGGCTGCAATGTTGAGGCCAGCGGACGCTCCCGGGACTCCGAGACGCAGCTCGTAAGTGGGAGTGAGGGTTTGCTGGTCGAAGCCAACAGCCGCGTTGAGGACGCCGGGGTGGTTGGCGGCGTAGACCTTGAGCGAGGTGAGGTGGGTAGTGATGCAGCACCAGGCGTTGAGCGTGAGGAAGTGGGTTGCCATGGCAACGGCGAGGGCCGCGCCTTCTTCGGGGTCTGTGGCGGAGCCCAACTCATCGAGGAGAACGAGGGAGTGGGCGGTGGCTTCGCGGGAGATACGGTCGAGGTTGATGACGTGGGCGGAGAAGCTGGAGAGGTCGCGCTCGATCGACTGAGCGTCGCCGATGTCGGCGTAGATGCTTTCGAAGAGCGGGAGCTTCGCCTCTTCGGCGGGGACCGGGATGCCAGACTGGGCCATTAGGGATAGCAGGCCGAGGGTCTTGAGTGAGACCGTCTTGCCTCCGGTGTTGGGGCCGCTGATGACGAGCTGCTTTGTTTCAGGCGGAAGGATAACGGTGAGCGGGACAGGAGTCTTTGGTTCTTCGTTTTCTGCCAGCGCAGCTGCTCTCATGCGGAGTTCAAGTAGCGGATGCCGGGCGGCGATGAGAGACAGCTCCTTCGTAAAGATGGGCCGGACGCAATTCAGAGCGGTGGCGAAGCGTGCGCGAGCGAAGTGGGAGTCGACTTCGGCGAGGATGCAGGTGCCGAGGTGGATTGCTGCAGCGTTTTCGCCAAGCGCACGTGTCATTGCGACGAGAATGCGATGAATCTCGGACTGCTCTTCATCGAGCAGGCGGACGAGCTCGTTGTTCTGCTCGATGGTTTCGAGAGGTTCGACGAATACGGTTTGTCCGGAAGAAGACGAACCGTGGATGACGCCCGGTACCTTCCGTTTGAACTCGGCTTTGACCGGAATGACAAATCGGTCGCCGCGGATGGTGATGAGATCTTCCTGGGTGCTGCCGCCTTCGCTTAGGCCGCGCAGGGACTTGCGCAAGCTCTCTTCGATTGCACGGTGCTGGCGTTCCATCGCCCTGCGGATACGGCGAAGCTCGGGAGACGCGTCGTCGTTGAGGCTGCCGTCGGGTTCGATCTTGCCACGAAGGAGGCGCAGGAGGGGAGCAAGATCGTGGCCCAGAAGTGGGGTGGAGAGGTCCACGATGCTGGGCCACTCATAGCGGGTGTCGTGCGGCGGCGTGGCGTTTTTTGGAAGATCGACGAGGTTACGCCATGAGGCGACGCGTTCGACAACGGTGAGGAGGTCGCGGATCTCAGTGGATTCGAGGGCGGCTCCATCGATGCGGGCTTTGTCGAGGAGGATCGTGGGGTCGAAGAGGCCGCGGAACTCAAAGCTGCCGCCCTGGGTGATCATGGCGCGCACCTCGGCGGTACGCTGCTGCTGCTGGTCGATCCAGCCAAGGTCAGAGCAGGGTTCGAGTGTGAGTATCCAACCACGTCCCAGCGGCGAAGAGGTGCGGCTAGCAATGTGGTCGCGGAGACGTGGCCATTCCAGAGCCGCCGCGCTCGATTCGCGCAGCAGCGAGGGAATGACCGGTAGTAGCTCTGGTTTCTTCACTTCATTTATCGTACCCTCGCAGGGAACTGCCAGCGGAACTAGTGCGTAGCAGATAGAGCGCAGGGTCGGCGCCTTAGGTATTTGGAGGTGTGAGATGGTCTGTCAGGCATGTGGAACTCCAGTCGGGGAAGGTGTTCGTTTCTGCCCTAAATGCGGGGCACAAGTCGTTATAGCTCAGCCGATGTATGCGCAGCCGCCCATGCCAATTTACCTGCCGCGGGTGCAGCGAAACCTGCAGACCCTGGGCATCCTGTGGTGCGTGTTGGGAGTGTACCGAGTGGTCACCGGCCTGATCGGCATGATCTTCCTTCGGGCCTTTACCACGCACAATTTCGGTAATGATGCATGGATGTTCGGCGGACGCTTCCATGCGCCTTTTCCACCGATGTGGATGGCCGGTTTGTGGCCGGTGATCGCTGTTGCAACAATTTTCGCAGCCGCGCTCGCGCTTGTGGCAGGCTATGGTTTGCTGAATCGCAGACCGTGGGGCAGGATAGTAGCGATCATCGCGGCGATTCTTGCTCTGATCAAATTTCCCATTGGCACAGCGCTCGGTATCTATACCCTATGGGTGCTGGCACCGGGAGCCTCTGGGCTCGAATACGACGCGATTGCAGACCGAAGCTGAGTCCTAGCCGTTGGACTCGGGACCCGGCTATGTTCCTGACGATTAGAGGTTCGCGTGATGGCCCTACTTCTGCTGATTTTCTCGATCCTAGCGCTTTCACCAAAAGCCCCTTATTCTTCGTCGACCGCTGGCGAAGATCCATCGTTTACCGGCGTCTGGAAGGGCGATTCCGTGTGCCAGATAAAGGATTCACCGTGCCACGATGAGGCGTCCGTGTATTACGTGTCGAAGGGTTCAGAACCCAATAGTTTCCAGATGAAGATGAACAAGATAGTCCAGGATAAAGAGGTGACGATGGGCACGGTGAACTGTATAACTGACTCCAACTCCGGCTCGTACGTCTGTCGTCTAAACGCCCTTTCAACGTGGACGTGGCACCTTAATAAGGGTGCCCTTGATGGAGACATGCAGTATCGAGGGCAACTCTACCGCAAGATTCACCTGATCCGGGCAGAATGAACTTCAATCGATTAGTGGGGGTTTTCCCGGTAGCGCGGATTTTCCTCTCGTTCGCGCTTCTTCACGCCATTATGTTTTCGAACTTTGTCCGCCACTACACCGCCGCCGGCTCCTACTGCACCTCCGATGACTGCGCCCTTTCCGCCGCCCATAAGGCCACCAACGACAGCTCCGCCAGCTGCTGAACCGCCAACGACCTTCGCTGTATTGTGATGACGTTTATCATGAGCATCTTGCTCCCGTTGCGCCTCGCGATGCTGCTCCTGGGTCTGCGCCAGCGCGATGAAGGGCTGGGAAAGAATGGCTGCAAAAATAGTGTGGACTGCAATAGATTTGAGTTTCGTCATTTTTTCACCCTCCTGCAGAGCCAAAGTAACTACCCGAGGTCTGATGCGCACCCGGGCGACAGGGGGTTGCCTCAATGCGCGAGTTTGATGGGTGGGTCGTAAACTATAGATATGAAATTCCCTGTTACCCGTTTGCGTCGTCTGCGCCGTACGGAGTCCATGCGGTCGCTGGTCCGCGAGACCCATCTGCATCCCGGAGCGCTGATCTATCCGCTCTTTATCTGTCCTGGCGAAAATATACGGAAAGAGATTGGCTCCATGCCCGGAGTCTTCAATCTGTCGATCGACGAGGCCGTGAAAGAGGCCGAGGCGTGCGCCGCCCTCGGCATTGGCGGTCTATTGTTGTTCGGGTTGCCGGCCGTGAAAGATGAGCAGGCGAGCGGAGCGTGGGCCGAACACGGGATCGTGCAGCAGGCGTTGCGTGCTTTGAAGAAAAATCATGCTTTGGGTTCATTGGTGATGATTGCAGATGTTTGTTTGTGTGAGTACACCTCGCATGGGCACTGCGGTGTTGTTGCGCGGGATGGCGATCACTATGAAATAGAGAACGATTCCAGCGTTGCGCTGATTGCGAAGACGGCCGCCTCCCTTGCGAAGGCTGGCGCAGATATCGTGGCGCCTTCGGACATGATGGATGGCCGCGTGGAGGCGATACGCACTGCTTTGGACACCGATGGACATGAGCAGATTCCGGTGATGAGCTATGCCTCGAAGTTCGCTTCGGCGTTCTATGGGCCATTCCGCGAAGCTGCGGATTCTGTGCCGCAGTTTGGTGACCGTCGCAGCTATCAGATGGATGGGGCCAACCTCCGCGAGGCGATGCGGGAGATCGACCAGGATATTGCGGAAGGTGCGGACATGTTGCTGATGAAGCCCGCAATGCCCTATCTGGATGTGATCCGCGCGGCGCGGGAGCGATATGACCTGCCCATGGGCGCGTACCAGGTGTCGGGGGAGTACTCGATGCTTCATGCAGCGTTCGAGCGCGGCTGGTTGGAGCCGGAGCGAGCGATGATGGAGTCGCTGCTGTCGATCCGGCGGGCTGGCGCGGATTTTATCGTGACCTACTTCGCGAAGGCTGCGGCGAAGGTGTTGGGCTAAACAAATCGAGGATAGACTGCCGCATGGCACGAATCGCAATCGTTGGAGTTGGAGCAATCGGAGGCGTGACGGCCGCTTTACTGCAGCAGACCGGTCACGAGCTGCTTTTGTGCACGCGTCGCGCGATGTCCGGGCTTTCGGTCGACACGCCGGCTGGCCTCGTCAACGTTCAGGCGAGCTTTGTGACCAGTCCCAGTGATGCATTTGAGGTGGATTGGGTGATTGTGTCCACGAAGGCCTATGACGTCGGCGGCGCGGCGAAATGGCTGGAACAGCTCTGCTCGAATGGCGCGCCGGTGGCGGTGCTGCAAAACGGAGTCGAACATCGAGAACGTTTTGCCCCGTACGTACCCATAGAGAAGATTCTGCCGGTGATGGTGGACTGCCCAGCCGAGCGTCAAGCCCCCGACAGGGTCCGGCAGCGTGGAGTGATGCATTTGAAGGTGCCGGACAACGCTTTGGGCCGCAACTTCGTGAAGCTGTTTGCCGGGACGCCGGCGGACGCGACGACGGTGCCGGATTTTCTAAGCGTTGTCTGGCGAAAACTGTGTTTCAACTCGGCGGGTGTGCTCTCGGCGTTGGTGCTGCAGCCTGCCGGCGTCGTGCGCGGAGAGGCTATGGGTGATGTGGCGCTGCAAATCGTTCGCGAGTGTGCCGAAGTGGCGCGAGCCGAAGGAGCCAACCTGGAAGAGAATGTAGCCGACGTGGTGCTGGCGGCCCAGCGCGCTGCTCCCGCCGATTCGGTCAACTCCATGCTGGCTGATCGGCAGGCGGGTCGTCCGGTGGAGATTGATGCACGGAACGGTGTCATTGTCCGGCTGGGGCGAAAGCATGGAATCGCCACGCCCGCCAATAGTATGGCCGTTGCGTTGATGGAAGCAATGGTAGCGAAGGCTTAGAACTACTCAATGGACGAGGGATCGTCTTCGGCGGGTTCAGGAGGCAGAGGGGTGATGACGACACCCGAGCCAAGCTCCTGCTCAACGAATTCGATATCGCTGGGTTCGACATAACGGATGTTGTAGTTGGCGAGGTTCGCCGCGGCAAGGTAAAGGTTCGAACCGGGAACAGGCGTCCAGTATTTCTCACTCTCCTTGAAGATATTGTTGGCGCGGTCGCGGGCGATTTGGTCTCGACGGAAGCGCTGGGCGTTGATAAGGAAAATTCCCGCGAGTTTGCCGTCCTGATCGGTAAACCAGTTCACAAGGCGGCCTCGGTAGAGCACATTGAGGGTCGAGAGAGCATCGATTTCAACAACAGTTCTAGGGTCGTCGGAGCGCAGGGAAAGCGTGGTGAAGAGAATCTGCCACTCGGAGACATTTTTCAGAAGAAAGCGGTCGCAGAAGGCGCGGAGGAAGGAGCCGTCTGGATAGTCCCCATAGCTGCGGATGACGCGGCCGGTTACCCAGCCTTCGACGGCGCAAAAGAACCATAGGATGGCGACCAAACGGCTTTGTTCTGCGGCGGCGCGGAGATAAGCCGCGATGAGAGTGGGTGAGTCGCGGGTGCTATCGGAGAGAAGTGAGGAAAGAATCGAGTGGTAGGCCTCGCGCTTGCCGATGGAGCTGTGAATCGCCGGGTAGCCGCCAAGCGGAGTGTGATCCAGAAGAATCCAGGTCAGGAGGAAGGGGATGACAGTGACGAGAACCGAGAAGACGATCTCTTCAGTGCGAGTGCGCTGGAAGCGCTTGCTGGAGATGTAGAACGAGAAGGTGAGTCGGTAGATCGCACCCGGAGCCAGAAGATACGCCACCAGAAGAAATCCGGCAACGAGAGCGATCAAGGCGTGCTCGGCTCACGCTGGATGAGATAGCGGTTGCCGTTCTCATCGGTAAAAATAGATTGTCCGGTCTTATCGAGATCGGCCTTGATCTGTTCGCTGACCTGTCGCAGCCGGGAGCGCAGGTCCGCCCGTAACTCGGCGCCGAAGCTCTGGCCGGTCGGCGACGCGGTCGACTTTCGAAGTGTCCGAGTGAGCTCTGCTACGTCGCTAACCATTAGTTCTCCACACAATTCCCGCAGATTCATTATGACGCAAATGTCAAGTCCAAACGGCGATTCTTGCGGCGAGGAATCGAAAAAGTAGCTGGAGAATCGAATAAGATGGTGTGTGTTGGTCCACCTTCATGGAGTGTTTCCTTGGCAGATACAATTTTTGATGTAGTAGTGCTCGGCGGCGGCCCCGCCGGATATACCTGCGCGATCCGCGCCTCGCAATATGGCCTGAAGGCCGCTTTGATTGACGCGAACGACCGGCTGGGTGGAACCTGTCTTCT
>WNFC01007186.1_pt1 | contig 12245 bp, 9 predicted proteins | sample 5400541 | NCBI WGS metagenome assembly WNFC01 (sample SAMN13153342, study PRJNA577476) | soil metagenome | isolation source: 120 cm saprolite under Douglas fir tree site 2 hole 2 replicate 1 | place: USA:California | collected 2015-04-18 | reverse complement strand
GGGATTTGAGGTTTACAAGCTGCTCGATCTCGGTGACCACATCGGGGTCAGCGGATATTTATTTCGCACGCGCACCGGGGAATTGACTGTTCACGTCGAGGAAATCACATTTCTCAGCAAAGACCTTCTTCCCTTGCCCGAGAAGTGGCATGGTCTCACCGATGTTGAATTGCGCTACCGGCAGCGCTACCTAGACCTGGTGATGAATCCCGAGGTCCGAGAGGTGTTCCTGAAGCGCGGGAAGCTGATGCAGTCGCTGCGGCGAAGCTTGGATGCTCAGGGATTCGTTGAAGTAGAGACTCCGATGATGCAACCGGTCGCCGGCGGGGCCGTGGCGCGGCCGTTTGTTACGCACCACAACACGCTCGACATGGACCTTTATTTGCGGATCGCGCCGGAGCTTTACTTGAAGCGGCTGACCGTAGGAGGTTTTGACCGGGTTTACGAAATCAATCGGAATTTTCGCAACGAAGGGCTGGGCTGGCGCTGGAATCCTGAGTTCACCATGCTCGAGTTTTACCAGGCCTATACCAACTATCGCGGCGTGATGGATCTTACGCAGAATCTGATTGAGCAAGCAGCGAAAGACGTGACTGGCGGAACCAAGACCAGGTGGAGAGATCAGGAAATTGAGTGGGCCGGTGCGAACTGGCGGCGCATGACCATGCGCGAGGCGATCATTCAGTACTGGCCGGAAGCCGCGGGCGCAAAGCCTGTGCTGGCCGATTTTGGCTCACACGACGGGGTCAAGAAGCTGGTAGAGCGATTCAATTCTGTGCACAAGCACATGGCTTACGATCCCAACGGGCCAGTCGGCAAGACTGTCGCTGGGTTGTTCGAGGCGGTGGCCGAGGAACATTTGACCCAGCCGACGATCATCTACGAATTTCCAACCGCCGTGTCCCCGCTTTCCAAGCAGAAGCCGGACGAGCCGGACTGGACAGAACGATGGGAAATTTTTGCTGGGCAGATGGAGATCGCCAACGGGTTCAGCGAGTTGAATGATCCCGAGGATCAGCGCAGACGCTTCGAGCAGCAGTTGAACGAACGTCAGCGCGGAGATGAGGAAGCGCACCAGATGGACGAGGACTACATCCGGGCGCTCTCCTATGGGATGCCACCAGCCGGTGGTGTGGGGGTGGGCGTTGACCGATTCTGTATGCTGCTCACCGACTCGCACACGATCCGCGATGTGATTCTGTTTCCCTTGCTGCGGCCGGAGAAAAGCTTAACCACAGAGGACACAGAGGGAAATGCCTAAGCTGGTGGTTAACAGTGCTCGACTATGCACTAGAAGTGGTGCATCACTGTCTCTATACTTCCCTCTAGTTGCCCTCAGAAGTGGCGGCGCTGCCGTAATGTCGGTTAGCCTGCTGGACATTGGGTCGGCAGCGCTTTGCACTGTGCTGTTGCCGCGTGGAATCTCTATCGAACCGCTACACTTTTTCCCTGCATACTCTTGCCGGGCGCAACCTTGCCTGGCGCCGTTTTTCCCTGCGAGGTTCGGGGCGCCTCATACGGCTGCTGATCGGGAGCGAAATTCGCACTCAGGTAATCGATAAGCGCGTCGCGGTCGCTGGGGGCGACCACCGCTCCCCATTTTGTCATCTTGTCGACTTCTTTGGTCCAAGCGGCTTTGCTCAGCCGCTGCTGCAGAATGATGCGCGCCTCGTGACATTCCAGGCACGCCGTGGTGGCCTTCGCCTGCATGGGACCAGCAGGCAAGTCTTCCGTGGCTTTTGGCGAAGGCGGGACCGCCGACTGCGCCCAGAACGGTGATACACAAGCAACAGCGACCAAAACGGTGCTGAAGATCAGTACAAAGAGATCGGGCAGCGGGCACCGATTATACGACACGGATTTTCACCTGATCCACGGCGTTATAAAGATAGCCGCTGGGATTCCAGAGCGGCGTGGCGGGCTGGATGCGTCCCTGGCTGTCGGTGGCACGGGACATGACAATGTACTCGCCACTTTTCGGCGTCTTCCAGTCATAGGTCCACAACCGCCATGCATAATGGGCCTGTTGGTGTCCGAGTTTGGCGGCACTCCAAGTTGTTCCGCCGTCGGTGGAGATCTCGACTTTCGCGATGTCCGCTTCACCCGCCCAGCCAGTTCCGTGAATGGATACTTTGCTTCCTTTGACCTTAGCTCCTTCGCTGGGACTGGAGATCGCTGACTTGACATTAAGCGCGGTCATAACGTGCGTATCTTCTTGCTTCACCGCATCTCCCGGTTTTACCGGTTGGTTGGGGAAGCGATAGCCCGGACTCATGAAGCTGCCGTCAAACTCCTTTTCGAGCACTTTGATCTCGGTGAGCCACTTGCAAGATGCGGCGCCAATCCAGCCCGGTACGAGAGCGCGCGCCGGAAATCCGTGATGCTTGGTCAACGCGGCTCCATTCATGTGTGTGGCGATAAGAGTGTCGGAATCGAGCGCTTTTTCAATGGGGATGCTGCGGACAAAGGGTGGAACTTTGCCAGGAACTTCATCGAGCCCACGGAACATTACGTGCTTGCCCGTAGTCTTTACTCCGCCACGTTGCAATAGGTCGCGCAATCGGGGCCCGGAAAACCTCGCGGTGCTCACGGCACCTTTTCCCCACTGCACGCCGGGAACCTGTGGCCGATAGAGACTACGTCCGTTGCCGGCGCATTCCAGCGTATTCACCACTTCATGAGCCTCGATCTTCGAGAGCTCCGACAGGCTCAGCGTGACCGACTTCTCTACTTCTCCGCCAATCGTAAGTTTCCAGTCCTCTGCGTTACCCTCGCTGGGCTCGTGCATGTGGTTGCGCACGAAGAAGTGCGGAACGGGCGTGATCCAAGTGTTGAAATATTCGACAGGGGTCTCCAGATCCAGAAAGCGGTAAGAGCGAAGAATCATGCCATCCTCGCCCGGCACATCGATGGAGCGAGTCGCGCCTTCGGTCGGTGCCAAAATCCATGCCGGGGGCACTGCCCTGGGCACTGCCCCTGCTGTGAGCATTGCTCCTGACATATGTTTCAGAAAGGTGCGTCTGGAAGTCATCATGCGGCATCACTCAAGCGAGCAACCTCGCGCGTGTTCGCAGCACGTTCCGAGGAACGCCAAATTGATTCTGAATGTTACACCACCGGCCCGGAAAAGGAGAGAAGCCAAAACCGGGCCGGCGGCAGCCTGAAGGAATTACTTCCCTCAGAACGTGTAGACGAGGTCGATCTGCTGACGCTTGAGCGTCGGTTCCTTGGCTCCAGAGCTCGAGACGGTTTTCGCCGCCGTCGCCGCATTGTTCTCAAGGTCCGAGTTGAGCGTGCGTCCCAACCACATCGTGTATTGCGCGGTGGTGTTTTTCTGCAGTTTCCACAAAGCGTAGATGCGGTTCTGCAGAATGTTGGTGGGAGCCCGCTGGTCGCTTTCACCGAACGAGGCAATAATTGCGTCCTGCTCGATGCGCCACCAGGAGTAGCCGATCTGTACATCGTTTTTGTTCTTGAGCTGGCCCACGCTGAAGTCGGCACCATAAGCCTTGTTCTGCTTGCCAAATCCGGTGGCTTTTCCCTTTGTGTCCAAAGGAGCCGAAGCCGCGTTCAGGTTCTGCTCATACTCCAGCATCAGGTTTAGCGGCAGACGCGGCAAACCTGTCTTGAACGTATTGTTCAGGATGAAGTCGGAGTACAAAAAGTGGGACAAGAAGTGCGGCGTGACCGACGTTCCCGCCGCGTTGGTAGTGACGAACGTGGCATTGGTCATGCCGTTGGGCGCGAACACGCAGGGCGGCACCGTGACGTAGCCGGCAATCGCCTGGCAGCCCGGACCTTCTCCCGGCACCGGGCCTGACGGCGTGACCGTGATGACTCCTCCTGTGGTTGATGTGGTGCCCGTGGAAGTCGCTTGCACGGCAAAGGCCGAGGCTTGTAATAGTTGGTCCGCCAAATGCCAGTTCAGCAGCGTGTACGACGGAGTAGCCGTCCAGAACCCGAAATCCAGCTTGGCGGAGACGTTTCCGCCGGTGGCGTATGAGTCAGGCCCTTTCGTCACTTCGTTGAGCAGCAATTGCATGCCCTGAATGGTGAAGTTGCGGATGGGTCCGGCATGCGTGTCAAACGACAGCTTGGCGTCAAAGCCTTCGGGATTGATATCGGGATCGAAGGTTAGCGAGCTCCGTTGCCAGGGGAACGCGAACTTGCCTCCGGTCAGCGACAGCCACTTATGGGCCACCGGGTTGTAGGTGATGTAGCCCCGATCCAAGCCAATCGTCTTGCGATCGAAAAAGTTGGTCAGGGTTTCATTGGTGGTGCTGGGGTCGCCGAGGGTGCCCGTAGCCAGATAAATGCCACCCACAAAGTCTTCGTTCAACTGACCGTCAACGCCGAAACGCGCCCGTACCCGGGCCCGATTGCGGTCCGGTACCCCCTTCTGAAAGTAGTCCTCTCCGCGTACCCGCATGTCTCCAGAGAAGCGAAAACGTCCGAAGGCACTCTCCAGGGCTGAGACCCGCTTCTGCGCTTCCTGCCCGGAAGACACGCTGCTGGTGACCGTGGTCTTGACGTCGGCCACGTCACTGGAGAGTTTGGTCACCGTGCTCTGCTGCTGGTCTTCCGCAGCTTGCGCCGCGGCCGCCTTCTGTTCGGCCTCGGAAGCCGCCGACTGGGCCTGTTGCAGTTGCTGCTGCGATTGCTGTTGGGCTTGCTGCCAGGCCTGGGAGTTCTGCTGCAATTGTTGTGTCAGTTGCTGGATCTGCTGCTGTTGGGCGGCCAAGGCATCCTTCAGCGCCTGCACATCCGCCGCGGTGACTGCGGGAGTTGCGGACTTCGCCGCCACCTTATGCTTCTTCTTGGGGGGCGGTGCCGCCGAGCTGGTTTGCGCCCACACACCCGCTGTGGTGGCCGCCAGCGTCAGAGCTGTGAGTAAGAGGTTTTTAGCAGATTTCATGGAATGGCGTACTCTCCTTTTTGAGTTTGGTTGGACAACTGTTCTTACCGGGGGAATTAAGGGACCTTTGCTACTTCTAAGCCGATCAACATTTCATACCTGCCTCGATGCAATACCTGCCTTCGGCGGGCAATCCTACAGACGACAAGTCGCTAACTTGCTCTCCAACCTGCTTCTGCCGTCACACTGTCGCGTCTGACCTTTCAAGGGCGCGGGAGACAAACAATTCCCTACCCTGATGACAGGCGCATGCCGGCCTGGATGGGCTCCTTACGTCAGACCAAACAGAAGGAAGAAGGGTCGATAGTATGTTGTATCGCCTCCATTGTTACAGGACGGTTAATAAACCGTGAATACACGATGAAAGAGAAGCCATCGAATGCATTACCGGAAACCGAATGGGAGGACAAAACACCGGGAAGCGACCTCCAAATTTCTCATTTCGCCGGTAGTATATAAGTAAGTAGATAATTATAATAGACATTTTGTACCTAATCCGCACACTCTAGAACCCTATCTGCCGGTCTTCTTTCCCTCGTGCGGCGTTCTACGTGGCGGGAGTCAGTCCCCACTTATGTTGCAAGTGGCGTTCCATGGATTTGAAAATCAGACCGTCGACAATGTATCCCAGAGCAATGATCAGAATCATGACGGCGATCACAGCATTCATGTTGCTGGTTTCTCGCCCCATCATGAGCACTTGTCCCAGTCCGAGGCTCACATAAAGCATTTCAGCCGTGATCAGGGAGCGCCAGGCGAAGGCCCACCCCTGTTTCAATCCGGAGACGATAAAGGGGAGGCTGGCGGGCAACAGCACATGCCAGAACAACTGGAATCCGCGAGCCCCGAGGTTGCGACCCGCCATGCCGTAGATTTTGGGCATTTGCTTGCGCCCGTCTTCCATGGCCAAAGTGACCGACAGCAGCGATCCCATGATCACCACAAAGAGAATGGCATTTTGGTTGAGGCCGAACCACAATAGCGCCAGAGGCCACCAGCAAATGCTGGGCAAGCTCTGCAGACTCACCAGCAGTCCGCCCATGGTCTCTTCGAGAAACTTATTACTGGCTACGCCTAACCCCAGAATCATGCCGGCCACCACAGAAATCGCGTACCCGATCAACACTCGACGCATACTGACGGCGATGGCAATCCAGTAGCTATGGTCAGAAAAACCGTAATAAAGCTCCTGCGCCACTCCCCAGGGCGTAGGAAATAAGTAAGCTGGCCAGATTTTGAGCTGTGCCAGAAGTGCCCATAGGCCGATTAGACAACTGTAGAAGATGACGAGTCGGGCCGCGCGCTTCATGGCTCCGCTCCCGGTACAATGTGTGGCTTCACTCCCACGCTGTACTCAACCTCCAGCGAGCGATTTATCTCTTCCCGCAGTTCGTCGAGTATGGCGCGGGCTGCGTGGGCGACGTGGACATCTTCCAATACTCGAGGCCGGGGCAGATCGATCAGAAACTCCCGCTTCACTCGACCCGGACGGAAAGTCAGAAGAACCACGCGATCGCCGAGCCGAATGGCCTCGCGCACGTTATGGGTGACGAAAATGATGGTCCGCCCGGTCTCAGCCCATATACGTTCCAGTTCATCGTGCAGCAGATCTCGCGTCTGCGCGTCGAGCGCGGCAAAAGGCTCGTCCATCAGCAGCACATCCGGCTCTGTCGCCAGAGCCCGAGCCAGGGCTACGCGTTGGCGCATGCCGCCGGAGAGCTGGTGAATGTAACTATCTTTGAATTGTGAGAGATGCACCAGGCGCAAGTAGTAACGGGTCTTCTCTGCCCTGCCCGCCTTGCTGACGCCCTTCATCTTCATTCCGAACTCCACATTCTGCCCAACTGTGAGCCAAGGAAAAAGGCCCAGTTCCTGGAAAATCAGGATGCGGTCGGTGCCAGGTCCCTCGACTGGCTTGCCGTCCACCAGCACCTGACCCGAGGTCTGCTGATGCAGCCCAGCAATCAGATGCAACAGCGTGGACTTGCCACAGCCGGAAGGTCCCACAACGCAGAGAAACTCGCCAGGCTTAACCTCGAGGTTGATGTGCTCAAGCGCCCTTAGTCGTTCCCCGCTCTGCGTATGGTAGCTCAGGCATATTTCGCTCAAGCCGACCTTGGCGATCTCGGGCGAGATACCGCGCAAAGAACGGCCGACTGAAGCCGGGCCTAACTTGCCTCGCGGACCGGCGGCGCGTGCCGTACTGCGGGGGTCGACAGGTACGGGAATTGGCCCGGCTGCGTTTTGTATATTGGAGCTCATTGGATTCCTTTTCGCTTGGTCTCCGCCAATACCTGATTCAGCAATGTCAGGTCGTAGAGGCGGGATAGGTCAGGCATCTTTCGTCCCAAAAATCCCGCATCAAATGACGACTTGGCAGCCGTCATCAAAGAAGACCGCAAAGGGTCGTAGGTAACTTGCAGGCGACCAAAGGCCTCATCCAATTCTGTGGGCGGAACTGCTTTGCCGGTCTCCGCTTGTACCTCGAGGTTCAATATCTTCTTGGCCTCCGGCAGATGGCCGTTGATCCACTCGGTAAGCTCCACATGGGCGCGCAGCCACTTCTTCACCAGCTCCGGGTTGTCATCGAGGAACTTCGTGCTCACGATCAGATGGCAGGTGATGAACTTTCCTTGGGGCCACAAGTCTCGTTCATCGAGAAACAGTCGGCCGTTCCCTTCCCTGATCAAGCGTGTGGCCCAGGGCTCAGGCGCCCAGGCGGCATCCAACTCCTTTTTCAGAAACAGCGTGACCTGATCCGGATTGGCCATCGGAATCACTTGCACATCGCCGCCCTTGTCGACGGACTTCATGCCATGCGCCAGAAGCCAGGCACGAAGTGCGACATCCTGCGTATTTCCCTGTTGAGGCGAGGCTACTTTCCTGCCGTGAAAGTCTTCAGGCTTCTCGATACCGGAATCCCTACGGACCACCAATGAGGCGCCACCGCTCGTCGCCCCGGCAATAATGCGCAAGGCTTCACCGTTTGACCGAACATAGCCCTGAATGGCCGGATTCGGACCGATGTAGGTCATGTCGATTGCCCCGGCAAAAAGCGCTTCAATCGCGCCCGGTCCGGCGTTGAACGTCTTCCACTCGATCTTCACGCCCGGCCCCAGGGCTCTCTCAAAAAAACCATTGGCCTTTCCCACCATTGCCTGCGAATGCGTGATGTTGGGAAACGCGCCCACACGAATCGTGTTTGCCGTTCGCTGCCCCCAAAGCGGAAGACAGACCGGAAGCCACATCGTCAGCCACAGAATCAGCTTGATGGCGAGTCGCTTATTCACCCTTCGATCCCCCCACAACCATGGGAAGAACGCTGGCGGCTGATTTTCTCTTGCGTTTGCCGCCCTTGGCGGACCGCGGTTTTGGACCTGAAATCAGATCCGCCAGGGTGGTGTGTTCGAGTATGTGGGCCGCTGCATCGCGCACATCGAGGAAAACCTGGTAGAGCGCGCGGTGCGGAATATCGCGGTCAATCAGCACGCGCAACTGATCCGCGTCGCCGAAAGGGGCCAAAGGCCCGTCAATCAGCCGTATGATTTCGCTCAGGTGAATGTCCGCGGGATCGCGGCGCAACTGGTAGCCGCCCTTAGCACCGCGCACGCTCTCGACCATGCGAGCGTTCTTGAGTTCGAGCAGGATCAATTCCAGGAACTTCTCCGGAAGATTTTCCTCATACGCGATGTCTCGGATCCTGATCGCACCCTGCTGATATTTGCGGGCGAGCATCATCATCGCCTGCAGTGCATACAGTCCTTTTTGCGAGATCTTCATGGGCTTGACCGATTATCCCATAAATCCTATTTAACTAATAGAGTTTATTGAAATAAGGGACAATGCAACCTTCCTGCCATTGCCCGGAGCCGCTGCGGCACAAATAAACAGATTCTATTCAGTGCTTTGCGAGATCCGGGAGGTGAGATTCCGCCAAGAAGAGTGCATTTAATTGCAGCTTGGGATCACTGCGTTCCCCGGTGTGTCGCCAAGCTGAACGAAGGATGAAGAAGGTCGCGCAGCAGTCAGGACTCCATCCGTACAACCTGCACCGTGATATTGTCCGGCCCACCTCGTTCGAGGGCCATGCTCACCAATGCGGCACAAGACTCTGAAGGGCCGTTGCTCTTGATCACGGTTTCGAGTTCTTGCTCGCTAACCTGGCTCCAAAGGCCGTCGGTGCAGAGCACCAGGGCATCTCCCTTCTCCAGGTTGCGTTCCTGTTCGCCGCTGTCCGCCAAGGACCCCTCGCCCACCCCAAGAGCCGCGGTCAGGATGTGGCGCTGGGGGTGAGTCTCAGCATCCTCGGAACGGACAATGCCGCTCGCCACTAATCTGCCGACATAGGAATGATCCCGAGTGAGTTGTGAAATTCCGGCCCCACGCACCAAGTAAAGGCGACTGTCGCCGATGTGCGCGAAATAGACTTGGCGGCCTCGCAGGACGAAGGCGGTACAGGTTGTGCCCATCCCGTAAAACTGCGGATGCTGCTCAGCATAGTTTTGAATGCGTTCGTGGGCGGCAGAGAAGGCTGCAAGCAGAGCTGCCTGAGGAGTATCGCTGAAGGCCTGGTCATAGACTTCGCGGACAGTTTGGACCGCCAGACGGCTCGCTTCTTGGCCGCCTTCGTATCCGCCCATGCCATCGGCAACTATGGCCAACCGGCCCTTACGCTGGAACTCCTCATCGCTGCCCGGCTCCCAATAGAGGTAGGAATCTTCATTGTTTTCACGCTGGCGACCGATGTCGGTCAGGCTAGCCACTTCAATGCCGGGTCTTGCATTCATTAATGATTAGCGGGAACTACTAGCGGGCCGCGCTGCGAGAATATTACACATCCATGCGAAAGTCTTCCAGAAAACGACTAGCTTGTTCTGATCTGCGATTGAACAACCGCGTTGAGCACGGCTCATTATAGTCAGGCCCAATACTCAGGCCCCGGTCGGACGGAAATGACCGTGTTGTCCATGGATATCGAATGCTAGCGGTGATCCGTACATTACTCACGTCAATGACTCAGCTTCCGGTTGGTGAGAATAGATTTTCCACCGCTGCGTGCCAGCAGATACCGAGACTCACCCCGCAACTCCTTCGGATCGTCTTCGGAACTCCATAGAAATACCGTGGCAGGTCCACTCCACAGGGCAGCAAGAGAATCGGCGGTTTCGAATACGTGAGGAGCATCCGGGAATTTCGAGCCATACCACAGATTCCCACTAGGCTCGTGCAGAACACGCAAGGGAATGCCGGTGTAGAAATTCAGAGACGATGCCTCGTGGTATTCGCCGTCCACAACCAGGATGTCTCCTGGACGGTAGCGCTGCCCAATGGCCACGGCGAGCTGATGGGACGACAAAATTGGGGAGAAGGTCACGAATGCCGAGTGAACGCAAGCCAACAGCCCGACCATCATCAAGGCCAATGCCATATTTCCTTGCCCCGGGCGTCCGCGCCTCCTTAGAAAGTAGTTCGATCCTGCCCCCAAGAACATTGAGACAACCGCCCCCAGCAGCGGGACTCGAAAAGCTCCCATGGCCTCAGGGGTTAGATCAAGAAAGTGGCCAAGAGAAAGGTCATATTCCTGGGGGTGTTTCTTCAGCGAGTCGGCCAAGTCCGTCCCCGGGGCTGGGGCTCGCGACGAAAGCAGAAATACCAGTCCTATGACAGAAGCAATCGCGACGATCACGAGGAAAACCAGGGAAGAAGTTCTGCCTGCGCGCCGCTCGGCCGAATCTGACGCAGACTCCGATTCTTTTGCCAACCAGCCTCCAATGAGCAGCGCCACGCCCGGCACTGCCGGAATGGTGTAATACTCCTGGCGGGTCGAGAAGCTAAAAAATACTACAATCACCAAAACCCAGAGTACGAACAGCAGATTGGCCCTTTGCTGCGTGTTGGATGCGCCGCTCAGTCCACGCCACTTTCTCGGAATCTCGCGAACGGCCTGCGGAAGAAAAATGCACCATGGCATGAGCCAGAGAATCAACAAACCCCAAAAAATCAATAGCGGAACCGTGTCGTAACCAGGAGGCACCCTTTTGTTTACGTATCGCAGGAACTGTTCATTTACAAAGTAGAACCAAAGAAAACCGCGCACTGGCCCCTGCGACGGGTTTCGCAGTGCCGCCAGAATGTGCCAGGGCGCTGCAATCAGTAGAAAAACAATACTGCTCGAGACCAGCCGAAGCTTGAGCAAACGTGCCAGGTTGCCCGTGAGCAGTAGATACAGGACAACAGTCGTTATCGGGAACACAAGCCCAATGAGGCTCTTTGTCAGGACATTCAAAGCGCAAGTGGCGGCAAATCCCCAGCAAGCTAGCCTTGAGGGTGGTTCTTCTTCGAAAGATTGCAGAAAGAAAGAGAAGCCTAAAGTGAGCCATAGGCCGACCATGACATCCGGAATCTGAAACCGCGTGAAAATGTAAGGACCTACACAAGTGCCTAGCGCCACCGCGGAATAGAATCCGCCAGTTTCGCCGTAGGCACGCTTGCCCGCGCCGTAGGTTGCGAGCAGCAGGGCCAAAACGGTTAGCATCAAGGGCAGACGTGTACTCCAGTCGCGGATGCCGAATAGTTTGTAGCTTGCCGCTACGCTCCAATACATGAGAGGAGCCTTCTCTAGGTAGCGGACCCCATCGGTATAGAGGGTTACCCAATCATGACGCAACACCATTTCCCGGGCCGCTTCAGCGTGGACTGTATCGACATCATCCAGGAGGGCCGGAGTGAACATGGCCGCGGCGTAGATCGCAGCCCACAGCAGAATGATGATTAGAACGGAACGAATGGGAATAGATTTCCGGTGAGTGGACGGCGGCGGGGGGAAATTACCCGCCAGGCCTCGGTCCAACGAAGCAGCGGACAAGTTCATGCGATGTTCCGAACACAATTATACGGGACTGCGTTCCTCAGTTTTGCCGCTGCTTTGTGGTGCTCATCTAGAGCGCGACAAAGCCGGTCAACAAGGATCGTCAACTTCGCCGAATCCATTTCTTTGCTACTTGTTCTGCAATGGAACGCCTCTGTTGATCTGTAGGTTGCGGGGCCATAAGCGGGGCCTCCATCTCTGTCATAAACCAAGCTACCTTCGAGTCAAAACCGTGGCTGAGGCGTAATGCCCATTCACACACTTCGATGTACTACTCACTATTTTCCTCACGTTTCACTTGACGTACTATTTCCGTGTCCGCCTGGTGAGGGCCGCATGCTTCGTAAGGGGCCTCATAGTTCGTCACGCCAAGTGGTATGGGTCGAAGGGCAGAGTGTCAAGGGATGGGGTTGCTCTGAATGTGCTTGGGTATTTCACCCTTCTGGCCCGCCCACTGGCGAA
>WNFC01010462.1_pt1 | contig 12246 bp, 12 predicted proteins | sample 5400541 | NCBI WGS metagenome assembly WNFC01 (sample SAMN13153342, study PRJNA577476) | soil metagenome | isolation source: 120 cm saprolite under Douglas fir tree site 2 hole 2 replicate 1 | place: USA:California | collected 2015-04-18 | reverse complement strand
GATGGTCAGCGCCAACAGGCCGATGCCGAAGTTGTAAGCGATCGAAACTGCGCCAGATCGTTTGATCATGATCCCGTGTCGGTTTCTTGCGCGAGGGTTTTTGCGACGAACCACCTCCAAGTGAAGCGATCCGCGATGCGTTGAAGCCATGACCAACGTCGGCGGGGGTTTCGAGGCCCCGCGCCGGCGGGTCCGAGGCGGTGCGTTACGGTTCTGCCGCCGCAGCGCGCTAAACTTATTCCGCCGCGCTGCGGCCCGCGCCCGAAGCGCCGAAGCGGCGCTCGATATAGTCGAGCACCAGGTTCTTGAAATCGGCCGAGAGCGTCGGGCCGCGCAGGGTGTGGGCCTTCTTGCCGTCGATGAACACCGGGGCGGTCGGCTGCTCGCCGGTGCCCGGCAGCGAGATGCCGATGTCGGCGTGCTTGGATTCGCCCGGGCCGTTGACGATGCAGCCCATCACCGCGACGTTGAGCGCCTCGACGCCCGGATAGCGCGTCTTCCACGCCGGCATCGATTCGTGGATGAAGTCCTGGATGTCCTTGGCGAGCTCCTGGAACGTCGTCGACGTGGTGCGGCCGCAGCCGGGGCAGGCGGCGACCAGCGGCACGAAGGTGCGGAACCCCATGGTCTGCAGCAGCTCCTGGCAGACCTTGACCTCGAGCGTGCGGTCGCCGTTGGGCTCCGGGGTCAGCGAGATGCGGATGGTGTCGCCGATGCCCCGCTGCAAAAGAATGCCGAGCGCCGCCGAGGACGCGATGATGCCCTTCGAGCCCATGCCGGCCTCGGTCAGCCCGAGGTGCAGCGCGTAATCGGAGCGCCGGGCGAGCTCGGTATAGACCGCGATGAGGTCCTGCACGGCCGAGACTTTGGCCGAGAGGATGATCCGCGATTTTTCCAAGCCGATTTCCTCGGCCCGCGCCGCCGAGAGCAGCGCCGATTGCACCATGGCTTCGCGCGTCACCGCCCGCGCCTCGACGGGCTTCGGCGAACGCGCGTTCGCGTCCATCAGCCGGGTCAGGAGCTCCTGGTCGAGCGAACCCCAATTGGCGCCGATGCGGACCGGTTTGCCGTAACGGATCGCGGTCTCGACGATCGCCGAGAACTGCCGGTCCTTCTTGTCCTTGAAGCCGACGTTGCCGGGGTTGATGCGGTACTTGTCGAGCGCCTCGGCCGCGGCCGGATGCTCGGCCAGGAGCTTGTGGCCGATGTAGTGGAAATCGCCGACGATCGGCACGTTGACGCCCAATTTGAGCAGCCGCTCCTTGATGTGCGGCACGGCGGCGGCCGCCTCGTCGCGGTCGACCGTGATGCGCACGATCTCCGAGCCCGCGCGCGCCAGCGCCGCCACCTGCGCGGCGGTCGCGGCCGCGTCCGCGGTGTCGGTGTTGGTCATGGACTGGACCACGATCGGCGCGCCGCCACCGACGGCAACGCGCCCGACCTCGACCGCCACCGACGTATGCCGGGGGGCCGGCGCGGCGGTGGGCGCGGTGGTTTCCATTCCGTTCTCCATGGCCAGCGCAGTGCCAGATCGGGGTTTCGGGGTCAACCGGCCCGGCCGCGGGCCGGGGCCCGGCTGCCGGCATGGCTAATATAGGCCGAAAACGCCGGGAGGGCAGGGCGGGGCTAGGGACGAAGCCGAAGTGCTGACAGGGTGATTGTCGCCTCGACCTAGCGCCGCCACGCATGCCCCCAGCGATCCGCATGCGTCACCTCCGCCACCGGCCGGCGCGCGAGCGGGCCGAACTTTCCCTGCGGATAGCCGATCGGCATCAGCGCGTAGGTGGACACGTCGTCGGGCAGGCCGAGCACCGCTCTGACCTCGTCCTCGCACCGGATGTGGTTGGTCGTGATCAAGGTGCCCAGCCCGAACGCGCGGCAGGCGAGGATGACGTTCTGCACGGCCGGATAGATGCTGGCGCCGCGGATGCGGCGCTCGTAGGCGAGCTCCTGCTCGTAACGTTGCTGCACGGATGCAGGCAATGCCTCGCGCGGCGGCGGCGGTCTCTCACGCAGGCACGGCACCAGCAGCACCGGCGCCTCGCCCATGTGCTCCCACAGGTACGCGCCCGAGGCGAGGAAGCGTCGATACTGCTCCTCGCTCATGTGCGCGGGACGCCCGCGCGCGCGATAGACGGCGCTGGCGATATCCGAAGCCTTGCGGTAGATCGCGCCCAGTTTCCGCCGCTGCTCCGCGTCGCGCACCACAATGAAGGCCCAATGCTGGGCATTGCCCGCCGAGGGAGCGCGGATCGCGGCGTCCAGGATCTTCGTGAGAATTTCATCCGGCACCGGGTCGGGCTTGAGCCGCCGCAGCGAGCGCGCGGAATACATCGCGTCGAACAATCCGATTTCCGACATGGGCTGCCTCGCTGCGCTCGAACGAAAGACGACCTCGGGATCACAGCCGCTGCAAATTGCCGATCGAGCTGGAGGCGAGGAACAGGCCGATGCGGAATCCGGCTGCGGTTGTTTCGGTCCTGAGAATTACGCTTCCGTCGCTCGTGCGCCACAAGAAGAAATCCGCCTGCTGCTCCGCGGGTTTGCCGAGCTCTTCGACGCAGTATCGAAAGGTCTCCGTCACGATGCGGTCCGCGTCCCGGCGGTTCGTCAGCAGCAAATACGGAGCGATCGCGCAGATTCGACCATGCACCGCCTGCACCATCACCTCCCAGGGGTGCCCCAAAAAACTGACCGGCACCGCGTTGTAGTTCTTTTCGCCCACGAACTGGCGCCCCATGGCGGCATTCTCGCTCGGGGAGAACTCGATGAGGCCGCCGAGCCCCTCGACGGATCCATCGAGCTTGTACCTGCCAACCGCGAAAGTCTCAGGCGGAGCAGCTTTGCCTTGAAACGGCCAGCGCATCATCGGTCATTCTCGCCAATATTGAATGAATGAACCAATAGGTCTCCCGCCGCGACTAATACCAGCGCTGACGACTCCTGACTCGTCGAGTTGCCGGCGTTGGCATGACGCTCCGGTCAAGCCCGGCCGCTGTTGCATGGCAGGCCACGCATCGAGTCTGGCCGAGCCGAGTGCGCCAGGCAATCGCAAACCGGAATTCGGGGAGAAAGCGATGCTCCAGCAACACAGGCCCGGCGTCCTTCTATGCCTGGAGCGGGCCGGCGAATGCGAACGGCTGGCGGAGCTGGCCGGCGATTCTCGTTCCCGGGAGACCTACGTTCGCATGGCAAGCCAGTGGCGCGCGCTTGCCGCGCACCGGGAATTCGTCGAGCAGATCGAGGGCCTGCTTACCGCTTCCGGCGCGAGCAAACGAGAGGAGCTCGATGCTTCGCCGAGCTCGGCGCCGGGCTGAGGCGACGCCTCGCCCATGCCGGCCAACGCCGAGCACGCGCAGATGCTCTCGGCCACGGCTTGCGATGCTCGTTGCCGCGCGAGTCGAACAGGCGCACCCTGTGAGGGCTCCAAGGAGGGAGGACAAGGTGCGCCATTGGCCGGTAGGACTTGCCGCGGCGTTGGCAGCCGCTTTGGCGCTCGTCGCGAGCCCGGCGTTCGCCCAAAAGGCGGGCGGCACCTTGCGCATGTATCTGTGGGACAACCCGCCGAGCGCCTCGATCCACGAGGAGGCGACCGTCTCCACCGTGATGCCGTTCATGGCCCTGTTCAACAACCTGGTGCTCTACGACCAGGCGAAACAGCTCAACACCATGGACGCCATCGTGCCGGAGCTGGCAACCAGCTGGGCGTGGAATGACGACGGGACCCGGCTCACGTTCGCGCTGCGCCGGGACGTGATCTGGCACGACGGCAAGCCGTTCACGGCCAACGACGTCGTGTGCACGATGGAAAGGCTGCAAGGCAAGGCCGAGGACAAATTCCGCAAGAACCCGCGCAAGATCTGGTGGAACAATTTGAAAGAGGTCGTCGCCGACGGCGACCATGAGGTGAGCTTCATCCTCGGGCGTCCGCAGGCCTCCTTCCTCGCCCTGTTCGCCACCGGCTACACGCCGATCTATCCCTGTCACGTCTCGGCCCAGGACATGCGCACGAAGCCGGTCGGCACCGGACCGTTCAAGTTCGTGGAGTTCAAGGGCAACGAGTCCGTCAAGCTGGTCCGCAACGCCGACTATTGGCGCAAGGGCCATCCCTACGTCGACGCCATCGACTGGCGCATCGTCGCCAACCGGTCGACCCGGGTTCTCGCCTTCATCGCCGGCGAGTTCGATATGACGTTCTCGCTCGACCTGACGGTCGCGCTGGTGAGAGACATAAAATCGCAGTTGCCTAAGGCGGTTTGCGAGCTGCAGCCGACCAACAACACCACCAACCTGATCGTCAATCGCAACGCGGCGCCGTTCGACGATCCCGGAATGCGATCGGCGCTGGCGTTGACGCTCGATCGCAAGGCCTTCATCGACATCCTCACCGAGGGTCAGGCCAAGGTCGGCGGCGTCATGCTGCCGGGACCCGAGGGCAGCTGGGGCATGCCGGCGGAAATGGTCGCGGCGCTGCCGGGCTACGGCACCGACGTCGAGAACAGCCGGGCGCAAGCGCGCAAGATCATGGCGGGCCTCGGTTACGGTGCGGGCAATCCCCTCAAGCTCAAGGTCGCGACCCGGAACATCCCGCTCTATCGCGATCCGGCGGTGATTCTCATCGATCAGCTCAAGCAGATTCACGTCGAGGCCGAGCTCGATCCAATCGAGACCAACCAATGGTTCGCCAAGGTCGCGCGCGGGGATTACTCGGTCGGCCTGAACTTGACCGCCGCGGCGCTCGACGACCCGGATGTGAACTTTTACGAAAACTACGCGTGCGGCTCGGAGCGCAACTACCCCGGCTACTGCAATCCGGCGGTCGACAAGCTGATCGACCGGCAGTCGCGGGAGACGGATCTAGCGAAGCGCCGGAGCTTGGTGTGGGAGGTCGAGAAGAAGCTCGCCGAGGACGTCGCCCGGCCGATCATCATGCAGGGCGTCGCCGGCCTATGCTGGCAGCCCTACGTCCGGGGCTTCGTGCTGCACCACAATGGCATCTACAACAACTGGCGCTTCGACGACGTCTGGCTGGACAAGTGATATGATACCAATGCCGCAAACGATCGACTCGTCATGCCCGGCCTTGTGCCGGGCATCCACGATCTGAATGCCGATACATGGAAGACGTGGATGGCCGGGACAAGCCCGGCCATGACAGGTCAAGTGCTATCAATACTGGTTTATTCCTCCCATCAGGGTCGGGAATCGGTTGTTTCGGAGGTTTCTGGCGCGGGTTGGGCAGCGTCGCCGGCCGATGTCTCGGGCGCCACGGCGGACGGCTCGCCGCCGATTGCCCGCGACGGGAACAGGGCGGCCGGGAAGTCCGCGGCATAGCGCGGCGCTTTCGGCCGCGGGCGATACTCCGGCCGGGGACTGAGGTCCGGCTCGACCAATCTGCGATACAAGTGCCACGTCGCATGGGCGAGGACCGGCATCACGACGGCGAGGCCGAGCAGGAACGGCAGCGAGCCGATCAGGAGCGCCACCGCGACGATGAGGCCCCAGATCGCGATCGGCACCGGGTTGGCGAGAACCGCTCGCACCGAGGTGTGGATCGCCACCGCGGCGCCGACCTCGCGGTCGAGCAGCAACGGGAACGAGACCACGCTCATGATCAGCACCAGGACCGCGAAGACAAACCCCAGCGCGTTGCCGGCGATGATGAGCGTCCAACCGCGCGGCGTCGTGAAAACGTCCCGGGCGAATTGCGTGAGTGAACCCGGCGTCGAAAAACCGAACAGGGACTGATACAGCAGCTCCGCCGTCGCCAGCCAGATCAGGAAGATCGCCATCAGCAGGAACCCGAGCGCGAGGATGGCGTCGCGCGAGGGGGATCGCAGCACGTCGAACGCATTGGTCCACGAGGATTGCAGCCCCAGCTCGCGCCGGCGGCTCAGCTCATAGAGGCCGACCGCCGCGAACGGACCGAGGAGCGCGAACCCCGAGGCGAGCGGGAACAACAGCGGCACGACCTCGTAGCCGAACGTCAAACAGGCCAGGAACAGGCCGACGAGCGGATAGAGGATGCCGAGGAACAGCACGTGCGTCGGCATCGCCGAAAAATCGTCGATCCCTCCGGCCAGCGCCTGTTTGAGGTCCGTGAGCCCGATCTTGCGGACTTTGGGGTACGAGGGGGTTTCGCCGACACCGGCGATCACATGGAGGTTCGGCATCGTCCTGCCTCCGGAATTGGCCGCCTCGACGGCGGCCGCGACGGCGGTATCGATGTCACCGCCGCTCGCATTGACCCGCGCGACCCCCCGCGAATTCCCGGCCATTGTACCGCACCGGCCGATTGCCGTCATCCGGCGTGCCCCTTCAAACAGATGTGAGAAGCTCGTTATTCGGCGCCGATCTGCTGCACTGCGGCAGAGCGCGCCGCATTCCCGCGGAACGGGGTCATCAGGCTCAAGCCGTCGCTACTGGGCGAGGCTGATCGCGCGCAGGTAACGTGACACGCCCGGATGCATGAGGTCCACGCTCGGCGCCCTTGAGGCCGCACTCGCACTCGCGCAGCAATTCAAGCCGTTTGTCAGCGGTATCGGTGGTCTGGATCGACAGGCCGGTAATGTTCCCGCCCGGTCGCGACAAGCTGGCGACGTAGCCGTTCCCCACGGGGTCGTTTGCCAACGCAAAGACGATCGGAATGACCGATGTCGCCTGCTTTGGGGCGGGGACGGAGCTTCCCGTGGTGACGATGACATCTACTTTCAGCCGGACGAACTCGGCCGCGATCTCGGCGTAGCGTTCCTCGCGTCCCTCCGCCCAGCGATACTCGATCGCGACCGTGCGGCCCTCGTTCCAGCCCAGTTCGCGCAGCCGCTTCAAGAAAGCGGCGGTCCGCGGGGTCCAGCTTGATTGCGTGCTCGATCCCAAAATGCCGACAGTCGGCAGCTTTCCCGCCTGCTGCGCGCGCGCCGCGAGCGGCCACGCGGCCACCGCGCCGCCGACCAGCGTGATGAAGTCCCGTCGCCTCATGCAGGTACTCTAGCACGGCGCTTGGCGGTCGAAGAACGCGCTTCCGACCCCGGCCATGTCGCCCGGTGGGCACGTCCCGGAAGTCGCGCCTCACGTATTTGACGGCTGCTCACGGTTAAGAAGCGGACCCCGGGCGAGATGTCATTAGCCCGCGGGCCCACCGGCGGGTTGCCCGGGAGCTCGCTCAAAACTCGACGTCGAGCTCGCCCGGTTCGGCGTTGGCGGCGGCGATCCATTCGCGCATGAAGGGCCACGCCAGGATACGCCGGCAATAGCCGGAGGCTGCCGCATCGAGCTTCACGTCGTAGGTCGCAAAACGGGTGCAGACCGGCGCGTACATGGCGTCCGCCGCGCAGGGCGCCTCCCCGAACAAATAAGGGCCGCCGTAACTCATCAAGCAGTCGCGCCAGATCGAGGTCACGCGGTCGACGTCGGCCTGGGCGCCAGCCCAGATCTTGAAGCCGGGATAATGCGCCCGGATGTTCATCGGCAACGCCGAACGACTAGAAGGATCTCGTGGTGCTCTTTCGCCAAACCTCGCCCTGTTATCCGTGCTCCTGCCCCGACCGGCTGCGGTCCGCGTGCGGATGCCGCGCGTGGCGCCGCATCGCCTCGGCCAATGGATCGCACTTCATTCTTGAGTGTTGCTTATCTGCCACATGTCGAATCAACCGGTGGTGATATACTTATGATCGAATCATTCTTGGAGGCCGCCATGAGCAGGTTGCTCGCTGTCGCCGTTGCGGTTGCTGTCTTTGTTTGGGGAGGCTCCGCGCAGGCGGCCGACATGCCGGTAAAGGCGCCCCCGCGAATGGCAGCTCCGGTTCTCACGATTCCCTTCAGTTGGACCGGCTTTTACGTCGGGCTCAACGCCGGAGGCAGCTTGGGGACCTGGGGCGCGAGCAGCAACGCCCAGATCTTCGAGCCCGACTCGTTCAGTTCCAGTCCGAGGCTGCTGGGCGCCGTCGGCGGCGGTCAGGCCGGGTTCAACTGGCAATTCGATCCGTGGGTAGTCGGCATCGAAGCCGACATCCAAGCGACCAGTGAGCGAAAAACACAGGCTTTTACGCTTGTCTCGCCCGACGATTTTGCCTGCGACCAAGCGTTCCCGTCGTGCGACTACCTCAACAGATGGAAGTTTCCGTGGTTCGGAACGGTGCGCGGACGCCTGGGCTTTGCCAGCGACCGATGGCTGTTCTACGCTACGGGCGGTTTTGCCTATGGCGAAGCTCGATACGATCTCGCGCTGACCGGTCCGGTCTTCGGTTTGGTTGTCCACGATTCTACGCGCAAGTCGGGCTGGACCGCCGGCGGCGGCGTCGAGGCGGCGATCAGCAGTCTCTGGTCGGTCAAACTCGAGTATTTGTATGTCGATCTGGGCACGCGCAGCATCTCTGCAGAAAATCCGTTCGCAACCCCTGAGACTATCGTCAGCAGTTATCACATTCGCGACCACATCCTGCGGCTCGGAGTGAACCTGCGGTTCGGCGCGGTTTCCAGCCCGGTCGTGGCGAAATACTAGATCGCACGGTCCCGGTGCTGCTGGTGGCAATTGCAACGGTTCCCAAAATTCAAGCAGAGTGGGCTTTACACGCTTGAAGAACACACAATGGGCAGCGTTCATGGAAGCTCACGGGGGAACGGAATTTCGTACGTCTCGTGAGAGACATTCGTTGCGGTCGAGCCAAGATTGTTGAAAATATCTTTCAGACCGGGACCGATCAGCTTCACGGCACCAAACACGGCGAGTCCAGTTCCGGCAGCGATGAGGCAGTACTCCATAGCCGCTGCGCCGGTCTCGTCGGTCACAAAGCGCGCCAGCAGGTTGGGCATACGCACAATCCGCTCAAACAGGTTGCCCCCTGCAGCGTCCGGCATCTTCGATGACGGATCTTACCGATCGATTTGAAACAAGACCGGCATCAATCGAAAATTGTCGGAAATTTTTTACGGCGGATCTCGCCTGCGCACCCGAGAAGCCGTGTGGGAACCCAGCGGCTACCGCGGATTACCGCACCGTTGCCATAAAGTTCACAGACGCGCTGCTACTCCAGCATCCACGAAGGTCAGCAATACCGCCGGAACGGTGATATGGTGTTATGCCAGCCAGGTTGTCCATTCGATTTCGTTGCGTAGATCTTCGCCGTGCTCGCCGGTTGCAATTTTCAGAAACTGTATAGTGCCTGAAATCTGCTTTATACGAAATACCGAAGCGAGGTGTGCTCGACCCGCCCACCGTCCAATTCATCGCCTAGAGTATCCCGCTTTCCCGCTGTGGTCTTGTCTGCTCCTGGGCACATCCCGGAAGTGGCGCCTGACATATTTGACGGCTGCTCACGGTTCCAAAGCGGACCGCGGCAAACCAACCAATGACGCATTTATGAGTTCGCATCCCAGCTCCCGGCTCCCGTCCAGTCCGCGCAAGAACGCCCGGCTACTTGGCCAGGCCGATCTCGCGCAGGTAGCGCAATGTGCCCGGATGCACGAGATCGAGGCTCGGTGCAGCAGCCAGCGTGTTGGCCGCGGTCGTTTCGCGCGCCTGCGGGAGTTTCTTGCCGAGCGCATCCTCGGCGCGGTCGAGCGCGCGCGCCAGCCGATAGGCAATGTCATCGCTGAGCGTCGGCCGCGCCAGGATGAAGCTCCACGAGCCGACCGAATGGATTTCCGCGTCCTGTCCGGGATAGCTGCCGGCGGGCACCGTCAGGGCTTTCAGAAACGGGTGCTTATCGCGGATGCGCTCGAGCTCGGCGGCGTCCGGCGCGAGGAACCGCCCGCCCGCCTGCGCCATCGCGGTGAAACCCGGCCAGCCGGCGCCGCCGCCCCATAACGCCGCGGCGCGGCCGTCGAGCACCATCGCCGGGCCGTCGCCGGCGTGATCGAGATAGATCGCGCGAAAATCCCGGTCCTGGTCGAGCCCGAGCCCGTCGAGCATGTAGCGCGAGAGAATCACCAATCCGGAACCGCGCGCGCCGAAGGCGATCTTTTTGCCGACGAGATCGCGGATCGATCGGGCCGGACTGTCGCCGCGGACCACGAACATCCCCGGCGTCGAATACATCGCCGCGAGGATCTTGAGATTGGTGCGCGGGTGCTGCCCTTGGTGTTGCGCGGCTCGAGGAAAAGCGAGGCATCCGTCTGGTTGACGACCTCGGCGAGAGCGCTGCCGTAGAGCGGAAACCCGCCGCCCGGCGTGGCGGTCCCGAGAGAGATTCTGGTCTTCTGCACGGCCGTCCCCGGATCTTGCGCCGCCGCGCAGGTGGCCAACACTACGGCCGCCGCCCACACGGCATGGTGGAGCCCGTTCATCCGTTTCCCTTTAGAGCCAGTCTCGAAAACGGCTGCCGGTATCACCGATGATCAGGCGCCGGCGGCAGCGTCGCCGCCTCATTCGATCACCTCGTCGGCGCGGACCAGCAGGGCGGGAGGTATCTTGAGCCCGAGCGCTTTCGCGGTTTTGAGATTGATGACGAGGTCGTAGGTGGTGGGGTTCTCCACGGGTAGTTCGCCGGGGTTGGAACCTCTAAGAATCTTGCCGACAAAAGCAGCAGCGCGCCGATGAATAGCGACGATGTTCGGACCGTAGCTTATCAAGCAGCCGGCTTGCGGAAACTCTTTGAAGGCAGCCACGATCGGGAGCCGGTGTTGGACACCAAGCTCCCCGACTCGTATTCGGTTAGGGAAAGCCACCGAACCCGCGGACACGAGAACCGCTTCGGCTCGCTGCTCCGTCATCGCCGCGAAGGCACGCTCGAAGTCGGCACCATCCCGCACCTGAAACGGCCCGAGAATACGCAGCCCAAGCTGGCCGGCAGCACGCTCGATCGCGGGAGACCAGCTTCGGCGATAATATTCGGCATCCAGATCCCAGAGGATGGCGATCCGAGAGATGGGGCCGACCGCCTCCCTCAGTACGTCGACCTCCTTGGCGAACCGATCGGGTGAGTCGGAGTAGGTCACCCCCGTTATGTTTCCGCCCGGCCGGGCGAAGCTGGCGATGAGGCCCTCTCCGACGGGATCGATGCTTCCCGCAGCCATGACGATGGGAATTTTCGTCGTCGCAGCCCTGGCCGCCTGCATCGGGGCCGGCCCCCTAACCACGATGACATCGACATTGATCCCGACAAGTTCGGCGGCCATGGCCGGCAGACGCTCGAGGGCACCCTCTGCGAACCGGTGCTCGAACATCAAATTCCGGCCCGCGACAAAACCTTCCTCGCGGAGACCCGTTTCAAAGGCCTCCGTTTGCGGAGTGGTGACGCTGGGACCCGCGTTCAGCACGCCGACTCGATACATCTTTCCGGCCTGCTGCGTGCGTGCGGTGAGCGGCCAAGCGACTGCCGTGATGGCAAGCGCGATGAACTCCCGCCGCCTTGTATGGCGGGAAAGCAGCATTCTCAGGGGCGACGGGGATTCGATCATGGCCGTCTCCCCGTCGCGGCCAGAAGCCCGCAGGTGCCCCGGATCCCAAACCGATGGCACCGACGGGCGGGCGCTTGTCTGCACGTCCGGCCCTGGCTAGCGTGGTGGAGCCCGTTCATACGCTTCCCTCTAGCACGGAAACCGTTTTGGAACTCACTGCGGTGCGCGCCTCATTTCCATTAGTCTCGTACATTCGTCTAGAGACTACGAAATAAGGTTTTGCCCGGCAGCGGCACTGTTGCTCATCTCACGACAGCATTGCGGCCAGCTCCGTGAAATTGCCGACGATGATGTCGGGCCGGTGCGGCGTTTCCCCGAACGGGCGTTGGCGGCGGTCGATGAAGGCGGCGCGCATGCCGTAGGCCTTGGCGCCGATGCAGTCGAACGCGTGATTGGCGACGAACAGGCAACTCGCGCGGTCTTCGCCGATCAACTCCTCGGCTTTCGCATAGGTCTTCCAGTGCGGCTTGAAATAGCCGGCTTGCTCGACCGAAATCACGTGATCGAAGCGAAAGCCGATGTGCGGTCCGGCGGCCGCCAGCATGTCGCGATCGCCGTTGGAAAGGATGGCGAGCTTGTAGCCTGCGCCGCGCAGCCGCTCGAGCGCCGGCACGACGTCGGGGAACGGCTCGAGCGTTTCGATCCGGGCGACCAGCCAGCGCACCTCGTCCTGCGTGTAGGGGATGCCGCAACGGTCCATGACGTACGACACCGCGCGATGGCCGATCTGCCGGTAAGGCGTGTGACCGCGGTCGCACAGCGCGTCGATCATCGAGTTCTCGAAATGCGTACGCCGCCACCAGGTGACGAAGCTGTTCGGTCTGCCGGCCCAGCCCTTCTTCTTCAGGA
>WNFC01007580.1_pt1 | contig 12246 bp, 10 predicted proteins | sample 5400541 | NCBI WGS metagenome assembly WNFC01 (sample SAMN13153342, study PRJNA577476) | soil metagenome | isolation source: 120 cm saprolite under Douglas fir tree site 2 hole 2 replicate 1 | place: USA:California | collected 2015-04-18 | reverse complement strand
GGCACCGCCCGGCAGGCGGGCCGGATCCGCGGGCTGCGCGGCAACAGCCTGGGCATCTCGCTGATGCTCATTGCCGAGTACGGGCTCGGCATCGGCGTCAATCTGTATGTCCGTGTCCCGGCTGCCGACCGGGGGAACGGGCTCGCGTCCGCTGTTGGCCGCGCGCTGACGAGCCAGCCCGTCCTGCTCGCCATGCACGCCGGGCTCGGCCTGCTCTTGCTGGCCGCCGCGGTCAGCGTGCTAACTCGCGCCTTCCGCGCCGGGCACCGATTCGCCATCGCGGCGTCGGTGACCGGCATGCTGGCCATCGCGGGCGCCGCGGTCAGCGGTGCGAGCTTCGTTAATCACAGCAAAGCAGGCGCGTCCATGGCGATGGCCGTCCTGACCGGCATCGCTCTCATGTGCTACCTAGTAAACCTCTTCGCAGTGCGGCCGACGGCGCCGCGATGACCGGGCTCTACGACGCGGCTCGAAGGCTCGAATAGCTACAGGGGACACCCGAAACTGCCTAGAGACAACGGCGGCCATGACGACAGTCGACTGTAGGGTCGTTCAGACTTAGTCTCCGGCTTGCCGCTGGGTCGGCTCACTGGGTGTGGTCACCGGCTGAAGTCGCCCTCCAGGGCAATGATGGTGATCTTCTGGCCGTCGGTGACGGCGAAGCGCCGGCTTGGTTCGTCAACGGCGATCCTGGCTGGCCCGGAGAAGGAGTTGTCGCCCACGATCGAGCTGGTGGCATCGCCGGTGGGAAGATCCGGCCACTCGCATGCCAGTTCGCCGGTGCTGGTGTCGTACAGGCAAGGAGTTCCCCGCGACCCCGGCCGGGTACGTTCTGGACGCCCAGCTAGCCCGCCGACCGGGTCCAGCGCCGCGGCGACGTGAGTGTCAGCGTGGGTGTCGACCCCGCCGGGCGGAGCATCGCGCTGCCCGGTTGAGCAGGAAAGGGGGTCCGGCCTCACGCCCGGCCCCCACAGAGTCAGTTCGGTGGACAGCCGAGTGCCATCTGGCGGACAGGACGGCCGTCCAGATCGAGCCGTCGGGTGCTCTACGAGCTGGCATTCGATAACTATCGGTGACGGCGTTCGCCCGCCGTGGCGGTTTGATTCCAGTCGACCGGGTCGCGGCGGCCGGCCCTTCTACTCCGGCAAGCACAAGAAGCACGGAATGAACCTGCAGGTCATCGCGCACCCGACGGCGAGATCCTGTGGGTCTCCGGGCCGTTGCCAGGCGCCGTGCACGACCTGAGAGCGGCCCGGACCTGGGGCATCCTCCGCGAGCTGGCCGCCTTCGGGCTGATCGTCCTGGCCGACAAGGGCTACGCCGGCGCGGTCCAGCACATCATCACCCCGTACAAGGGCCGCAGCAAGCCGCAGTCACAGAAGGACGCCAACCGTGCCCGCCCGAAACTACGCGGTCCAGGCGAACGCGCGAACGCCCAGCTCAAGACCTGGCGCATCCTGCGCAAGCTCCGCTGCTGTCCCTGGCGAGGCGGGCGCCTGGCCAAGGCCATCCACGTCCTCCAGTCCCGCGAGAACCAAGGATGAAAGGCCAACTAGTGCGGACTTGACTCGGCAGTTCCACCAGGGTGATCGGGATGAGCGCGAAGGTCGTCGAGCCATCTCCCGGCCTGCTCGATATGGCGGCGGGTCAGCCCGATCGCCGGATCAACCGTGACAGTCAGATGCCGCCCAAGGCCAGGCTGCTGCGTGAGGCAGCTGGGCACGTTCGGATCGTCCTCGAACCACACGAACGGCGTCTGCCCAATCGTCCGGGGCGCCCCTGACCAGGCACAACAGCGGCTGCTGACGCTGGGGATGGACCCGCCAGAAGCTCTCAACTTAGACCGAAATTGAGACCAAGGCTCGTGCCCCCCGCCGGCCTAGTCGTCGCATCGAATGCGCATCGTCGCAGGTCCGGTCTTGGCTTGAGCTGGACAACGCGCCCGGTGAGTCGGTATTCATCCTTCGCGAGGACAAGAACGATCCAGCCACCGAGACGCGCATTCCCTTGCACCCTGGGATGCAACTCGTAATCGATACAGAGCGCCTGTACCACGTTGTATGGCATCCGGGCCCGCGCCCGCGCTATGCCCTGATCACCTCGTGGGAGAGCGATGACGTGCTCGACAGCTGGATCACGGCCGAGCTGACACCAGAGCGCAAGCTGGCCAGTATCTGACGTAATCCCGGCGCACGAAGGCTGTCCCCACCCGTGGTCCCACGGCGGCCACGCTGAGGCATGTTACGCCAGTTCCCGTGACCGGTCGGCGCCCGGAGAAGGTTCAATGATCCGGCACGGCGCGGAGCCAGACGGCGCAGTCCGGTGGCAACAGGGCTCCGTCGAGCGGACCGCTGGCCAGGAGCACGCCCGCATGCTCAGGCATCGCCACGGGTTCGGCCGACAGGTTGACCACGCAGTGCACGCCAGGGTCCCGGCCGAAGACGAGTACACCGTCAGGCGAGGGCAGCCAGGTCATGACGCCATCCCCCAGGGCTGGCTCGGCCCGGCGGATGCGCAGCGCGGCCCGGTAGAGCTCAAGCATCGAACCTGTGTGCCCGGTCTCCGCCTCAACCGTCAGGTCACGCCATTGCCTGGGCTGGGGAAGCCAGGGCCCTGCCTCGGCGCCAGCAGGCGAGAAGCCGAATGGCGGCTCGGCGCCAGCCCACGGGAGCGGTACGCGGCTGCCGTCGCGGCCGGGGTCGGCACCCCCGGTGCGGTGCCAGATCGGGTCCTGGCGCTGCGCGTCAGGGATGTCCTCAACCTCCCAGAGGCCGAGTTCCTCGCCCTGGTAGACGTACACCGAGCCGGGCAGCGCCATGGTGAGCAGCGCCGCTGCCCGGGCGCGTTGGGTACCGAGTGCCAGGTCGGCCGGAAGGCTGTGAAGGTACTGCCGCTGTCGCAGGCCGAACGCGGTGTCGGCGCGGCCGTAGCGCGAGACGATCCGGTCGACGTCGTGGTTGGACAGCACCCAAGTTGCCGGCGCGCCTTGCGGCGCGTTCAGGGCCAGCGTTTGGTCGATCACCTCACGGAACTTTCCGGCGTCCCAGGGACAGGCGAGGTAGGGAAAGTTGAACACGGTGTGCAGCTCGCCCGGGCTGACGTACCTGGCCAGCCGCGCCGCGTCAGGCATCCAGATCTCTCCGACGAGCACCCGGCCCGGGTATTCGTTGGCGACGGCTCGCCAGGCGCGGTAAATGTCGTGCACTTCGTCCCGGCCAGAGTATGGGTGCGTAGGGCCGGGCGGCTGATCCGAGTCGACCTCGGGCAGCGCTGCGTCCTTGCTCAGCAGCGCCGCCGAGTCGATCCTGATGCCGTCAGCGCCGCGCTCGAACCAGAAGCGCAGCACATCCTCGAACTCCTTCCTGACCGCCTGGTTAGCCCAGTTGAAGTCGGGCTGCTCCGGTGCGAACAAGTGCAGGTACCACTCGCCAGGCGACCCGTCGGGTTCGGAGACCCTGGTCCAGGCAGGACCGCCGAAGATCGACTGCCAGCCGTTCGGTGGCTGCTCCCCCGACTCGCCGCGGCCCGGCCGGAACCAGAACCTGTCCCGCTCGGCCGACCCCGGATCCGCCGCCAGCGCGGCCTGAAACCATGGATGCTGATCCGAGCCGTGGTTCGGCACGATGTCAATGATGATCCTGATGCCGAGCGCGTGCGCCTCGCCGATCAGCGCGTCGGCGTCGGCCAGCGTGCCGAACACCGGGTCGATGTCCCGGTAGTCGGAGATGTCGTAGCCCGCGTCAGACATCGGCGACGGATACCACGGGTTGAACCAGATGGCGTCTATGCCGAGGCCGACCAGATAAGGAAGGTGCGCCCGTACGCCTGCCAGGTCACCGATGCCGTCGCCGTTGCCGTCGGCGAAGCTGCGCACGTACAGCTGATAGATGGCGGCGCTGCGCCACCAGGCGTCGTCGGCGGCCGTGGGCGAGCCGGGGCGGTGAGAGCCAGGGTCTGGCACGGGAACCTGCTTTCTGTCGGTTTCAGACATGGCGCGGCTGACTGGATGGCGCTGAGCGCCCGGCCGATTCGCGGCCCGGGCCCTGGCGAACGCCGCAGTAGGCCGGAGTCAGAAGTCAGCCTCGAATGCCCCCGGATGTCAGGCCGGCGATGATGTTGCGCTGGAAGATCAGGAAAAAGATGATCGTCGGCACGGCTGCCATCGCGGACGCTGCGATGATCAGGTTCTGCTCCGTCGTCCCCGACGCCTGCCAGATGCCCACATTGAGGGTTTCCCTGGTGGGGCTGTACCCGTACTCGACCAGCAGCGGCCAGAGGAAGTCCTTCCAGACAGCGACCAGGCCGAAGATCGAGACCACGCCGATGATCGGCCGCGAGATAGGCAGCACGATCGAGCGCAATATCCGCAACCGGGACGCTCCGTCGATCTGCGCGGCCTCAATGAACTCCGCGGGGATCGAGTCGAAGAAACGTTTCAGCAGGAAGATGCTGAAGGCATTGGCTACCGACGGCAGCCAGATCGCTTCCGGCGTGCCGATCAGATTGATGTGCAGGATCGGCAGGTCGGCGATGGTCACATACTGCGGAACCACCAGGACGGTGCTCGGAATCATGAGCGTGGCCAGCATCATGAAGAAGATCACATTGCCGAGCGCTGGCCGCAGCTTCGAGAGCGAATAGGCGGCGGCCACATCGAAGATGAGCTGGAAGGCCAGCGCGCCGAAGGCGTAGTACAACGTGTTCCACAGGAGCCGGGCGATGTCCAGCCGGTCGAACGCGGCCTTGTATGTGCTCGGGTCCAGGTGATGCGGGTACAAGGTCGGCGGGGTGGCGATCGCCTCCTGCGTGGATTTCAGCCCATCGGCGAACAGGAAGTACAGAGGCCCGATGAACACCAGCGTGAACACTACGATCACCAGGGTCAGGATGATCCGGTAAGTGATCTTGCCGCGACGCCGGTTTAGCTGCGCGCTGGATATGAGCGTTCTCGTCGAGCCGGTCACAGGCCGGCGCCGCGATACGCGGGCGGCGCCAGTGGCGAGTCCTGCCATCTGAGTCGTCCTCCCTATCCGCGCTCTCGCGTCACCCACAGGAACCCGCCGGAAAAGACGGCTAGCACCAACATGAGAACGACGCCGAGAGCCGAAGCGCTGTCGTAGTTGCTCGCGCCGCTCATCGCGAAGGCGTATTGGTAGATCAACATGACCACCGACTGAGTGTTGTTGCCTACGCCGCCGCCGCCATTGGTCAGAACGAACGACTCGACGAACATCTGCATGGTCGCGACGACCTGCAGCATGAGGAGCATGATCAGGATCAGCTTGGTCTGCGGGATCGTGATGTGCCTGATCCGGCTGAACAAGCCTGCGCCGTCGAGCTCGGCCGCCTCGTACAGCTCGCCGGGAATGTTCTGCAGCGCAGCCAGGTAGATGAGTGTCGCACCGCCCATATTCATCCAGGTGGCGGCGATCACCACCGAGACCATCGCGGTGCTGACGAAACCCGTGCCCGGCTGGAAGACCCACTGCGAGGTCGGCAGGTGCAGCGCGCGCAGGATGTCATCGAACAAGCCGTACTGGGGGTTGTAGAAGTAGGCGAAGAGCAGCAGCGCCGAGGCCGGCGGCAGCATCACGGGGAGGTAGACAAGCGCCCGCAGGTAGCCCGTGGCATGCCGCAACTCGTTCAGGAGAACTGCCACGCAGAACGGGACGGCGTACCCGATGACGAGCGCGAGCAGCGTGAACTCCAGCGTGTTGCGCCAGGCCTGCCAGAAGGTCGGGTCGTGAAAGATCCGGATGTAGTTTTCCCAGCCCGCCCAGGTGTAGCCGCCACCAAGCACGGCCTTCTGGAAGCTCATGATGATCTCGCGGGCGATCGGGTACCAGGAGAAGAACGTGAAGCACAGGACCGCGCCCACCAGGAAGCCATGCGCCGAAAGGTTGCGCCTGACCTTGCGTCCGAAGCGGCCGGTAGCAAGCTGCCTGGCCGGCCGCGGCGCCGGCTTCGACCTGCGAAGCGTCGCGACGTCTGCCATCGAGTCTCCTGTCACCTGCGCTCTTCCGGCCGGAAATGACGTGCGGGCTTGGCCAGGCGTGGGGGCCGGCCAGCAAGCCGGCCCCCCACGCGTTCCTCGTGGCTAGGCTTACAGGCCGCTGTTGGCCAGGATCGTGTTGACGTTGCCCGCGGCTGTCTTCAGCAGGGCCTTGATGTTGGCGTTCGACTGGGTCAGCACGGCTAGCATGACCGGGTCGAGCGTCTTGTAGACCGCCTGGGCGTCGACCGGTTCGCCGTTGTCGGGCTCATTGGCATTCACGTACGGCGCGTAGTACGCGGTGTTGATGGTCGCGTACTTGGCCCGCAGCGCGTTGATCTTCGCGCCGGTGGCGCCCGCGAACAGCTGGGGCTCGGGGAAGCCGACGGGCAGCCCGTCCGCCTTGGTCCTGGCGAAGTTGAACTGGCCGGTGCCAGGTGTCAGGTCCTCGAAGTTGATGAACTTGATGCCGGCCCGGATCTGCGCGGGCGTGTCATGCTTGGCGAAGACGTAGGTATTGCCGCCGCCGAGGGAGCCGGCCGGCGTGCCGGTCAGGCTGGGCAGCGGGCCCATGCCGATGTCATTGATGTTGCCGTGATCCTGCGGAATGATCACGTTGTAGACGTCGTCGGGCGCCGCGATGTACATGCCCAGCTTGCCGGCGCCGAACTGCTGTTGCAGCGAGCCCCACGACAGTCCCTGAGTCGCGCTCATGGCGTGGTCGGTGAACCGCAGCGTGTGCAGCGCCTGAAGGATGGCAGCGCCGTCGGCGTTATTGAAGTTGGCAGTCGGCGGGGCCGTGGACATGTTGACCATCGAGCCGCCGAGGGCGTCCATGTAGGACGAGAAGTGCCAGCCGCCGGTGTTGCCCGCGCTGTAATCGCCCCAGCCGTATATGCCGTGGCCGAGCTTGGCGATGGCCGTGGCGTCCTTCTCCACCGCTGCCCAGGTCGTTGGCGGGCTGTTGGGGTCCAGGCCGGCCTTGGCGAACAGGGCCCTGTTGTAGATCAGGCCCTGAGTGTAGTTGGAAGTCGGCAGGCCGTAGATCGTGCTTCCGGCGGTCACCGCCTTCACCGCGCCGGGTACTACGTCCTTGAGGGTCGGCACTGTCGTGCTGTTCACGTACGGCGTGATGTCGGCCGCCTGGCCCGACAGCAGCACCTGCCGCAGGTCGGTGAAGTAAGTGTAGAAAATGTCAGGCTCGGTTCCCGCCCTGAGCATGGCGGTGAAGGTGGCCGGAACCTCGCAAGGGTAGTTGTACACGCTCTTGACGGTGATGTTCCGGTTCGCCTTCTCGAAGAGGGCGACGTCCTCGACCCACTCCTTGTGCTGCACAGGGTTGTTGGCCTGCGTCGGTGCGCAGTTGATGCTGATGGTTACCTTGCCGCCGCCGGACGAGTTCGGCGCGCTGTTGCTCGAGCAGGCCGCGGCCCCGAGCCCTAGCGCTGCCACGGCTGCGACGGCCGTCATGCGGCCACCGTGCCGGCGGTGAAGCTGTCTGCTCATCGATCAATCCTTCTTCCTCGGGCTGAACGTGGCCGATCTTGCGCGCCCGCACCGCGGTGGCAGCAAGCTGGACACGCTCCGGGCCGTGCTCCGAATGATCACGAGTCTCATGAGTCTTTCGAGTCTCCAGAGTCTCCCGAGTATCCCGAGTCTGACCGGATTGCGTCCGCTTTGGGCGCCGCGCTTATCGCCCTCAACATACTGAGGCGAACATCTGGTAGCAAGATATCGATGAAAATCCGCAAGGATACAACTTGGTTACGAGATTCGGGCACTCCCGGGCGTTCTGTGCAGGACCAGCTAGACAAGACGGCGCGGTAGTGATCCAGGTCACGCAAGGACTTGCCAGCGGATGTCGTATTGTTGCGGCATGACGCGAACTCCCGCCCGGCGCCTTGCCGAGGTCGCCCAGAAGGTCGGGGTCAGTGAGGCCACCGTGAGCCGCGTCCTCAACGGCAAGGCGGGCGTTTCCGACAGCACCAGGAAAGCAGTCCTCACCGCCTTGGACGTGCTCGGCTACGAGCGTCCGACCCAGCTGCGCGGCGACCGTGCGAGGCTCATCGGTCTCGTCCTGCCCGAACTGCAGAACCCGATCTTCCCTGCGCTCGCCGAGGTGATCGGCGGCGCCCTGGCGCAGCGCGGCTTCACTCCCGTGCTATGCACTAGAACGGCCGGCGGCCTGTCGGAAGCCGACTATGTCGACATGCTGCTCGACCAGCACGCCTCTGGCGTCGTCTTCGCGGGTGGTCACTTCGCCGAGCTGGCCGCCCCGCACGATCATTACCGGCTGCTGCACAGCCGTGGCGTCCCCGTGGTGCTGGTCAATGCGGCCATCGACAACCTGGACTTCCCCTGCGTGTCGACCGACGACACGACGGCGGCCGGACAGGCCTTCCGGCACCTGGCCTCGCTCGGCCACGAGCAAATCGGCCTGGTCGTCGGCCCCGAAGACCACATGCCTTCCCGCCGCAAGCTGGCTGCCTATCTCGACCACGTCCAGCGTTCCGGGCGCAGCGCCGCCCCGGTCGAGCACGCGCTGTTCTCACTCGAAGGCGGGCAGGCGGCAACTACCCGCATGCTCCGGCATGGCGTGACGGGCATCATCTGCGGTAGCGACGTCCTGGCCCTAGGCGCGATTCGGGCCGTGCGCCGCGCCGGGCTGACCGTGCCGGGTGACGTCTCGGTCGTCGGCTACGACGACTCGGGCTGGCTGAACTGCACAGATCCGCCGCTCACCACGGTCCGCCAGCCCATCGAGTCGATGGGCAAGGCTGCGGTCGCGCTGCTGGTGAACGAGATGGAACACGCATCCGCGTACCACGAGGAGTTGCTGTTCGAGCCAGAACTCGTCGTGCGCGGATCGACGGGCCCGGCACCAGCCCGGATTCCGTCCGGCACAGCGGCGGCCACCTAAGCGGCTGTGGCCGGGCAAGGCGCCAGCAGCGCGATGTCCGCGTCCTGCACCTCAATCTGCGCGAGAGTATCGGGGGGCGGCGCTTCGCGATCGAGACCGAATCCTCGGCCTGGGGCGTCGTCGAGGCAACCGTCTTCGCGCTTTCCACGGCAGGCATCGGAGCCTCGGGACAAGTCCGGCATGCCCTTGTCGACAGGACTGCCGAGGCGATCGTCGCCGAGGCCATCGAGCGGGGGCGGATCTGATCGTGCTCGGCTGCCCACGGCCGTGACGAGCTCACGACCCGGCTATTCGGCAGCGTGACGCTCCGCGTGCGCCAGCACGCGCCGTGCCCGGTGCTCGTGGCCTCCCCAGCGGGCAGAGATGGCCGCCACCGTGTTCAGGAAAGCGTTACGCCGGTCACCGGTCCTGATCCGGACATCTACCACGATCACACCGCCACGGGCGGGAGCGATCACCTCAGCACGGCCCCCGTGGGCTGACCGGTACGCGGGCCCGTTGGTTCGCCGGCGTGCGCCTGCCGCGCTGCGCTGTTGCCTGCGCGGTATCCGGACGGGCGCCGGCTCGGGACGATCTGCTGGAGGGCGCGGGCGGCTGGAGGCCGGCCTCGGGCCAACCTTTTCAGCCGCATCCGGACCGTTTGAGCTGGCCACGCTCTGATCCATTCATCTGTGCGAGTTCGCGCCGTGCCGTCTTTACCCGTTGTGTGACGTCTGCAGGTATTTCGCCGCCACTAAGGCGGGAACGGAGTGCGCAGCCTACTGCCTCGAACCAGCGATCGCGCCGCCTGTCGCACCCCAGAAGAGAGAGCACTTGAGCACAGACGTAAAGCCCGCCGCACCACGGCACCCACGCTGGATGAATCGTCGCGGGGCGACATGATTGTCCGGCCGGATCGGATCTCCCTGTTCGCGCGGAAAGCCAATGCCTAGAGGGCCTGTTGGCCACCTTGCCGCGTCGGCGACGCGGGCGGCCGCCATCAGCGCCGGCAAGTCAGTCCGGTACCTGTCCCGGGCGCTTGGCCGGGGCGGCGGCACCACGCTGCCCGGTCGTGTCGCCAATCGGCTTGACCCTGAGCTCCTCAGGAGCCTTGCCCAGGATCTGCCGAACGGCTGCGCGCTTTTGACCGGAACGAACGCGAAGACGACCACAACCCCGTTCTGGCGCCAGACCTCAGCCGCACGAGCCGTACGGCATCGGTGAGGTCCAGCGGCTACTGGACGTGGCCAGCCAACGCCGCAATAGCGCCCGATGGGCGATTGCCCTCGCACTCGGCCTGCGACAGGGGGAGGCGCTCGGGTTGCGCTGGGAGGACGTGGACCTGGAGACCGGCGTGTTGCGTATCCGCCGGTCGCGGTTGCGCGCGAACTACGCCCACGGTTGCGGCGGCTCCTGCGGCGAACTACCCGGCAACTGCCCGCAGCGCGTCAACACCCGGCCGGCCGCCGGGGACGTGAAGACGAAGGCGGGCAGGCGCACGATCGGGCTGCCGCCCCAGCTGGTCGCCCTGCTCCGCGCACACCAGGCCGAACAGGAGCGCGAACGGGCGATCGCGTGCGACCTCTGGCACAACGAGGGCTGGGTGTTCGCCACCCCCGTCGGCGACCCAGGTCCCTGCCGAGGCAATTGATCGGCTAATAGCTGGCAGCTGGCCGCAGCCGCGGCAAGCGTGCCGAGCTCTTACCTCAGGTCCGTCCCTAGTTCGGTAGTGATCGTGATGGCGTCACCGATGCTGCGCGCGACAGGGCATTTGTCAGCGTGGAAAGCATGCACCCGCTCCACCACAGCCACGTCCACGCCGCCGTCGACAATCAAGTGGTAGCGGACGTGGATCCGCTTGAGCACCAGGACGCTACCCGCCAGCTCGACCTCGCCTTCGCCGTCAGCCCGGAGACGACCGCCTCCGGCGGGGATACCGCGCGCTTCCAGCGCGCCCCCGAACGTGCCGGTCAGTCAACCGGCCGCTGCCGCGACGATGTAGTCGAGGGTGGTGGCGTGCGGCGGGCTGGCGTCAGGCGTCACGCCGTAATGCTCGGCGACCTCGCTGTGCACGCCGAACGCGACTGGGTCGCGCTCTGCCGGCAATCTCGCCCAGCGCAGAGGCCCTTTCTCCCGTTCGATGCTCACCTTGGATCGGTAGACGACCTCACCCATACCGTGCCTCCATCCGCTGCTCACCACTACAAGACTAACGATCTGCTCGGCGCCAGCGGGCACAGAAGATTCCATCTGGCCGGCCCGGCAGAACTTGTGATGGTAGGTGGCGAGCCACAACATCATGCACATGATCGCCTCGCTCGTCGCCTAGGACATGCACGCGGCCGTGGCGGAGCACCGGCAACCGGATCCGGCGGGCTAACCATTTCTTCGGGCTGCGGCTTTGGTGTGGCTGATGATTGTCTCGGTCACCTTCTGCGGTTCGCGTACGGGTGGGTAATGGTCCACGCGCGGCATTGTGATCAGCTGGCAGCCTGGTATGCGACGGGCGGCTTCTTCGTCACAGGCGATCAGCGCGGGCCGGTCCAAGTCGCCAACCATGATCACGGTGGGCACGGACAGCTCGGCCAGCCGGTCGAACACCGGTTTCCCCTTCTGCTGATATCGCTCCTCGCTTGGTTCTGCGCGCAGTGCTGAGCGCATGAGGTCAACGACGAACGGCTCGGAGCCTGCCCGTGCCCACTCGCGCAGTCCCAGCCGCAGGATGCCGTCCTCGTCACCAGCGGCTGCCAGCGCGTCATAATCGCGGTCGAGGTCAGGCTCCTCGGGCCAGGCGTAGCCGCTGAAGCCGGGGCACAGCAGCACGAGCGAGGTGACCCGGGTGAGCACGCGCAACATCGAAATGATCGAGGACGGCCAGGAGATCGCCAAGCTGGGTGTACTTCTCGGTGGCGGCGGGAGACCTGCCGTAGCCGCGGCAGTCATATCGGATGACCCGGAACTTGCCGGTCAGGTCGGGGCACACCGGGTCCCACAGCCGTGAATCAGCCACGCCCGAGTGCAAGAGGACCAGCGCTGGGCCAGGCCCGCCAGTGTCTTCCGCCCAGATCTCATCCGCGCCGGCGCGAACAAAAGTCTCCACCCGGCAAACGTAACCGACCGGCCCCAGGCCAGCCAGACAAGATCACGAAGGATGAAGGTCAGCAGCATTCAAGGCGGGCTGGGGGCTGTGGCTGCCGGCGGCGCGGCCTTTAGGGCGAGGAATTCGCTTACGCCGAGGACCTGCAATACCTGCCGTTCGACGGGGCGAATGTCTTGTCGGCTTTGATCGCGAAACAGGCGCGGTGAAATGAGCCGCACAGTGCGGCCCTGCGTCTTGAGCTCGCAGCCGCCCGCG
>WNFC01012061.1_pt1 | contig 12254 bp, 18 predicted proteins | sample 5400541 | NCBI WGS metagenome assembly WNFC01 (sample SAMN13153342, study PRJNA577476) | soil metagenome | isolation source: 120 cm saprolite under Douglas fir tree site 2 hole 2 replicate 1 | place: USA:California | collected 2015-04-18 | reverse complement strand
CGAATCACCATATCCCGTCGGGTGACGGTGCTGCGACGCACGGCGTGCATCAGCAATGATCATGAGGCCTGGGCTGCGCAAGTTCGCGCTCACGGCGCATGTCACGTTCTCTGTCGGCTTGCTCGGCGCGGTCGCCTGCTTCCTGGCGCTCGCGATCGCCGGCCTGACGAGCCACGACGCTCAAACGGTCCGCGCGTCCTATCTCGCCATGGAGGTGATCGCCCGATTCACGATTGTTCCGTTGGCCTTCGCTTCGCTGCTGACCGGACTCGTGCAGTCGGTGGGCACGACATGGGGATTGCTTCGCCACCATTGGGTCGTGATGAAGCTCCTGCTTACCGCTTTCGTCATCGTCGTGTTGCTGTTGAAGATGCCGCTGATCGGCTACGTGGCAGACGTCGCGGCAAGGTCGGTATTGTCGGCCACCGACCTCCGCGCAGCCAGGCTCGAACTCGTGACCCACGCCACAGCCGGCCTGCTGGTGTTGCTCCTGCCCGTGACCTTGTCACTGTACAAGCCGCGGGGCCTGACCCGATATGGCTGGCGAAAGCAGAACGTTCGGCAGAAGGACCTCATGCCGTAAATCGTAAATGCAGAGAAACCTGGCCGAACTTCCAGCGCATAGGGAGGGTTGGTGGCCTCACGAAGCCGGCCTTCGGTCGAAGGTGGGGGAAGCACGGCTTCGCCTTCGGTAACGACCCCTCGCGCCCCCTCAACTCGTCGATGCCATCTGCGACAATACGGTCATCGAGCGCCACTCCTGCCGACTGTCACATCGCTCTTGGAGTTCCGTCCTGTCGGCACCTCGGCAGCTCACGTGGGTTCTGTAGGAGCTACAGCTTCAAAGGAAGTCACGCCGAATTGATCGAACCGCCGATAAGGCGGCGCCTTGACCTTGGAGGTAGCTCCAGGGGCTAACGTGGTCTGCAGGAGACAGTCATCCCTTAGAAAGGGCCGTGAAATGAAAACCGCGACGTTCAAAATCGAAGGCATGAACTGCGACCACTGCGCCAACACCATCAAGGGGCTTGTCGAACAACTGGCTGGCGTGAAGATCGCCACGGTCTCCTTCAGCGAGGGCCAAGCACGCATCCTTTACGAGCCCCAGGCCGTCACAGAAGGGCGCCTGGTCGCGGCGATTCAAGAGCCGGGATTCCGCGTCGTCGGACGCGACGGGTCGAACGGAGCTTGAGATGAGCATTGCAGCGACAGCTCCATCACCCTTCCAGCCTTGGAGCGAGGAACCGTCGAGCCGTCCCGACCGCCGCAAGATCCGCGCGCGCATCGGCGGCCTTCATTGCTCGCTTTGCACCGGCACCATCGAGAAAGCGCTCGGCCGCATGCCGGGCGTCGACAAGGTGGCGGTGAGTCTCACGCACGAACAGGCGCTCGTCGAATACGATCCCGCTGTCGCGCGTCCCGAACGTTTGCTGCAGACCCTGAAAGACATCGGCTATACCATCTCCGATCCACGCAAGCTCAGGGCCTTCGAAGACGAAGAGCGCGATCTTGTGAATGAGGCGCGGCGCTTCGTGCTCGCCGTCGTTCTCAGTGTCGCAGCCATTCCCATCATCGCCGATCCGGCGGTGAGCTGGATCGGGTTTCTGCCGGCGCTGGTCTGCCTCAGCCTTGGCGGATTCGTATTCCTGGTTCTGCGGCCGGCCGGCCTGTGGATCGCCATCGCCGCGCTGCGCCATGGATGGCCGGCGCATTGGCTGTCGTACTGGTCTTCGGAGTGGGCAGGCACATCCTGCATATGGCGTTCCAGGCGTTGCGGCGCGGTATCCTCAACCAGCACGTGCTGCTGGAAATCGGCGCCTTCGCCGGCATGGCCGGCGGCGTCATCGGACTAGCGCTCGATCGACCGGGCTATCCGACCGCGGCATTCTTTGCCGTCTCGGTGATGGTGGGCACTTACCACATCTTCTCGGAATGGCTCTCGCTCATCGTCAAGACGCGCAGTTCGCAGGCGGTGAAGCGCCTCCTGGACCTGCAGCCCGAAACCGCTCGCATCGTGCGCGGCGCGCAGGAGGTCGAGCTGCCCATCGAAGAAGTGAAGCTTGGCGACCATGTGCGAATCCGACCCGGCGAGCGCGTCCCGGCCGACGGCACGGTGGTCGGCGGTCATTCCGGTGTCGATCAATCGCTGGTCACCGGCGAGGCCGTGCCCGTCGAGAAGCGCGAAGGCGATACGGTCATTGGTGGATCGATCAACGGCACGGGCACGCTGCTCGTGAGCGTCACTGCGGTCGGGGAAGGCAGTTTCCTTCATCAGGTTATTCATCATGTCGAGGACGCGCGGGCGCTGAAGCCCGGCATCCTCCATCTCGTTGACCGTGTGCTGCGCATCTATACGCCAGCGGTCCTGCTCGTCGCCGCGTTGGCCGTTACGGGCTGGCTCGTCGGTTCGTGGCTCGTCACGGGGCAGGTCGACGTCGAACGCGCGGTGTTCGCCGGCCTCAGCGTGCTGGTGATGGGGTATCCCTGCGCCGTCGGCATCTCCGCGCCGCTCTCCATCGTGCGCGGGTCGGGACAAGCCGCCGAGCGCGGCATCCTGATGCGGACGGGCGAAGCCTTTCAGGGTTTCCGGCTCGTGAAGAAGATCATCCTCGACAAGACGGGCACGCTCACCGAGGGCCGTCCAGTGGTGCACGAGATCGAAGCAGCCCATGAAAACGAGCGCGAGCTGCTCGCGCTCGCTGCTGCTGCCGAAGCGTCGTCCGAGCACCCGCTCGCGCAGGCCGTCGTCAAGGCAGCATTCGAGCGCTGCGTCACCCCTCCTGATGTGGCGTCGTTCCAGGCATTCCCCGGACAAGGCGTCGTCGCGCGTATCGGCGGCGGCGAGGCCGTCGTTGGAAACCCCGGTTTCCTCGTCGACAAGAACATCGATCTCACGGCCTTTGAGAGAAGAATTGAAGCTCTGGAGGCGGCGGGGCGCACCGTAATTGCCGTCGCGAATGACGGCCGGGCGTTGGGGATCGTCGCCTTGGGCGACACTTTGCGGTCGGACGCCATCTCAACGGTTGCCACGCTGCGCAAGTCGGGACTCGCGGTAATTCTTGTCACAGGCGACAACGAGCGCGCGGCGCGCCGTGTCGCCCGCGAAGTTGGCATCGACATAGTACACGGCGGCGTACTGCCTCAGCAGAAGGCGGCGATCGTCCGCGAGCTTCAGGCCAATGCGCGTGTGGCCATGATCGGCGATGGCATCAACGATGCGCCCGCCTTGATGCAGGCCGACATCGGCATCGCCATGGGCGGCGGCACCGACATCGCCATCGAGGCGGCAGACATCATCATTCTGTCGAACAGATTGAGCGCGCTTCCGATAGCGCGCGACATTAGCCGCCGCAGCTATCGCAAGATGGTCCAGAACGTCGTCCTGGCCTTCCTCTTCAACGGTGCCGGCATCCCGCTCGCCGCCACGGGCCTGATCCATCCAGTATGGGCGATGGTGGCGATGGCGGTGAGCGTGACGGCGATCTTCATCAACTCGCTCTGGGGCACTCCGCGGCTGTTTTTCGATGCAATTCAAAGCGTTGGACGCCCCATTGCCGGGGCATCTCTACAGGGTGCGTGATCTGGGCCTGCCCAACCAAAGTCTTGCCCCTGGCCCATACTCCAAGGTTTAGGATGGTGCTGGAGGCCAGATATGTTGACGATCGGAAAGCTCGCGGCGCTCGCAGAAATCAGCACGGATACGCTGCGCTACTACGAGCGCGAAGGATTGATTGAACCGGCCGACCGGACCGAGAGCGGCTATCGCCTGTACGACAAGGGGTCGGCGCGGCGCATTCACTTTATCAAGCAGGCGCAGCACTGTGGTTTCACGCTGACGGAGATCCGCGACCTCCTTGTACTGCGCAATCGCAATGCGGCGTGCTGTGGCGACGTGCGTGCGCGGGCGATCGAAAAGAAGCTGCAACTCGAACATAAGATCAAAGCCATGAAATCCATGTCCAAGGCGCTCGATCACCTCATAGCTGATTGTGCCAACGAGGCGCAGCCAATCGGTGAATGCACGATCCTGGCGGCGTTGGAACAGGTCACCGGCCAGGCCCACTGAACATGAAGGTCGAGTTGTTTCATGCTCCGGGCTGTAGTCGATGCGCCGCCGCCCAAGAGGATCTGAAGGCCGCCGCGGAAACGGCCGTCATGGGTGTGGAATGGCGCGAAATCAATGTGCTCGAGGAGATGGACTACGCGGTCGAAAAAGGCGTCTTGTCCCTTCCCGCAATCGTAATCGACGGCGAGCTCGTGTTCTCGTCCTTGCCGACAGGGCAACAACTGAGCGCGGCCCTGGCTCGCCGAAAAGTCACGGAGAAATGACGTGACGCCGGAAGCCCTTCAACAAGCCGTGGCGAATGCTGGCATTGCGGCCATCGGCATCGGCTTTCTTGCCGGCCTTCTGTTCAGTTTCAATCCCGTGGCCATGGCCTCCATCCCGGTGTCGCTCGCCTACGTGACCAAGGCACGTGAGCGCAAGCAAGCGATTCTTTTCGGAGCAATGTTCATTGTCGGCATGCTTGTCGTCCATGCCGTGATGGGGTTTGTCGCCGGGCTCGGAGGTCGCTGGGTTGCCACTTTAGTGGGGCGTGATTGGGGTCTGGTGCTCGGCCCGTTCCTGATCGTTCTAGGGCTGATGTGGACGGGGTGGATTCGCCTGCCGCTACCGGCCTTCGCCTTGAGGGCGAAGCGGCCATCGGCGGTCTGGAGCGCGTTCATCTTGGGCGCGATATTCTCGATCGCTGTCTGCCCGGTCTGCACCCCAGCGCTCGTCGTCCTTCTCGGAGTGACTGTGGGACTGGGTTCGCCTTGGATCGGAGCCGCTCTTCTGCTGGCATTCGCTGTCGGTCGTGCGCTTCCAGTCGCCATAGGCGCCATAAGCATTGGTTGGCTCGAAAATCTCCGTAGCTTGGACTCGTATCGACGCGCCTTTGAAATGGTGGGCGGCCTAACACTGATAGTGTTCGGCCTCTACATGCTGAACGCCTATTTCTTCTGGTTTCCGGCGCTGGCTGGCTGAGGTCGGCCTGTAGCGACAGCACGATACCGTAAGCAGGCGCCGGATTAGCGGCGCGCGGAAGCGAGTGGAATTCGGCGCTGAACCGGCGGCATCCTGAAGAGCGCGTCGATGACCGGGCATTCGGGAATCTGATCGCGAGAGCAACTTGCGGCCATGTCCGACATCACGCGCTCCAACCTCTTGAGGTCAGCGATCTTTTGCCGGATGTCCTTGAGATGCTCGATGGTCAGCGCGTGCACCTCCGCGCAAGTGTACCGATGACCGTCGACCACGAGCAGTAGGCCGCGCAACTCATCAAGGCTAAAACCCAGCTCGCGGCCGCGACGCACGAAATGCAGTCGTTTCACATGTTCTGGACCATAGACGCGGTAGCCTCCGGCTGTCCGCTCAGGTTCTGGCATGACCCCGATCTTCTCATAGTACCTGATCGTCTCGATGTTCACGCCGCTCTGTTGCGAGAGCGTTCCGATCGACAGACCTGCGGCGACCTTCATGGCGGCCTCACGATTTCGTGCGAAATACCCGCTTGAGCCTGTAGTGGCTACAGACGCTACGTTCACATGTAGTCAGAAGAGGACAGGAGTTCAATGACCATCCAAGCCGAAGGGCGGGGACTGCAGGGCGCCGATCCGTCGTCGCGCTCGAGACTCGGCGACAAGGCAACGCTGCTGTCGGTTGGCGGCACCTTGGCGGCACTGGGAGCCGCGACCTGCTGCATCGTGCCGTTCGCGCTGTTCTTCGCCGGCGTCAGCGGGGCGTGGATCGGCAACCTCACCGCGCTCAAGCCCTATCAGCCTTTGTTCGTCGCACTAGCGGTCGGCTGCCTCGGCACAGGCTTCTACCTTGTCTATCGCAAGCCCAGAACTGCTGAATGCGTCGAGGGTTCCTACTGCGCTCGTCCGTCGTCGCGCCGCCTGACCAAGATCGGCCTATGGATCGCTACGATCGTTATCGTCATCGCTGTGGGCTTTCCTTACGCAGCCCGCTTCTTTTTAGACACCTAACCAGCCACGGAGATCGTCCATGAAGATTCTGCCGCTTGCCGCGCTCGCCGCGATCCTGATGTCGGCCAACATGGCCGCCGCCGCCGAGCGAACCGTCACGCTCAACGTCGCCAACGCCACCTGCGAACTGTGCGGCCCCATCGTCAAGCGCGCGCTCAATCGCGTCCCGGGCGTCGTCGACGTCCAGGTCACGCAAAAGGACGAGGCAGCTCTTGCCAAGGTGCGCTTCGACGACAGCCGTGCCGACACGGCAGCGCTCATCGCGGCGACGACCAATGCCGGCTATCCATCGCGCGTCGAGCAGTAGGATGAGAAAGACGATCCTATGAGCGACTGCCGCGCGCCAACCTCGAGAAATGGGAATGGTCGCTACGATCTCGTAGTCCTAGGTGCCGGCTCGGCTGGGTTCTCGGCGGCAATCGCGGCTGCGGACGAGGGAGCGCAAGTCGCTCTCGTCGGGCACGGCACGATCGGTGGGACCTGCGTCAATGTCGGCTGCGTGCCGTCGAAGACGTTGATCCGAGCCACCGAAGCGGTGCATCAGGCAAATGTCGCACCCAAGCGCTTCGCAGGTGTCGAAGGCCACGGCCGCATATCGAGTTGGTCAACGGTCGCAGCGCAGAAAGACGCCCTCGTTTCCAGCCTGCGGCAGGCGAAGTATGTGGACCTGCTGCCTGAATATAACAACGTCACCTATTGCGAAGGCGCAGCACGACTTGTCGACGGTGGCGTCGAGGCGGGCGGGAAGGTGCTCACGTCGGACCGAGTCATCGTTGCAACTGGAGCGCGGCCCAGCATTCCACCGATCCCCGGCATCGAGACCGTCGATTTTCTCGACAGTACGTCGGCGCAGGCGCTCATGGAACTGCCGCGCTCGATGATCGTCGTTGGCGGCGGCTATGTAGGGGCGGAGCTCGCGCAGATGTTCGCCCATGCGGGCGTGACGGTGACGCTCGTTTTTCGCAGCCGTCTCCTGCCCGAGGCTGAGCCAGAAATCGGTCAGGCCCTGGCCGGCTATCTCGCCGACGAGGGGATCCGGATCGTCAGTGGAGTTGCATACCGATCGGTGAGCAAGACTGAGGCCGGCGGGGTAATACTCACGCTCACCCGAGGCGGGCGGCCGGAAACGATCACCGCCGATCGTCTTCTCCTTGCGACCGGCCGTACGCCGAACACCGAGGGGCTGGGGCTGAGCGCCATGGGCGTTGCGCAAGATGCATCCGGCGCCATTGTCGTCGATGATCGTATGCGCACCTCCCGGCCAGGTGTTTACGCGGCAGGCGACGTGACGGGGCGGGATCAGTTCGTCTACATGGCCGCCTACGGCGCCAAGCTCTCCGCCAGGAACGCCTTGAACGGCAACAGCCTGCGTTACGACAGCGCCGCCATGCCCGCCGTCGTGTTTACCGATCCCCAAGTCGCGAGCGTTGGTCTCACCGAAGCGCGGGCGCGCGCTTTTGGCCACGATGTGCGGACGTCGGTGCTCCCGCTCGACAACGTGCCGCGTGCCCTTGCCGCGCGCGACACGCGCGGCCTGATCAAACTGGTGGCCGATGGAGCGACCCGGAAGCTGCTCGGCGCTCATATCCTCGCGCCGGAGGGGGCGGACAGCATCCAGACGGCGGCGCTGGCGATCCGTGGTGGCCTGACGATCGATGACCTCGCGGACGCGATCTTCCCTTACCTGACGACGGTTGAAGGTCTGAAGCTCGCAGCCCAGACGTTCGACCGCGACGTCAAGAAGCTGTCCTGCTGTGCCGGATAGCTCCACCGAACTCAGGCCGGGCGTCTTCCGCCCGGATTGGACCGCGATACGGAAGCCAGCGGCCCGCCGGGCGTTGACTGGACGCATTGCCGCACGGGCCGGGCTCCTGGACCGATGGTCTGGCAAGCTCGACACCGACCAGGATCTCGTCTGGCGCGCGACCCTGCGGCTCTATGCAGACTTCGGGCATGCGCCGCAAACCGCCGACATCGCGGCCAAGATCGGTCTCCCGGCTGACAAGGTCGCGGCTCTGCTAGGTGAGTTGGAGGCGCGCGACCTTATTGGTCTCGACCGTGGCTCTGGACAAGTTCGGCTGGCCTATCCGTTCACGCAGGCGACGACAGAGCACGAAGTCGAGTTCGATGGGCGGACACTTCACGCCCTCTGCGCCATCGACGCGCTCGGCGTCGCGGCGATGTATGGCGCGGACACCGCTGTTCGGTCGCAGTGCCGTCATTGCGGCCGGGCCGTTCGGATCGAGACTACCAAAACGGGACGCGCGCTAGGGAGCGTCGATCCGTCGAGTAGCATCGTTTGGTACGACTTTGCCTACGATGGCAGCGCTGCTACGTCGTGCTGCCCATCAATCGTCTTCTTCTGCTCAGATGATCACCTCGAGCAATGGCAACTAGCCCAAGCAGGCCGTCGAGCCGGTGTGCGACTGGCGATGGATGAAGCCCTTGAGGTTGGCCGCGCCATCTTTGGGCCCGTCCTCATGGAGCCAGGAGCGGTCGCTTCCTAGCTGAACCGCGGGATCGCTTCTCGGGTATCAGATTGGGCGGCCTGAAAGGCCGTTTGTGATCCGCGCTTTGTCGATCGCAAAGCTTTGTCCCGCCAACGCTCGAAATCCTCGCGAGCCATCTGCCGACCGATCAAGCGTGCCATGCGCAGGAGCACTTCGTTAGTGCATGGGGGAAGGAGCGACCTTCCAGTCGGAGTCGGCATCGGAATGCCGCTACGTCAGGCGCGCCGCCGATCGCTGAGATCGAACATCCGCGGCAGGCTGCGCGCGGCCACGACGGAGCCCTCGACGCGCGCCAGCTTTTCCGACACTGCCTGCTCGAGCGGCAGCTGGGTCGAGAGAATGCGCAACAGGGTGTCAAAGCGCGTCTCGATCGTCGCGCTGGCCGGGCCCTCGCCGCGACCGATCGTCGTGCCCTGCGGGCCACCCTGTACAAGGAAGCTTGCGGACTTGCCGCCCTGGGTCACACGCAGCGCGATCCTACGCGCTGGCGTCGGCGTTTGGCGGGTAATCGCGTCGAGGCCGAGCAGCACCCAGTCGGGCTCGAAAGCGTCGTCCGGTCGCGGTGGGAAGAGAAAGTGGCCGCCCCACCGGATCAGCTCGCGGATCGCGGGTTTCAGCGCCAGTCCGACCGGCGTCAGCTCGTAGGTCTGGGCGTTGAAGGGCGCGGGCAGGGTGGCGCGCCGCACGACGCCGCTCTCGATCAGGGCGTTGAGGCGGCCGGTCAGCACGGTCGGGCTGACGCCGCTCAACCGCTCGACCAGGTCGCTGAAGCGCTTGGGGCCAAGCAGCAGCTCGCGCACGATGAGTAGCGTCCAGCGCTCACCGACGATCTCGGCTGAGCGGGCGAGGGCACAGAATTGAGGATAGTGCGTTTGTGTCAACTGCGGTGGGCCAGGGCGATCAATGGACCGACGACGACGAACTGAAGGAGCGTGAAGCCGGTCTCCAGCGCGAGGTAGAGCGGCACCGATGTCATCGTGTTCTTGGCGGCGGCCGCAAGGGTAGTGAACGACCAGGAGAGCAGGCCGATTGCGAGCCCGTAGGCGAGGCCGTTCCTCAGGAAGCTCCGGCGATCTGCAAAGACGCGCGGGTAGGCGAAGGAGAAGGCCACGCCCTGGATCAGCATCGACAGCAGCCCGAACGGCACGATGACGTCGTCGCGGAAGATGCCGAGCTCTTTGTAGGTCGCGGCAAACACCGTCAGGTGCCAGGGATAGGCGATGACGAAGCTCGGCACCATGTAGGCGACGACGCCAAGCCAGAAGGCGCGCGAAGACATGGGCGCGGAAACCTTCATCGATCTCTCCCTTCAGGCCGCGACCTTGCGCTCGGCGTAGTACGCCTTGACGGCCGGATGTTCCTTCACGCGGTCGCAGTGCTCGACCAGTCGCGGGGCGACGCGGTCGGGCAGGTCGACCGGGACGTGATCGAGCCGTCCGGACCTCAGATGGTGGATCCAGACGAAGACCTTGAGGTCCGCGACGGTGAGTCGGCCGTCCGCGAAATACTGGCCGCCATGCGCGACGAGGCGGCGCTGCAGGCGGTCGAGGGAGTAGAAAAGCGGTCCCGCGGCCAGGCTTTCGCGCTGCACCTTCTTTTCGGCCGCCGGCAGGCCCATGGTGCTCCATACCCTGGTGGCGATTTCCTCGACGGCATCCATTGCTTCGTCGCAGAGCGCCGCCTGCCAGGCATCGCTCGGATAGAGCCCGGCGAGCTTGCCGACGTAGCGGTTGATGCCGTTGGACTGCGCCACCGTTTGCCCATCCAGCTCGAGCACCGGAAGAGCGCCAAATGGCGTGCTGGGCTTGCGGCTCTCCCAGTCGGCGAACTTCACCCGATCATCCTCGAACGGCACCCCACCGATGACCATGGCCAGCCGCGCGGCCTCACCTCGTGCGCCGTCGATATCGAAATAGACGAGCTTTAGCTTGCCCACATGATGTCCTCCTAAAAATGTAGTACATAGTCCTAAAATCGGAGTCAAGGTGACGCCACTGATCTAAGGGACCCGTCCATGCCGTACGATCCGCACCTCGCCGACCGCATGCGCGCTGCCCTCGCGCGCCGCCGAGGCATCAGCGAGCGGGCGATGTTCGGCGGCTTCTGCTGGATGCTGAACGGCAACATGTTGTGCGGCGTTGAAGTCGGCCGCTTCATGTTCCGGGTCGGCAAGGAACTGGAGACCAAGGCGCTGGAAAAGCCCGGCGCCGAGCCCATCGCCTTCAACGGGCGGCGGATGGGCGGCCTCGTCTGGGTCGATGAGAAGGTCTGCCGAGGCCGCGCGCTCGCCAACTGGATCGAACTCGCCTCGCGTTCCGTCGGTACGCTACCGCCGAGATAGCGAACGAACGTTCTGTGATGGCACTATCGTCATGCGAACCAAACTTGATGGTTCGCCGCTCTGTTCTGGAACCTCGGCCAGCGACGAGCAAGCGATGTGTTCTCGTGTGTGGAAATAGGTGCCTCTAGCGAAGAAATAGGACGGTATCGCAATCGGAAATGCCTGGAAAACCTCGCATCATCGGTCAAATAGAAACTACCAACGAATGTCGGTCTCGGTGGTTGCGCGCCCCCGATTTGAACCTACGACGTATCGTAGAGAACTATCCCTCGGCTTCGCACTGCGTCCGCGCAGCTTGTCCGACTCCCAATCTGTTAGGCGGCCGCCGCGCAGCCAACTGTGGAGCCCGAAAGCGACGGCACTCAGCGGCTCGCCATCGGCCTGCAGCGTCATCTCTTTGTTGCGCGCAGGAAATGGAGGCTGAGCCACTGGAGAGGTCCGCCATCGAGTTCAGCCAACCCCTCGTCCAGCAGGGACTCGCTCAAGCTGTGAAGGTCGAAGAGCCCATGCCGGCCGTGCTTCGCGGTCCAATGGCTTCGTTCCGAAGAATTGCCAGCGTAGTCGATCAGCAGCAGTAGGCCGCCGCTTCTGAGAACCCGTGATGCTTCACCGAGACAAAGCCGACGTTGGCTCGGTGGTATCATGTGCATCACGGTCGCGATCGTAACGACATCAAAGCGTCCGTCCGCGAACGGCAACCTAGCCGCGTCCGCGTGATGAAAGGCGATATCAACGCCGGCGCGGCGGACCTTGCGGCGTGCGGTCGCGAGCATGTTCTCGGATACGTCGACACCGACGACCGACCCGCCCGGTTGCACCCGACGGTGGGTTGCGATCGCCTGCGTGCCCGTGCCGCAACCAATGTCCAGCACGCAGTGACCCGGCGCGACACCCGCAAGATCAAGGAGATCTTCCCGATATTGTCGCTCGCGCCCACGCGTGAGGATTCGTATCAGCAGATCATAGATGCGCGGAAATCCGATGCCGCGGTTTCCCTCGGTATTGGCCGCTTCGTGGCCGGGCTCGGCGGCGCCCGCGTTCAGCAACTGTTGATCGCCCATGGCTTATCCGTTCCCGACTACGCGACTGCGAGGCGGCTGGTCTTGGCGGCGGAGGTTCGAAGCTTCGCCGCAATCGCAAAATGAACGAAGAGATAGATCGGGACGATCATCCCCGGCACGAGGATGCCCGGCACTGTGGTCATGACCAGCGTGCCCGGTCCTTCGGTGAAGATTCGGAAGGGCGTGCCGGGCATAGAGAGCACGCCGAGCGAAACTGCCACGACAAGGTCGAGAGCGCCGAACGCGTTCCAAGCGACGAGCCAAATCCGACGTACGCCAAGGCCGATCGCCAGCATCGGCGCCAACGCAATC
>WNFC01009452.1_pt1 | contig 12254 bp, 11 predicted proteins | sample 5400541 | NCBI WGS metagenome assembly WNFC01 (sample SAMN13153342, study PRJNA577476) | soil metagenome | isolation source: 120 cm saprolite under Douglas fir tree site 2 hole 2 replicate 1 | place: USA:California | collected 2015-04-18 | reverse complement strand
AAATCTGACGCCGCGAACGGGAGGTGGGAGACCGGTACCCGTGATCACCTCGGCACCGGTATCGACTCTGCCGATTGCGGTCGCTCCAGTACAGGCCGCACCGGCACAGGCCGCACCGGCACAGGCCTCGCCTTCACCCGCGCCGGGGCGGCCGCAGGCAGCCGCAAGCTCGAAGGTTCAAGTGACGAACCCCGCTCAGCCGAACGCCGCCGCGGCCCAGGCACAACCGTCTACCACGATTACCCCTGCAGCCGCCGGCTCGATCTCCGCGACGGCAAGCTCCAGCGCGACGGCGATCGGTACACCGGCGCCGCCCGCGGCTCAGACGGGGGTTCAGTCACAAATGGTCGCGGCTCAGCCGCAGCCGTCGGCGACTCCAACCTCTGAGCAATCTCAGACCGCGGCGCTGAAGCCGGAGCTCGATTTTTCACTGGATTCCTTCGAACTCGATGGCAGCACCGCCGACTTTACCGACCGCAGCCATCCGACAGTGGCGTCGGTGGCGCTGAGCAACCTTCGAATCGCGATCAGAAACCTGCGCACACTCGGCGACGCAGCGGCTCCCTATGAGCTATCGGCAAAATTCAATAGCGGAGGAACGTTGGCGGTAAAGGGCGGCCTTCAACTCGCAAGATCGCAGGTCACGACGGATTTCACCTTGAACCAGCTCGACCTTGCGGCTCTCAAGGCCTTCGCCGAGCCGTACCTCGCGGGCGATCTCAAATTGGGCAAGCTCAGCGCCAAGGCGAGTATCCGAACCGACTTCGCTGCCGCCCGCTTCAACGTTCATCTGGAGCCGGCAAACGCCTCGCTGGACAATTTCGAATTGCTTGCGCCGGGTGGGGGCGAGAGCCCGATCTCACGGAACACAATCGCCGTCACCGTCGGGCAGGTCGACCTCGCGACCCGTATGGCTATTGTCAAGGAGGTGCGCACCGACGGTATCAAGCTGCTTGCCCGTCGCGACAGCCGGGGACAGTTGAATCTCGCCGAACTCGCGCGCAGCGGTCCGCCAGCTTCGCGCACCGGCGCACCGTCCGCCGCGGAGCCGCGGCGAAAACGGCAACGTTTAACGGAGCAGCGTGCACAAGCGCGACGAGCCGCATCGCGACGCGCCCAGCCTGGAGCGGCTGCTAGTCCGGCGGCGCCGCCGACGCCGAGCAATCAATGGCACTACCAGGTGGCGTCAGTCGCCGTGGAAAAGACCCAAGTCCGGGTTGAGGATGACTTGGCCGCGCGCCCGGTCAAGATCGCGATCGATCCGTTCAATCTCCATCTGAAGAATATTTCGAACGACCTTGGCAAACCGATCACCGTAGACCTCGACGGCACCGTCAACCGCACCGGCGTGATCAAGGTTGCGGGGACCGCCGTCCCTGATCCGCTGAAGGCCAATCTGGGGCTGAGCATTCGCCGACTCGACCTCTCGCCCATCGATGCCTATACCGCAAAGCAATCGGGGGGCTGGCGCTGTCTAACTTCTTCGCGCGCATCATCCTGAACAGTGACGGACGATTGAACCTCAAGGACGTCGGCACGAGTCCGCAAGAGGCGCCGAAATCCCTAACGCGGGCCGGGATGGCAGGAACGCCCGTGCCAGCGGCCTCGGCCACGCCGGCACCCATGGCGACGCCATCGTCAACTCTGCAACCGGCCCAGTCGGCACCGGCACCCTCACCAAAGCCGCTCGAGGCTGACATCGCGCTCGGCCAGATCACGCTGCACGGCGGCCATATCACCTACACCGACAACTTTATCAAGCCGCACTACACGGCGGACCTGACCGACGTTGGCGGCAAGATCGGTGCCTTCGGCAGCCGCTCGAGCGAGCCCGCTGCGGTGGTCCTGGAGGGACAGGTCAACGGCAGCGCACCGATCAACATCAGCGGATCGACTAACCCGCTCGCTCCGATGGCATTGGTTGACCTGACCGCGAAAGCCGACAGCGTTGAGCTGACCGGGCTCACGCCTTACTCCGCGAAATATACCGGCTATCCGATCACCAAGGGCACGCTGACGGTCGATGTGCATTACCTGCTCGACAAGCAAATGCTCACCGCCACCAATCACATCCATATAGATCAGCTTACCTTCGGCGAGCATGTCACCGACCCCAACGCCGCGAACCTGCCGGTGCGGCTCGCAGTCGCGCTGCTGTCCGATTCGCACGGCGTGATCGATCTTAATGTTCCCATCTCGGGCTCGCTCAACGATCCTCAATTCAGCCTCGGCGCCGTCGTCTGGGTGGCTTTCAAGAACCTGGTGGTGAAAGCGTTGACGTCGCCTTTCACGCTGATAGCGTCTACCTTCGGCGGCAGTGGCAGCAGTCGGCAGGACCTGAACTATGTTGAGTTTCAGCCGGGCTACGCCAGGCTCACGGCCGACGCGCAGAGCCGCCTGGCGACAATCGCCAAGGCGCTGCAGGCGCGCCCGGCCTTGAAGCTCGAAATTTCGGGCCGCGTTGATCCGAGCGTCGATCGCGATGCCCTGCGCCAGGCCAAACTCGAGCATCTGATCGAGCAGCAGAAGATCGAAGACGCCGGCGAGCCGGCGGGTGGAGCGCCGGTCACGGTTGACAAGGACGAGTATGACAAGTACCTCAAGCGCGCCTACAAGGCCGCCAAGTTTCCTAAGCCGCGCAACGAGCTTGGGTTCACCAGTTCACTGCCGCCCGACGAGATGAAGAAGCTGATGCTCGCTAACATGGACGCGAGCGACGACGCTCTCAAGCAACTAACCGACGCACGCGCTAACGCGGTGCGCGAATTTCTCAGCCGCAAGCAGATTGAAGGCAATCGGCTATTCATCGTCGCGTCCAAGCTCGAGGCGGCGGGAATCACGCACAAGGGTGAGACCAGCCGCGTCGAACTGTCGCTGAAGTGACGGCATGCGGTTCAATGCTTAAAGGCGAAGTCCCGGGTTCCGAACTGGTCGTCGAAGCTCTTGAGAATGTTAGAGAAGCCCCCTTGCCGGCGTTCTAAGGCGGAGGCCCCCGAGACGGGCGGGCCGCCCCAGCGAGGGTGTTTGGGCCGCCAATTCGACGAACGGCTAAACCCGCACCTATGGCGTGCAACTCCGGGAAAAGGCCCGCGATATACTGTGGTGGCATCAACAAGCCGGGTTACGCATCGTTTAGCGAGCGGCCGCGCGCTTTTCGATTTCTTCCGGGGATAAATCTTCCTTGTGGGTCGAGATCCACCACGAATGCCCAAACGGATCTTCAATTCCACCTACGCGATCGCCATAAAACTGGTCGGCCAGCGGCCGCTTGACTTTAGCACCTGCCGCAATGGCCTGATTAAAGATTACGTCCGCGTCCTCGACGTACAAATATATGCTCACCGCTGAGCCGCCCAGGCTTTGGGGACTGCGCATGTCCATCTCGGGAAACTCATCGACCAGCATGATCACGGAATCGCCGATTTGAATCTCGGCATGACCGACTCTACCGTCGGGTTGCACTATCCGCATCCGTTCGGCGGCCGAAAAAGCCTTCTTGTAAAATTCGATCGCTTGCGCTGCGCCTTTGGCGCACAGATAGGGCGTAACTGAATGATACCCGTCTGGAATCGGCTTCACAGTCATTCGTACACCCCTCCTTTACGGCACATCCACCGTAGCAATGGCACTCCACAAATTCACGCAATGTTTACGGATAAAATGGGAGAGCCTCATAGACCCTTCAGAAACACACACAGCGCTCAGGCGCGTATCTCATTGTTTGGTCAGATCTACTCAGTCTCAACCGGATGCTTTACCGGTGTCTGAAGCTTGACCTGCGGCACTCGCCCTCAGGGCGGATGCCTGTCGAGAAAATTGCGCACGACCTCAATGTAACGCTCCTGCTCCTCCACGTACGGCACATGACCGCTCTTTTGATTGGCGAGTAGGAACAATTCGCGGCGCTCGAGTCCTAACACCTCGGCCAGCCGACTCACGACCCGTTCGGAGGGATGACGTTTGCCGCCTTCAAGATGACCAATGTAAGGGGTCGAGGTCTTGATCCGGCGGGCGAGTTGCCGGCGCCGCTCGCGGATCACCTGCCCGAAGGGGGATTCTTTCTTTCGACTCATAAGCTCACACCGTCGAGCAGGTTCTCAGGGATAACTCGGTGCCCGTTCCCGAAAGTATGTCAGAAAGGCGGCGCAAATCGGGGGATCGGCAGAGGCAGCTATAGCAGGGTGCGGAAAACCCTATTTGCTTACGAAGAGTCTTTCCGCACCCTACGATAAAGCTGGCTTCCTTCCTTTTTGATATTCGCACCTCGCGGACTCGTTGCCGTACCCTGGTGCTTATAGGACCAAGGAGCAAGTCCTTGCGGACGCAGCGGAGTCCCGAAAGTAACCGTGGAGCTTCTCAGCAACAGTTCCCGCCCGTGTTTCAATCAGGCGCGCCGCGCTCTGGAGACTCCACATTCCGCGAGTGTTGCCGGGTTGCCAGCAATACGGCAGCTCCTATTTGTTAGTTGGTTTTGGGTTTAGGCGGCTTTGGATTAGCGGCCAGTGCGCAAAGGCCGCGAATCGCTGCGCGCGGTGGAGATTTCACAGGACATTTCCGCTAATCTAAAGTTTGCCATGCGTCGAGACCTTACAGCTGAAAGGCTCATTCGGGATTCTGATCACACCTTAGACCCGGATGCCTGTCAGGGGTGCGGCTTTCTTTACTCGCAAGAGAGTGATGAAGATTGTCGATATCATGGCCAAATCCATGACGAGGCCGTCAACGGTGTGTGCATCCCTCCCGATGCTAGCGAGCGCGTTATCATCCACCATCAGAAATTTGAAATTTTAAAAGCCGACCATCTCTCGCTGCTGGGGAGTCCGGCGTCCGGGGAGAGATTGAGACGGGCGGCGTCCATCGCCAACGAGGAAACATCTTACGACCTTGGGATATTCGACGAAGAGGAGATCTGGAGAGGCCAAGTAAGGGTGGTGTGGGCACGCGAGAGGCAGACCGCTGAGATTCGGCGAATAGTCGGCCTCGCCGTGATTGATTCTCATGTCGAGATCGCTCGAATTCTACCGGCGGCGGAGCTAGCCTTGGCGATTTCCGGCCAGAATTTTGGCGTCGAGGATATCGTAAACCGTTCTGACCTTCAGGGCATCCGTTTCGTGTGGGTGTTGCGAAAACATCGTCGTACAGGGCTTGCTGTGGCACTGGTCGAATCCGGTTTCGCGCAATCGTCCGGAGGTCGGGAGGGTGTTTGCTTTTGCTACCCGTTTACGATAGCAGGCGCACGCCTTATCTACGAGATCGCCAGGCGAGCGGCGGTGCAGAGTATCCTCGTCTATCACTAACAAATGGCCGGCCAATCTGATGCCGACGGAGGGGCGAGAGAGAGCGGGGGTAATGGGCTTTTTTAAACGTCTATTCGACAACAAGGAACGCTGCCGCGATTTTGTGAGGTCGGCATACAAAAACGCGGTCGCCGACGCCGCGCGTGGCCTCGCAGGAGACGCCGCCACTCCTCACGTGATCGGCTTGTGCAGCGCTCTTGCCAACTTTTATGCGTTCCGTGGGATGCAGGTCGGGGAAATGGAAATCTGGCCTGAGCTCCTTCCATTCCTACAAATGAAAGAAGCCGAGTCTCTCACCGCTCTAGTGGAATACAGTGTTTTCAGGATGTGGCCGAATGACGCCGTGATCTCTCGGGTAAGGCCGCAGTTGAATGGCGTTCTTCGAGGCATGAACGCTTTTGACGAAGAACACAAAGCATCGCTCGTCATGGCCTACGCACTGGCGAAGGCTTACATGGATACTGACGGACAGTCGGGGCATCCGATATCTTGGTTTGCTATGCTCGACGAAGATGTGCACAAGCAACTCGCTGCTCTGGTGTTAAGTTAAGCTTTCCAAGGTGAAGAAATGCGCAGCTGAGGACAGGGCAGACAATATCACCAAGGCAGGGAAGGGGGTGCCGGCGTCGGGGGGGCCGACCGTCCAGTGCGCTTCTCAAACAAGCCGCAGCGTGCGCAGGGCTTGGCCGACGCCATCGGGATCGGGCATGCGATAGTAGGCTCGATGTCCTCCGCGTGAGGAACCAACTTTCTCCAGGATGCCCTTGGCGCTCAAGGTTCGCAGATTCAAGACCGGAACTCCTCCAAGGACCCAGCGGCCAGCGAAATCCTGGTTGCGACCGTGTTTGAGCACCCATTCATAACATGCCTTCAGAATAGCGAGCGCCAAACCGTTTCCCTCTCGCGCGAGCTGCATGGTGCGGTCATAACTGGACATGGCTTCCATCTCCTTAAAGGTGATGAGCGATCGTAATAGCTTAGGCCCGCGGCTACTGGCTAGACGCTTGGGCACCTGTAGGGCCGACCCTAAAGCACAAAAACCCCTGTGCGCCAAGCTGTTCATGGCCGAATCTGATTGCTCAGATTGTCCGATGATAAGGTCCAGACTTGCCGGCATTCAGCCTCGCGAGAAGCACGGGTGCCGTTCCCGCATATCGCAGCACGAAGGACTTCTCCGCCGGCGAACGCTCCCCTGCTGGTTTAGCCAGTACTGCGCGCAAACGGCTCAGATCGCGGGCCACTTCTCTATGGAAAGACACCGCGCGAGCAAATGGGTAGTCGAGCGCCTTGGCGATTAGCGGGCCTAGCAGCCGTAAGATAGGCATCGCACGCGGATGTATGTCGGTCGGAAGACAGAGTAGGCAGAATACGTATAGGTCGCGCGCCGCGCATGTCTTGCTGCACTCATCGTGCGCCCAACGCCGATGCAGAAAACGATGATTGTGTAGCACGTCCTGGCCGACAGCCGCGAGGGTTGCTTTTCCCCGGAAGTAAACGTTGGCCGCGCCATCCACGTTCCACCCGCGCTTGAGACCGAAGGAGGCTTCGAGCTCGCTCAGCGCGACCGCCTCGATCTCCGGATCGCGAAGCTCGAATTGAGCCCAGTTCTCTCTTCTGACACGTCTGGAACGCCGTTGAGGTTGGTAGACCGCCACCGCTTCGACCTCCGCATCCCGTCTCTCCGCTTAGAGGTTACTCACTGATCGGCGTGGGCGCCATCGCAACCCCTCGGAGGTATCATCTTTACGGCTAAAATGGCGTAAATTCTTTACGCTATTTGGCGTAACGTTGACAGTTTCCTGCCACTGAACGCCGCCCGGCTTTTCAGCGTTCACCCGGCCACAGTTTGGCGCCTGGTATCGCAAGCACAGCTTTCGGCGGGTGCCAAATAGCGTGAAAGAAAAGGTGCCCTTTATCGTGAAAAGTGACAGTTTTTTAGCCCCCTCCTATTCTCCTTTTCTAACCTGATAAAATACATTATCGCATTCAAATCAGAGGAAGATTACGATTAGCCGGTGTGCTACCGCGCTCAAAGGTTGATTTCTCTAAACCACACCTGAATTAACAAGATCCTCCAGAAGTGTATAGTTGTTGAGGAAAACGCCCTGGCGCACGTCGCGGTCCGCGTCGCCCACCAACCGGGCCAACAGCTCGGGCGGGCTGGCCGCGTTATCTGCGACACTCCGGCGCACGTCACGGTGCGCGTCGCCCGCCAACCGGGCCAACAGCTCGGGCGGCGAATTACTATCGGCTCGCTCCGCCTTTCGGCTTCGCTAGTGTTTAGTTCTCCCCCTCTGGGGGAGATTACAGAGAGGGAAAGCAGGCTGCGGCAGGCCTTTTTCCGCAGCCTGCAATCAGCCCGCGACGACCCCTCGCAATCAGTAGGATCGCGGCAGTTTGAGGACGTGCTCGCTAATCGTGTTCAGCACCATCTCTTGCGAGACGGGGGCGATCTTCAGCATGCGGCATTCGCGGAAATACCGCTCGACGTCGTACTCCTGCATGTAACCGTAGCCGCCCAGTGTCTGCACCGCCCGATCACAAGCTTCGAAGCCGGCTTCCGCGGCTCTCAACTTGGCGATATTGGCTTCTGGCCCGCACGGCTTTTGATGATCGAAGAGCCAGGCCCCCTTGAGTACCATCAACTCGGCGACTTCGAGCTTGGCGTAAACGTCGGCGAGCGGATGTGCGATGGCCTGGTTTTGTCCGATCGGGCGGCCGAAGACGACGCGCTGTTTGGCATAGCGCACCGCGCGGTCAACCGCGGAACGGCCCATCCCAATAGCTTCGGCGGCAACCAGGATTCGCTCAGGGTTAAGGCCGTCGAGAAGCATATGGAAACCGCGCCCCTCCTGTCCAACAAGATCCGCCGCCGAAACCCTGAGGCCGTCAATAAACAACATATTCGTATCAACCGCATGACGTCCGAGCTTTTTGAGTTCGCGCACCTCGACCGCGCTACGATCCAAATCGGCCAGGAACAGTGACATCCCCTCGGTCTTTTTGGTGACGTTCTCGATGGGAGTGGTGCGCGTTAGAAGCAGCATCTTATGCGCTTCCTGGGCTTTGGTCGTGAAGACCTTGCGGCCATTGATAACGTAATTGTCGCCTTCGCGGCGCGCGAAAGTCTTGATATGCGTAATGTCGTTGCCGGCATCCGGCTCGGTCACGGCAAACGAGAAGTGCAATTCACCACTCACCGCGCGGGGCAGAACCCTGCGCTTCAACTCCTCGGTCCCATAGCGAATGACCGGGGTGAGACCGAAGATGCCGAGGTGGACCGCGCTCGCCGCGTTCATCGCACCGGCGTATGCGAGTTCACGCATCACTAGTGCCGCTTCGCTGATACCCAGGCCGCTGCCGCCATATTCCTCGGGGATCGCAATACCGAGAAAACCGGCGTCGGCGACCGCCTTGTAGAAATCGTGCGGAAATTCATGGCGTGTATCCTGGCCACGCCAGTATTCGTCGGGGAAGCGTTGACAGAGTGCTCTGACGCCATTGACGATTTCCTGTTGGGCGTCGGTCAGATCAAAATCCATCGTTGGTTCTCCAGGGCGGTTTGAGCCGCGGCCCGTCAGCCGTTAAGTTTGGTTGCTTAATCCGATCAGCATTACTCGGCCCCAAATTAATACGCGCCTCTGCACTGCTCTTCCAAGCGCCCCTAACCGATACCGTTCTCATTGTCGCGGCTCTCCTCGCCGGTCCACTTATTTTCGCGCCCCTGGAGCGGAATCTGGAGGCTTATTGCTTTGTGTTGGGGATGATAGCGGTGACACTCAGCGCGCAATGGGAATAGCATCTCGTACGGCGGGCGCTAGCGGACGCGCTGCCAATAACGGTCACGGTCATTGCGGCGGGTCTGCGGTTCGGGGTTTTGCGGGGGGCACTCGACGCTGCCTTCGCCACTAGTCAAGCGTTACTTTGCCAGGACGAATAAAGCCGCTGACTCAGTAGCTTGCTTTCAGGACGGCCGCTGATGACGAACCTGGGGCCTGGGTCAGCGACTATAAATTTCGATAGGATTTAATCCTATTCCCTGCTATCCTCCAGGAAGGAGTACACAGGGACCAATTCATGAGAACCACGCAGCAGTTCAGCATCACGCTGCCGCTCGACATGGCCGAGATGGTGGAGCGCAAGATCAAGTCGGGAGCCTATGCGTCCGTCAGCGAGGTCGTGCGCGACGGCGTGCGCGCGCTGCTGGAGCGGGACGCGGCCCTGGAACGCTGGCTCCGCGAGGAAGTGGTGCCAGGCCACAGGGAGTACCTGGCCGACCCCTCGAAGGGCGTTCCGGCGGATGCGGTGCTCAAGCGTATCAAGTCGCGCCGCGCGGCGCGCAAGACGCAGTGATGTTTTGTGGAGGTCATCTTCACGCCGCTTGCCGAACGCCACCTCGACAGCCTGCACGAGTACATCACGAAGCACGCGAGCGAGAGCCGCGCCGACGAGTACGTCGGCCGCATCGTCGCGTTCTGTAAGGGCCTGACGACCTTTCTACTCTCATTGCTGGTTTCGGGCGGGATGCTGATTCCGGGCAACGTTCCTAATATCGTCTGCGCCAACAAGCTCTAGCAGGCTGCGAAAAAAGGCCTTCCGCAGCCTGCTTTCCCTCTCTGTAATCTCCCCCAGAGAGGGAGAACTAAACACTAGCGGAGCCGAAAGGCGGAGCGAGCTAACGAGTCCGCGAGGTGCGAATTAAAAAGGAAGGCAGCCAGCTTGATCGCAGGGTGCGGAGAGATTTTTCAAAAAAGAAATTGTTTTTCCCGCACCCTGCTGTGTGCACAGTAGCGAATGGGCGCGGGTAGGTCTTCCGCTGGGGTTTAATGATGCTGGGTCTTTACTTTGCTGTGCTTTCTGTCCTTGGTTAAAGCCGATGCGGACAGCCGGCCGTCGCTCGCGCAAATAGAGAATAAAAGGCCGCAATTATTGCCAAGGCTAGCCTCTACGACGAAAAGAGCGGATTAAGCTACATCAAATTGCTGCCTAAACGGACATCATATGCCACATTGGCGGGCATTGTGCCGCTGTGTCTTTTCATGCCAGAAGTGTTCGCTACGCCGGGGGCAATCGCTCCGGCGGCCTGGTCTTCCGGCAGACGACCTCGCGCTCCGATGCCGAATTATATTAGCCGGCAAATTGCGCCACGATCGCGTTCGCGTTAAATCAATTTAAATGCACGGGTATGCCGCCCCTGAAGTGCGGCAAGGAGGAAGGCGAGTCAGATGACCCCGAAACAAGTTCTGCAAATGATCAAAGATAAAGGTGTCGTCATGGTCGATATCAAATTCATCGACCTGCTTGGCACTTGGCAACATTTCGCCACCCCGGTCAGCGAATTCAGGGACGAGTCGCCGTTCGACGAAGGGCTGGGCTTTGACGGTTCATCGATTCGCGGATGGCAGTCAATCGAGAGCAGCGACATGCTGGTGATCCCCGATCCTGACACCGCGGTGCTCGACCCGTTTACTAAAGAGCCGACGCTTTCGTTGACGTGCAATATCCAGGACCCGATCACTCGCGCCGCCTATACCCGTGACCCGCGCAACGTGGCGCACAAAGCGGAGGCTTATCTGAAATCTACCGGTATCGGTGACCTCGCCTACTTCGGACCCGAGCCCGAATTCTTCATTTTCAACGGTATCCGCTACGATACCAACCAGCACTCCAGTTACTACTATATCGACTCCAACGAAGGGACCTGGAATAGCGGCAAGGAGGGGCCGAATCTGGGCTACAAGCCGCGCTACAAGGAAGGCTACTTCCCGGTCCCGCCGAACGATACGCTGCAGGATATACGCTCCGAAATGGTGCTCGAAATGGAGCGAGTCGGCATCCGCGCCGAGAAGCATCATCACGAAGTTGCGACCGCCGGCCAAGCCGAAATCGACATGCGCTTCCAGACGCTAACCAGGATGGCGGACTGGCTCACCTGGCTGAAGTACATTTGCAGAAACGTCGCGGCCCGCCATGGCATGACCGTGACCTTTATGCCCAAACCGATTTTCGGTGACAACGGCTCCGGCATGCACACCCATCAGAGCATCTGGAAGGGCGAAACACCGCTGTTCGCTGGCTCCGGCTATGCTGGGATGTCGGAACTGGGACTTCACTACATTGCCGGCATTCTGCATCACGCCCCAGCGCTGGCTGGCTTTACCAATCCTGGTACCAATTCCTACCGCCGGCTGGTACCTGGCTTCGAGGCCCCGATCAACCTCGCCTACTCCAGCCGCAATCGTTCGGCCGCGGTCCGGATTCCGATGTATTCGCCATCGCCGAAGGCCAAACGTATCGAGGTGCGCTTCCCTGATCCGACCTGCAATCCCTACCTGGCGTTTTCGGCAATGCTGATGGCGGGACTCGATGGCATTCAGCGCCGGCTCGATCCGGGTCAGCCGCTCGACAAGGACATCTACGCGCTGACGCCGGCCGAGCTTGCCGAAGTTCCAACCATGCCGGCATCACTGGAGGCAGCGCTCGAAAATCTCAAGAATGATCATGAGTTCCTGCTGAAGGGTGATGTGTTTACCGAAGACCTGATCGAGACCTGGATTGACTACAAATACAGCCGGGAAGTGAGCCAGACGCGGCTGCGTCCTCATCCTTACGAATTCGCCTTGTATTTCGACGCGTGATTTGACGATCACCGTGGGACCGGCTTTCGCGCCGGTCGTCTGAACGAATCAGGTAAGATGGGCGGCAGCTCACTGCCGCCCATTTCGTTTAACCCGAACACCTCAATTCGGAGGTTCTGTTCGCCCTTTCCGCGGAGGAAAGGGGGTTAGGTCGCGGAGTGGTTCTCGACTTCCCTTCCCTGGAGCTGCCCCGAGTTCGTGGACACTCTGGTTAGATAGATCTTGAATCATGGTTTTTTGAAAAATCTTCTCCGGCATGCGCGTGTGCGGAGCGCAGTCCCGCAATGTCCACTGCCTGGGGCGGGCAGCTCGCGGGCAA
>WNFC01007182.1_pt1 | contig 12254 bp, 7 predicted proteins | sample 5400541 | NCBI WGS metagenome assembly WNFC01 (sample SAMN13153342, study PRJNA577476) | soil metagenome | isolation source: 120 cm saprolite under Douglas fir tree site 2 hole 2 replicate 1 | place: USA:California | collected 2015-04-18 | reverse complement strand
CAGATACGTCTCGCGTTACCGCGGAGGAGTCCCTACGTTTGCGGATTCTTCCGGCGCTGACGATGGCGCGTACGATGATCCCATTGTCCGTGCAGCCGCGGTATCCGCGCTAGGCCGTTACAATGGCGCAGTCGTCGCGGTCGATCCGAACACCGGCCGCATCCTCACGGTTGTGAATCAAAAAATCGCATTCGGCGAAGGCTACATTCCGTGCTCCACGATCAAGCCGACCATCGCACTTGCCGCCCTCGAAGAAAATGTCATCACTCGCGACACCATGCTCAAGGTTGGACGCCGCAAGTACATGAACCTGACGGAAGCCATGGCGCACTCGAACAACGTATTTTTTGAGCAACTCGGGTCGCGCATGGGATTTGAGACCGTTTCCAAGTACGGCCGCCTTCTCGGCTTGGGAGAACTCGCCGGCTACAACCTGCCTGACGAACATCCGGGCTCGTTTCCCACCGTGCCACCTCCCTATGGTGGAGTCGCGCGAATGTCCAGCTTTGGAGAAGGGATTCAGGCGACCCCACTGCAACTCGCGGCGCTTTCCGCGGCGTTTGCGAATGGCGGAACTCTTTATTATTTGCAGTATCCGCATAGCGCGCAAGAGGTTGAGAATTTTACGCCGCGCGTGAAGCGCCAATTGAACATCGGCCCGATTCTCCCGGAGATCCGCGAAGGCATGCTCGCCGCCGTCCTGTATGGCACCGGCAAATCGAGCTTCGACCGCGGCGGTGACGAGATGCCGCTTGGCAAAACGGGGACTTGCGACGACCACACGACACCTTCGAGAATCGGCTGGTTCATCACTTACGCCGATGACGCCCACGCCAAAATCGCGCTCGTCGTTCTCCTGCGTGGGAACACGCGGAGCGTGAAGGGTCCCACCGCCGCTGTTGTTGCCGGCCGAATCTACCGCAAGCTCCGTGAACAGAATTATTTTGCGGACTCCGGGCACGCCGTGGCCATCAACACCGGCAACTAACCCAACTTAAGATTTCTTAGGAGTGGTTTTCCTACGCTGTGGAGGATCTCCGCAGCGTTTCTTTTTTCAGTGGACAAATCAAGCACTGACCCATGAAGGCGCGGCCCAATGTAATTGTTGAACACGCGCTACCACTCAGTCCAGCGGAACCGATAGTTGGTAGTGGGGTACGAGTGACATACCGGAAGCGGGGTACCCACCCCCGGGTGTTTTCTGCAAAGAGTGCGGAATCGCCTGAAAAGAAAAGAGTTGAGTTTTGCGTCGATGCAAAAAAGTGCAAAAAAGCGCAAAAGAGTTCGCAAGAGCATGAAAAGAAATAAGTTAGAGCCTGGAGGCAAGAAGCTCGAAGAGAAAATCCGAATGCACCCCCCTACACCCCCCCATTACATGGATGAATATCAAAAGAAAAGACCTACAAAATGGGCATTTCGTAAGTGAATGATTCTACAAGGGGATGATTTCGGCTGGTGGTGACGAGCAAGCGCAGAGCAGACCGCACCAAAAAAGAAACGCGGCAGCAAGCTGCCGCGTTTCAGCCATAGCTTTATACGAGATCCATTATATCAAGGGATAAAGGGAAGTCAAGGAAAACCTTGGCAAATTTTTGCGGGCAATCTTTGCAGGATGAATCTGCGGGAAAAGTTTGCGTTCCGAGGGACAGGATACGCGCAACCAATTGCAACTGCTCACCTTTTAGCCGGACGTTACTGGCAGGCGCTCCAATCAGTAAATGATGGGAAGTTTAGAAAAGTCCGAGGCGGGCTCATCGGTCACGCGGAGGACGACCAGGGTACGATCGTCGTGCGGGGCGGAATCAGTGCCGCTGTGATTGTCGGTTTCAGCGAGGATGCGATCGGCGATGGCGCGAGCGGAGTCTTCCCGAGAAATTCCGGAGAGAAGAGCAGACAGGCGTTGCAAGCCAAATTCCTCTTCCTTGACATTTTCAGATTCGAGGATGCCGTCGGAAGCAAAAATGACCACGTCGCCGGGTTGCAAATCGAGAACGGATTCGTCGTATTCCGTGCCGGGAAGCAGGCCGAGCGGCACGCCTTCCAGACGAATCGAAATCACGTGACCATCCCGGACGAGGAGCGGGTACGGTCCACCTGCGTTGGAAAGCGTGAGCCGCCGCGTGGGCGCGTCGTAAATGGCGAACAGCATGGCAATAAATCGCGAATCGAGCCGCGCTGCGTGCAGCCTTTGGTTCAGAAGAGCCAGCATGCAAGCTGGATCGCAAGCGCGATTGACGACGATCTCACGAACGGTTCCGATCGCCAGGGAGCCGTACAGCGCCGCAGCGGTGCCTTTGCCGGAGACATCCCCCAGAGCCAAGGCCAAGCGGCCCTCGCCGTAGGGCAGAAAGTCGTAGAAGTCTCCGCCCAACTCCCGCGCAGGAACATAGCCTGCCGCCAAATCGAGGCCCGGCACTTCGCGCGCACCGGTGGGGAGAAGCTGCCGCTGGATTTCCCTCGCCGTGTCCAATTCGCTGCGCATCCGGCGCTCGCTTTCCCGGGCCTCCTGGTAGAGCCGGGCGTTTTCGAGCGCGACAGCGACATACGAGCCCAGTGTTGAAAGCATGCGCTCGTGTTCCAGGGTGAACGCGTGAGGCGCCGAGCTTTCGAGATCGAGAACCCCGATGAGACGGTTGCACAGCAGAAGCGGCACGACGAGCTCGGAACGCGCCACAACACCGCTATCACACTGAATGTAACGCGGATCTTCCGTGACGTCATTGATTCGCAGGACGCGGCGCTCGCCCGCAGCCGTTCCGGTGAGCCCTTTGTGAAGAGGTACGCGTATACGGGCAGGAAGGGAATCACCGCAGCGCATGGAGAAAACGCTCTCTAAATGCTGCGACTGCTCGTTCCAGAGCATGACGCTGAAGACATCATACCTTACGATTTTCTTGATGCGCTCGGCGACGCTGCGAAGGAGTTCTTCGCGGTCAAGGATGGAGGTGACTTCCCGGCTGACTTCATAGAGCAGAGCGAGCGTATTGGCCTGTTCCGGGTGAGAAAGGAACAGGCTCTGCGGAACGGGGTCAGCGTCACCCAACAGCGCAAAAGCGCCGATTTTTGAAAGGTCTTCCATGGGGCGTTCGGAGACTAACCTCCATTGGATGTAGCAAATCTCAAGAGGTTTCACAATTGAATTCTTAGGGAAGGGCAGAAGGCGCGGAAAGAGACTGGCAGTTAGAGAGGCTGCTGTGGAGCGATACCCAGGCAGATGGTGTTCATCCAGTTGAACAATCAACTCTTGGCAAATTGCCGACAATTTAGGTTCTGGGCAAGGCCGTCTTGCTTTGAGCCGCTTTATGAAAGAGCGCCTTGCTGCAGCCGCGCAATGACAAAAGTTCCGTTTCGTCCAATCCGTAGCGCCCGATGGCTGCCTGATAGCCTTCCCAATTGAACGGGCGATGCCGCTTTACCATAGTCCGGAAGAATCGGTCAAAAAAGTAGAAGCCGATGCCGAAGTTGGTGTCCATGAAGCCTTTGCTGTTCACACTCCGGTGATGAATGTCGTGCAGCCTTCGGGCTCTAAGGAACCACGACTTAAACAGAGGAATCCTAGTCATCCAGAAGTTCTCGGTGTGCATTCTGTCGTGCAGGTAGCTGAACATCAGGATGGGCCAGCCGAGCAATGTGCACAGAGCGAGCACCTGGTACACGGGCGGAACGCCGAGCAAGGCCATCGCTGCCCAGCAAAACAGGAGAATGATCGCCGAGGGCACAAGCCACTCGATACCTACATTACCGACGGAGAAGCGGTTGTCCGTCGCGTCGTGGTACTCCCCGGCGCGCATGGGTTGCCGAGGGCCATAGACCAGGAAATGATGGATCAGATGGCCCCGGCTGAGGGCTGGGAACTTGTCACTGTGCAGAAGCCGGTGCAGCCAGTAGCCGGCAAATTCCGCGACGACGACGGAGTCCACCAGCGTCGCGACGACTCCGACGAATGTGACGTGCAGGCGTTCGTAAAACATGGGTGCTTCTCCTTCCACTTCTTCCTGCGGCTCCGAAGCGAAGTAAGATACCGCCGATGAGCTGACGTTACGGAGTGTGAAGGCAGTCTTCAAGCGACAAGGAACGCCAACCCATCACAGAGGAGAGATGTCGCACTATGTCGCGGCGCGTTGCTACCTAGCGGGTTGAAGGCAAAGGGCTTACTGAGGAGGGCAGTAGACTTTGCGTATACCTGGGAGAAGAATTTTCAGGTCAGCGCTGAGCCAACCATCACAAATAATTGAGCGCCATGATCACGGTGGGGCACGGCGCCCTTCAATATTTCCTAAGAAAACGGTGTTTCGAGGACGCGAAGACTACTTTACTTCCCAAGTGTCGCCCGCGCGAAGAAGCTTGCCGAGGTCGCCGCGCCCGCGCTTGGCGAGGACGTCCTTGATCTGCTGGTTCATCACGTCTTCGTAGCGGGGGAGATCGTCCCAGGCGCGAAATACGCCGATCGGCGTGGGGAAGCCTGGCCGGTGCTCCATGTGTGAGAGCAGGAAGGCATAAGAAGCCCGCGGGTGGTGCGCGTCGTGCACCACGAGATCGCTCTCCGCGATGCCGTTGCCAAGTTGGACGACTTCGATGTCGCCGTCCAATTTACGGCGGATACCCTTATCGCGGTTCTTGCCGAAAACCAGCGGCTTGCCGTGTTCGAGCTGCATCACGTGCTCGCTGCGCGCATCGCGCTCGGTCAGTGAGAACCACGCGCCATCGTTGAAGATGTTGCAATTCTGAAGAATCTCCACGAACGCGGAGCCTTTGTGAGCTGCGGCGTGCTTCAGCGTTTCTTTCAAGTGAGCCTGGAAGACATCGACGGAGCGCGCCACGAAAGTCGCTTCCGAACCGATTGCGAGAGACATCGGATTGAATGGCCGGTCCACCGACCCGAATGGCGTCGATTTCGTCTTCTTGTTGAACTCAGAAGTAGGCGAGTATTGGCCTTTCGTCAAACCGTAGATTTTGTTGTTGAACAGCAAGACTTTGATGCCAACGTTGCGCCGCAGCATGTGAATTGTGTGATTCCCGCCGATCGAAAGCGCGTCGCCGTCGCCGGTGGCCACCCACACTTCAAGTTCCGGCCGGATCGCCTTGATGCCCGTGGCGACTGCCGGCGCGCGGCCGTGAATGGTGTGAAAACCAAAGGTATTCATGTAATACGGGAAGCGGCTGGAGCAGCCGATTCCGGAAACGACGACGAAGTTCTCGCGTTTGATGCCCAGTTCCGGGAAAACTGACTGCACCGCGGAGAGAATCGCGTAGTCTCCGCAGCCGGGGCACCAGCGCACTTCCTGGTCGGTTTGAAAGTCTTTTTTCGTGAGAGGCGGCGGCAGCGTCGCTGTGCTCATCGTCGATTCTCCTAGAGTCCCAACATCTCTTCGATTTTCTGTTCCAACTCCGCCTGCTTGAACGGGCGGCCCTGGATCTTGTTGAGGCCAACCGCATCCACGAGATACTTTGCGCGCAGAACCCACAAAAGCTGGCCCATGTTCAGCTCCGGCACAAGCACTCTCTTGTAGCGCTTGAGAACGTCACCCAAGTTGGACGGGAGCGGATTCAGGTGCCGCAGATGCAGATGGCCGATCCTGCGTCCCTTGGCGCGTTGCGCCTTTAAGGCCGCGGTAATCGATCCGCAGGTCGAGCCCCAGGCAACGATCAGCAAATCGCCTTCCGGATCGCCCGCGGGAAGCACGTTGGGAATGTCCTGGGCGACCGCTGCGACCTTCGCTGCCCGGATGCGCACCATATTTTCGTGATTCAGCGGCTCGTAGTTGATGTTTCCCGTGGGGTCCTGCTTCTCGAGGCCCCCGATGCGATGTTCGAGCCCGGGAGTTCCCGGAACCGCCCACGGACGCGCCAGAGTGTGCGGGTCGCGCTTGTAGGGCAAGAAACTGATCGGGTCGGTTGCAAATTTCACCGGGATTTCCGGAATATCGCTAAGCTCCGGTATTCGCCACGGCTCCGCGCCGTTTGCAAGGTAACCATCCGAGAGAATAATTACCGGCACCATGTACTTGACGGCAATGCGGCAGGCTTCGATAGCCACCCAGAAGCAATCGGCGGGCGTCGCTGCGGCCAGCACGGGAATCGGCGCTTCCGAGTTGCGGCCGAAAAGCGCCTGTAGCAGGTCCGCTTGCTCCGTCTTGGTCGGAAGGCCGGTTGAAGGGCCGCCGCGCTGGATGTCGCAAATGACCAGCGGGATCTCGACAGCAACGGCAAGGCCCAGGGCTTCTGTTTTCAGGGCCATTCCAGGGCCAGACGTCGTGGTGATGGCCAACGCGCCAGCGTAGGCGGCACCGATCGCCGACGCGATGGCAGCGATCTCGTCTTCCGCCTGAAACGTCATCACGCCAAAGTCTTTGTACTGGGAGAGCTCGTGAAGAATGTCCGAAGCCGGAGTAATGGGGTAACTGCCCTGAAAGAGTGTCAGCCCGGATTTCTGTGCGGCTGTAACAAACCCCAGTGCCAGCGCCTGGTTACCGCTCATGCTCCGGTAGAGTCCCGGAGTAAGCTGCGCCGGCGGAATCTCATAACTGATCTGAAATGCCTCCGTTGCTTCGCAGTACGAATAGCCGCCCTTCAAAGCAAGCTTGTTCGCTTCCACGAGGAGCGGCTTGTTCTTGAATTTGTCGTCAATCCACCGGACCGTCGGGTCCATCGAGCGGTTGTAAAGCCAGTAGCACATGCCCAGGGCGAAGAAATTTTTGCAGCGGTCCATGGTCTTGGCGTCAAGGCCCAGGTGCTCCAGCGAACGGCGCGTCAGCCGTTCGAGCTCGACCGCGAACAAGCGGAACTTATCGAGGGAATGATCTTCCAGCGGATTCGAGGTCATCTGCGCTTTGCGCAGATCGTTCTCTTGGAAACTATCGCTGTTGACGATCAGGATCCCGTTGGCCTTCAGATCAGCGATGTTCACTTTCAGCGCCGCTGGATTCATGGCAATCAGCACGTCGATCGCGTCGCCGGGTGTGTAAACCTCATTCGAGGAGAAGTGCAGCTGAAAGCCGCTGACACCGGGAATCGTGCCGGCCGGGGCGCGAATTTCGGCCGGGTAGTCCGGAAACGTAGCAATATCATTGCCGTAGAGAGCGGCGGTATTGGTGAACTGGCTGCCGGTAATCTGCATACCGTCGCCGGAGTCGCCCGCGAAACGGATAACCGCCTGATCAAGCACTTCGCGCTTGTTTTTTACCGGTGGAACCTCTGTGAGCGTAGACATTCTTGTCCGGGCCTCCGCGCATCGATGAACTCCCTCTGTCCCCCAGGGGAGTGTGGCTCAATCTTAACGATGAGGCGGTGCGGTGAAAGGATGGTTTCTAGGGCAGCCCGCCAGGAGCCGACACTCAGAGGATATCACACCGGCACGCGGGTGGCAGGGCGAGAGTCCCCCTGGAGGTGATGTGTCCTATCGAGAAAGGCGAGGCAAATCGTTCACCGCGTTCGGCCTCTGCAGTAGCGTGGCGGGAGATTCTGCAACGCAGAACGCCCGCCCGGATGGGCGCGTCGTCACGTTGCAGCAGCGGACCTGGAAGCCGCTTCGAGGAAGCGTTGTCGGTAGTTGATGAGCAAACCGAGAATTGCGACGGCGAAGAGGACTCCGCCAACCATTATCCAGCCGAAGTGCTGGGTGAAGTTAAGCGGAGAGGAGTCAGTTTCAGGCAGATGAAAGGACGCCTGCACCTCCTTCATATAGGAATCCATCACCGCTCCGTAGTTTGGAGTCAGCACGCTTACAACAGTGCTGGCCAGCCAGAATAGCTGGAGGCCGATGGTCAGGGAATAACTCCACGGCTTGAGTTTCAAGAGGCCGATTCCAGCTACAAAAAAAGCCAGGCTGCTCAAGAGCAGAACTGTTAATCCCTCGCTTCCGTGGAGAAGCCGCCCAAAGATAAATATCGGCGCGCGGAAGAAAAGGAGCGGTAAGAAGAGTAAGTTCAATATCGAAGTGATGTAAAGCCACGCGAGCACAGCGATGGGGAGAGGGCATGCGGGTTTCCGCGGAAGATCTGGGTCGGTAGATCCTCTCGCGCCCAAAAACTGCGCCTTGACGCTCTTGCGGTTGAAGAGGATAAGCCACCAAACACCAATCAGAAGGGGAATGCCGTAAGTCACGAGCAAAATCCAACGAACCGCTTGCATGCTCTCCGCCGGCAAAGCAGGAGAACTCGGACTTGGAGGAAACTGCGTGAGAAATGCAATGGGGATCCCGATGACGGCGAAAAAGACCGAAAAGCCACCCCAAATCAGGACGGAAATGCGCGCCCAGTTGCGAAGATAAAGGAATCCAATGCCGGTGGCGATACCGAAGAGGGACAGACAGATCATAAAGCCCTGAGTGGCAAGCCCGAAGGTTCTTACAGACGGCGGAAGTTCAGAGGCAGTGCCGGGCAACTTGACAAGCAGCAGCGCTAGCAATGCGACTGAAAAGCCCAGTAAAAGGAAAAGGCCGCCCAAGATGGCTACCACCCCGGCGACAGTAACAGAGGCAGGGCGTTTTGGTGAGTCGTCCATCGATGCTTGTATATCACTTCCAGACATACCGCGGAAGCGCGGTCGACGAGACGCGAAGGAAAAAAGAAAGCTTGACGTTCGCTTTCTTTTCGCCTAAAGTGCCTGTGGAATTCTGTAGCGAGTGGAGGCGGCACATGGCTCTGACCAAACGGCAAAAAGAAGTTCTCGATTACCTTGTGGCGTTTGAGACCAAGCACGGTTACGCGCCAAGCTTCGAAGAAATTGGCAAGGGCCTCAAGCTCACTTCTCTGGCTACCGTGCACAAGCACGTCACGACGCTCGAGAAAAAAGGTTTCATTCGCCGCGGTTACAATCAGAGCCGCTCCATCGAGATCATCCAATTGCCCAAGTCGGTCAAGGATCAAGTCAGCGAGCGCAAGATGCAAGAGCTTCCCTTGGTAGGAAGGATCGCGGCCGGCCGTCCGCTGGAAGCTGTCGAAGAACGCGAGACGATTTCGCTGGGCGATTTCGCGCGCGGCGGCAATTCCTTTGTATTGCAAGTCAAAGGCACCTCCATGATCGAAGATCACATCATGGACGGGGACTTTGTGGTGTGCGAGCAAACCCAGGTCGCCAATGCTGGTGACATCGTCGTGGCGCTACTTGGCGGCGAAGAAGCAACGCTCAAGCGCTTCTATCGCGAAGGCCCCGGCAAGATTCGTCTGCAGCCTGCAAACTCCGAAATGGCTCCCATCATGGTGGCCGCCACCGACGTCAAGATTCAGGGTCGCGTCATCGGTGTCCTTCGCAAATACTAGTTCTGAATCGTCGGACTGTTCTCCCGCCAGATATCGCCGAACTGTTTCTGGACTGCCTCATTCTTTTATTAGCTGGCGGCCTTCTTTGGTCCCGCCGTCGTATTTCCGCAGACAAATTGTCTGTGTCAGAATCCCGTGGTGTGCATCTGAAGAGTGTCCGGGCTATTCTCGTGAAGTCTTCCGAGGAATCGCGGAAGGGAAGACGGACCCGAACGAAAGCTTGATGGGATGTTCCAAAACACTGAGGCAGCAAACTTGTCCACGAAACGCCAAAGCATCCTGATTGTCGATCCAGATTCGGCCTCGCGCAGCGCGCTTGAGGAGCTGGTGCGTTCGGCCGGCTATGACGTAGCCGTATCATCCTCTCAAGCTGAAGGATTCAAGTTTGTTCAAGATGCCAGCATCGACCTTCTGCTTCTCTCCGCAGACCTTGCCGACGTACAGTGCTGCGACGCCCTGTCTGAAGTCAAAGGCAATTCGGCGACCGCAGGGACACGCGTAATTCTCTTGACGCAGGGTGGGGGAGCTGAGCGGGCTCGGGGCCTCGATCTCGGCGCAGACGAGGTGCTTACTTCACCGTGGGACGGAGCGGAATTGCTTGCGCGTGTTCGCGTTCAGCTGCGCGAAAAGCACGCCTTCGACGACCTGCTGGAAAAAACCCGTATCGCCGATGAGAGCCGCGAGATGGCCCAGACCGCTTTCCAGGCGCTCGCTGTCACCGAGAAGATGACCCGCGACGCTTTTTCCCTTGGGCGTGCCTTGAAAATTGGCGTCTCTGCCCTATTCGCTATCGCCATCCTGATCGCTGGAATTTTTATTCTTTTCTCCAGGCGCGCCAACAAGGAAGCGAACCGCGCCTACGCGGTGATCGCCCAGCTCGAGCGAGGGGCCCACCGCCAGGAGCAATTGATGGCCGATGCCCGCAGCGCTCGCGCCGATCTTCGGCAATCCGATGTACTCGAGCAAAAGCAACAGCTCAAGCAGCAGTCGGATGAGCTGCGTCAGAAAATCTCCGGCGCCGAACCTGGTGACGTATCTGCACTTCGCAAACAGCTCGAGGAAACGACCACCCGGCTCAAACGCGTCGAGATCGAAACGCAATCCGCGGAAGAGGTAATCCGCGCGTATGCGCCAAGCGTATGCCTCCTCCACGTATCCGTCTCTTTCGTTGACCGGGCTTCCGGCCGCCCCCTGCGTTACGGCGGGATCAATCCGGATGGCGAGCCGCTCCACGACAGTGATGGCAACCCGGTGTATACATTGGAAGGCCGTGCGCCTGAAGTTCGCGCCGATTTCTTCGGCACAGGATTCATCGCCGCCGAAGGCCGCATTCTCACGAATCATCACGTAGCGCAGCCCTGGTGGAAAAATGACGAACTTGCCGCCGTTTCCAGCCAGGGGCTCACTCCTTCCATTGCCGAAATGACGGCTTATTTCCCAGACGCGAAGGCCGGCGTTCCCGTCAGCGTTTCCGAGATCTCCGAGCAGGCCGACCTCGCGGTGCTAAAGGGTGATTTGTCCGGTTTGAAAAAACCCATCCTGAAAATAGACGCCCGCAAAGAGGCGGCAGTCAGTGGCCAGCCACTGCTTTCCCTCGGCTATGCCACGGGCATCAGCGCCATTCTGGCGCGCGCGGGTGAGGATGCCGTGAACGAAATCGCCAAGAGTACGGGCGGAAAACCGAAAGAGGTTGTCGACGAGCTTCTCCGCCGTAAACTCATCCGTCCTCTTGTTACTCAGGGCCATATCGGTGACGTTCTTCCGGACAAGATTGTCTACGATGCGCAGACCACCTCCGGCGGTTCGGGCGGACCGCTCATCAATCGCGATGGTGAAGTAATTGGCGTGACATTCGCGGTAGTCAAAGGTTTTGGCGGTTCGAATTTTGGTGTTCCCATTCGCTTTGCCCAGCCGCTCCTCAAGCCATGAGGGGCCGTATTGTTTTATGCTCAGACATGGCGCCGAAAGGGCATCTTCCATCGCCCGGTGGAAACATGGGCCGCTTCTCCAGTCGAACCCGTTTTATCGTCGTTTGCCTGGCCGCCGTGTTGCTGGCGCTGCCGGCGCCCGTTCACGCCTATGCTGTCCTCTCTCATGAAGCCATCATCGATGCGGCTTGGGAAACGCACATCAAGCCGCTCCTCCTGAAAAAATTCCCGCAGGCATCCGAAGAAGATCTGAGCAGGGCGCAAGCCTACGCTTACGGCGGCGCCATTATTCAAGATATGGGTTATTACCCGTATGGCAGCCCCTTTTTCAGCGACCTCACGCATTATATCCGTAGCGGCGATTTCATTCGGGCTTTGCTGCGCGAGGCGAAAGATCTCAATGCGTACGCTTTCGCTCTCGGCGCGCTTTCCCATTACGCTGCGGACAATTACGGACACCGCCTGGGCGTCAATCGAGCCGTTCCGTTCCTGTATCCGGGCCTCCGGAAGAAATTCGGCGACACCGTTACGTTTGAAGACAACCGGCTTGCACATGTGAAAACCGAATTTGGCTTTGACGTTCTTGAAATCGCGCGGGAACGCTACGCTCCGGACAGCTATCATGACTTCATCGGTTTCGAAGTTTCCCGCCCAGTCCTCGAACAAGCCTTTCGGGAGACCTATGGGCTCGAGTTGAAAGATGTGCTGGTGAGCGAAGACAAAGCCCTCAACTCGTACCGCCGCGATGTCAGCAAGCTCATTCCGAAAGCCACTCGCATTGCCTGGCACCTCAAGAAAGACGAGATCAAGGACGACATTCCAGACGCAACGAAGAAAAAGTTTCTGTTCAATCTGTCCCGCGCAAATTATGAACGCGAATGGGGCAAGGACTATCGCAAGCCCAGTCCGGGCGAGCGTTTTCTCGCCTTCCTCTTCAAATTGATTCCCAAGTTCGGTCCGCTCAAGATTTTGCAGTTCAGGACGCCTACGCCCCAGACCGAACAGATGTTTGAAGCCAGCTTCAATGCCACGCTCGACCGTTATCGTGAGCTCTTGACGGACGTTC
>WNFC01010954.1_pt1 | contig 12261 bp, 9 predicted proteins | sample 5400541 | NCBI WGS metagenome assembly WNFC01 (sample SAMN13153342, study PRJNA577476) | soil metagenome | isolation source: 120 cm saprolite under Douglas fir tree site 2 hole 2 replicate 1 | place: USA:California | collected 2015-04-18 | reverse complement strand
AAATCTGGCATTCTTTCAGGCATTTGGAGAGCAGTACGGTAGCGCATACCCGCTCTATCACATGGCTCTTGCGCTCTTTCTCTCAAGCGGAGATTGTACAAAGGCGCGAGATCTGGCGGAAGAGAGTCTCGCCTTCTTTCGAGCTGTGGGAAACAGACGGCTCATAGCGTACGTGCTCATCCTGTTAGCGGAAATCCTCCTTGTTGAGCGTGAAGACGATAAAGCACGTTCGATGCTGGAGGAAAGCCTGACAATCTTCAAGCTGATGGGAGAACGTTCCGGCACCGCCGCAGTGCTCATCTCTCTCGCTCGTGTTGTAGCCTCTCAGGGAGAACACGACGCCACACAGACCTTCTACAAGCAGAGTTGGGAACTGCTGCAGGCGATAGGCGACAGGGAACTTGCTGCCGCTTGCCTGGAAGGATACGGGGAGACCCTGGTGGCACAGGGAGAGGCGAGACAGGCTGTGCAGCTATGGGGGATAGCCGCAACTGTCCGTGCTGCAATAGTGGCTCCTATGCCACCGATCTACCGCCCTGATTACATACAAGCAGTGGCTGCCGCTCGCGAAAGCCTGAGCGAAGAAGCTTTTCAGACGGCATGGATAGAAGGAAGCACAACACCCCTGGAGCTCGTAAACTTTCAATCTTAAATTGAACAATTAGAAATGTAGGGGCACCCCTTCTCCTTACGTCTCACCTGACCCGCAGGGTAGCTGCGCAGCAGCGTTGGTGAGACGGATACGTGCCAGCGGGTGCCCGGCTCAGCTTCTAGTAGTTCTGACTCCGTAACTACTCCGCCTGTTCCTGTAAGTCCTTGACCCCAGCGTCTTCGGGAACCACGGTCGACGCCCCTGGCTGCACAGTGGGAATCTGCCTGGTGAAGAAAAGCGCAATTGCTGCCACGATCGCAACCACGAACAGCGCTCCCCGCAGCGCGGCAAGGCGCGCATCTGCGTTTATTTGCAACACCTCCTGAATGGTCGCCTGCGAGGCCCCATACGCTTCAAGACTCATACGCGCAGTCGTGTCGGAGACGAACGGCGTCCCCGCGCCAAATGTGGTTTGTGCATCCGCCTTGAGGCTATCAGGAATACTCGGATTAGCGAGTACACCTTGGAGGAACAACGTCGTCAGGATCGTGATCAGCACCGAACCAACCAGGGCTGTACCCAGCGAAGCACCGAGGTTCAAAGCTGTGTTTTGCAGTCCGCCGACCTCGGAGCTTTCTTTGTCGGGAACCGCTGAAACGGTCACGGCCCCAAGCTGCGATGCGAGCGCGCCGATGCCCAAGCCTATGATCAAGAGCGGGACGGTGACGACAGAGGCAGTCGCATTTGCGTCGAGTAGAGCGATCAGCAGAACTGTCGCGGCCAGAAGCAGGAGGAGGCCTATGCGCACCACTCGCCGAGGCGAGGCCTTTGGCCAGAGTCGTGGAACCCCGATCGCCGAGACCAGCAGCGCGAGCGACAGCGGTATGAGCCGGATCCCAGTCTGGAGCGCCGACAACTCAAGCACAATCGAGAGGAACAATGGGATTGTGAAAAAGATGCCAGCCTGGATAAAGTACTGGAAGAGGAACATCGTCAATCCCCCGACGAGTTGTCGATTCCTGAACATCGATGGGCGAACCAGCGGTTCCTTGCCCTCTCGCTCCAGGCGACCCTCCCAGGCAAACAACCCCCACAGGATGAGGAGGCCAGCCAGGATCAGCCACGCCACCAGCGATAGTCCGAAGAGCGACGGCGCGTCTTGCTTTGGAGTGATCCATCCCCAGACGCTCGAACGCAATACCCCGAAGACAGCCAGCCCCAGTCCAAGGACGGAGAGGATGGAGCCGACGAAGTCGAGGCGGTGTTGCTCGGTCGATGGAGCATCCTGGATGCGGCGGGACAGTACGAGGATCACGAGGGCGATAACCACTTCTCCCACGAAGACGTATCGCCAGGATGCGTACGTCGTGAAGGCCCCACCGATCAGTGGTCCAAGGGCAACAGCTATCGCTCCGGCTGCTGCGATCGTCCCATACGTGCTCGGGCGGCGTTGGGGCGCGAAGTTGACAGCAACCAGGGCCACAACAGCGGGCATGATCAGCGCGGCGCCAATGCCTTCCAAGAACGACCATCCGAGTATCAGGACGCCGAGGTTCGGCGCCAGAGCCGTCGTGAGCGAGCCGGCTGCGTAGATCACGCAGCCAATAGAGAAAGCGCGTCGACGTCCGATAATGGCCCCGATTTTGCCGCCGGTGAGCATCAGGGTCGCCATCACGAGCGTGTAGAGCGTGATAGCGGTCTGGATCCCGGTAACCGTCGTGCCGACGTCTTTCGCGACCGTCGCAATCGACACGTTCATGACTGAACTGTCCAGGGTCATGAGGAACTGGGCTGAAGCGAGTGTCAACAGGACGAGTCCCGTGCCTTTAGCAGCAATCTCCTCTGGCTTCTGTTGTGTAACCATGGCCTGTTCTCCTTAGTGGAAAGGCAGCACCCCCTGCTCTTCCGCCAGTTATTGTGGCTGTACCAATAGATGGAACCTGTTACTATTTAACCTCTGATGCATTATATACATCATAAAGATACCATTCAATAGGAGTTTGTACCCTTTTTAACGGCATTTTTCGGCATTTTCTATTAGGGAGGATCTATGACAAAACAGCAAACTCAACAATTTCTGATTGGGGCAACTATTGTTCTTGTTGTGGGAATAGTCTTGACGGCTTTATTCTCCAGTACATCTACTTCAGGATTGAGAGATGCAGCAGCAGCATTAACCATCATAGCTGCCGTGTCTGTTGGCATTGAACGAGTCCTTGAAGGCTTCTGGACCTATATTGGCCTCACCAGAAATTCATGGTGGCCCCTCAATGTGATCAGTCAGGATATCACCAGCATGGCTTCTGATCTTGACCAGGTACTTACACCATTTTATCAACAGTTGGAACAAGCGGTGCAAGACTTAAGCAGCGCAGGGAAATTGGCAGACGATCAATTAGCCGCGGCGAACAAAGAGATTCAAGATTTCCGGGCGTCCATCGATCAACTCAAAACAATGGCGCCTGGCAGTCAGCTAGCACTGTCAGTTGCAAGCGCAGCTACACAACTTGTAAGCCAATTTCAACAAAAATATAAAACGTTAGATACCGTTGCTACATTTGCAAACCAGGCTATTAGCGGTTTTGCTAATTTTATCGTTACACCCCCCGACAATCTTGGACGTCGTTTCATCAGTCTCTTCGTGGGCATGTACTTAGGATTAGTGGTCGCAGGGGTACTCGGCCTTGACCTTTTGCAATCAATCTTCACAACTTCACTAGCATTTCATCTAGGGATTGTCTTGACAGGCCTGGTGATGGGGCTAGGCTCCAGCCCGACGCATGAGGTCATCCAGGTTCTTCAAAATTGGAAATCAAACTTGAAAACGTCGGGTACAGCGACCCCATCGGGTTCGTAGAAACTCAGGACTTTTCAAATTGTGGGGCAATAAAACTGATGTCATATTGATACATGCGAAAATGGAGACCATTCTTACCACTTAACTTGCAAGCGGAACTACTTCTACGCTCTGATCGCATCGTTTCATTGCCCTTATCTGTTTGAATGCTATCAATCGAGAGTACGATCCTTTATTTTTTCGTACGTGTTCTTTCGCTTTGCTACTGTTCCTCCTTGTATTTTACCATCTATGGCTGTTCGGATGTGTTGCCCCCACGGTTTAAATAGCCCTTGCATTTAGTATTGCTTACTTGTCCCTAACATACTTTCCGTTGTATATTAACTACATTAAAGTAAGTAAGATAGGTTCCACATACAATAACACAGTAGGAGAAACACACATCATGCGACTTGGATTACAAGTCCCTAACTTCACATGGCCAAACGGCCAGGAAAACCTCGGCGATACTTTTAGCCTCATTGCCCAACGTGCCGAACGCGCAGGCTTCTACAGCATGTGGGTAATGGATCACTTTTTTCAAATCAGAAATGTAGGTCCGGCTGAGAACGAGATGCTTGAAAGCTACAGTGCGCTCGCTTTCGCCGCTGGCCACACGAACCGCATCAAACTCGGCACAATGGTCACTGGCGTCACCTATCGTCATCCTGGCCTTCTGGTCAAGACAGTCACTACCCTGGATGTCCTCTCACATGGGCGCGCTTATTTAGGTATCGGCGCAGCCTGGAACGAAGAAGAGCATCGTGGATTAGGCATTCCATTCCCAGCTGTTTCTGAGAGGTTCGAACGTCTGGAAGAGACACTCCAGATCGCTCACCAGATGTGGTCTGGCGACGAAAAACCTTATGAGGGCAAGCATTACCAACTTGCCAGGCCGCTTAATTCACCTCAGCCTGTACAAAAACCTCATCCTCCCATTCTCATCGGTGGGAGCGGTGAGCGCAAGACCCTGCGATTAGTCGCCCAATACGGAGATGGCTGCAACCTCTTCGCCCGTCTTGGCAATGATGAGCTTAAGCATAAACTTGATGTCCTACGTGATCATTGTCGGTCGATTGGACGCCCATACGAAGAGATCGAGAAAACCACGCTCAATTTCATGCTACTGAGCCGTGACGGACGCAACGGTTCAATGACCCCTGCTGCTGCCATTGAGCATTTCGCAAGCCTTGCAGCCATGGGCATCGACCAGGCCATCTTCAGCATGCCCAACGTCTACGACCTGGAACCTTTCGACCTCCTCGCTACTGAGATCATCCCAGCCGTAGAGAAAATACAAGTAGCAGGCCGTTAATAGTCGATTACTTCTACTAATAAGCGGTAAGAGGGCCACTGGCTTCAGCCAAGTGGGTGAATTGCTGCCCGCCCGCAGGCGGTCTCAACGGTTGACTTCCATTTTCTAATGGAGTATAAGCTAGACTTTATCCATATTATGCGGCAAATGTAACGTGAGACTTTGCATTGCACCAGATGCGGTGATGTTTTGCACTACTAAAGAAAAGCAGGCTTAAGCAATACGCTTTAGTGCATCTTCCACTTTCAAACCCCGCCAAACATCCCATACTTCAGCAAAGGCCTCCTCTCCCAACCACTCGCGTGCGACTTTCGCCGCTTGCTCATCTGCAGGACGCTCGACCGCTGGTATAGGGGCACCTATAGCTTCACGCAGGGTCTCCGCGGCAGCCCGAAGTTGTACTGCCCTCTCGTATTCACCCAGTGCTACTAGCACACGGGACAAGCCTTCCAGTCCGGAGGCAATAATCAACTTGTCGCCCGCTTTCCGAGCTTCGGTTAAGGCCGCATCGTAAAGGGCACGGGCTACCGCGTTGTCGCCTTGAGCAGCGATCACCATGGCCATGGCGGAGGTTGACAAGGCCATGCCATGTGCCTGCCTCCTCTCTTTGAAGAGTGCCACACTTTGCTCTACGAGCGAACGCGCCGTAGTAACGTCTCCCTGTTCGAGGGTCAACAGCCCCAGGAGGCAGAGACAGTAGCCGATACTCTCCTTATCACTTAATTGGCGGAAAAGTGAGAGACTCTCTTCAAGCAAAACGCGCGCCGCTCCCAGCTCGCTTCCAGAGAAAAAGTTTGCCCGTGCTAAGTTGAAAAGTGAATCTGCGATGCTGCCCTTGTCCCCCAGTTCTCTATTGATCGCCAGACTCTCTTCGAGCAGATCGCGTGCCCTGGCATACTCGCCTTGATCTGCCGCCAATGCTCCAAGGTGCAGCAGTAAACTAGCGATTGCTCCCCTGTCGCCCAGTTCTCTGAAGACGGCGAGCGACTCCTCTGCCAGCGAACGTGCCATGTCCAGGATGCCTCTCCTCCAGGCTATATCGGCCTGCAGGTGCAGAGCATAGGCTATACGTGCCGGATTTCCAAGCTCCCTGTAGAGCGCCAGGCTCTGGACCAGGAAAGGCTCAGCCCGGTCATAATCGCCTCGAACCTCGTATAGCCTGGCAGCAGCATAGAGGGCTGCAGCCCGCATAGGCTCCTCCACTTCATCGCTCCCCACCAGCGCCCGCTCCAGGAAGTCCAATCCCTCACTGAGGTAACCGCGCGAATACCAGAAAGTTCGCAGTGCTCCTCCCAGGCGCAAGGCGATCTCTTTGCACCCCTCCATATCCTCTAATGACCAGTGCATGGCCGCTCGCAAGTTATCGTGCTCCTGTTCCAACCGATCCAACCACTCGGGAGAATCTGAAGCGCGTTCCAGGCCTGCTCTTTCTGACAGCTCCATGAAGTACACTGCATGGGCCTTGCGCACGGCCTTCATCTCCCCACTGGCGCCCAGGAGCTCTAATCCATATTCGCGGATTGTTTCCAACATTGCCAATCTGGGTTCTTCTCCTTTTCCCTGCTCCCTTCGCCGCAACAAGCTTTTATCGACAAGTGAGGCTACAATATCCAGGATCAATCCTGTTGCGTTACCAAGAACACCATTGACCACCTCTATCGCCTCCAGCGTACAGCCGCCAACGAAGTCCGAGAGCCGGCGAAAGAGTTCTTGTTCTTGCGCATCCAAGAGGTTATAGCTCCACGCGATGGTATTGCGTAGTGTATGCTGGCGTGCCGCGACATCGCGCGCTCCACTCGTCAGCACCTGCAGCGGCTGATTCAAGCGCGCAAGCAATGCTTCCGGCGAGAGAAGTTTCATACGCGCAGCTGCCAGTTCGATAGCCAGCGGCAGTCCATCCAGACGCCTGACAATCTCCACAACGACCGGGGCATTCATATCTGTCAACCGGAATTCGGGTGCAACTGCCTGAGTCCGTTGCAGGAACAGCACTATCGCTTCGTATTGCATAAGTGCCTCGAGATCCGGCATCTGCGCTGAATCCGGCAGCCTGAGCGTGGGTACAGCGAACTCCCGCTCAGCACGCACTCGCAACACTGCTCGGCTCGTCACCATTATCTTGAGTTGTGAGCATGCCACCAGCAATTCTGACACTTGCACTGCAGCATCTAGCACCTGTTCAAAGTTGTCCAGAAGCAGCAGCACCCGGTTCTGGTCTATTTCCTCCTTGAGACACTCCAGAGGAGATCGACCACGCTCTTCACGCAAGCCGAGTGTCGAGGCAATGGTCGGAATGACCTGTGCGGAGTCGCTCACGGGGGCCAGATCCACGAAATAGATACCACGCCACTTAAGGTCGCTCAATTCCGCTGCCACCTGCAAGGCAAGGCGAGTCTTACCCGTACCTCCCGGACCCGTCAAGGTCACCAATCGTACATCTACGCGGCGTAAGAGTTGTCCGAGGGACGCTACTTCCTTCTCACGCCCAATAAGTGGAGTCGGTTGGATCGGAAGGTTGTTGGGATAGATATCGAGGGTCTTCAGAGACGGAAAATCGGCAGGTAAGCCTGCAATAACTAATTGGAAGAGATGAACGGGGCGTTGTAAGTCCTTTAAGCGGTGCTCACCCATATCTCGCAGGCTCACTCCACCCGGCAGTTGATGTACTACGAGATCGCGTGTTGCTTGAGAAAGCAGCACCTGACCGCCATGTCCAGCACTCATCACGCGGGCCCCGTGGTGAACATCTATCCCTATATAGCCTTCAGAGGAAAGCTGCGGCTCGCCTGTATGCAATCCCATACGGACGCGCACCACCACGTCTTCCGTCCAGGAGTGAACAGCCAGCGCATGCAGGCCATCTACTGCTGCCGATACGGCATCAGTGGCGCGAGCAAATGCTACGAAGAAGGCATCTCCCTGCGTATCGACCTCGTGACCATTCCATTCTTGAAATGCTGCCCGCAGTAAGCGCCGGCACTCTTCAAATACCCTCGAATAGCGATCACCCAACTGTTGGAGCAGTCGCGTTGACCCCTCGATATCTGTGAAGAGGAAGGTGACCGTGCCCGTAGGTAAGTAATGCATGAAAAACTTTGCGCTCCCCTGTTATTTATTGCCTTAAGGTATGTTCAATGATGATTATTCTATCATCTTTTCATAGCAGGAGCTTGTCGAGCGCAATGAGTGCAATGCGAAGTCTCACTTTACAGCAAAAGCGAGCGTCTCGATGAGACGCTCAAACAATGCACGAGGAATTTCTACCATATCGGGTTGCGCAGGCGACATGAAAGAAAGTGTGACGGGCCAAAGCTGCTTACGCACGAACGCCAGTGTATCAGCAAACGTGGGAAGAGCTTTGGTATACCAGGCAGTTTGACGAACGGGTAATGGCTGCTCCTGGAGCAATTGATGAGCAAAGATCGTCACCAAGGAAAAGAGTCCGAGCAAGGCAGGCGTGGTGCGCAAGATAGCCAGGTCTGACCACTGCCGTTGGGTCTCAACGCCCAAATGGGAGCGCACTTCATGAAAGGTCACTTCCACCTGCCAACGTAACACAAACCACTGGATAATCTGAGTGGCAGTGACCGCCTGATCGGTACAGAGCAACGCCTGCGGATCGAACTTTCCCTGCGGATCACGAATGAGCACCCAGCGCAACGCCACCGGCGGCAAGCCGGTGTGGTACCACAGAGCGGTTCCTGTCGCTACCTCCACCGTGCGCTGTTGTCCACCGTACCAGGACACCGTCACCGTCTCCCACACGGTGTGAGGATCTGCCAAGCGCTGAGCTAAGGTTGGCTGACGGGCTCCTTTGAGGCGAGGCCGTCCGTTGGTGCCCTTTGTGCGCTCTGGAGCTGGGTCATAGAGAGCCGCATCCAACCGCAAGCGCGTAATGACCGTCACGGGTTGCTGAAAGCCCTGCGTACATGCCAAGAGCTCAATGGCCGCATAGGCGCTATCGGCCACCACTACCAGAGAGCGATTGGGCAGCCATCGCCGCAGTTGTCGGATCATCTGTCGTCCCCAATCCGTGATTTTCTTGTGCTGAAGGTTCCGCTGCTCAGAGTAGCGTTCTGAAGGGGCCAAGATGCTCAGAAATGGTAATGCCCACGCCCGTTTGGCCCAAGGAATGGGAACCAGCAGCATCATGCAGACCCAACGCAACCCACTGGTTTTGACAAAGTATTCTTTGCTCGAGCGGACAGGATCTCGATAAATTCCTTTGGCGGCGATCTTCGCCCCACGCCGACGTTCAATGGTTTCATCGAGCCCCACAATGATCGGGGCATCTGCTGGGACAAAAATGCTCACGAGCAAGAGGAGTACAATCCGGCTGAGGGCTCGACTCGACCACTGGGCTCGGTTCAGGACACGGTGATAGTTCTGAAATTGCTTTTCATTGGCCAATCCCATCACTCGTAAGATGGCTGTCACCGTGCGCTCTCCGGGAGCCAGAATTGCTCCAATCAACAGAACTTTGCCCCATTCCCATACTCGTTCGCTAAAAACGCACTCGAAGTGTCGCAATACGTGTAGAATTCTCTTAGGCAGCTTAGGCATTTCTCACTCTTTCTCCTCAGTTAGATGTGAGAGAAGCCTACTCTACCTATCTCGTTTTGTCTAGCCAATGGATAAAGTCTAGCTAAGAGCGAAGAAGAAAAGCGGAATCGGGTGCTCCAGACCGTAATAATAAATGTCGCTGAACACTACGTTTACCTGTAAGACTTTCGCTCCTCATGACTCATACAACCTGTCCCAAAATGGATAGCTCGCCCCTCTTAATTAGTGATGATCACAAATGGTGATCATCACGACGACGTTTCTACCAAATAAAAGATTGAAGGACATTCCTATCACTCTTAACTCAAAGGAGAAAACAGCGATGATTAAAAACTACCAAACTGCTATTGTTACCGGCGCTTCGCATGGCATCGGACCTTTTATTGTGAGAGCTTTGGCAAAGGAGGGCATGAACCTGGTCCTGGCCGCACGATCGGAATCCGAGTTGGAACAAGTAGCCACCGCCGCCGACATTCGCGCGACCGGGGTACATGTCCTGACCGTTCCGACCGATGTGACAGACAGGGAGGCACGCAGCGCTTTAGTGCATACTGCCGAGCGCACCTTTGGCGCAGTGGATGTGCTGGTCAACAACGCCGGGGGCGACCTCCAACGGGAGTTTCACCATTATACAGCAGAGGATGTTGAGGCGCTCATCCGTCTGAATCTGACCGGGCCTATCGAGTTAACTCGCCTGCTCACCACTATACAGCAGAGGAAGTTGAGGCGCTCATCCGTCTGAATCTGACCGGGCCAATCGAGTTAACTCGCCAGCTCCTGCCGGGGATGCTCCAGCGCAAGCAAGGGCACATCGTGAACATCTCCTCGATGGGAGGCCGCATCGGCTTTCCGTATACCGAAGTCTATTCCGCCTGCAAGGACGGCCTCATCGGCTTTACCCGCGTGTTGCGCACCGATTACCGCAAAGCTGGAGTCAGCAGTTCCGTGATCATCCTCGGCAGTATCGGCGGCGCTGGCACGGGGGCACGGACGATGGAGGAGATGAACCTGCACTTGTCTGCCATGGACAAAGCCTTCCTGTCTCCACCCGAGGCCGTAGCTCAAGCGGTCCTGAAGAGCATTCGGCGTGATAAGGCAGAGATCGTGATCATGCCAGGACCCGGGCGGCTGATGAGGGCGCTCATGGATTTCTTTCCGGGGATGGGGTCGCTGATGGGCCAGATGGGTGCCCCTGTCATGAAGCAGGTCGTTGATTTCCGCGAACGGCAGAGAGCGCAAGGAGACGCATGAACAAATATAGGAGGCAGCATGGTGGAGTCCTTTGAAACCTACCGGCCCTACCTCTTTGCCATCGCCTACCGCATGCTGGGTAGTGCGATGGATGCCGAGGATATGGTGCAGGAAACCTACCTGCGCTCCCAGGGCACGCCGCTCGACACCATCCGCTCGCTCAAAGCGTTCCTGACCACGATCATTATCCGCTTGTGTGTGGATCAACTCCAGCTCGCGCGCAGGAAGCGGGAAGTGTACGTGGGTCCCTGGTTACCCGAGCCGATCCTCACCGCAGCGACTCCTACATCAGAAGATCCAGCAGAGCGCGTCAACCGGGAAGAGTCGATCTCGCTGGCGTTTCTGGTGCTGCTGGAGCAGCTCCAACCCTTTGAGCGTGCCGTCTTCCTGCTGCGCGAAGTCTTCGCGTACGAGTTTGCCGAGATCGCCACGATGCTCGGCAAGAGTGAAGCGGCCTGTCGCCGCTCGTTTAGCCGGGCGAAGAAGCATCTGAGCGAACACCGGCCGCGCTTCCCTGCCTCGCCCCAAACACACCGGCAGATGCTCACCGGGTTTCTGCAGGCGGCTCAGGGTGGTGATATGATCCCATTGATGGACCTGCTCGCCGAAAATGTGACCCTGTGGGCCGATGCCGGTGGGAAAATCAAACAGGCTGCGCTTCGTCCGATTGTCGGGCGTGATGCGGTGGCACGCTTTAGCCTGGGAACGGTGCGCTTTTTGCCAGAGGACTCTCGTGTGGAGCTGGCAGAGGTCAACGGTCAAGCAGCTGTCATCATCCGCACCAGTGGTCAGGCCCTGTTCGTGCTAAGCATCGAGGTGGAGGCAGAGCGTATTCAGGCGATTCGCATCATTGCCAACCCGGAGAAACTCGCACGCATCTAACAGGCAACGGACACCCGAGAGAAGAAAGGACACCTACAATGGAACCAGCAAGAACTGTTCCCAATGACTTCCCGACCGAGGGGGTAGAGCTGAGCTACTTCCTGGTGGTCAGCGACTACGCTCGCGCGCTGGCATTCTATCGCGATGTGCTGGGAGCGACGGTGGTGCGCGAGCTTCCCGGGACCCTCGGCTTTCTGAACTTTCGAGGCAGCCAGATTCTGCTATCAGCTCCGGGCAGTCCCACGAAAGACAAGCCTCTCGTGACCTTCGTTTCGCCTCCCGATCGGAACAGCATCATCGGCGAACTGACCATCCGGGTGCCGGACTGCTCGGCTGCCTACGAGGTGTTGCGCTCCCGCGGAGCCGAGTTCATCACTCCGCCCGTCGAGTGGGGCGAAGAGATCCGAGCCTTCTTCCATGACCCTGATGGCCATCTCCTGGAAATCTCTCAGAGCAGCCAGCAGCAGAGCGAGGCTGGTGAACACGTCTGAGAACCACGAGAGGCGTTCTCTCGGTGAGAGAGAGCTCATGCTGTGGACTCTTCCCTTTCGCCCTGGAGTTCGTTGAGCCGTGCGATGACGACAGACGGGTCAAGTCGGCACGTGAAATCAGGATGGACAAAGGCTAGGAGAACGGTCCCCGACTGGTCGACCAGAAAGGTTCCGGCCATCGGCAGGTCCCACGACTCAGTGCCGTTGAACTTGGGCAGATCCGCGCCCACCTGTTTGTGCGCGCCGCGCACCGCCTCATCAATGGTGAAGACGAGTCCAAACTGGCGCGCCACCTGGTTACCCCTATCGCTCAAGAGCGCAAAGGTCAGTT
>WNFC01007174.1_pt1 | contig 12261 bp, 13 predicted proteins | sample 5400541 | NCBI WGS metagenome assembly WNFC01 (sample SAMN13153342, study PRJNA577476) | soil metagenome | isolation source: 120 cm saprolite under Douglas fir tree site 2 hole 2 replicate 1 | place: USA:California | collected 2015-04-18 | reverse complement strand
GAGGTGTTAGCATATTTTCAAGAATAGACGCAACAAGCATAGAGTTTTATGCGAAACTTTTTGAGAGCAGTAGTGTTGCAAAAAAGATACGAATTGAAGAAGAAGGAGTAGCTGAGTGCTGGTGATTGGGCATCGCGGAGCATCGGGGCACGCGCCGGAGAACACCCTTGCGGCGTTCAAGAAAGCTGTTGCACTGGGCGCGACGTTCATCGAGACGGATTTGCATCTCTCGCGCGATGCGCACTTCGTGGCCATTCACGATGCCACCGTGAATCGCACCACGAACGGACAGGGCGCCGTGCATGATATGACGCTCGCGGAGCTGCGGCGTCTGGATGCCGGCTCGTGGTTCGGAAGCGAATTTGGCGGGGAGCGGATTCCCATGCTGGAAGAGCTTCTGGAATTTTCCAAAAAGAACGACGTGGTTTTTTATATGGAGCTGAAGCCGGATGGCACGTGGGGCGGGGAGCACGCGCTGGTGGCTGCGCTGCGCGAATCGGGAGAGATACCGCGCACCGTCGTGATTTGCTTCGATCCGGGAATCGTGCTGAATTTGAGGAAGATCGAGCCAACGCTGATGACCGGGCTCCTGTACGACGGGCAAATCGAAAAACCGATCGACAAAGCCGTGGAAATTGGAGCGCGTCAATTGGTGGTGCGCGGAGACCTGGTGACACCGGCGATGATTGCGGAAGCGCAGAAAAAAGATTTGCAGATCGTCTGCTGGACGGTGAATCATCCCGCTCACATGCGCATGCTGATGGCGGCGGGAGTTGACGGAATTATGAGCGACTATCCGGACCGGCTCGTCGCGGCGGTAAAAAAAGAAACCGAAATTCTCTCCTGACGACGAAGAATCCGGATGCCAAAATCCTGTTGTAACTTTGGCTGCTTCGGAAGAAGCAGATCCCTCGCTCCGCTCGGGATGACAGCCAGCGAGCCTTGTGAGCCAGCCGCAGAAGATGTTTAGGGAGCGCACGTTCATCGCGTACCTGCCAATAGAGCATGAAGCGCGGCGAGTTGGGAAACGGAGAGTTGCTCGGCGCGGGCGTCGGGGCGGAGACTTAGCGAGGCTAGGGCTTCGCGGACGCTGTCGGGCTTGGCGAGAGACCGCAGATTGTTGACCAGAGTTTTGCGCTTCTTCGAGAAACATAATTTCACAAAATCCAGAAAACGAGTTTCGGCATCGCGGGATGAATTCGCCTGCGTGCCTGTAGTTGGAGCGCTGGAGGCGAGGGAGAGCTTTGCGCGTTCGCCGGGGAGGCGAAGCGTGACGAGGGCGGAAGTAACTTCCGGCGCAGGATTGAATGCGCCGCGCGGAATTTCGAAGACAAATTCGGGGCGCGTGTAGAACTGAGTGACGACGGAAAGATAGCCGTAATCGCGCGTGCCGGGCTGGGCGGCGAGGCGGTGCGTCACTTCGGTCTGAATGACGATGTGAATTTCGTCGATGAACTCGGCGAAATTGAAGAGATGGTGAAGAATCGGCGAGGTGATGTAGTAGGGAAGATTGCCGTAGACGCGGATGCGCCGGCCGGAAGCGATCGCGGCGATGTCCGTTTCGAGAACGTCGCCCGGGACGACGTTGAGATTGGGGGATTGTTTTGCAAGGCGGCGAAGTCCTGCGATGAACGCCGAATCGATTTCGATGGCGTGGACGGGAGCGCCGGTGGCGAGGAGGTGCTGGGTGATTTCACCATGGCCGGCTCCAATTTCGATCCAGCAGTGTTTGTCGTCTCGCGGAAGCGGAACGGTTGAATGCGGCGAAACGCGAATGGCGCGCGCGATCTCTTCGCGCCAGTGAAGGTCGGCGAGGAAGTGTTGGCCGAGGCGTTGGCGTGCCATGGGTGCAACAGTGTAGCAAGAGGCGCGCGATGCGCGCCGAGAGGCAACGAAGTAAGGAGGTAACGAGGTAGGGACGAGAGAAAGATAACGCGGAGACGCGGAGCGCGCGGATTGTTTACGGTTTGGGAACTCCCTCCCCACCCCCCTGTTTTTTCATAAGTGTTCATTCTAAAGGGTGTTAAAGTCGTTTGTTTTGATACACTTTTGGAAGTGTTGATTCTAAAGGGACTTATATTGCACCAAGATTGTGCAAAACGGGCTCGTTTTCGGCCCTTTCTGCGTCTTTTCTCATAAGTGTTGCTGAACACTTGCAGCATTCCCATAAGTGTTGGTTCTAGGGGAGTTGCGGAAGGGAGGCAAGGCTCTGCTGTTGGGGCAGTTAGAAGGACCGCGCGGTGGCCGAGCATGGTTCGCGGGCACGAAGGATCGTGCCTAATTCACGAAACCATTATAGCACATTGGTACAGTATGTCAAGAATTACTTTAAGTGCTTTGAATGCTGACGGATAGCGAGGGGCCGTCAACCCCGCACCCTTTGGTGAACCAAAACCCAAAGGGCTGCGGCACCCGAGTGCGTCTAAGCACGTTAAGGATTCTCCACCCGCCAGGAAAATCTGGTAGGCCCGTTCAAAAGTCAATTGGTCAAAATTGACATGGATTTCAGGCAAGAGGGCCATACAATACCTAGCGCGGGAACCGCAGGATGAGTTTTGCTTTCTTGATTTCCTTAACCAAGTGTGCGACCGTTTTTTCGAGAGCTTCAATCCGCCGGTGCAACTGGCCGGTGCTCCTGTTAAAGAATTCCTGCATTTGCTTCTTTGTCATATCTCGTACTCCCCTGTTCATGCGTTGATGCGGATTCCCGTGCACGAAACCTACCCCCTAAGTTAACGCAAGTCAACGCGGGGACAGAAGAGATACTGGGGTTAGTTGAATTTCAGGGCGGGTTTCCTCACTTACCATTATTGGGTTGGGGAGGTAAGAACAAATTTGCGGTCTAACCTCCTTGGTGAAGAGGTACGCTTTTTATTTGGCCAAGTGCTCAAGTTCCACAGACGCGGACGGCGCGAGTTTCACCGAATACTGGCTTGCATTTGCAATGAGAAATTCAAATGAACTACCCGGCGCGAGGGCTGGAATTTCAATGTGGTGTGTGTGAGATGCCTTAATTGGCCCTGGCCAACCGCTTCCTTCTGCAAATGAAATATCAAATGAAAACCTAATTTGAAGAGCGGGCAGCCGTCCGTAATTCGTCATGGAGCAAACATAGACGGACTCTGGCTTACCACAGACTCTTATTGAAGTATCCGCCGGTTTCGGGTCATGCGTGCTAATTTCCATCAGTCCATTCAATATGGCCGGAAAAGTGTCCAATACTCTGACCCTCTGAGGTCGTGGCCCAACTTTTTCAAAATCCGCATTGCAATCCAAGAGCAGTATTTGACTTGTCTCAATCTCAACAGATTTTCTACTAGTCTCAGCGGCTTTTTTTGCTTCGTTAGCCGCCCATAACGATCCTAATGCTGCTACCGCCGTGCAAATTGCTGCCACGGCTGCCCAAAAAGTTGCAGAGCGTGCGATGCGCCGGGCCTTCACGCTCCATCGATGTATTGCCGCTCTGTTCAATTTCAGCAAGTATACCAAAAACTGGCTGTCCGTCTTTTGTCCGGGTTTGGGGTACAAAAGCGTACAAAACGGAGCAACGGAAACGGGCAATTCCCGGAGGATCGGACACACTGCGGGGCAGTATTCTACTTCCCGCGCTGCCGCGCAAGGGTGGCCGGTCTTGACCAGAAACTAAAAAGCAGAAAGTAGAAATCGTAAAAGAGAGGAAAAAGCAGATCCCTCGCTGCGCTCGGGATGACATTCGAGGTGCGGACGGGAAGGCATAGCCGGAAAACGAAACTACAAACTAGAAATTGAAAAAAGCAAAGGGAAAGATGCCGCCCTGAAGAGACGGCGCTACGTGCCCCCGAACGAAAGGAAAGATGGCGAGATGAACTCGCCGCTACAAGGCATTGGGGAAAGGCGGACAGCCCCTTCGAAGTTCAGGGTGAACAGGAATGGCTGTCCCACCTGCCACGCTACTCGGCCGCGGGTGTGACTTTCTCGGCGTGAACGGTCTTCTTCGCGGAATCGAATTGGCCGGCCAGCAGGACATGTGCGGCAGGGAAGTTCTTAACGGCTTCGGGGTTTTCGATGATCCAGATGGCTTGATCATCGTCGGCAACAAAGACGGCTCGGCGGGGTTTCCATTCCGGGTGTCCAACGGAAGCGCCTCCACGCCAGCATTTCTGGACGCAATCGGCGCCGCCGGGTTTCGTGTGTTGGGCACCACAGCCCTCATCGCTGATCCAACCGGTGCGAGGCGCGTTCTTTTGCTGTGCCGACGGTGAGCCGAGCGCCAGGAGACCACAGACCAACGAGAAAGCAAGAACAGTGCGGCTCTTGATCATTTTTTCTTCCTCCCGTGCTCCGCAACGCGCCTTTTGGGCTTGTCCGCAGTCTGTTGCGAATCATCCCCCCGAGTCGGGGCGGAGTCAATTGTCTAACGAGCGGTAGCGAAGCGGGGAGGAGAGAAACTAGAAGGCAGAAATTAGAAATTGGAAGAGCGAAGAGAAAGCAGATTCCTCGCTGCGCTCGGAATGACAGGCGAGGGGCACGCTGGGATCAGAAGTGGCCGGTGCGGTTTTGGATGGGGTGCTCGGGAAACGGGAGAACGCGAGCCTCAAATCGCTTCGTAGTCGCCGGGAGCGAGCGACCATACCTGGTAATTGCGGCCCAACAATCCTGCGGGGTCGGCACCATAACGATAGTCTCGAACATGAACAATCCATGCGCCGGGGTGGGTGCAACTGGGCGCAACGGAGTCCATTTCAAATGCCATCGACGTGTCGCCTTGAGGAACGCGTCCTGCGCCCCACTCGGTGAGTTGCACGACTTCTGGCTTGGCCTCGAATTGCGGGGTCATTATTGACGCCATTCTAGGAGGGTGACGCTCAGGCGGTCAATTCAGTGTGCCTTAGTCGGCATCGCGCAAAGCGCTAAGAAAAGGCACGGGTCTGAAGACCCGCCACTACAAATACGCCATCAGTCCTGGCTTTCGTGCGGCGCGATCAGAAGTACCGGTGCGGAAGCGTAGGGCATTCTTGGGAAACGGGAGTACGCGAGGCGGATCGGCTTGTTTGGCGGAGAGGGCGCGGCGTTTCTCGCGTGCGGCAACGCGGCGGGCGTGTTCTCTGTACTTTTCACCGTAGATCCACTGGAACAGGACGTATAGCAAAAAGTCAAAGCCAAGAATGCAGAACGCCAGGAATACCGTAAGCGGCATGGGAACCTCACTCGGGCTGATGTGAGTCGGAAGCCCAGACAAGGAAAGGGTAGGAGGGAGAAGGCTAAAAAGTCCTGAGAGGTTTATTAGGAAGTTGTTAGCAAGCCGGGGGGAAGGCAGGTACAAACTAGAAGGCAGAAACTAGAAAGCAGAAATTGGAAGGCGGGAAAGATGCCGCCCTAAAGGGACGGCGCTACGTGGGGAGAGGAGCGGAGGGGATGGCGGGCCGGGGAGGCGGGCAACGAGCAAGATGGCGCCCTGAAGGGACGCCGCTACACTGAAGCGAAGAGAGATTTCATCCCGCGAAATGCGCGGGATGGTGCGGAGGTCTCACGGCGCAGGCCGACGCATTCGCAGGAGCGAATGCGGAAGAAAAAGTCGGCCTGCTTCGTTCGAAATGACGGGGGTCGGATGCGGATCGACGCGAGTGTGGGCGGTTGCGGGCGCGGGCGAAGATGGCGCCCTGAAGTGACGCCGCTACGTGAGGAGAGGAGCGGAGGGGATGGCGGGCCGGGGAGGCGGGCAACGAGCAAGATGGCGCCCTAAAGGGACGCCGCTACACTTAGGGCACGTGCCACTACAAAGGAAAAACCGGGGCGAGGATTGCATTCCGGGACGGTCAGTTGTAAGTTGGCGGGCGGGTCGGCGGCAAAACGCAAATGCCGGTTCATAAATTGATTAGAGGCGCGACGTGCGCGGTAAAAATAAGGCGTCTTGCTAGAGCCCGGTCTGTTTATTTGACTTGGGCTTGGGACCGCGCAAAACACGTCCAACATAGAAAAAGAGAGAGATTCCGATGTCTTCCAAACCTTTAACGATTTCGCCTGTGAAATGCTTCGCTTCGATGGTGATCGCGATTGCGGTCTTTGTGGGAACGGGAGCGTCGGGCGAAAGAGGAAAGTGGCGAGTGGCGAGTGACCAGTGGCGAGAAACTCGGCAAATGCTCGAAGGCGCTGCAGCGCCCCGGGCACCTCAAGCGTCCGAGGGCGCTGCCGCGCTTCAGGACCGGCAAGGCGCAATCGTGCAAAAGGCGTCCGAAAGCGGAATCGCTCGGGCGCCCGAAAGTGCTGCCGGTCAGGCTTCGGGAAGTGCTACCGCGCAGGCGCCTCGGGTGTCGCCGCTTGGTGCTCCCAACGAGCTCCCTAATCCCTATCACCCGGGGGTGAGTTGGGGCCAACTGCCGAACGGAAGAAAATGGGGATCGACGGCGGGGATCGCCATCGGCTTGGATGGCAACATCTGGGCTATCGACCGGTGTGGCGTCTCCGGATCGCAAGGCACAAACTGCGCCGACTCACCGCTCGACCCGATCCTCGAATTCGATCCTTCCGGCAAGTTCCTCAAGGGTTTTGGTCATGGGAGGTTCGTGAGCCCGCACAAGATCACCGTCGACAAAGATGGCAACCTGTGGGTCGCTGATAATGGCTTGAAAGAGGGCCGGGGCCAGCAGGTTTTCAAATTCAACCCGGATGGCAAGCTCTTGCTCACGCTCGGCAAGGCCGGTGTGGCTGGACCCGGTACAGACACATTTGATCAGCCGACCGAGGTTGCTGTCGCTCCCAACGGAGACATCTTCGTAGCCGACGGCCACGGCCGCGCCCCCACGGCCAACGCCCGCATCATGAAATTCGATAAGAACGGAAAGTTCATCAAGGCCTGGGGGAAGAAAGGAACGGGGAGCGGCGAATTCGATTGCCCGCATACTTTGGCGTTCGACTCCAAGGGACGCCTTTTCGTGGGCGACCGCCAGAATAACCGCATCCAGATCTTCGACCAAGACGGCCGTTTTATCGCTGAGTGGAAACAGTTCGGCCGGCCGAGCGGGATCTTCATTGACAAGAACGATGTGCTGTACGTGGCCGATTCAGAATCGCGCGGAGGCGAAGAAGGCTACGGCTACAACCCGGGGTGTCGGCGGGGCATTCGCATCGGGAGCGCTAAAGACGGCGTCGTAAAATACTTCGTGCCCGATCCTGCTCCGCCTTCCGCTGACTCCACGGCATCGGAAGGTGTTGCAACGGATGCCGCGGGAAATATCTATGGGGCGGAGTTCACGATGGATGTGAAAAAGTACGCGAAGAAGTAGTAAAAAGGCGCAAAGCACCGGTCTGAAGACCCGCCACTACAACTCATAGGAAAAGCTCCGGCGTGCGGAGTGCTGGACAAGGAAGAGGTGCCGCGCCTACCGCGCTCGGGGTTGTTTCGCTAGGTTTCCCAGCCCTTACGGGCTGGGCTAACATCTGCCGCGCCTACGGCGCTGGGACTCTATTTACTACGATACCCGGCGCTTACGCGGTGGGCTAACTCTTGGCACGCCTACGGCGCTGGGGAAAACGAGCAGACGAACTCCCACATTTCAATTCCTCGAATCTTGACGCCGACATAGCGCTCCGATAGCGTAAAATGAATTTGAAGCAGGCGATGAACTGATCATGAGAATTTTGTTTGTAGCATCGGAGGGGCTGCCGTTTTCGAAGACGGGTGGCCTGGCAGACGTGGTGGAGGCGCTGCCGAAGGCGCTTGTGGCCCAGGGCCACGAGGTAGCGGTGGTGTTGCCACGCTATCGCGAGACGAAGGCGACGGCGGTGGTGATGCCGAGTTTGACGATTCCGATGGGCGGGACGCGGCTGCGATTCCCGGCGATTGCCGATGGCACGGTTTTGAACGGTGTGCGGTATTTTTTTGTGGAAGATGCGGAGTATTTTGATCGCGATGGATTGTACGGCAGTAAGACTGGGGATTATCCGGATAACCCGGAGCGATACGCGGAGTTCTGCCGCGCGTCGATTGAAGTGGCCAAGCATGTCTGGCCAGCGGATGTGATTCATTGTCACGACTGGCAGACGGCGCTGGTGCCGGTGCTGCTGCGGACGTCGTATGGCGATGATCCGCTGGTGAAAGACATTCCAGTCGTTTTCTCGATTCACAACATGGGTTATCACGGGCAGTTCACGAAAGATATGATGGAGCGCGTGGGGCTCCCTGCGCCCCTATTTCATCCGAGTGGACTCGAGTTTTATGGATTTGTGAACCTGCTAAAGGGCGGGCTGGTGTATTCAGATTATTTGACGACGGTCAGCAGAAGGTACGCGCAGGAAATCCAAACGAAGGAATATGGTTACGGGTTGGAAGGCGTTGTGCACGGGCGCGCGGACCGGCTCGTGGGAATTTTGAATGGCGTGGACTACGCGGCGTGGAATCCAGAGAAAGACAAGCTGATCGCGGCGAAGTATTCGGCGAAGGATTTGAGCGGGAAGCAAGTGTGTAAGCAGGATTTGCTGGAAGTGTTTGGATTGCCGGCGGAGCACTTGAGCAGGCCGTTGATCGGAATCGTGTCGCGGTTTGCGGATCAAAAGGGGTTCGATTTGATCGCGGAGAAGGCCCACGAGCTGATGCGCGAAGATTTGGCGCTGGTGGTGCTCGGTGCTGGCGAGAAAAAATATGAAGATTTGTTCCGGGCGCTGGTGGCGGCCTATCCAGGGCGCGTGGGATTGAAAATCGCCTACGACAACACGTTAGCCCACAAGGTGGAGGCGGGAGCGGATATGTTCCTGATGCCATCGAGGTACGAACCTTCGGGGTTGAATCAGATGTACAGCTTGAAGTATGGTACGGTGCCGATTGTGAGAGCCACCGGCGGGTTGGACGACAGCATCGAGCCGTTCGACGTGGAACACGGGACAGGAACCGGGTTCAAATTCAAGGAATATACCGGGGAGGCTCTTTTGTTTGCGGTTCGGCAGGCGCTGCATCATTACATGGACGAACGAATCTGGAAGCGCATCCAATTGAACGGGATGGCGAAAGATTTTTCGTGGAAGACGCCTGCGGCCGAGTATGCGAAGCTGTACGAGGCAGCGCGAGCCGCTCGTGGATTGTCCCCACTCGCGCAAAATTCAACAACGGCCGCTTCCGGCTCGGGAGAAAAGGACTGCGGAGCGGGGCAGACGCCGCAGGCTGCGGGGCAGGCCGCACGAAACCAAAAGCCTGTTGGAACATCTAATTGAATCTATAAGGAGAGCGGAGCGGTTCGCCAATGGCGGACAAGCCGCTGAGGACAAAGAACATGGCAGACAATTCAATTCAATCAGCAACCGATGGAAATTTTGAAGCCGAGGTTTTGACGGCCAGCAATTCGCAACCGGTGATGGTAGATTTTTGGGCGGAATGGTGCCGCCCGTGTCACATGCTCGCCCCGACGGTCGCAGAGATCGCGCACGACTATGCGGGCAAGCTCAAGGTGATGAAGCTGAACGTCGATGAAGCGATGAATTCGGCGGGGCGGTATCGCGTTCAGGGAATCCCCACACTGCTACTGTTCAAGAATGGGCAGGTTGTCGAGCAGATTGTGGGAGCGGTGCCTAAGGAGCAGATCACCAAGGCGCTGGAGCGGCACCTGGGGTGAGTCCAGGATAGAACATTGTGAGGGCGCGTCGTGCTGCGGGCGACGCGCCTTTTTTGTGCGCGTCGGTCCAATGATAAATGCAACTATAATGCGTCACATGCTACGCGTGGATCACCAACAGACATTCCCGAGAGCCTTAGTCTTAACGGTTGTTGGGTCTCTTCTCGGGCCAGCCCTCATTGCTCAAAGCAAGCCTGCGCCGGTTATCGGTGCGATTCACGCGAGCGGCCAAAAACGCTTTTCCGAAAGCCAGGTCGTTGCAGCGAGCGGCCTGCAGAGTGGTCAACCGTTCGATGTGAATGCGATCCAGGACGCCACTCAGAAACTGGGAAGGAGCGGCGCGTTTGAGGAAGTGCAATTCAAGTATCGTCCTGAAAATGGACAGGTGGTGGTTGAGTTTGTGGTTAAAGAAGCAGGCAAGTTCCACCGCTGCAGGTATGACAATATCGTGTGGGCAAGGACGAAGGAGATCGAAGATTACGTCCACAGGGAAATTCCGCTCTTCGACGGCTATGCGCCTGAAAGCGGCGATTTGCCGGATGATATTAGCGGAGCGCTCGAGCGATTTCTGCAGCAGCGCCAAATCGCCGGACACGTCGAGCGCGTGCAATTTGGAAAGACCATCGGTGACCCCAATTGGGAGCACCTTTACTCGGTGAATGGTCCAGTTATTAAGGTGCAGGCGGTTGTGTTCGAGGGAGTAAAAGGGATTGACGAGAGACTCCTGCTTAAGGAAGCAAAACCGCTTGTTGGCCGCAATTATTCGTTTGTTGACTGTCGAAAGTACGCGGAGGCCGCGTTTGTTCCCATTTATAGGGAGCTCGGATTCTTGAAGGTAGAAGTAGGGAGTCCTTCAGCGCAATTGTCGAAACAGACGGAAGGCGCGAATGAGTTTTCAATCCAGGTGATGTATCCCGTGAAGGAGGGCCTAGCCTACGATTGGGAAGGGGCAAAATGGAGCGGAAACCAGGCGGAGAGCTCGACAGAACTGGACGCAGCGCTCGGCATGAAACATAGTGAGAGAGCCAACGGAAAAAAACTGGATGAGGGATGGGAAGCGATCCAACAAGAATACGGGAAGAAGGGCTATCTGGAAGTAAGAATGAAACCCGAAGGAGTGTATGACGACGCGAATCGCAAGGTGGAGTTCCGTGTGCCGGTCTCCGAAGGCCTGCAATATACGATGGGAACGCTCTCGATCAGCGGCGTGCCGGCGGGGACTAGCGAGCGGCTCTCGAAGAGATGGAAGCTAAAGAAGGGCGACGTATATGATGCATCTTACCTCAAGGAATTCATGAGAGCTGAGGTTTTCCCTGCGTTGCCTATTTCCGGCGGTCGGCCCCCCAAGGTTCAATTCAACATCAAACCAGACCGATCTAGTCACACTGTGGATGTGTCCATCCAAGTGCAATGATGGGCGAAGTGCAATGACGGGATCCCAGGATACGCGTCCAGTGCGTTGCACCTGGGCGGCAAATGAGCTGAACATTCCTTACCATGATGAAGAATGGGGTGTGCCGGTACACGACGAGCGTAAATGGTTTGAGTTCCTGATACTGGAAGGGGCGCAGGCGGGATTGAGCTGGGACACAATCCTGAGGAAACGCGCGCGGTATCAAGAGGTGTTTGACGGATTTGATCCCGCCAAAGTGGCGCGCTATGACAAGAAGAAAGTGCGCGAACTGCTCCGCGACGCGGGAATCATTCGCAACCGGCTGAAGATCGATGCCGCTATTGGCAACGCGCGTGCGTTTCTGGAAGTACAGAAGGGATTTGGCACTTTCGATACCTACATCTGGCGGTTCGTGGGAGGCCAGCCAAAGCAAAACGCCTGGAAGACGCACAAGCGAGTCCCGGCAAAAACGCCCGAATCCGACGCCCTCAGCAAAGACCTGAAGAAGCGAGGATTCCGGTTTGTTGGATCAACTATTTGCTATGCGCTGATACAGGCCACGGGGATGGTGAATGATCATATCGTCAACTGTTTCCGCTACCGGGAACTCAGCAGGTAGCGGTCGCGTGGCGGTTGCCGCGAATTGCCTCCGCCGGTTTGCCGCTTGGAGGATAAGGTGGAGAAAATACAATATTTTGGCGAGCGCATGCTAAACTCCGATGTATGGAAGTCACGCTTCACATTCCCGATGATGTCGCGAAGCGCCTTTCCGTCGGCGGTAGCGACGTATCACGCCGTGCCCTTGAAGCGCTTGCTCTGCAAGGCTATCGCGAGCACACACTGACGCTCTTCCAGGTTTCGGAAATGCTGGGGTTCTCCCGGGTTGAAACAGAGGACTTTCTGGGGCAGCATCAAGTTCCTCTCTGCGAGATTAGCGAAGCTGATCTTGATCGCGAAGCCGCCTTGTTTGAAGCGGCCGCCCGCCGCCCCCGTTAGCTGTTCCGGGGCATGATCGCCGTCTCCAATACCACACCCCTTCGATACCTTATTGCCATCGAACAAGAGAATCTGCTCGGACAATTGTTCGAAGCAGTGTTTGTGCCTCCAGCGGTGCACGCAGAGTTGACTGATGCACGGACCCCAGAGAAAGTCCGCCAGCGTGTATTGTCACTTCCAAAGTGGTTTGAGGTTCATACTCTGCAACTAACTTCACCCGCACCTGACCTGATAGGCCTGCATCGAGGTGAGCGTGAAGCCATCCTGCTTGCGGAATCGCTTTCCGCAGAC
>WNFC01007172.1_pt1 | contig 12262 bp, 9 predicted proteins | sample 5400541 | NCBI WGS metagenome assembly WNFC01 (sample SAMN13153342, study PRJNA577476) | soil metagenome | isolation source: 120 cm saprolite under Douglas fir tree site 2 hole 2 replicate 1 | place: USA:California | collected 2015-04-18 | reverse complement strand
AGGCCGCGGCTCGGGCTCGCGGCCGGCGCGGATGTCGGCGACCATCCGCTTCTGCCCGGGGATGATGTGAAAGAACACGTTCGCGACCATGATGGTCCCGATGATCGCGCCGACGTGGATATACGCTGCGCGCGCGCTGAACACGTTGAACAGCGCCCATGCGCAAGCCATGATGAACACGAACACCAGCGCCGCGAGCACGTTCTCCTTGCCTTCGAGCACGCGGCACAGACCGTCGTAGACGAACCACCCACCAGCCAGGGACGCGACGCTGATCGCAATCGCCGCGGAAGGCGAGAGCGCCATCACGCTGCGATCGATCAGATACGAGCTCGCGCCGAGCCAGTAGATGAGCGCGAGCAGCGCGATTCCCGACAGCCACGTCGTGTAGGCTTCCCACTTCGACCAGTGCAGATTCTCGGTCAGCGGCTCACCCTTCGGACCGGTCAGGAATTTCTGGCTTATGTAGAATCCGCCGCCGTGGACCGCCCACAGCTCGCCGAAAACGCCGCGCCTGGTGTCATCCGGATTTTTTGGCTGGGAGAGCGAGTTGTCGAGCATCACGAAATAAAACGATGCACCGATCCATGCAATGCCGCTGATCAGATGCAGCCAGCGCGTGAGCAGGCTCAGCCAGTCGACGATATACGCTTCCATGAGTAGACGGCCTCGCGATTTGGTCCGCTAGTCGCGCTCGACTGCCTTCGCCTCGGACTTGCCGGGCGAGCAGGGTCCGGCCCGCCGTGCGGCGGGCCGGGTGCGAGCGGAGCGTCGGGAATTACTTCGCCGGCAGGCTGCCTTGAACGCCTTCGACGTAAAAGTCCATCTTTTGCATCTCGTCGTCGCTCATCGTCTTGCCCGAGGCGACGCGTTCCTTGCCGCCGTTATCCTTGATGGGGCCCTGGAACGGATGCAGCTTGCCGCTCCCGATGTCCTTCTCTCTGCCGGCGACCAGTTCAGCGACATCCTTGGGTACGGCCGGGTTGAGCGGCGCGAGCTTGATCATGCCCTCCTTGATCCCGCCCCAGGTAGTGCCCGGCTTCCACGTACCTGCGATCACCGCGTTGGCCACCTTCGTGTAGTAGGCGCCCCATTGGTGTGTCGTTGCGCTCAGCTGTGCCTTCGGGCCGTACTTGGACATGTCGGAGTGGTAGCCGAACGCGTACTTGCCTTTCTCTTCCGCAACCTGCACGACGGCGGTAGAGTCGGTGTGGTGCGTGACGACGTCGGCTCCTTGCGATATCAGCGTATTCGCTGCTTCACGCTCGCGGCCCGGGTCGAACCACGAGTTGACCCAGATGACCTTGACCTCGGCCTTAGGGTTGACGCTGCGCATGCCCAGCGCGAATGCGTTGATGCCCTGCACGACCTCGGGGATGGGAAACGCCGCGACGTAGCCCGCGACATTGGTCTTGGTCATCTTGCCGGCGATGACGCCGCACAGATAACGGCCCTCGTAGAAGCGCGCATTGTAAATGCCGACGTTCTTGGCCGTCTTGTACCCCGTCGCATGCTCGAACGCGACGCTTGGGAACTGCGGAGCAACCTTGATCGTCGGGTTCATGTAGCCAAATGACGTGGTGAAGATGAGCTTGTTCCCGCTCGCGGCCAGCTCGCGGATCACGCGTTCCGCATCGGCGCCTTCCGGCACGTTTTCGACGAACTTGGTCGTCACTTTGGCGCCGAGCGCTTTTTCCATTTCCTTGCGCCCCTGGTCGTGTTGATACGTCCATCCTGCATCACCGATCGGGCTCACATACACGAAGCCGACCTTGAGAGGTTCCTGCGCAAGTACTGCTCCGCTGGTGGCAACACTGAGCGTGCCGCCGGCAACCAGCGCGGCGAGGATGCGGATCATTCTGCTGCTGCGTCTCATGGGTGGATCTCCTGTGTCAAGCAATTTGGGGTGCTGATGCCATAGAGCCGGAAGAGGACAGGCCCTACAAGCCTCAGCGAAGCACGGGTCTTGCGACAAGTTTGCAGGTGGTGCGAACGATGGATTCCTCCTCCGATCAATCGGGCCGGTAGGCTCGGCCGAGCGACACCGGCGAATTGAGCCGTATCGTATTGACGTTGCGCGAGATGAATACGAGCACGACGATCGTCGCCAGGTAGGGCAGGGCCGAAAGCAACTGCGACGTCACTGCGACGCCGGATCCCTGCGCGAAGAATTGCGCGATGGTCACCCCACCGAACAGATACGCACCTGCCATCACGCGCGCCGGACGCCAGGTGGCGAAGACGACCAGCGCAAGCGCGATCCAGCCGCGTCCCGCGACCATGCCCTCCGCCCACATCGGCGCATAGAATTCGGACAGGTGTGCGCCCGCCAGCCCGGCCATCGCGCCACCGAACAGCGTCGCGAGATAGCGAATGCGAATCACCGGATAGCCGATCGCGTGCGCCGACTCCGGCGATTCGCCGATCGAACGCAGTACCAGTCCGGCGCGACTGCGGTAAAGGAACCAGCTCACGCCCGCGAACAGCGCCCACGATACGTAGACGAGCGCATGCTGCTTGAACAGGATGGTTCCGACCGCCGGAATCTGCGACAGGTACGGTATTTCAAGCGGGCCGTAGTGCGGAAGAGAGACGCTCTCGAACGGCTTGCCGACAAAGGCCGAAAGCCCGACGCCGAAGAGCGTGAGTGCGAGCCCCGACGCGACCTGGTTGGCCATAAGATTGAGCGTCAACACGGCAAAGACGAATGACATCAGCGCGCCGGCGAGCATGCCCGCGAAAATGCCGATCACGAGACTGCCGCTCACGGAAGCCGTTGCGAAGCCCGCGATCGCGCCGACCAGCATCATCCCTTCGACGCCGAGATTGAGGACGCCGGATTTCTCGGTGACGAGCTCGCCGAGCGCGGCGAACACCAGCGGCGTGCCTGCGGCGATCGCGGCGGCGAGGATGAGGACGAGATTGTCCATCATGCTGCCGCCCTGGCCGCCATCGTCGCCGCGACGGCGGGTCGCACCAGCTTGATCCGGTAATTGATGAACACGTCAGAGCCCAGCAGGAAAAAGAGCAGCATCCCCTGGAACAATCCCGTCATCGCCGACGGAAGGTTCAGTCCCATCTGCGCGGACTCGCCCCCGAGGTACAGCAGCGACATCAACAGGCTCGCGAGCAGGATCCCGATCGGATGCAGCCGTCCGACAAAGGCGACGATGATCGCCGCGAAGCCGTATCCCGGCGACACCGACGGCACCAACTGCCCGATCGGGCCGGCTACTTCGCCCATGCCGGCGATGCCGGCCGCGGCGCCGCCGATAAGCAGTCCGAGCCAGACCATTCGACGGGCGCTGAAACCCGCGTATTTCGCCGCAGCGTCGGCGAGACCCGCCACGCGCATCTGGAAGCCCATGAAGCTGCGGTTGAGGAACACATAGCCGGCAGCGATTGCGGCCAGCGAGATCACAAAACCGAAATTGAGGCGCGTGCCTTCGATCAGCATCGGATAAAGCGCGGTCTCGGTGAACTGCTTCGACTGCGGAAAGTTGAGTCCTTCCGGGTCGCGCCAGGGCTCGTGCACAAGCCACGAGAGCAGCAAATTGGCGACATAGACGAGCATCAGGCTCACCAGGATCTCGTTGGTATTGAAGCGCGTGCGCAGGAATGCCGGGATCGATGCCCACAACATGCCGCCGACCGCGCCTGCGACGACCATTGCAGGCAGCACCAGCTTGCTGTCGCTGCCGTAGAAATACAGCGCGACGCCACCGGCAAAGATCGCACCCAGGATCAACTGGCCTTCGGCGCCGATGTTCCACACGTTGGCCCGGTAGCCGCAGGCGAGCCCTACCGCAATCAGCATCAACGGCGATGCCTTGAGCAGTAACTCGGCGATACCGTTCAGATCGCGGATCGGATAAATGAAAAACGTATAGAACGCCTCGAGTGGATTCTTGCCCAAAGCCGAAAACAGGATGAACCCGGCGACGATGGTGAGCCCCGCCGCCAGCAGCGGCGAGACGTACGCCATCAGGCGGGACGGCTCCGCCCGCGCTTCAAGCTTAAGTCGCACGAAGTGCCTCCTCATGGGCGGGCGAAAAATGCGCTTCGTCGCCGGCATCCGGCCACATTCCGCTCATCCAGACGCCGATTTCCTCCACGTTGGTTTCCTTAATGGGCTTGGCCGGCGAAAGCCTCCCTTTGGCGATTACCGCGATCCGGTCGCAAACTTCGAACAGTTCGTCAAGTTCCTCGGATAGCACGAGGATCGCCACACCTTCGTTGCGCAGATCGATGATCTTCTGCCGGATGAACGCGGCAGCACCCACGTCCACGCCCCACGTTGGTTGCGCGACGACGAGCAGCTTCGGGTTCTGCATGATCTCGCGGCCGACGATGAATTTCTGAAGGTTGCCTCCTGAGAGGCTCTTGGCCTCGGCCTGCGGTCCCCCACACTTCACGTTGTAGCTGTCGATGCAGTTGCGGGCGAATCCTTCGATCTCGGCGAACTTGATGAGGCCGTTCTTCACGTATCCCTGCCGGTGGGCGGTCAGCAGCGCATTCTCGCTGAGCGACATCTGCGGCACCGCGCCGCGGCCCAACCGGTCCTCGGGCACGAAGCACATCCCGAGCCCCCGCCGTTCTCCGGGTCCCATACGGCCGGCCTCGATGCCGCAGACGAGGATCGGATGCTTTTCCGCGAGCGGCCCTTCGCCGGAAATCGCCGCCAGGAACTCTTGCTGGCCGTTGCCGGAGACTCCCGCGATGCCGACGATCTCGCCGCTGCGCACCGTGAGATGCATGTCCTTGAGGTGCGTTCCGAACGGGTCGGCCGGCTCATGCGTAAGGCCCGCGACCACGAGCCGCGTCTCGCCCACCTTCGGCTCACCGTGCTGCGGATGCGGCAGGTCCTTGCCGATCATCATGCGCGCCATCGTCTTCGGCGTTTCCCGCCGCGGATCGCAATGGCCCGTGACCTGACCGCCACGCAACACCGTAGCGTTGGTGCAGAGCTCCTGGATCTCGTCGAGCTTGTGGCTGATATAGAGAATGCTGCAGCCCTCCGAGGAGAGCTGGCGCAAGGTCTCGAACAGCTTGCGCACGGCCTGTGGCGTCAGTACCGAAGTTGGCTCGTCCATGATGAGGAGCTTCGGATTGACGAGCAGGCAGCGGACGATCTCGACGCGCTGGCGCTCGCCGACCGACAGCGAATGGACGAGCCGGCGCGGATCGACCGGCAGCCCGTAACGTTCCGACACCTGCGTGATGCGTTGCGCGAGCTCGCCCAGTTCGGGCTTGCCGGGCAATGCCAGCGCGACGTTCTCGACCACGGTGAGCGTTTCGAACAGCGAAAAGTGCTGGAACACCATGCCAATGCCGAGTTCGCGCGCGTGCGCCGGATTCGCGACCGTCACCGGCGCACCTTCCCAGCGCACTTCGCCGGCATCGGGTTTGACCACGCCGTAGATGATCTTCATCAGCGTGCTCTTGCCCGCGCCGTTTTCGCCCAGGACGGCGTGAATCTCGCCGGGCAGCACCGTGAGCGACACGTCCTTGTTGGCGACGACGCTCGGGTAGATCTTGGTTATCCCGCGAAGCTCGATCCGCGGAGTGCCCGCGTTCGCCGCCTGTGTCGCTGTCGACATCCGAGTCCCCCTTCGCCTTTTTGCGAGGCGTTGTGCTTTACCTGGCGTCAGGCTCGGCGGGCGTTGGCCGAGGCGTCGACCTGGGCGACCGCGCGCGCACGCACTTGCAGCAACTCGGCTGCGACGGCCACCGCGATCACCGCCGGTTCCTTGCCGGGAATTCCCGGCACCCCGATCGGACAGCTCATCGCCGCGAAGCGCGCCGCCGGCATACCGCGGCGTTCCATCCGCCGCTCAAACATGCGCCGCTTGGTAAGCGAACCGATGAGCCCGAACCATGCGCAATCGTTGCGGCGCAGGATACGCTCGGCGAGCGCCTCGTCCAGCGCGTGACTGTGCGTCATCACGAGAAAATGTGTCCCCGGCTTCGCCGCGTCCACTTCGGATTCCGGCGTGTCGGTGCAGACGACCCTCACGTTCTCCGGTATGTCGCGCGGAAATTCGTCCTCGCGCTCGTCGACCCAGGTGATGCGGCAGGGGAGATCTGCGAGGATGCGCACCAGCGCGCGACCGACGTGCCCGGCGCCGAAGAGCACGATGGCGAATTCATTGGCGCGCACCGGCTCGAGCAGCAGCGTGAGGGCGGCTTCGCCGTCACCAAGGGGCAACAGACGCGGCCCATCGCCGCTTGTCAGCAGCTGCCGGGCGAGTGCCGTGACCTCTTCTTCCACGCTGCCGCCGACCGAGCCGAAGGCGCGGTTCGACGCAACGACAAGCTTGCCGGCGGCGGCGATGCCATTGGTGGTGCTCACCATGACGCCATCGACACCGTCGCGGCGCAACTCGACCAGCGCGTCGAGCCACGGCGCCGCATCGACGACGGGCTCGAACAGCAGGTTCACGAGCCCGCCGCAGCACTGGCCGAGGCTCGCACCAAGTGGAAAACGCCGCAGCGCGTTCGGCCCGCCACAGGTCAGGAGGTCGCGTGCAATCGCAATGGCCTTGTGCTCGAGATGCCCGCCACCGATCGTGCCATGGACGGCGGCGGCGGTGACGATCATCTTCGTGCCGGCCTCGCGCGGTGCAGACCCCCGGGTCGACGCCACGGTGACGACGACGGCGGGCTGCCCGCAGTCACGCAGGCTCACGAGTGTATCGATCCAATCGGTCATCGGCCGGCCCGCGGCACTTGCGTACGCGCTCACAACGACGCCTCCAAAACAGGCTCGGCCTCGACGCCGGCCTTGGCGCGACGCACGGCGAGCTCCTGGATCGAGAACAGGATTGCCTCAGGGGTCGCCGGTGCGTCGAGACGTGGCGACAGCGCATGGTTGGCAGTGCTCGCGATCGCATCGCGTATCGCGTGCAGCGTCGAGATAGCGAGCATCAGCGGTGGCTCGCCGACCGCCTTCGAGTGAAAAATGGAATCCTCAGCGTTGATGCCGGATTCGTAGATCCGTGCATTGAACTCCGCCGGTACGTCGCTTGCCACCGGAATCTTGTAGGTGGACGGCGCGTGCGTCATCAGCTTGCCCTTGTCGTTCCACCACAGCTCTTCCGTCGTGAGCCAGCCTACGCCCTGGATGAAGCCGCCTTCGATCTGGCCCATGTCGATTGCCGGGTTCAGCGACTTGCCGACGTCGTGCAGGATGTCGACGCGCAGCAGCCGATTTTCGCCGGTCAGCGTGTCCACGATTACTTCGGACACGGCGGCGCCGTAGCAATAATAATAGAAAGGCGTGCCGCTCCAGGTTTTGCGGTTGTAGCCGATCTTGGGTGTGCGGTAAAAGCCGGTGGCCGACAGCGAGACGCGCGCAAAGTACGCGAGCTTGACGAGCTCGTTGAACGACAGCGACTTATCGCCGGCGCGCACTTCGTTCGCGCGAAAGACGATCGTTTCCGGTGCCACGGCGAAGTGAGTCGATGCGAATTCGGTGAGCCGCGCTTTCAACTTGCGTGCGGCATCCTGCGCCGCCTTGCCATTCATGTCGGAACCTGACGACGCGGCCGTCGGCGACGCGTTGGGGACTTTGCCCGTATCCGACGCGGTGATTCGAATCCGGTCGATGTCGACCTGCAGTTCCTCGGCAACCACTTGCGCGACCTTGACGAAGAGGCCCTGGCCCATTTCGGTGCCGCCGTGATTCAGCAGCAACGTGCCGTCGGTGTAAATGTGAAGCAGACAGCCTGCCTGATTGAGGTGCGTCGCCGTGAACGAGATGCCAAACTTGACCGGCGTCAGCGCGATCCCTCGCTTGAGATGCGGGCTCGTCCGGTTGAACGCGCGGATCTCGTCGCGCCGCGCATGATAGTTGGCGCTTTGCTCCAGATCGGCGACGATTTCGTGGATCACGTTGTCGACGATCGGCTGTCCGTAATGGGTGATATTGCGGTCGTCAACGCCATAGAAATTGACCTTGCGCACCGCGAGCGGATCACGTCCGAGATAAAGCGCGATGTCGTCGATAACTGCCTCGATGCCGACCATGCCCTGCGGCCCGCCGAAGCCGCGGAACGCGGTGTTCGACACGGTGTTGGTCTTGCAGCGGAAGCTCAGGATGCTTACATTCTCGAGGTAGTAGCAGTTATCGCTGTGGAGCATCGCGCGATCGTTGATCGATCCGGAGAGGTCGGCCGAATAGCCGCAGCGTCCGGCCAGCACGAAATCGACGCCCAGAATGCGGCCGTCGTCGTCGAAGCCCGCCTCGTACTCGGTGATAAAGTCGTGTCGCTTGCCGGTGATCATCATGTCATCGTCGCGGTCGACCCGCAGCTTGACTGGACGACGCGTTGTGCGCGCGAGCAGCGCCGCAACGCACGCAAAAAGTCCCGGCTGGCTTTCCTTGCCACCGAAGCCGCCGCCCATCCGCCGGCACTCGACGACGACGTCCTTGGCGGCGACGTCGAGCGCGTGCGCAACCTGATGCTGGACCTCGCCGGGATGTTGCGTCGAGCTGTACACGTGCATGGTGCCGTCTTCCTTCGGCAGGGCGTACGCAATCATGCCCTCCAGGTAGAACTGGTCCTGCCCGCCGATACGGATCTTGCCGGACAGACGGTGCGGCGCCGAAGCGATTGCCGCGCGCGGATTACCGCGCACGAGGCGTTCGGTCGGCAACACGAACGACTGGTCCCTGAGCGCGGCTTCGGCAGTCAGATTAGGCTTCAGGTCCTCGTATTCGATTACCGCAAGTCGTGCCGCACGACGTGCCTGCTCCGTGGTGCGCGCGGCAACGGCGAACAGCGACTGACCGTGATATTGAACGAGCGCCGTGGCAAAGATCGGGTCGTCGGCGATCACGGGGCCATAGTCGTTCTTGCCCGGGATGTCCTTCGCGGTGATCACGGCAACGACACCCGGTGCCGCGCGTACCTTGGTGAGATCGACCGATTTCAACCGGGCATGCGCCCGCTCGCTCATCCCAATTGCGGCGTAGAGCGTGCCGCGCGCCTCGGCGATGTCATCGGTGTAGATCGCCTCACCGCTGACATGCAGATGTCCGCTGTCGTGGGGGATCGCGGCGCCGACGCCACCTTTTACGCGTTCATCCACCATGGGCGTCACCTCGTGAACTCGAATACGTTGGTCTTGGCCGGCTGGCCGGAGGTCTCGAGAAACAGCTTGTACAGCAGGTTCTTCGATACCGTGCGCCGATAGACCGCACTTGCGCGCATATCGGTGAGCGGTGTGTAGTCGCGATCGAGCGCCGTCATGGCCTCGCGTACGACGTCGACGGTCCACGGGCGGTCGACGAGCGCGCGTTCGCAATGATGCGCGCGCTTCGGGATAGCAGCAACGCCGCCGTAGGCGATTCGGGCGTCGCGAATCATGCCGTCCTCCACCTCGATGCGAAAGCCGCCGCAGACGGCGGAAATGTCCTGGTCGAAACGCTTTGAAATCTTGTAGGAGCGCACCTGCGAACCCGACACCGGCCGGGGGATGCGGACGCGTTCGAGGAATTCTCCCGTCTCGAGAGCGTTTTTCTGATAGCCGAGGTAGAACTCGTCGAGCGGCAGCTCGCGCGTCCGCGTGCCCTTGCGCAGCACGAGCGTCGTACCGAGCGCGATCAGCACCGGCATAGCGTCGCCGATCGGAGAGCCATTGGCAATGTTGCCTCCCAGCGTACCGGCGTTGCGGATCGGTGGCGATGCAAAGCGGCGGCAGAGTTCGTCGAGTTCCGGATAATGCAGCACAAGCTCGGTGAAGGCATCGGTCAGCGAGGCTGCCGCGCCGACGTCGATGTGTGTCTCAGTAACGTCTACGCGCCTTAACTCGGCGACATTGCCGATGTAGATCAGCGTATTCAGGTCGCGGTGCTGCTTGGTCACCCACAACCCCAGGTCGGTGCCGCCAGCCAGAATGCGCGCGTCCGGGTGTGCGTCGCGCCACGCCGCGAGGTCGACCATGCTCGTCGGTGCGATGTAAATCTTTTTGCCATGTGACAGAACCAGCGTGTCGCGCCGCTGGATTGAGCGCAGTCGCTCGATCATCTCTCGCTCGCTAGTCGAGGGTTCCGGGTCGGACAGCGAGGAGAACGAGCAATTCATCCAGTGCTCGTGCGACTTTTCGGCATCGTTGCCATAGTCGTACATTCTCTCGGCGGCATCGACGATGGGGCGGTAACCGGTGCAGCGGCACAGATTACCCGCAATCGCATCGTTAATCTCCTGGCGGGATGGCTTTTGCGCCGATTTATACAGCGCGAACAGGGACATGACGAAGCCCGGCGTGCAGAACCCGCACTGCGAGCCATGGCAGTCCACCAGCGCCCGCTGGACCGGGTGTAACACGCCGTCGGCACTTTTCAGGCTTTCGACCGTGATCAATTCCTTGCCGTCGAGCGTCGGCAGGAACTGAATGCAGGAATTAATAGCGCGGAAGCGGACGCCCTCGCCTGCGAGTTCGCCGACAACGACGGTGCACGCGCCGCAGTCGCCTTCGGCGCAGCCCTCCTTGGTGCCGATGCGCCCGAGGTCCTCGCGCAGGAAGTCGAGGACCGTGCGGGTCGGATCGATGTCCGGAACCGCGATGACCTCACCGTCCAGCACGAACCGGACCGTGTTGCTCGTCATCGGGGCCTTCTGCCTACTGCCTGCCATGCCATCTCCTTGCGCTCGTCGGCGCCAGCGTGCCACTCGTTTGGTCGGCGCTCGGGCGCAATGCCGTCGTTAACTGCCGCGATAAGTCGAGTAGCTCCAAGGTGAAACGAGAAGTGGTACATGATAGTGCTGATCGGGTTCCGCGACACCAAAGCGGAGCACCACCTCGCCTACGAACGGCGGTTCGGGGATTTGCGCGCCCGACCGGGCAAGGTAGTCGCTGACGGCGAACACGAGATCATAGACGCCAGTCACCATAGCGGCACCTTCCAGCAGCGGCTGGTCGCAGCGTCCGTCGGCGTTCGTCACCGCGGCGGCTACTTCTACGCGAGTGCCATCGCGGTCAACACGGTAGAGCGTCAGCGCAATCCCCGTACCGGGTTTTCCGCGCGCCGTGTCCAGCACGTGTGTCGTAAGCCGGCCCATCACTCCTCCTCGATCGAATCGCCATCGTGCCACCGGAGCTCAACAATGTCAACAAGTTTTTATATTTTTGTTAACATTGAGCCGCGACATGCCGACGCATCAAAATGCGCACCCTTGCCCAGCGACTAGCGACCGGCCTGGCGCGAAGCTGACCGTCGGCGCCGGGCTGCGCATCACAAATCGCTTGCATTTAATAAACAGTATGTTAATAATGCATGCTTATTTTTGTCAACAATAAAGAGATAACATGGGCACACGCAGGTCTCCCGGGGATCCGCATCCCGCCGCCTTGCGGCCAGCCATTGCCCGCTCACCCGCACGCGCGGGCAGCGCCGGCAGAGCCAAGTCGATTCGCCTGAACGAGAACGATATCTACCGGCGCATCTATGACGCCGTGCTCGACCACCGCTTGCAACCCGGCACCAAGCTCAAGGAAGTGGCGCTTGCCGAAGCGTTCGGTGCGAACCGCGGCGTGGTGCGAAAGGTGCTGACTCGTCTCGCCTACGATCGGCTCGTTGCGCTGCGCCCGAATCGCGGCGCGGTGGTGGCGATTCCATCGGTGGAGGAAGGCCGCGATCTGTTTGCCGCGCGCCGTGCGGCGGAAGCCGCGATCGTCGACGTGGTTACGCGCAACATCGCCCGCGCGGAGCTGAAAGAACTCCGCGCGCTTGCCGAGAGAGAGCGCGAAGCCTACCGCTGCGGCGAAGTGCGCAAGGGACTCAAGCTGTCACTCAAATTCCACCGCCAGCTCGCGGCAATCGCCGGCAACGGCGTGCTGGCCGAATTTCTCGACCAGCTCATCGCACGCACGCCGCTGGTCGTATTGGCGTACCGGGGCCGGGGAGCTGACAGGACGTGCTCGATCGACGAGCACATCGAAATCATCGACGCCATCGCGACCGGCAATGTCGCGAAGGCGGTGGCGGCGATGACGTCGCACCTCGAAAGCCTCGAGGGACAGCTCGACCTGAGCGACGAGGCCGAGACGTCGACGGATCTCGTCGCGTTGTTCGGGGCCGACGGAGACTGACGATGTCCGGGCAATGGCGGCGGCGGGCCGGCAATCCACTCACCGAAAATTCATGTATCACGCGATCAGGGCAATGAGGCGGAGCCGGGCGATCTTGGCGACCTGCGCGAGCGCCTCGCGGAATTCGGTCGCAGGGTCGTGCTCGAGTCGCGTGGCGAATTGTTGG
>WNFC01008018.1_pt1 | contig 12263 bp, 8 predicted proteins | sample 5400541 | NCBI WGS metagenome assembly WNFC01 (sample SAMN13153342, study PRJNA577476) | soil metagenome | isolation source: 120 cm saprolite under Douglas fir tree site 2 hole 2 replicate 1 | place: USA:California | collected 2015-04-18 | reverse complement strand
GCCGATCAGCGATCGCGGCTACGCCATCGGCTTTCACGTCGCCCGCCTCGTGCCCGACGGCGGCACGTTGCAAATCGGCATCGGCCAGGAGGGCGACGCGGCGGCGCAGAGCCTGATCCTCCGCCACAAGCACAATGCGGTCTTCCGCGAGATCCTCGCCCGGCTCGACGGCGACCGTCCGCCGCCCGCGCTGAACGAGCTCATGCCGTTCGAAACGGGCCTTTACGGCATGAGCGAAATGCTCGTGTCCTCCTTTCTCGAGCTGATGAAAGCGGGCATCGTCAAGCGCGAGGTCGACGGCAAATTCATGCACGCCGCGTTTTTCGTCGGGCCCAAGGCGTTCTACCGCGCCTTGCGCGAGATGGACCCGGTGCTTCTGTCGAAGATCGAGATGACGGCGGTCTCGTTCACCAATCAGCTCTACGGCGGGGAGGAGAACAAGCGGCGCGGGCGCGCCAAGGCCCGCTTCATCAACAACGCGATGATGGCGACGCTGATGGGGGCGGCGGTTTCCGACGGCCTGGAGGATGGCCGCGTGGTGAGCGGCGTCGGCGGCCAGTATAATTTCGTGGCGCAGGCCTTCGCGCTTCCCGACGCGCGGTCGATCCTCACGCTGAACGCGACCCGCGGCGTCGGACGCAAGGCGACCTCGAACGTGCGGTGGAGTTACGGCCACACCACGATCCCGCGACACCTGCGCGACATCGTCGTTTCCGAGTATGGCGTCGCGGATTTGCGCGGAAAGACCGACGAAGAGGTGATCGCCGCCATGCTTTCGATCGCCGACGCGCGCTTTCAGCCGGAGCTTCTGCGCCGGGCAAAGGAGGCGGGCAAAATCCCGAAGAATTTCCAAATCCCGGCCTATGCCCGCGAAAACACGCCGGAGCGCATTGCCGCGGCGCTCGCGCCGTTTCGCGAACGCGCCCTGCTGCCGCCATTCCCCTTCGGCAGCGACTTCGACGCCGTCGAGCAGCGTCTCATTCCCGCCCTGCAGGTCTTGAAGGACGCCTCGTCAGGCGCGCCCTTGCGCTTGCTCGCGCTCTTGTTCGGCGGCCTCGCGGGGAAATCCGAATCGGAGTCCGATCGCGCCGCGCTCGCGCGGCTTGCGCTCGACCGGCCGAAGCGTTTTAGCGATCGCCTCTATGCCGTGCTCGTTCGCGGCGCGCTGCGCCGCGCCGGCGCTTAGCGGCGCATGGCCGCGAGGCCGAGCGTGAACGCGCCGAGCAATTCGGGCGAGGGATGCACGATCGCATAGGTCGGCGTGGCGGCGAGCCTGTCGCCATAGGTCGGCCGGTCCTCGAACGCCTTGCGGAACGGCGAGGTCGCGAACAGCGGCGCGAGCGCGCGTCCGACGCCGCCCGCGATATAGACGCCGCCGCGCGCGTCGAAGACAAGCGCAATATCGCCCGCCACGCGGCCGAGGATGCGCAGAAATGCTTCGACCGTGCGCAGCGCCGCCTCGTCCCCCGCCTTTACATTGATGATCACCTGGTCCGAACTCAACGTCTGCCCCGCGAGCGCCCGGTGCAGTCGCGCAAGACCCGGCCCCGACAATAGATTTTCGACGACGAGCGGCTTCGGCCCGGGCGATAAACGGGCGAAGATTTCCGCTTCCTCCGCCGCCGCCGGCCCGAACATCATATGCCCCGCTTCGCTCGACAGCACGAACGGCTCGCGCGCCGTACGCACGAATGCGGCGACGCCGAAGCCGGTGCCTGGTCCGCAGGCGACGAGGTTTCCCTCCTGTTCGCCTTTGCCGCCGCCGATGCGCACGAGATCTTTTGCCTTCAAGACCGGCAACGCGTGAGCGACCGCCGCGAAATCGTTCACCACGATCAGCCGCTTTAATTTCAACGCGCGCTTGAGCTTCGCCTGCGAAAACCTCCAGGCACGGTTGGTGAGCGCGACGCGGTCGCCGTCGATGGGGGCGGCGACCGCGAGCACCGCCGTGGTCGGCCGCTGCTTCCCCGCGGCCGCGAGTTCGCGCTCCAAGAGTTCGCGCAGGTCCGGCACGCTATCGTTGAACAGCGATTTGATCTCGCCCAGCGCGCCGCCGCGGCCGAGCGCGAGCCGCGTCTTCGTTCCGCCGATATCGGCGACAAGGATGGCAGGCTGCGCGCGCAGGAGTTCACCTTTTGGCGTTGGTTGCGGCCTCGTTTCGGCGCCGACCGCGATTGAACCTTATCGCCGCCGGCGCGTTATAACCCATTGACTATCATAGGATTTGATCGGGAAATAATGAAATCGGCGTTGACACATAGCGCCGAGGCGCGCAGCTATCGCACGATGCAATTTGCCGTGCCTGACCTCGATCGGATTGCGATTCTTCTCGACGTCGACGGGACGATCCTCGACCTCGCGCCGACGCCGTCGCAAGTCGAGGTGCCGGTGAAATTGCGCGCGACGCTGACCAAGCTGTTGCAGCGAACGAAGGGCGCGCTTGCGCTGGTGAGCGGCAGATCGCTTGCCGACATCGACCGCATCTTTGCGCCGCTGAAATTGCCGGCGATCGGCGGTCACGGCGCCGAAATTCGCCGCACGCCGGGCTCGCCCGCGACCCACCCGCCGCTTTCCATCGACACGCAATTGAAGGAAGAACTGATTGCGGCGGCGGGCGAGGGCGTTCTGGTCGAGGACAAGGGCTATTCGATCGCGTTGCACTATCGCCTGACGCCCGAGCGCGGCGCGGCTTTGCGCGAGGCGGTAGCCGCCATCGTCGCCGAGCACCCGGACAGCGGCATTGAAATTCTTACCGGCAAGTGGGTGATCGAGGTCAAGCCCGAGCGCTTCACCAAGGGTACCGGAATCCGCCATCTGATGCACGATCCGCCGTTCCGCGGGCGCGCTCCGTTCTTCATCGGCGACGACGTGACGGACGAAACGGCTTTCGCCGTTCTGCCGCAGTTCGCGGGTATCGGCTACTCGGTCGGCCGTCCGTTCAAGGGCGTGTCCGGCGTCTTCGCGGACGCCGACGCGGTGCGGGACTGGCTCGATCACGTTCTCGACGGAGCGTCCGTCAAATGACGGAAAGCAATCTCGATCTCGCGGTGATCGGCAACGGCCGCACGGCGGCGCTCGTTGATCCGCTGACGCGGATCGTGTGGTGGTGCTTTCCGCGCTTCGACAGCGATCCGCTTTTCTCGCGGCTGCTCGCCGGCGACGAGGAGAAGGGATTTACCGACGTCCTCCTCGACCGGATGGCGAACACCGATTCGCACTACGTCCGCAACACCGCGGTTGTCGTGACGACGCTCACCGCTGCCGACGGCGCGGCGGTGAGGGTCACCGATTTCGCGCCGCGCTTCCGCAACTTCGGCCGCATCACCCGGCCGCCCCAGCTGGTGCGCATCATCGAGCCGGTGGCGGGTCTGCCGCGCATCACCATCCGCGTGCGCCCGACCTGCGATTACGGCGGCCCGATCGAGCGGCAATCGATCGGCAGCAATCACATCAATTATTGGTCGCGGAATTTCGCTCTGCGGCTGACCACCGACGCGCCGCTCTCCTACATTGAAAGCGAGGCGTCGTTCGTACTGACGCGGCCGATGCATCTGGTGTTCGGCAGCGACGAATCCTTTCCCGGCGAACTCGCCTCGACCTGTCAGGATTTCCTGGCGCGCACCCGCGACTATTGGGCCGATTGGGTGCGCGGCCTGTCGATCTCTTACGATTGGCAGGACGACATCATCCGCGCCGCCATCACGCTCAAGCTCAGCAATTTCGAGGAAACCGGCGGGGTCATCGCCGCGCACACCACCTCGATCCCCGAAGCGCCGGATTCGGGCCGCACCTGGGATTATCGCTATTGCTGGCTGCGCGACGCCTATTTCGTGGTGAAGGCGTTGAGTCGCATCGGGGCGACGCGGACGATGGAGGACTTCATTTCCTTCATTCTCGGAATCGCCGGCAACACCAACGAACTCTTGAAGCCGGTCTATGCGGTGGTGCCGAGCGAGCCCATGGAGGAGCGCACCGCCCCGAATCTCAAGGGCTATCGCGGGCACGGACCCGTGCGTGTCGGCAATGCCGCGGTCACCCAACGCCAACACGATGCCTACGGCAGCGTGATCCTCTCGGCGATGCCGCTGTTCTTCGATCGGCGGCTGCCGCGACCGGGAGACGAGGGGCTTTTTCGCCTGCTGGAGCCGCTCGGCGTGCGCGCGGCCGAGATCGCGCTGCAAGAGGACTCCGGCATCTGGGAATATCGCGGCCGCCAGCGCGTTCACACGCATTCGGCCGCCATGTGCTGGGCCGGCTGCAACCGGCTCGCGGCCATTGCCGCGCATCTCGGGCTGCACGACCGCTCCCGCTATTGGACCGACACCGCGCACGCGATCGAGGCGCCGTTGTTGGAGCGGGCGTGGAACCCCAAACGCGAGGCATTCACGGTCGCCATCGGTTCGGAGGATTTGGATGCGAGCTGCCTGTTGTTGGCCGAGCTCGGCTTGGTGGAGGCGAGCGATCCGCGCTTCGCCAAGACCGTTTCCGCCATCGAAAAGGAACTTTTTCGCCACAACAACGTTATGCGCTACACCACGGCCGATGATTTCGGCCTGCCCGAAACCGCTTTTCTCGTTTGTCGTTTTTGGTTGATCGATGCCTGGTGGTCGCTCGGCCGTCGTGACGAGGCTCGAGATTTGTTTATCGATGCATTGAGACACAGAAATCGTTACGGACTCCTGTCCGAGGACATCCATCCGGCCAACGGGGAGCTGTGGGGCAATTTCCCGCAAACCTATTCGATGGCCGGGCTCATTCTGTCCGCCATGCGGCTGTCGCGTACCTGGGAGGATCGCTATTGGCGCGGCTAGTCGTCGTCTCCAACCGCGTCGCGATGCCGACCCGCGGGACGAACCGCGCGGGCGGGCTCGAAGTCGCGCTGGAGGAAGTTTTCAATAAATATTCCGGCATTTGGTTCGGCTGGAGCGGCCGCGTCGTCTCGAAGGAAGCGATCGAGACGAAGACGGTCGATGCCGGCAACCGGCAGAATGTGGTGACCGATCTCACCGAGGAGGATTACCGCGAGTATTACAACGGCTTCGCCAACCGCGTGCTGTGGCCGATCCTGCATTATCGGCTCGATCTTGCCGAATACTCGCGGCGCGATCTGTCCGGCTACCTGCGCGTGAACGAGCACTTCGCTTCCGAGCTGCACAAGGTGATCGAGCCTGGCGACGTCGTGTGGGTTCACGACTACCACCTCATCCCGCTCGCCAAGATGTTGCGTGAGCGCGGCCATCAGAACAAGATCGGATTCTTCCTCCACATTCCGCTGCCGCCGCCGGAAATCCTCACCGCGCTGCCCAATCATGAGCGGCTGTTCTCGACGCTGACCCACTACAATCTGATCGGCTTCCAGACCGAAACCGACAGCATTAACTTCGCCCGCTACCTCACCAACGAATTGAAGCTCGCGAGCCGCGACCTGCGCGTCTTTTCGGCGGACGGACGGACGGCCGTACTCGGCGTGTTTCCGGTCGGGGTGCACACGCAGGAAATGAACGAATGGGCGGAAAAGGCGATGCAGTCGGCCGTCGTGCGGCGGGTCAACGACAGCCTCGTGGGCCGCACGATGATCATCGGCGTCGACCGCCTCGACTACAGCAAGGGGATCGTGGAACGCATGGAGGCGTTCGAGCGCTTTCTCGTCGCCAATCCCGGCTGGCGGGAGAAGGTGACCTATCTCCAGATCACGCCGAAAAGCCGCTCCAAGATCCGCGAGTATATCGATATGGAGAGGCGCGTGAGTGCGACCGCCGGCCATATCAACGGCACGCATGGCGACGTCGCCTGGACACCGATTCGCTACGTCAACCAATCCTATGGCCGCAATGTGCTGGCGGGGCTCTACCGCTCCGCGCGCGTCGGCCTGGTGACGCCGCTGCGCGACGGAATGAATCTCGTCGCCAAGGAATATCTCGCTTCCCAGAACGCGGATGACCCCGGCGTGCTCGTGCTTTCGAGGTTCGCGGGCGCGGCGAAGGAATGCGAGGCGGCGCTTCTCGTCAATCCGTACGATTCGGAGTCGGTGGCGAACGCGATCGTGCGCGCGCTTTCGATGCCGCTCGAGGAGCGCCGCGAGCGGCATAAGTCGATCATGCGCGTGCTTAAGGAAAACGACATCAAATTCTGGGGCGAGAAATTCCTCACCGCGCTTGAACTGACCTACGACGAAATGACGATGTTCGCGGACATGGCCGCGCCGAAAAAAATGCGGCAGAAGACCGCTTAACCGCTGCGGGCCGTCGCGAGTTCGCGCGTTTGCAAACTTCGGATGCGGACCTGCGGAAGGAGCCGCTCGACATCCGCCCTGTTGCAGAGCGCGGTGCCCGGCGTGAGCACGGCGGCGGCGCCCGCCGCGACGGCGTAACGGAAGGCGTCCTCCAGCGGATGTTCGGTGGCGAGCCGCGACACCATGGCGCCCAGAAAACTGTCGCCGGCGCCGACCGCGGAGAGCGCGCGCACATGCGGCGCTTCCGCCCGGCAGATTTTGTCGCCGCTCACCAACAGCGCGCCGTCCTCGCCGAGCGAGGTGACGACGATTTCGACGCCGTAGCGGGTGATGATGCGGCGCGACGCCTCGATGATCGCGCCGTCGTCCACCGCTTCCGCGCCCAAGAACTCGTTCAACTCCCGCAGGTTCGGCTTCAACAGATAAACGCCTTCCTTCAGCGCCGGTTCGAGCGCGGTGCCCGAAGTGTCGAGCACGAACTTGGCGCCGAGCTTGCGGGCGATCCTTGCCACGCGCGCGTAGAAGTCCTGCGGCACGTCCGGCGGCAGGCTGCCGCTCGCCACCATGAATTTCGGCCGCGAATGCAGCGATTCCAGGATCTCCAGACAGTTTCGCCATTCGTTTTCGTGGACGCGGGGGCCCGGCAGCACGAAACGATATTCGGCGCCGGTCGCTTCCTCCAACACGGTGAGGTCCTCGCGGGTCTCCTGCGCGAGGTCGACCGCGAGATTGGGAATGCCCTCGCGCTCGACCAGGCGGCGGAGAAGATGGCCGGTCGAGCCGCCGGTGGGATAAACGAGCTCGACACCCGCCCCGAGGCGAAGCGCGACGCGGGCGACATTGACGCCGCCGCCGCCGGGATAAAGCCGGGGAGGGGAGCAGCGCAGCTTGCGCGCGGGTTCCACGTGTTCGACGGAAGTCGAAATGTCGATCGACGGATTGAGCGTAAGCGCGACGATATCGGTCATGGCCGTCCGCAATCGTTGCAATCCAGGATAACCGGCGGACCGGCCGTTTGGTTCCCCGGCCGCTGCGTCGAAATTAAAGCGGCGAACCGATTCACTCGGAGGTGACGACGACCCGCACGGGGTCGCAGTGACGGATCACCTGCACGCTGATCTCGCCCTTCTCCCTCTGCACGACGATGTCGGCGGTGGCCGAGCCCACCCGCAGCTCGCGGACCAGCACGCGATCGAGGAAGGCGGGCAGCGAGGGTCCGCGCAGGCGGATCTCGTTCGCGAAGGGATCGAGTTCCAGGCCCAGGCACGATTGCAGCAGCGAAAACGGCGTCGCACTCGCCCAGGCCTGCGGCGAGCAGGCGACGGGGTAAAGCGTCGGCCCGCGGCCGCGCCCGCGGCGGAAGCCGCAGAACAATTCCGGCAGGCGGCGCAAATCCATGTAGCTCGCCGCCTCGAACAGGCCGGTGAAAATCCGCTCGACCGCCGGCTTCATGCCGTAGCGCGAGAGCCCGAGCGCGATCAGCGCATTGTCGTGCGGCCACACCGAGCCGTTATGGTAGGACATCGGATTGTAGCGCGCCTCCTCGCCCGCCACGGTGCGGACGCCCCAGCCGGTGAAGAAGCGCGGATGCATCAGATTCTCCGTGACCCGGCGCGCGCGGCCGGCATCGATCATGCCCGACAGCAGCAGCTGGCCGGCATTCGATGTGCGCACCTTGCAGGGCTGCTTGCGGCCGTCGAGCGCAAGCGCGTAGGTGCCGAGCTCCTCGCACCAGAACGCGCGCTCGAACTGGTCGGCGAGCTTCGAGGCTTGATTGTCGAGCGCGACGGCGCGCTCGTGCTTGCCGAGATGTTCAGCGCAGCGCGCGAGCGCCCGCTTCGCCGCATAGACATAGCCCTGCACCTCGGCGAGCGCGATGGGGCCTTCGGCGAGCCTGCCGTCGGCGTGGAAGATGGAATCGTGCGAATCCTTCCAGCCCTGATTGACGAGGCCGTCGTCGTTTTGCCGGTGATATTCCACGAAGCCGTCGCGGTCCGGATCGGCGGGACCGTCGATCCAGCCGAGCGCCGCCTCGATCGCGGGCCACAGCGTGCGCAGCGTCTGCTCGTCGGCGGTGCGTTCGAAATACAGCCCCGCGAGCAGCACGAACAACGGCGTCGAATCGACGCTGCCGTAATAGAGCTGGAACGGGATTTCATGCAGCGCCGCCATCTCGCCGCAGCGCATTTCGTGCAGAATTTTTCCGGGTTCGGCGTCGGACACCGGATTGCGTTTCTTCGCCTGATAGGCGGCGAGCCGGTTGAGCACGCCGCGCGCGATGCGCGGATCGAACCACAACGATTGCAGCGCGGTGATCAGGCCGTCGCGTCCGAACGTCGTCGAATACCAGGGTATGCCGCCATACGGATAGGGCCCTTCGGGCGTCCGCGTCGTCAGCATGTAGAGGTCGGCGAGCGAGCGGCACAGCAACTCGTTGAAGACGGCGTTCGAGGTCTCGACCGTCGCGACACCGCGCGCCGCGGCCTTCACCTCATGGTGCGCCGCCAACAGCGCCGGAAAGAAGCGGCGCGGCGGCTGGCGTTCCGGGTGGTCGCACTGCACCGCGATAAAAAGCGGAAGCATTTCACCGGGCTTCAGCTTGAGCACGAAGCGGGCGGCGCCGTCCGAAAGCTCCGCGGGTTTCGGATCGAATACGACGCGCGTCTCGCGCCGCCTGTTGTCGAGACCGTCGTACTGCAGCACGACCGACTGGGCGTCGGCGACGCTCACGACGGAAGCGCCGCGCCGCTTGCGGCGGGCGCCGCGGACCTCGAACACGTCGCTGAAATCGCCGCCGAAGGTGAAGGCGAGTTGTATCTCGAGGCGGCGGTCGCCGTGATTGGTCACGGCGATGCGCTGATAGAGCGTCGCATTCCACAGGAAAATCGTGCGGTCGAGATGCAGCGTGTCCTTGGCGAGCGCGAGCCGGTTGTCGAAATAAATGTCCGGATTGGTGAGATCGACGGTCAAGACGGCGTTGTCGTCGCGCAGGTTCGATCCGAGCAAGAGCGGCTGCATGCCGCTCAGCAGGAGTTCGAGCCGGGACAGAAAGCGCGTATCGCGATGAAAGATGCCGTCCGGCCCGCCCTTCGAGGCGCCGATATCGCCGTGGCTGTCGACTACCGCGAAGGTGTCGTCGTGCTTGAGCGTACGGCGCGGCCGCGTCGAAGGCCCCGTCGCCGGAATGTAGAAGGGGACTTCGGGTATGAAGTCGATGAGTGTCGAAGTGTCGCTTGTGCTTTCAATCCGCATGCAGGGCCGATTCGTGGTCCCCCTGGCGATAATCGGGCTGTCTCCGCGCTCCGTCCACCGCTTTTTCGCGTCCGTGCCGGGCAATAATCTTGCGGTAGAGGCGGACGTAATCCTTCGCCATCCGCGTGACCGAGAAACGCTCCTCGAAACGGCGGCGTACGGCGCGGCGGTCGAGCGAAATCACGTCGGCGAGCGCGTGCACGGCCTCCTCGGCATTGTCCACGATCCGGCCGGTTATGCCGTCGTCCACGACTTCCGGCACCGACCCCCTGCGAAAGGCGAGCACCGGCGTGCCGCAAGCCATCGCTTCGATCATCACCAGTCCGAACGGCTCGGGCCAGTCGATCGGGCAGAGAAGGGCCAGCGCCTCGCCGAGGAAGGCGGATTTTTCGCGATCGTTGATTTCACCGATGTATTCGACGCCCGGACCGTCGAGCAGCGGCTCGATGACCTCGCGGAAATACTCGGCGTCGACCTTGTCGACCTTGGCGGCGATGCGGAGCGGAATGCCGAGCTTGCGCGCGATATCGATGGCGCAATCCGGGCGCTTCTCGCTCGAGATGCGGCCCAAGAACGCGATATAGCCGCCGCGCGGATCGAAGTTCGGCTGCAGCAAGTCGAGCGGCATGCCGTGATAGATCGTGTTGACGAAATTCGCGTTCGGCACCGGCGTGCGTTGATGGTTCGAGATCGAAACCAGCGGCATGTCGCCGAAATAGCTGTAAAGGGGCTTGAGATCGGGCATATCCTGCCGGCCGTGCAAGGTGGTGACGGTCCGCTCCGCGTGGGTGCGGAAAAGCGGATACTGAAACTGGTCGATGTGAAAATGCAGGATGTCGAACTCTTTCATCCGTTGGCGCACGCGGTCGAGCATGATCATGTGATAGGGGATGTGGTCCCGCACCCGCGAATCGAGCCGCAGCGCCTGCGGCGCGCAGCTCACGAGTTCCGCCGCCGTGATCGAATCGCCGCTCGCGAACAGGGTCACGTCATGGCCCTGACGGACGAGTTCTTCGGTGAGATACGAAACGACACGTTCGGTACCGCCATACAGGCGCGGGGGGACGCTTTCCATCAAGGGAGCGATCTGCGCGATTTTCACGGTTTCTCCTTCCCCAACATGTTGTGACAATGGGCTTGGCACAACGGTGCCAAAAGGCTTTGGTTCCGCGACGCGAACGGACTTCGGCGCTTTTTCGCTTGATCTGCGAAACCCAACGCGCCGAGGCGCGTTATCGTTCTGCTAGCAGCCATTTTTTCTGCGAATCGGGGTTTCAGACGGTGTGACCCGGCACTCGCCAGTGGATGCCGCCGCCCTCGGACCGTTGCGGCGGGCCGACAAGCCATCTCCACACAGCCTGCGGGCGCTGGATTGGTTCAGCTTTTTTGTTGCCGACATTCAGGCCGGATTCGGACCCTTCATTGCCGCCTACCTCACGGCCGAGCAGTGGTCGCAGGGTCACATCGGCGTTGCCTTGACCGTGGGCAGCCTGCTGGGGCTGATGACCCAGGTTCCCGCCGGCGCGGTGGTGGACGCCATCCCCGGCAAGCGCCAGCTCGCCCTGATCGGGGTGGCGGGAATTTCGGTATCGGCGGTTCTGATCGCGATCTGGCCGGTATTCTCGGTCGTCGTCATGGCCGAGGTGCTGCACGCCATCGCGACCTGCGTGCTGGGTCCGGCGACCATTGCGATCAGCCTCGGCCTTGTCGGCTACGCCCATTTCAGCGATCGCCTCGCCCGCAACGTGCGCTATGCCGCGCTCGGCAACGCGATCGCCGCCTTCGTCATGGGCTTCTTCGGGTACCGCTTCGGCAATGAAACGATCTTTTTCCTCACCGCGGCGCTGGGCATTCCGGCGCTGATCGCGCTGTCGCACATCCGCAAATCGGCGATTTCGGGCTGGGTGGGCCGGCAAGTGGAGCGCGTGGGAAGGCGGCCCCTGTTGATGCTTGCGTTCGCGCCGCTGCCCATCCGCGGATTCGTCCTTGCCCTCAGCCCCGATCCCTATGTGATCACGCTGGTGCAGCTGTTGGACGGAATTTCGGCGGCGACGATCGGCATTCTCGTTCCGCTCATCATCGCCGACGTGACGCGCGGCAGCGGCCACTTCAACCTCGCCCAGGGCGTGGTGGCGACCGCGGTCGGCATCGGCGCCGCGTTCAGCACCACGCTTGCGGGCTACACGGTCGACGCGCTGGGCTATCGCGCCGCGTTTTTGATGCTGATGGGCGTGGGCGCGGTCGGCTTCTTGCTGGTGATGGCGGCCATGCCGGAAACGAAGCCGCGGCGCATTCCGGTCGCGACCCGGCGCGCGGCCGTGCAATAGCGCCGCGATCGAGAAATTTTCGCGGCTTAGATTTCCGTCACCTGGCGCGGCCGGTAGATCGCGACGTGCGTCACTTCCGCGATCGGCCGCTCTCCGGCGTTTACCAGAACATCGAGATCGACGAAGGTATGGCCCTTGCGCTCGTAATTCGCGGCGACATGGGCGCACAGCGAAAGCGTGTCGCCGACCTTGGCGGCGGAAAAATTCCGTACCGCGCTGCCGGCATGGATCCACGGCCCCAGCACCACGTTTTGCACCAGCGCCTGATTGCATTGGCGCAGCACGATGCCGGGATGGGCGAGGCCTTCGCGCGCATAGAGCGGGTCGGTCTCGCGCACGTCCGCTAAATACTGCGCCGCGTATTCGGCGCTGATCGGAAACGGCCGGATGCCGAGGAGGGTGCCCTGCGCGAGCGAGCGTTCGTCCGCCGGCGGGCGCGCGGCCGGCGGCGG
>WNFC01013475.1_pt1 | contig 12264 bp, 13 predicted proteins | sample 5400541 | NCBI WGS metagenome assembly WNFC01 (sample SAMN13153342, study PRJNA577476) | soil metagenome | isolation source: 120 cm saprolite under Douglas fir tree site 2 hole 2 replicate 1 | place: USA:California | collected 2015-04-18 | reverse complement strand
CGCAACCCGACGACGGCCTGCGCGCCATCTCGCTGGTCTGCAAGGTCACGGCCGCCAACGGCCGGCCGGCAGTGAAGCTGTCGGACAATCCCAAGAAGGCGACCGGGACGGAGGAGGAGATTGCACGGTATTTGCGGGTGTTCGGCGGCGAAGGGCGAACGGAGCGGGAGGTGGTGGTGTGATGGACATAGATGCTAGGGCGTTGTATATATTGTGGTAATTATGCATTCGCACCGGGAACGGCCTAATGACCATTAGAATTGAGTTGCCTCCGGAAATTGAAGCTAGCCTTGCCGCTCTTGCTGCGGAGCAAGGGATGGCGTTGCCGGATTACCTGAAACATTTGCTTGAAGAACAGGTGACATCGCGCAAAGCGACGTTGCTGTCGCCGGGCGAGCGAGCCCGGCTATGGCGAGAATCGGCTAAGGGTCTGCCGCACACGCCACCTCTTTCGGACCAAGCGGTCGGCCGCGAAAGCTTTTATGACGCTCGCGGATGAGCGTTCTGGTTGATACCAACATTCTGCTGCGCCGCATACAACCCGACCACGTGCATCATGCTCTGGCGATTGACAGCGTCGCCCGGCTCCTTGCCGCTGGCGAACAGGTCTATTTCACGCTGCAGAACATCTCCGAGTTTTGGAATGTGATGACCCGGCCGGCCGCGGCCAACGGCTTGGGATTCTCCCCTGCATTTGCCCTGAGCGAAGTCGGTAAAATCGAAGCGGTGCTTACCCTCCTGCCGGATTCTCCGGCGGTTTACAAGAATGGAAGCGCCTCGTCGCCACTTATGCCGTCATCGGCGCCAAGGTGCACGACGCACGGCTTGTGGCTGTCATGAACGTGCATGGCGTCCGCCGGATTTTGACCGCAACCCGACGACGGCCTGCGCGCCATCTCGCTGGTCTGCAAGGTCACGGCCGCCAACGGCCGGCCGGCAGTGAAGCTGTCGGACAATCCCAAGAAGGCGACCGGGACGGAGGAGGAGATTGCACGGTATTTGCGGGTATTCGGCGGGGAGGGACGAACCGAGCGGGAGGTGGTGGTGTGAGGGGGGACGGGTTGTCCACTGTGGACGCTTTCGGAGATCGAACGCGCCAATCACCGCGTATGATATGAACGCGCCTTAGACCTTCGATCGACGCGAGAACATGGCCACAAGCAAAATATTGCTTCTCGGCGCGGGTTTCAGCCACAATCGGCACGCATTATTCCCACGGATCGCGTCGGGCTCCGTGGATGATACGAAGGATCACCACATCGCCGTCAATGATCCCATAGTGAACCACATAAGGGTAGCGCACGAGTGGGACACGCCGGATGCCCGGTCGGTTTTCGACCTCCTGTGCGCCTTTGGGAAATTGCCCGATCCGCTCGAATACACGCGTTATTCGCCCTTCGAACCGCGCTGCCGCGCGCGGATTTTCAGCTCGACTATAGTTCAAAATCGCGTCAAGCTCCGCGAGCGCGAGCTTTGAGAGCCGGACCTTCATGCCCGTCGATGTTTGGCGAAGACGGCCTCTACTTCTTCGTCCGACGCAATCTCACCGCGAGCTACCGCCGCAAGCGCCTCGTCGATCGCTTGAAGTTCTTCGGGCGTCGCGTGGTAGACACCGTGCCGTCGCGCCTCGATTTCGAGGGCGATCTGCGCAAGCTCATCCTGGTCATCCTCAGGCCAATGCGCGACCCGCGACAGCACGTGTTTCACATCCGTGTTCATGGACGTTACTTAGCACCACATCAATTCGTTTGCACGCTCCGCGGAAGCGTCATTTTGGCTGCCGGCCGTGAAGCTCCCGGGCAATGGTGACTCGGTTCAAATGCCTGACCTAAAGAAAAACCCCCTTCATCTGCGCTTCCGGATAACGCGTGCCCGCTGCCGCTCCGGGCGGTATCGCGGCCGAGATTTCGGCAATGTCGGTTTCGCTCAGATCGACCGCCAGCGCTCCGAGGTTTTCCAGCAAGCGTAGCCCCGGTTGAGCGCCAGCGAAACCTTGGACCGCACCGTCCCAGATTTCACTTCGTTCAATCCGGGCTACGCTTGCTGACCTTTCAATGCCACCGAGACAGCGCACGATCAAGTTTCAGCGAACAAGCGGGGAAACAGAATTTCGAGTACGTCGATCGGAAAGCGAAGTGACACCGCCCCCTTTGGCGTGTTGGATGCAAGCAGACCCGTGGCAATAACGTCATTGAGTAGTCTTCGGGCCGTCCGCTCGGGCAACCCCGCGATGCGGGAGACCTCGCCGCGATCAAACTCTCCGCGAATGAGCGCCTCTTCAAGCAACCGGGCAGCCTCTGGCTTTAATTTGTCGTTCCTCTCCACATAGGTGCGGAGGCGGCGCATCAGCGTATCGATTTCGAACAGGCCCGACATGAAGGTAACCTGGTCGAGACACACGCGAAGGAACCACAGGATGAATTCCGTTAGGGCGCTCTGTGAGAGATTGCCGCGACCATCAAGGTCGCCTTGCCGCGGCATGTCGGCGTGGTCCATCATACGCTTGTATTCGCCGCGACTCTCTAAGCCACGCGCGAGTCCGCGAGAAACGGACCACAGGCCGTGAGCCCCGATTCCGGCGACATGCGCCATCGCGTGACTCATGAGCCGGCTGACACGGCCGTTCCCGTCCGGGAACGGATGAATATAGTTGAAGCGGTGGTGAGCGGCTGGAATAGCCACGATGCGGGCCGCCTTTCCCAGCCTGTCGAAGCGATAGCGGTCGGCGAAATATGCCATGAAATCCGGCACGCGACCGCTGGAAGGGGGCACATGCCGACCGACGGCCACGTCGTGTTCCGGGCGTGAGCGCCACTCTCCCGGCCGATCTGTTGAAGCGCCTGACATCCGTCCCCGTGGCCGCGCTCGTCCCGGCCACTCTAATTATTCTTGCTCGTTCAGTAGGCAAATGCTACTATAAAATGTATATATTTGTATATTCGCCAGGACAGCCTGATGACCATCAAAATTGAATTGCCTCGGGAAATCGAGGCTAGCCTTGCCGCTTTTGCGGCGGAACATCGAATAGCGTTGCTGGATTACCTGAAAGATCTGCTTGAAGAACAGATGACACCGCACAAAGCGGCGTCCCTGTCGCCAGCCGAGCGAGCCCGGCGATGGCAGGAATCGGCTGCGCGATGGACAGCTCCGGTATTGTGTCTGCAGACAACTCTGGCAAATGCTGTGGACCTCACTGTCACGAACATTGAGGTCACACAGGCCATCCAGACCACCACTAATACGATCCAGCTTGTGGCGCAACGGAGTACAGCCGTGCGCGCGACGGTTTCCAACCTCGATGGGGGATCGGTTTCGGGAGTCACCGGCAACCTCCACGTTTTTGTCAACGGAACCGAAATCACCCCGGCGGCCGGCGTCCCTCCGATCAATGCACCGTTCACGGTGCCGACCGCGCCGCAGCGGGCCAATGAGAACGATACGCTTAATTTTGAGCTGCCGGCTCCGAGCGGCATCACCGCGTCTTCAAATGTTACGTTCAGGGTCGACGTGACGCCAGTGGCGGGAGAGACGAACACCGGCAATAATTCGTTGACGACGAACGCCCTCACCGCGATCAATCGGACAACACCTTCTCTCTTTTTTACCCGCATCGATTGGATCGGGACCGGTTTGCCGGCGCTTTCGGATGTTCAGCCGGGGGTCGGCGACGCGTTCGTGCGCGGAATTTATCCGGTGAACGATGGCGATCCGAACCTCTACCAGCAGGGTCTCTTCCCCTCGCTTCCTTACAACGAGGACCCCGACAACAATGGTGTGCTGGAGGCTCTGTCGGCCGAGGGCAACGACCTCCTATCGTTCCTTGCGTCGTGCCGGCAGCTTATCGTCAACAACAACTTGGGTGCCAATAACAATACGTTCCTGTATGGCTGGATCAAAGGCAATCCGATCAACGGCAACGGACTGAGTCAACTCCCCGGCTTTAATGCGTTCGGCAACACGCAGCAGACCCGCCACCAGCGGAGCTATGCACATGAATTGACACATAATTTTGGTCAACAGCACAACCATCTGATGCTTGACCAGACCGGATGGGATGTGGGCGCCCGGTTGCCGAATAATCCGGCCGGAAATAACACCGCGGGCCGCGTTAAGCCGACCACGCTGAACGACATAATGGTAGCCGGCTTGTTAACGAATCAAGCCTGGGTGGATACCGCCACTTACAATGTCCTGCTCGGCAGCGCCATTCTAGCCGATGCGCCCGATGTTCAGGCCGATAAGCCGGGCGAGCGCGTTTTGGTCGTACAAGGAATCTTCGACGGGAAAGGGACGAGGCTCATTCGCCTCAAGCCCGCATTTCGTTTCCCGTGGGCTTCGCAGCCGACATCCCGCCGCGCCGAAGGTCGTTTCGCGGTGGATGTCATTGATCAACGCGGCAGCACAATCAGTGTGCCGTTCGAGCCGACGGTTGCCGACGACGCGGGGCACGTGGCGTTTGGCTTTTTCGAGGTCATGGTCGCGGTGCCGCCCGAGCTTGAGGTTGCATCGTTGCGAATCGCGAATGCCCAAGGCCGCACCGTCGCCGCAGTGAAGCGCTCTCGCCCGCCGACGATCACGGTCGTCGCGCCGAGGCCTGAACAGCGACTCGGGCCGAAGACGAAGGTCGCTTGGAAGGTGTATGATAGGGATACCAACGCAAGTAAGTTGTTGTACCAGGTAGCGTATAGTCCCAATGGCGGCCGAAACTGGGTCCCTCTGGCCGTGGATGTGTCGGGAACCGCGAAGAGTATTGTTGTCAATTCAACCGAGATTCAACAAAGCAGAGGTGACGGGCTGATCCGCGTTTTCGTCAGCGACGGCCTTAACACCGCATTCGCGGACGTACGAGGACTGTCGACCAGCGCCGCAATGTACCCTGCGCCGTGAGGTCGTACCGCCGCCAAGCCGTGAGAGGTTAGATGCTGCTATGGTTTCACTGCTGGTCGTCCTTCTTGCCGCGGACATGGGCGAGCGGCTTATATTGTCTGATGTTCCATCGCTCCGTGAGTCGAGAGCAATGAAATATGTGAGCGAAGCTGTGCAACCTTCGCGCGCGGCCAATACCCCTGCAAGGGTTGCGAGCGCCGACGACGCGTCCAAAGACGGTGTGATCGTGGTTCAGGGGATTTTCGATTCCGCCGGCGAGAAACTCCTGCGACTCCAGCCTGTGCATCGCTATGCATATCGTTCCAAAACGACGCCCGACCAACGGGAGGGACGTTTTGCCGTGAAGGTGACGTTCATGTCCGGAATGGTTACGACCGCGCCTTTCGATGCCCTTGTGGCCGACGATGCCGGGCACACGGCTCATGGCTTCTTCGAGATTGTCATACCGGTGAGTGACGATATCCGTTCGATTTGCATCACCGATGCGAATGGCCGGAAGATATTTGCGTGTGTCGACGGATCGGAAGTCCTCCGATAGATTTGCGCTCGGTGATCACAGCAAGCGCCGGGCAGGGCCGGTCGCCGCGAGGATAGGGGACTGCTCGTTTGGCGACAGCTTTCCGGGATCGGTCTGCCGAGACGCAGACCGGTCCATGAAAGCCAGCTCCTAAATATATTCGGGACTGATTGGCCCCCATGCGTATTCGCGGGGACACGCACTCAATTAATTTCCTCGAAACGAACCCCGCTCTGGAATTCCGCCCGCCGCGCTGATACAGCCCGGCCATGAACGACGTTCCCGGAACCGGCACGCCGGACATATCCGTCGTGCTGGCGACCTACGACCGCCGGCACAGCCTGCCGCGGGCCATCGCGAGCGTGCTGGCGCAGGACGGCGTTCGTTTCGAGCTGATCGTGGTCGACGACGCCTCGCGCGACGGCACGGCCGATTATCTCGCAACGCTCTGCGACCCGCGCATCCGCGCCATCACGGCCGAACGCAACAGGGGGCCCAGCGCGGCGCGTAACCTCGGCCTCAAAGCGGCGCGCGCCGGCATTGTGGCTTTTCTCGACAGCGACGATGCTTATCTGCCGCGTCGCCTTGCGGCCCCGCTCGCGGCCTTTGTGGCCGATGCGGGCCTCGTCTGCACGCTGAGTTCGGCGATCCGGCATGACCGCAAACGGTCCCGCGAGGCACGCATTCCGGCGGTGCGCCTTGCCGCGCGAGCGTTCGAGTGGGCGCTGATCTGCGATCTTGTTCCGGTCGAAGCGACCAGCATCACGGTGCGGCGCGGGGCGGCGCTGGCCGTGGGCGGGTTCTGCGAGCGGCTGCGGCTGATCGAGGATCGCGAATTCCTGATCAGGCTTGCCAGGCGCGGCGGAGCGCAGCTTCTGTCTGAGCCGCTGTGGGAGAAGTTCTGGGGCGACGACAATCTCTCCAACGATTGGGCGAAGGCGGGGAGCGGGCTCGTCGCCTATGCACGCGAATGCCCCGAAATTGCCGGGCGTTATCGCAAGGTCGGCGCCTATCTGGCGACCAAGGTGGTGATCGCCGATCTGAGGCTTCACCTGTGGCATGCGTTTTGGCGCGACCTTGGGGCATTGCGCGCGGCCGGACTCCTCGACTTTGATGTGCTGCGCCTGATCCGCAATCACCGCGCGGTGCGGCGGTATCGACGCGCAATGTCGGGGGCGGAAGGGCTTGCCGGGCTTGCGGGGCCACCGGCGGAGTGGCGGTAACTTGTAGGATGGGCTTCGGCTCTAAGCTCGAGACCCCTTGGGAATCTTATAATCTTACCGCCGCCACGACTTTTGCCCCTCTTACGAGACTAAGCTCTAAGCCTCTGCGAAGGTTGTGGGATCGAGTTACCGGCAGCCTTCGCTGCCTCAATCCATGCCTCGATAGCAGGCTCAAGTTCCTTAAGGGCTTCGGGCCGGCTTTCACCAAACGCAGAGCAACCGGGAAGATCGGGGGCGATGGCGATCCAGCCCCCGTCTTCCTCGCTCCAAAATACCTCGGCGGGATAGTGCACGGTCACGAGCCTTGTTCCTTCTCGTATTTGTCCATCATAGCGATTAGCTGCCTTGCCTGTTAGGCAGGGATCCTCCCGTTGCGGTCCTGGAAGTTGAGCCCGATCCTCTCACCGCTTCTGGAGAAGGCCCGATGGCTGCCCTTTCCGCCTTTGTGAACGAACCCCAGCCACTCAGCTACCTTGCAGGCGTCTTCGAACCGAACATCATTTGGATTGTTGCGGATCGACGCTAAAAGCTGGGGCACACTGGAGGCGGACCGGGCAGCGTTATCGCCGTCTACCATCGACCCGACGCCACGCCGATGACGGCCGCCGCATTTGCCTTCGGCGATGATCTAGGGCAGGTGGAGAAAATCGCATTCCAGCCGCGGCCAATCCCGTTGGCAAACCGATGATTGAGGAGAGCCCGTGTGGCCACATTCAAGGCGATCGTCATCACCAAGACCGAAAGCGGCACCGCCGCCGCGCTGACGGATTTCGACGAGCAAGACCTGATGGAAGGCGATGTCACGCTGCGGCCCCAATGGTCGACCGTGAACTACAAGGACGGCCTCGCCATCACCGGCAAGGGTCCCGTGGTGCGGCGGTTTCCCATGATCGCCGGCGTCGATGCAGCGGCGACCGTGGAAGCCTCTTCGCATCCGGCGTGGAAGCCCGGCGACCAGGTTCTGCTCAACGGCTGGGGATGCGGCGAAACCCATCTCGGCATGTTTGCCGAAAAGGCGCGGGTGAAAGGCGATTGGCTGGTTGCGCTGCCGCCGGGTCTCTCCGGCCGCGACGCCATGGCGATCGGCACCGCCGGCTACACCGCGATGCTGTGCGTGATGGCGCTCGAGCGCGCCGGGATTGGGCCGGGCGGCGGGGACGTGATCGTCACGGGCGCCGCCGGCGGGGTCGGGTCGGTCGCGGTCGCGCTCCTGTCCAGGCTCGGCTACCAGGTTTCGGCGTCGACCGGCCGCCTGGCCGAGACGGGCTATCTCAAGGACCTTGGGGCGACCGAGGTGATCGCCCGCGCCGACCTCACCGGCCCCGCGCGCCCGCTTGCCAGGGAACGCTGGGCCGGCGGGATCGACACTGTCGGTTCGACGACACTCGCCAACGTGCTGTCGATGACCCGTTACGGCGGCGCGGTCGCGGCCTGCGGGCTCGCAGGCGGCATCGATCTGCCGACCTCAGTTGCCCCGTTCATTTTGCGGGGAGTGTCTCTATTGGGAATAGAATCCACGATGGCGCCGTTGCAAATACGCAACAACGCGTGGAAGCGACTCGTCACCGATCTCGATCGGCACAAATTGGCCAAAATGATTGAGGAAATTGATCTTACAGGCGTTATCCCGGTAGGGAAAAAGATCGTTGAGGGCGGTATCCGCGGTCGACTTGTGGTCAAAATCCAGTAAATACGTTTAATATTTATCCACCGAATCCAATCATGCTCGTTTTCGAGTTAAGTATTTTCGAGCAGAGTAAGGGTCGGCTTAACGGGGCTGGTTAAGACAGGTTATGGAAAGTGGAGTCGGGCATGTTGGGGCGTAGCATCATTGTCGTCGCAAGCTTTGTCGCCGCAATGCCGGCGGGGGCGGGCGAGCTCAAGCCCGCAGAAGCCAAGCGCTTCATTGCCGGCAAGTATTTCAGCTACTCGTGCTTCGAGGGCACCACGGGGGCGGGCCGGATCAATGCTGATGGGTCGGTGGTCGGCACCATCCAAGTGCGTGGCTCAGGACCTTTGCGCCTCGTCGCCCTGCCGACCGGCACGATCCGGGTGCAGCCCGATTCGATCTGCGCGTCGCTGCGCGGGATGCCGTTCCAGCCTTGCTTCACCATCCAACAAACCGACGCCCGAAGCTTCCGCGGCGCGCTCTCGGGGCTCGGTTTTGCGTATTGCGATTTTACCCGCCGCAACCCGCGGCTTGAGATTTCGACAACTCCGCCGGGGCAGGCGGCACATCCGGTGGATTGGGGCATGTTGCGCACGTCGGTCGACGAATAGCGGTTCCATCCACTCGCGTCGGCTGGCGCGGCTGGCGCCGCGATTGCAGATCGCTCATGGCACATGGATCAGATTGGCGCCGAACCAGGTGCCGATGAAAAAGCATGCGATCCCGATGATTGCTCCGGCCGCGAGGCGCCGCGCGGAAATCAACTGGAGCACCGGTCGCGCATGAAGGAAACGCAGCGTCAGCAAGCCCACAACCGCGCAGGCAAGGAAGGCGACCAGGGGGTGGGCGAGCACGCCGTTGCCGAACGGTCGCTCATCGGCGTAAAGCCCAAACCCCAAGCCGCCTGCCGCCATCACGCCGAACCACCACGTCAACAGGTGCGGCGACACCGGCACCGGCGGCGGGCCGTCGGGGCGCTCGGGTTTCACGGGATGGATGCGAGGATGATCGGACATGGCGGCTGCAGATACGGTCCCGCGGCAGCGTAACTGATAAGAACGACCAAGATAAGAGCCGACCACAACCACCCGCTTGATTGAATCCGGCACATCGCGCTTCCCCCGGGGGCACTCGGTCCACAGGAACAAAGCCACTACGGAGACGTTTACGAGGCGCCGCGTGCATGGCGCGGACGACTTCGAACTCGAAGAAAAGTCATCCCCGCCCTAGACCGCAAAGCGAGTGGCGGATGGCGCAGATCTTTCGACCCTACGCAGACACGCTCGCCCGCGTGGTGCTCGCCGCAATCCTGGTTGTCCCGTTCCTCGCCATCGGGATTGCGTATGGGATCATGCGGTCTTCGTACATCACGAGTGAAAACATCACGTTGGGGCAGCCGGTTGCCTTCAGCCACGAGCATCATATCAGCGGGCTCGGCCTCGATTGCCGATACTGTCATGCCGGAGTGGAGCGGTCGCCGGTCGCGGGCGTGCCGCCCACTCATACCTGCATGACTTGCCACTCGCAGCTCTATACGAACGCCGAAATGTTGGCGCCGGTACGCCTGAGCCTCGCTGAGAACAAGCCCATTCACTGGAACAAGGTCAACAAGCTACCCGACTACGTCTATTTCGATCATTCGATACACATCGCCAAGGGCGTGGGCTGCACCACCTGCCACGGCCCCGTGGGTCAGATGCCTCTGATGCGCGCCGGCGCACCCCTGACCATGGGATGGTGCCTCGACTGCCATCGCAACCCCGCCCCCAGCCTGCGGCCGGCGTCGGCGGTTTTTGATCCCGACTGGGCGCCGCCAGGCAATCAGCTTGAGCAGGGGAAAGCGCTGCTGGCGCAGTACCACATCGACAATAGTCATCTGACCGACTGCACCGTGTGCCATCGATGAACGAGCCCTCAGATCGAGGACCTGCGGGACCCGTGGACATTGACCGGCGGGTGGCCTTGCAGCTGATGGCGAGCGGCGCCGCGTTGGCGCTTGCCTCCTGCGGACGTCCTGCAGAAGAGATCGTTCCCTATGTGAACATCCCGGAACGGCTGACGCCGGGCATTGCGCTGCGCTTTGCCTCAACACTCGCGCTTGCGGGCTTCGGCCGCGGCGTGATCGTGACTTCGGTCGAAGGCCGGCCGATCAAGATCGACGGCAATCCGCGGCACCCGGCCAGTCTCGGGGCGACCGACGTGTTCGCCGAGGCTGCAATCCTTTCGCTCTACGATCCGGACCGCTCGAAGGCCGTAAGACGGGGGACAGGCGTCTACTCCTGGGATGCCTTCGAGGCGGCGCTGCGCACCCAATTGGCGGCGGAGCGCGGGCGCGACGGCTCAGGCCTTCGCATTCTGACCAACCGTATCACCTCCCCGACCCTGCTGGCTCAGATCGACACGCTGTTGGAGTCCTTTCCGCAAGCGAAATGGCATCGCTACGAGCCGGTCGACGACGATGCGGCCCGCGCCGGCGCTGCGCGCGCCTTCGGGCGGCCGCTCAGCGCCATTCCGCGACTGGCCGATGCCCGCGTCGCGGTTATGCTCGATGCCGATCCGATCGGCCCGGGACCCGAGCAGATCAGGTTCGGCCACGATTTCATCAGCGCGCGCAAGTCCAAGTGGGCATTCAAGTCGGCATTAGAGCAGGCACCGGAGTTCCTGCGGCTCTACGCGGTCGAGTCCGCCTGGTCTCTGACCGGCGCCAACGCGGATCATCGTATCGCACTCTCCCCGCAGCTCGTTCACAACTTTGCCATCGCGCTGGCGAGCGCACTTGGCGCAACCATCTCGACCGGCGAACTCCCTGCCGAGGCGGCGCGGTTTGCACGAACAGCCGCGGCCGATCTGAAGTCCGCTCCGGGGCAGGCCCTGGTGCTGGCGGGACGCCGCCAGCCTCCGGCGATTCATGCGCTTTGTCATTGGATCAACGCCCAGCTGAAGGCGCCGGTTGACCTCATCGAGCCGGTTGATCCGGTCCGCATCGGTCACGCCGACTCGCTGCGCGCCCTGGCTGACGACCTCGCCGCGCAACGGGTCGAGACATTGATCATTATCGGGGCGAACCCCGCCTATGATGGCCCAGGCGACCTGCGGCTCGGCGACTTGATCGCTGCGGTTCCCTTCAGCGCGCACTTCGGCCTTCATGCCGACGAGACGGCGATGCGCTGCCGGTGGCACTTGCCGATGTCGCATCCGCTCGAAAGCTGGTCCGATTTGCGCGCATTCGAGGGAACCGCGAGCATCGTTCAGCCGCTGATCCGTCCGCTGTACGATACGCGAACGGCGCACCAGCTGCTCGCAATCTTGCACGGAGAGGTTTCGCCGTCCTCACACGACATTGTCATGTCGAGTTGGCGGGACCGTTCCGGAGCGAATGATTTCCCCACCTGGTGGCGCGAGGTGCTCCATAACGGCGTCGTGCCGGATACGGCCGCTCGTCCGGTTGCGGCGCCTGCCGTCGCGCTTGCGCAACCCCCTCCCTACCCTCCCCCGCATGCGGGGGAGGGTAGGGAGGGGGCAGAGCCGAACGGCTTCACGTTGGCGATGGCACCCGATCCCTCTGTTTGGGACGGCTGCTTTGCCAACAACGCCTGGCTTCAGGAATGTCCCAAGCCGCTGACCAAGCAGGTGTGGGGCAACGCGCTGCACGTATCGCAAGCGGACGGAAAGCGGCTCGGCCTTGTCGACGGCGATATGGTCCATCTTGAAATCGGGGGCGTTGGCATTGATGCGCCCGTTCTCGTGCGCGCCGGCCAGCCCGAGAACGTCGTCGCCGCCACTCTCGGCTACGGCCGCCAGTCTGCGGGGGCAATCGGCAGCCGCGTCGGCTTTGACGTCTTCGGGCTTCGAACGCTTGAGAATTCGTGGCTGCGGACCGGCGCCAAGCTCTCAAAAACGGGTGCGTCGCAAAATCTCCTGCTGGCGCAGAAGCATTTTCAGCTCGATGGCGAAGCCAAGGAGCTCCA
>WNFC01007168.1_pt1 | contig 12264 bp, 10 predicted proteins | sample 5400541 | NCBI WGS metagenome assembly WNFC01 (sample SAMN13153342, study PRJNA577476) | soil metagenome | isolation source: 120 cm saprolite under Douglas fir tree site 2 hole 2 replicate 1 | place: USA:California | collected 2015-04-18 | reverse complement strand
CGCGAAGCTTTCTCGCCGATGTGGGGATTTCTTTACGGCTGGACGCTCTTTCTGGTAATTCAAACCGGCACGATCGCCGCAGTTGCCGTCGGCTTCGCTCGCTATCTCGGAGTCTTGGTTCCGTCTGTGGGCGAAAACAAGTACCTGATTGCGCCAATTACGATCAGCGCTAACTATGCGATTTCGCTTTCCAGCGCGCAGGTGGTGGGACTGCTGTTAATTGTCTTGCTCACCTTCATGAATACGCGCGGCTTGAAGCTTGGCAAACTGGTGCAGAACACTTTTACGATTACGAAAATCGTGGCGCTGATCGCACTAATCTTACTTGGCTTGCTAATTGGCTCGCGGACCGGCGCGCTAAAAGCAAATTTCAGCGACCTTTGGACCGTTCGCGGTCAACTCGACGATTTCGGAGGTGGTTTAACTGCAGCCACGGCGTTCGGACTTTTCGTCGGTATCTGCGTCGCGCAAACCGGCTCGCTGTTTTCCGCTGACGCCTGGAATAACATCACCTTCACGGCTGGAGAAGTAAAGAATCCCAAACGTAACATTCCATTGTCACTCGCTTTCGGCACCGGCATCGTCATTACTTTGTATCTGCTTGCCAACGTCGCTTATCTCGCTACCTTACCCTTTGAAAAACTTCAGGGCGCGGATCGCGTAGCCACCGACACCATGAACGTAATCTCTTCCGGTCGCGGCGCCATTATCATGGCCGTGGGCATCATGATTTCCACTTTCGGCTGCAATAACGGTCTGATCCTGGCGGGTGCGCGCGCCTACTACGCGATGGCCCGTGATGGATTGTTCTTCAAAGCAGTGGGACGACTAAACGACAAACACGTGCCCCTGTGGGGTTTGATTGTTCAAGGCATCTGGTCGGCTTTGCTGATTCTCCCACGTACTATCAAGCACGATGCGGCCGGTAACGTCACAGGTTACGGAAACCTCTACGGTAATCTTCTTGATTATGTCATCTCAGCGGCACTCATCTTTTACATTCTGACCATTGCCGGTATCTTTCGACTGCGTCAGACCCGACCCAATGCCGAACGTCCGTATAAAGCATTTGGCTACCCCGTAATTCCTATTCTCTACATGATCGGAGCGAGCGCAATCCTGGTAGTACTTTTTATTTACCAAACAGCTACAACATGGCCCGGTCTGATCATAGTGCTGACAGGCATTCCCGTTTATTTCGTCTGGCGCAAGTTGGGCGTTCCTATGCCCGACCTGCCCTCGACTACGATGGCCGAAGAAGAAATTTGATTGAGGCGGTGATGGGCGGCAGTTAGAATAGGTCTCCTTTTTTAAAACCTGTTAATTCGAGTTAGTAATCCTGAGGTAGACTCGAGAGCAGACTCTTACGCTCTCTCCAAATAAGAGAGGAAAATGAATGGCAAGCAAACTATTCGCAACTAAACCACTCAGCTTGTTGCTCGAAGAGATGCAGGGTGAAAACCGCTTGCGCCGGGTGCTTGGACCAGTACAACTGACCGCGCTCGGCGTCGGCGCAATTATCGGAACTGGCATCTTTATTTTGACCGGTGTTGCAGCTCACGATCGGACGGGGCCTGCGCTCATGCTCTCGTTTGTAATGGCCGGACTCGCTTGCGTCTTCGCTGCCCTCTGCTATGCAGAGTTTGCTTCGATGGTCCCGGTCGCCGGCTCGGCTTACACCTATGCATATGCGACCTTAGGTGAACTGTTCGCCTGGATCATCGGCTGGGATTTAGTGCTCGAATACGCGGTTGGTTCAGCAACGGTTGCCCACGGCTGGTCGGCACACTTCCAGGAGTTTATTCCGATATTTCATGAAGGCCTGCCGTTCATTCCTGCGAAAATACCGGCTGCATTTCATACGGCGCCTTACAATTATTGTGTAAACCTCGGAACAGGATGCCCACACACTGGATTCGTCCCAACCGGGTCGTACTTTGATCTGCCGGCAGTGCTCATTACTTTTATCCTCACGATAGTCCTCGTTAAGGGAATCAAGGAGAGCGCTACTTTCAATGCGATCATGGTGGCGGTGAAGTTAGTGATCGTGCTCATGGTAATCGGAATTGGGGTATTCCTCATCAATCCAGCTAACTGGCATCCATTTGCTCCGTACGGTTACACGGGAGTCAGCTTTTTTGGTCATACCATCTTTGGCGAGACCGCGCAGGGTGGCCAACCTTTGGGCATGTTTGCCGGCGCTGCGATCATCTTCTTCGCGTATATCGGTTTCGACTCGGTGTCGGTCCACTCCGAAGAAGCGAAAAATCCCGCTAAAGATGTGCCTGTCGGCATCATAGCGTCTCTGATTATCTGCACAATTCTCTATATAGCCGTCTCAGCGGTGCTAACGGGAATGGTGCCTTACAAAGACATCAACATCGATGCTCCCGTTGTCGACGCGTTCAGACGAGCCGGTTTGGTTTGGATGCAGTATCTTGTGGCCGCCGGCGCAATGACCGGCATCACGTCAGTACTCCTCGTGATGATGCTTAGCCAACCGCGCGTGATGCTGGCGATGGCGCGCGATGGACTGGTGCCTAAAGGTTTCTTCGGGGACATCCACCCTAGGTTTCGCACGCCCTGGAAATCCACCATCCTAACAGGTCTCTTCGTCGCCTCGATGGCGGGATTAATACCACTAAGTATTCTGGCGGAAATGACAAGCATCGGCACATTGTTCGCGTTCGTGATTGTTTGTGGCGCCGTATTGGTCATGCGTAAAACAAATCCAAATGCAAATCGCCCATTCCGCGCCCCATTTGTGCCGCTTATCCCGATTCTTGGTATTCTGACCTGTCTCCTGCTAATGTTCTCGCTGCCGGCAGAGAACTGGTATCGATTGATCATTTGGCTTATCGCCGGCTTAATCATTTACTTCTTGTACGGTAGACGACACAGTGTGATGTCGCATCAACGCCATCTCGCACATGAGCTCGCCGCACACGGCGCGAGCCCCCAAGCTGTGGGTGATCCGGATGCGCCACCGAGTAGCCCTGCTGCTCCCGTCGACTCCAGGATCAAACCTGAGTAGTCCGAAAGACGCAGGTTGGCTTGTTGGTTTTGAGGGGCTGAGCTTTAGAGTTCAGCCCTTATCACTTGGAATGAACCCGTTTGTTTGTCCGACAAACTTCGGTTTGTCGATGGCCAATTCTTTGGCTCTGATCTGTGCGACGCGACGCCGAACCCGCGCCTCCCTCATTGTCCTACCACTGTTTGCTCTAATTCTCTTCGCCAGCTCCTGCCAACGACAACAGCAGCCCGAAGCCGCGCGAGACCGCAGCACAATAAAGATCGGATTCTTCGGAGACCTGTCAGGTCCAACTTTCAACTTCGGCGAGTCTGCAAAAAACGGGATACTCATGGCGGCCGATGAGATTAATCTAGAGGGAGGAATCAACGGCCGCAAGATCGATGTGGTTATTGAGGACGATCGCGGCAGCCCGGAACGGGCAGCGACACTCGCTAGCAAACTCATCGTGGAAGACAAAGTCGTCGCGATCATCGCTGGCGGCACATCCGGTGACAGCCGTGCCGCCGCTCCCGAGGCACAGTCAGCGAGGATTCCCCTCATCTCCCCATCGTCGACCGACCCTTCTGTCACCCTGGCGGGAGACTATATTTTTCGCGCATGCTTCGTCGATGCCTTTCAAGCTGAGGTGATGGCAAAGTTTGCAATTAACACATTGAAGGCAAAAAAGGCGGCCATCTTTTTTGATTTCAATTCACCATATGGACGCGGTCTGACCGACTATTTTGAACTGAGCTTTGCGAAACAGGGCGGGCAGATTGTTGGCAAGCAGTCGTATATGCAAGGCGATATCGACTTTAGAGGTCAGTTAAGCTTGATACAGGCAGAGAATCCCGATGTCATTTACATCCCAGGCTACTATAACGACGTTGCAATCATCGCAAAACAAGCGCGGCAACTGGGACTGGGACAACCCTTGCTCGGTGGAGACGGATGGGATGCTCCGGAACTTTGGCAACTTGGTGGCGATGCTTTGAATGGATCGTACATTTCCACTCACTACTCAGTAGACGATCCTTCGCTGGTGATTCAACAGTTTGTGCGCGAATACAAACAGCTCTACGGAAATCTTTTGCCTGACGCTCATGCGGCCCTGGCCTATGACGCAACTCGAGTGCTGGCGGATGCGATTGCGCGTGCGAATTCAACCGAGGGCGAGAAGCTGCGTGCGGCACTCGCAGAAACCAGGAACTTCTCAGGCGTGACGGGCGTCATCAGCATGGACGCAAATCGTAACGCAGTTAAGCCGGCTGTTGTGTTGAAACTTCAGGACGGCAGATCCATCTATCAGGATACAATCCAACCCGAGCCCGTTGCGCCGTTGCCGTCACCTGGCGTCTCGTCCAGCCGACCAAAGAAGAAGTGATCATCTTTCTTTCTCATCGATCGACGGTTTTTAGAGTTTCTTAGCCTGCGTTTCTGTATTTAGCTTACCGCGCGCAAAGGCGAGAGCCTTGCCGACCTGCTCTGGTGAAGTTCCACCCACTTGAGACTTGGCTTTTAAAGTCTGTTCAAGCGACAGTGCTTGATAAACGTCCGCATCAATGAGCGGAGAAAAAGATTGGAGGTCCGTTAAAGACAATCCCTCGAGTTCGACTCCGAGCTCAATCCCATGCACAACAGCTCGCCCAACAATCTCGTGCGCCTCCCGAAATGGTGCCCCTTTACGCACCAGATAATCTGCCAGGTCTGTAGCATTCATGTAACCGGTTGCGGCCGCCGCATGAGCCCGCTCCTCGTTAATGCGGATGTTGCCGAGCACCGTGGCCGTAACTTGCAGACAAGCACTGACTGTGTCGAGCGAATCGAACACCGCCTCTTTGTCTTCCTGCATGTCCTTATTGTAAGCGAGAGGTAAGCCTTTCAAGGTCGTCAATAATCCTTGCAGATGACCGAACACGCGCCCGGCTTTGCCACGCACCAACTCCATGGAATCCGGATTCTTCTTCTGTGGCATCAAGCTCGAACCCGTTGCAACAGCGTCGCTCAGTTCGAAGAAACCAAATTCAGTGGTTGAATAGACAATGATGTCCTCAGCGAGTCGCGACAGGTGCACCATGACGAGCGAGCATGCGCCAATAAACTCGACGCAGAAATCGCGATCGCTCACGCCGTCAAGACTGTTGCGCGACACTCTCTCAAATCCCAACTCCTTTGCTACTTGCTCACGGTCAATCGAAAAAGAAGTACCAGCCAAGGCAGCTGATCCAAGGGGCAAGACGTTTACCCGGCGGCGAACATCGACCAGCCGTTCGCGGTCGCGCGCAAGCATCTCAAAATATGCCAGACACCAGTGGGCCAGGAGCACCGGTTGAGCGCGCTGCAGATGCGTGTAGCCCGGAATCGCCATCAGCCGATTGGCTTCCGCGAAATCAAGTAGCGATGTTTGCGCGTCGCGCAAGCGCTCGGACAGATCGTCAATTGCCTGCCGCAACCAGAGTCGCAAATCGGTAGCTACCTGGTCATTGCGGCTGCGTCCCGTGTGAAGCTTGCGCCCAGTGTCGCCTGCCATTTCGAGAAGATGCGCCTCAATGAAAGTGTGGATGTCTTCCTGTGGCCATTTATCAAAATACTCCGGATGCCCCTTTCCCTGCTCGAATATGACTCGCAACGCCTTCGTGATTGTAGCCGCTTCGTGATCGGTCAATACTCCCGCGCCGAGCAACCCGTTGCAATGAGCTATAGACGCGCGTATCTCCGCCTCGAATAGTCTCCTATCAAAGCTGAATGAACGATTGAAATCCGCAAAGGCCGGATCCGTCTTCCCCGTGAATCGGCCACCCCAAAGATTTTTCGCCTCCGCCATCGCGCCTCCACTCTCGCACACCAGTTTACAACGTTGACCATCAAACAACTTCCATGATAGTTTATGCATCTATGCATTGATTATGCAAGTAGAATGCATATTGGTCGGTGGTAGAGATAAATTGAACAAGCACCAGCGACAGCAAAAGATTTTGAGTTTAATTCGTGCCAAACCTGTCGGCACCCAGGAAGGGTTGCGCTCTCTACTCGAACGTTCCGGCGTACCGGCAACGCAATCGAGTGTATCTCGTGATCTCGAAGAGCTCGGCATCGTAAAGCACCGCGGCCGTTACACTCTGCCGCATTCAAACGGCGCTGCTGTGCGTGGCTTGCTCAGCGTGGAACAAGCCGGAGAAACCCTGGTAATTGCACGCACGGAACCGGGACTGGCATCGGCAGTTGCCGTGGAGATCGACGCCGCCACGATGCCGGAGATTGTTGGAACGATTGCCGGTGAAGATACTATTTTCATCGCTGTGCGTGAGCAGAAAGCCCAGCGTGCAACGATGAAGAAGATTTGGGAGTTATTTGGAAGATAATTTAGGGTTCGTGCCTGTGCTTTGTACTTTGTACTTTGTGCTTTGCATTTACCTTTCCAAAGACAATGACTGCGGTGGAATAGAGAACAAAGTACAAAGCTCCAAGTACAAAGCACAAATCCAAGTACAAAGCACAAAAAAAGTAACTTACTAACATGGAACAAAGGATCAACAAAATAGTTCTAGCCTATTCCGGCGGTCTTGACACTTCGGTAATGCTTCGCTGGCTGAAGGACAACTACGGCTGCGAGGTCGTTTGCTATTGCGCAGATGTCGGTCAGGGCGCGGAAATGGAGGGCCTCGAAGCGAAGGCGTTGGAAACAGGAGCAGCAAAACTCTACGTCGAAGACTTACGCGAAGAGTTTGTGCGCGAATATGTTTGGACGGCGGTGAAAGCCAACGCCGTTTACGAAGGCGTCTATCTGATGGGCACGTCGCTCGCTCGTCCGGTTATAGCTAAACGCCAAATCGAGATTGCCCAACAGGAGGGTGCTGACGCGGTAGCTCATGGTGCAACCGGCAAAGGTAATGATCAGGTCCGCTTCGAGCTGACTTACTACGCGTTGGAGCCGAACATTAAAGTCATTGCGCCCTGGCGTGAGTGGGATTTCAAGGGCCGCACCGATCTGATTGCATATGCAAAGCAGCACAAGATCCCAGTAACGGCCACCGCGGAGAAACCTTACTCGACCGATGCCAATCTCATGCATATATCCTACGAAGGAGGGATACTCGAAGACCCATGGGCCGAACCGCCTGAGAACATTTTTCAACTGACGCGCTCTCCGGAAGAGGCGCAGCCTGAAGCGCAACTCGTTGTGCTGTCCTTTGAACGCGGCGAACCTGTGGCGATCGACGGAGAAAAACTCGGTGCGGTTGAACTGCTTGAGACTCTAAACAAATTTGGCGGGAAACATGGTATCGGCCGTGTGGATGTCGTAGAAAATCGTTTTGTCGGCATTAAGTCGCGCGGCGTTTACGAAACACCGGGAGTCACGATTCTGCAGGCGGCCCACAGGGCTTTGGAATCGATCACTCTTGACCGTGAAGTGATGCACCTGCGTGATTCGCTGGGGGTAAAGTTTGCAGAAAGTGTCTACTACGGGTTTTGGTTCGCTCCCGAGTTTCGCTTGCTGCGCAACCTGATTGATGAAACACAACTGAATGTGACCGGTGACGTTCGGGTCAAGCTTTACAAAGGCAATGTAATTGTCCTTGGACGTCGATCGCCTTATTCGTTGTACGACGAGAGCGTGGCCACCTTCGAAGCTGACACTGTCTATAACCAGCGGGACGCTGAAGGGTTTATAAAACTCAACGCGCTTAGGTTGAGAATGCGAGGTGGACAATGAGGAAGGAAATGACACAAAACCCCGAGGCTAATTCTCAACCGATCAGCATCATCGATGTCGACAAGATTGGCTCGGCCACTTCGCCACTCCATCTTGCGAGGACGGTTGCCGTGGTTCCCTCAAACGGGTCGCCAACTGCCGGCGACGTGGTCGCCGTACGTGCGCTTACGGACAGCGCTACCTACAACATGCTTGAATTGCCAAGTGGGCGGCTAGCGAAAATCAATCCGGGCGATCTGTTGCTCGGCGTACTCGGACGGCGCCGCGCTTTGAAAGGATTTGTCGGAGACGTTCCCGAGAGTCTCCAGGCCGGGGATCATCTGCACTTGCTAAACATGGGTGGTGTCATCGGTTGCTGTACCGGACATCATTCGAGTCTCGGCGATGCCATCAAGGTTGAGGTGATTGGTTTGGTTTGTCATGAAGAAGGGCGCGTACTTAACATCGCCGACGCAGCGCTGCCCGCTCAAGCTAATCTGGGCGAAACCGCGCCTATTGTAATGATTGCAGGCACAAGCATGAACAGCGGAAAGACCTACGCCGCCACGGAATTGATTAAGCAGGCAACACGCGCCGGCCTAAAAGTCGCCGCCGCAAAACTCTCCGGAGTGGCTTGCCTGCGCGACACATTGAACATGGCGGATCACGGAGCAGTAGCGACAGCGAGTTTTCTCGATTGCGGACTTCCTTCCACGGTAGACGCCGGAGACCTCGCACCGATTGCGAGAGCAATTATCGCCCGCTTGAATGAAAGCGGCCCCGATCTCATCGTAATCGAGATGGGGGACGGTATTCTTGGTGGTTACTCGGTGGAATCGATATTCGAAGATCGTGAATTGCGCGAGGCCACGGCAGCCCTGGTATTCTGCGCCTCCGACTACGTGGGTGCCTGGGGTGGCATTGACTTGCTGCGCCGCCGCGGCATTGAAATCGATGTCATTGCCGGGTCGGTTACGGATTCGCAGATGGGCGAAGACTACATCAAGAAGGAGTTTGGCGTGCCTGCCGCCAACGCGCGCCGAGATGGGACAGCAATGTTTCAGCTGATCAGTGCGAAAGTCGAAACGGCACGTTCGAAGGTTATTGTTTAGGAAAGTTAAGCAACGATGGCAAGCGACAGAATTCGGATAGGGATCTTCGGTGGCTCAGGGTATGGCGGAGCAGAGTTGCTGCGCATACTGCTGCAGCACCCGGATGCCGAAGTTGCTTTAGTGACGGCAAATGAACAGGCCGGAAAACGGGTCGGCGAAGTTCATCGCAATCTCTATGGCCTCACAGATCTTGTATTCAGCGATGCGCCTCAAAACCTGAACTCGCTGGACAGTCTAGATTGCATCTTCCTCGGTCTGCCGCACGGTCAGGCAATGGAGATCGTTCCCGGCTTGCCCGCAACGCTGAAGGTGATCGATCTATCAGGTGACTTTCGTTTGCGAGACCGGAAGATATTTGAAGAACACTATGGCCGCGCACACACGGCGATGGACACACAGGAGTGATTCGTCTACGGCTTGACCGAAATCAATCGCGAGAAAATCAAGAATGCACGATTAATCGCAAATCCTGGTTGTTTTGCCACGGCCACTTTGCTGGGCTTAGCACCACTGGTGGCCGCGAACATGATTAATGGTCGCGTAGTCGTGGACGCAAAGACCGGCTCTTCGGGATCTGGTAACAAGCCCGCGGCAAATACACACCATCCCCAGCGCATGAGTTCGTTTTACGCCTACAAGCCCTTTACCCACCAGCATGTCCCGGAGATCGAACAGGAACTGCAGAACGTGGGCGACTGGTCGAGTGAACTGGTGTTCATGACCCATTCATTACCCGTTGCGCGCGGAATTTTTGTTTCAATTTATGCCGAAGCAAAGAGCGTGCTCACTCAGGAACAACTGCTGGCCACTTTCGCAGACTTCTATCAAAACTCTTTCTTCGTTCGGTTGGTCCAGGGTTCGCCGGATATCAACTGGGTAAAGACTACTAACTTTTGCGATATCGGTTTTGCTGTGCGTGAGAAGCAGGTTGTTGTGTTTTCGGCGATCGACAACCTGGTGAAAGGCGCCGCCGGGCAGGCAGTGCAGAACATGAATTTGATGTTTGGTCTGGATGAGAAGACTGGCTTGATGTTGCTGGGAACGAATCCGTAGGGGTCAGTTGTCAGTTGTCAGTTGCTCTTGTTTAGTCCAGGTGGCCACGACAATCGAGAGGGTAATACGGACAACGGACTACTGACTACTGACAAAGTCTCTCGAGAATAAAATGGCTTTCATGACTGTCCCAATCAAACCGACCATTGAGGTTGCCGATCTCGATAAGATTGACGTTCGCGTTGGGACAATCTTATCGGTTGAAGATGTAGAAGGTTCGGACAAACTAATAAAACTTAAGGTCTCGTTCGGTGATCACCAGAGAACCATTATCGCGGGGATAAAGCAGGAGCGAGCAAACCCAAAAGAGATCGAAGGCCAGCAAGCGTTGTTTGTAGTCAATCTGCCTCCAAAGAAGATCCGTGGCCATAGCTCGGAAGGCATGTTATTCGACATCGGCTATGCGGACGGATTAACTCCGGTACTCGCAGTACCAGAAAAGCAGATACCAGACGGTGCGAGGGCAGGATGAACGTAGAAACGGCAGCGTCATTTGCAGACATCTCAGCGAGTGAAGAACGCTTTCAACTTGCGACTTACAAGAAGATGCCTATCGCTGCCGAACGCGGCGAGGGAGTCTGGGTCTACACGAGCAATGGTCAAAAATACCTCGACCTTTATGGTGGCCATGCCGTGGCCGGCACCGGCCATTGTCATCCACACGTTGTTGCTGCAATTCGCGCCCAGTCTGAGAAGCTGCTCTTCTATTCGAACCTGGTCTATTCAGAAACGCGTGCTCGCGCCGCAGAACAACTGGTTGCACTCGCTCCCTCATCGCTGACAAAAGCCTTCTTCTGCAACTCGGGTACGGAGGCAAATGAAAACGCCATGCGCATGGCGCGGCTGTCGACCAGAAGGGCGAACATCATCTCCTTCTCAGGTGGCTTTCATGGACGCACCGCCGATGCAATCAGCGGCACATTCCTTGGTAAGTATCGTGAGATCGGAAAACCGAATGTTCCGGGCCATCTCGAAGCTGAGTTTGGAAACATCGACGCCGTGCGCCAACTTGCGGACGATTCAATTGCGGCAATTATGCTCGAGCCGATCCAATCGATGGCCGGCGTGCGCATGGCCGAGCCTGAGTTTTATCGTGAGTTGCGTCGATTATGTGACGAGCGCGGGATAGTTTTAATTTACGATGAAGTACAGACAGGTGTGGGCCGGACTGGCGAATGGTTTTTTGCGGGCCACGCCGCGGGCGCTGATGTTGTGCCGGACATCGTCACGCTGGCAAAAGCCCTTGGCAGTGGCATTCCCGTCGGGGCTTGTCTCGTTTCTGAGGCCATTGCCTCACATATTAAAGAGAATGATCTGGGAACTACCTTTGGTGGTGGAATGATCGCGATGGCCGCGATTACCGCGACGCTGGACGCGATTGAACATGATGGTATGTTGGCTAATGTGAAAATAGTCGAGACCTACTTACGAAAGCGATTGAAAGAACTCGGCCAAGTGGTGCGCGTGCGGGGTTTGGGTTTCTTGCTGGGAATCGAATTTGCGTACAAGGCCGCATCAACACACAAAGCTCTGTTGGATCGCCACATCATTACCGGCACTTCAAGTGATCCAAATGTGCTGCGCTTGCTGCCGCCACTGTGTTTGCAACATCAAGAGGTCGATCTGTTTGTCGACACGCTGGGAGAGATTTTCTCTGAGCAGTGACCATTTGCTCGCCAATATGGAACCAGGAGCGGTAGCGACTGCACTTAAGTTACACGACGAATCAAGGTAGAAGTTCGCTACTCGCTCACGACCTAACGATTAGAACCGAGCACTAATTTGGATTCGTATGCCGTGGGTTTCATAGTTGAGTGCGGTCGCTACCGCTCCCGGTTCTGTAATTGAGTGATTGAACCGTCTAGCTGCCAGCTCCAGGATTTCAGACTGACGATGAAGAATTTTCTGACCACCGCCCCGTTGAGCCGCGATGAACTCGATCAACTTATCGACTCGGCGCTGCGCTGCAAGCACGGCGACACCAAGACCAAGTCGCTGTCCGGCAAGTCGGTAGCGCTGGTCTTTTTCAATCCCAGTTTGCGCACGCGCGCCTCAATGCAGGTCGGCGTTTATGAACTGGGTGGTAATCCTGTTGTGCTCGAGCCGGGCGGGACCAGTTGGACGCTCGAACATCGAAACGGTGCTGTGATGGATGCTGACAAGACAGAGCATGTCGCAGAGTTTGTGCGAGTGCTCGAACGATACTGTGCCGCAATCGGTGTCAGAACTTTCGCTGCGCTGAAGAATTGGGAAGAAGATCGAACAGATCCGGTGCTGAATGCTTTTGCCAAATACTCGAGCGTGCCGATTATTAATCTCGAGTCGGCAATGAACCACCCTTGTCAGGCACTGGCAGACATGATGACGATTCGCGAAAAATATGGGGCAGGACG
>WNFC01007167.1_pt1 | contig 12264 bp, 16 predicted proteins | sample 5400541 | NCBI WGS metagenome assembly WNFC01 (sample SAMN13153342, study PRJNA577476) | soil metagenome | isolation source: 120 cm saprolite under Douglas fir tree site 2 hole 2 replicate 1 | place: USA:California | collected 2015-04-18 | reverse complement strand
TTGAAGACATCTGGTTCCGGATAGCGGGCAGGGTCCTGTAGGATTGACCTGAAAATAGTTCAAGTTTCTCTACGAGCGGAGACAAACTTGAAGTAACTCACCATGTATTTCCTATGACCACCGCGCCTGGGAGTGGGGAATATATGGATCAACAAACATCAAGCAAATTTCATTGGGGAAACGAGACTCACCCTTCGGTATGAAGAAGCCCGCATAAATGTCATCTTTTGTGGCTGCATGTGGGACACCTACCAGTGAGGACAACGAAGACGTGATGCTGCTCAGATACCTCCAAGTCATGGGAAGTGATCGGGGAAACACACCAACAGGGGCGACGGGATGCCACCTTAAAACCTCTTTGTACACTGCATCAACGAATGGTAACCTTGGACGATCATCAAAAGTCGGAAGTCGCTCTCGCCCTATCACCGAATCAAGTTCGGCTTGTCCCCTCTTCTGTACGTCAGGGTAAATCATCATTGCGACAAGAAACCACCTCATGGCAGAAACGGTCTAGAAAATGATGTTAGGACACATCAGGTTTAAATGTACTTATCCATCGACCTACCGTATCGAGCCCAGCTTTGGCCCAGAAAACTTATTTCAATCAGATCTATGTGCGATCATAGTGGGTACTAACCTGTATAAGTGGAAGCTAGAGCACCAGCAATCACTTCCTCTGCCTTACTGTGATCAGATCCATTTATGTTCTGGTCCTCCAACTCCTGAATATTCTCGAGGGCAAGCGAGGGAATTGCAGTGCCATTAAGCTGCGACATGCTTTGCAAGCCATTTTGAGATATCGTAATAAATAGTTACTTACTATACCTTCCTTCACAAATCGAATCGGAGGATATAGGACTTGCCTTCCCAGGTCACGGCCAAGACGTATTAGTCGCTTGTAGGTAGGAATGTGGCAAACTAGAGGGTAGGTGCTAAGTCAATCATGCTGACGATGGACAAGCAAAAAATACATACAGAGAGGAATGTGATTGAGGATGAAAGCATCCAGAGGGATCCCTTCAAGGGCGAACTTATTCCTCCTTTTGGGAGCCTCAATCATCTTATCATTGCGCCCTTGCACTTGATATCCATATGTCATGGCGAGAATCAACTCGCCTTGAAAGCTGAAAGTTTACCAAATAATTCAGCAATGTGATAAGAGATAGAGAAATCCTACGGACAGATCGATATGATTCTCCCACTGTTGCGGGCTTTCAAGTAACCGAGAAAGGAGTACACATGTCTTCGCCTGTATCATTGGGCGATATGAGGCTGTGGCAACTGGGCGAAGGCCACGGTCAAGCGTCCTGCGTCCTGCGCGCCAATAGTTGTTGCTTCGTGATGTTGCAAGAGACCACTCCCATTCCATCCTGATTATTGTGAGCCAAATCCTGTGTGTAAAACATTCAAGCACGTACTTCTCCAAGATTGGGAGCCAAGGACGATCAGAATAAATTGCTGAGCGCTTTTCAAGGAGATCCTTGGCGGCCTCGGCAGTGTTCAGTACAACGATAACCTGCCCAAACATTTGGAAGGACAAGATATTCCCTTATAATTCATGTCAGAAGAGAACTTTTGCCAAACAGTGTGCGTGTGGCTACCGTAAATTTTCGAAAATTTAGACAGGGCGAGCCAGGGAAACTGCTGGGGAATATCGAGATAATTGCCAAGGAGGGGTAAGGGTCGTGGCCCGGGTGGATACGGTAGACCTCCACGCCTTTGATAGTCACGGATCGCAGCAAGAAGCAATAGAACAGCGAAGACACCAATGATGGATAACAGGTAAGTCATTCCCGTCGAGGGGAGCTGTGTCAGCAGAGACACCAGCAGAGGTCATACATATCAGGCTGCCCCAGGATGCAGACTTTATATGAGCTACACTGCCAGTGATTGGTTGACGTAAATTTGAACGCGTTGTAGTGCCCTCAGAATCGGAATTAGTACCAATATGTCTAGTACGAGAACGTTAAAACTGTCGCTTCGTATCCTTACCGACGACTCGGTTCATGTCAAGGTTACGAAGAGGCTGGTAAGACTTGGAGGCGCTCGGTCCTGAAGTAGTGTAGTACAGTACCTTTTTGCCGATGGCTATAGTCAAGATACTACCCTCGCCAGCGCGGGAGGTTTTTCCGAGTTGCCGAGTGTCTCCTAATACAGCTACGGCTGATTTGATTGGGTTCCAGGCGTGTGCCAGTGCATGAAAGTGGTCGGTCTGTACAAGAAATGAGAATACAGTGTCCACTACATCGCTTCAGAATGGGGTTCGAACGGAATTGGAAAGCGTAAGTACTGCGCGCGCGTGCATGCGTTGCATCAGAACTGAGGTGCTAGGGACCGCAACTGCGATACGATCTCAGGAGTCCAGAATATCAAGGAACCCCGATTTGTCACGGTGTGGTTTAAAATTCCGAAAAGACTGCTAGTGCCATGACATTAGTCAGCATCAGAAGTGTACTGATCTGTAGGTGTGTGTTATATTGTAATCCACGGATTGTTGGTTAATTGGCGGTGTTCTAGCGCAGGGTAGGTATGCGATTATGTGATTGCGAAGGGGCTGAGACAGAAGAAACGGCAAAGCCAAGAAGATTTGAGTGGGACTGGATGAGGTCGATCTGCGGCAGGCAACCCGTGGAATGGGAATGGGGTGAAGTTCACGTGGGACTTGGACAGAACAAGGTGCACTATTGGAAAATCGACGATTCTTTCAGACAGAGCACCACTCGGAGATAATCCTGTAGAACGTGATAGGTTCTCATTCACATGAAGTGAAGGGCAGATACGACAACAACTAGCGACCGTGTCCGAGCACTGTCCGAGCCTTCTATTATTTGAATCACTGTCAGGGGAATAGCCCTATTTGTCCTAAGAGGAGGCAGATACAAGCGCCCGTAGTACTTCAGCTAATCAAGAAAGAAATCACGTTGATCGACTGAATATACGAAATAAATGAAAACATACCAGGCAGGGACTGTGAGAGGAATCCTGACACTTGTCTGTAAAGACGTTCAGCAGAAAGTTCCATCGGTGTGACGTATGCATACCGCGAGACCCTATCGAGCATGATTAAGCGAACCTTGGAAGAAAAACGCGAAGAGAAGGACTTACCGACAGACTAGTTTCTTTGTACTTGACGCTCATGTCTGCAGCGGTCAGACGCATGGCCTCTATTGCTTCATCCAAAGTTACCGAATAAACACCACCTGCAGCCATAGACAGCTGCGCGGCTGTCACTGCTTTCACGGCTAGAGATCTCCGATGAGGACGGCTCAGGCATTGGGCTCGCACAACGTACCACCGAGGCTATTGCGCTCCTGAACAAAGAACCACGATATTAGGAACTGAGACTGATGCTAGACGCTGGATACGCACGATACATGGGACCTGCACGAGTCCGTCGATAGGATCACATGTAAGCCCAAGATTATGTTCTGCAGGTCGTCAGCTTCCAAGTTGCACCCCGCAAGAAGCCATAAGGAAGACCTATTCCAATCTCCGCAGCTTGTAAAACAGTCTCAGGGGATGCTGGGAGGACGGACAATCAGACTGTCAGAAACCTGCTCAGAAAAATGGTATACCGCCCATGCATGCGGCGAATCCAGCGCTGGCCATTGAACATGCAACTGTTGAGATTGTCATTCTCTCGATTATTACACAGAGCGGATTCTGTCCCACAACATACCTCCAACTTCAGCTTGACATCCCCCTTCCGCGGCAGAGATGGTACTGCCGCGCTTGAAAAGCATACCGATCGCCTGCTAGCAAGGTAAACCAAATCACAAGAGATCACTAACATGAACCATACGGCCGCAGTTAACAAGAAGGTCTTAATTGACTTCTCTGGGTCATCGCTGACGAACTGTGTAAGGGAAGATATTGAGTTTCCAAACTTGCACCAAGAGGGTTCTGAGAACTTCAATGATGTATTTCAACACGGCAGGTATCACCCCGGCTGCCCCGTTTGTTGGCGATGTGACAATACGCCCACCGCTTGCGTTAACTTCATTCACTGCGATGGCGTAACATGATAAGAAATCCATGGCGGGTATCATGGTCTTCCTCTGGGCCCATGAAAACGATATGTCAGCGCCAAAATAGTAGATAGTCGACTAAGCAAGTCAATTTTAAAAACTGACAGGTGGTTCCGGCAGTACAGGGTGGTCGAAGGACCCGACAACTCTCGCCGCGTTGGAGTGCCCCGGACGCCTGGGATTGCTGGCGGAATGTGTTACCGAAGAAGGATGGTTTGGATGGCAGTCAGTGACAGGAGCATCTATCACGCCAGTGGATTGGTTTCCACCATCGATGGCTCGGAGATGTGGCGTTGACAACCCGGGGTAAAAGCTGACCGGACCTCTCTCTCAGAGGATACGTTACATAGTCCGCGGTGGAGTGCTTACCCTCTCATGAGGCGCTGATACAGCATCGGGGCCCGGCGACGCAGGCCAAGTCGACCCGGCAACGTTGTCTCGCGGGTGTGGACCCCCGATCGAATACAATCATCCATGACCGCCCATATATGCATCAACTGCGCGCACGTTATATTAATCCATTTAGTCCAGTCACGTCGACCTGACCTTGCTGTGAATGTCCTCATCGTTGTATCCAAAGGAGCGCTCATTATCATATACAATCTGCGCGATGGTCATCTGCGATCCAAGAAAGTTAGTACTTATATGCCTCTTAAACAGAGATCCAGAGCCAGAAGACGCAATCTTCCTGCAAGAGAGCAAGATTGTGTGCTCATGACGATGTAATGTTGATCTCGAGTTTATACGGAATTAGCCCCTTAACGGGATAAGACGAAGGAACAGGAAGAGAATGAACCCTACGTTGTAGACGCGAGTCAGGTTGAGTAAACTTTCACCAGATTTGAAAGGGTATGGTGGTTGCTCGCAACCAGAGGGGAGCTCCCGAACAACGACAGTTGGGGTTTCGGACACGTGTACATGTTGATGCAGTCGCGCGCCATGCACCGAACCTTTGTCGACACCCTTATAGAAAAGATTCTCGTCGACTAGTCGAGCCAGGGATCAGGATGACGCCATAGGCTCCTATTGTCCAAACGCACCCTTTGTCTTTTCGTTTACGACAAAGCCACCGCCGACACTGCATTGCTTCAGTAACCAAACTTCGCCGTGCGCCAGTCACAGTTGATGACAAGTAGTAGTCATAACACTTTACCTGAAGTATTCATTCGTGGCCAGAAGATCACCATTCTCGCCGAAAACAGAAAATCGCATTCCATTCGGATGAGTCTTGAGGACTTGGTCCCACCGCCACAGCATGTCACGGTCCATGTCATACGAAATACGGTGCTTCCCGCCCAGCAGGAGTGTCTTGTTTGTCTGGATAGCGTCGTAGCGTGAGGGGATCGTACCAGTGTCGATTGTTTCCGGATCAGAGCCTACATACACCGAGTGAGTGTACACATAAAAAGAAAGGAGCACGGCCGACCTTCTAGGCCAAGAAGTATCGCTTGTGGGGTATGATGTCTTTGAACAACGATGATCAACAAATTGCTAGATTCACGTCTGGAACCAAGCTCACCCCTTGCCTGGTCATTCAACCCAAAGTCAGTGACTTTGAAAGGATCTAGAGTTAACAACACAGTGCTAGCTGATCCGCACCTGTCGCAGCCAGTGACCCGTATCTGATAATGGCTTTTAACACGTCTCGTAACGCATAGGACGAATGACATACAACGAGATCTTTATTCTTCTGACCTGGAGAGACGTCGAAACGACACATCACGGAATATCACGACCTATACTCACTTTCTCCAGCAAACGCAACTCTAGCAAGTCATTGATGAATATCCTTCCCGCACGCATTGGTCCAACTGTATGTGAACTGCTCGGGCCGACTATTGACGGTGAGCAGAGCAGGTCATTATCCCTGACGTAGACACGATCTAAAGACACTCGCCTCCAATACTGAAGAGATCAAAGGTGGAGATTACAGCGTGCTCGGGCCTTTCTAGTCCACTCTCCACATTCGACTCGGTGTCACCACTTCCATGGACGTCGTGTGACAACGTTTTTATACTGAAGTTTCTTGACGGTAGATGACCCGAGGACAGTGGAAGCACCACATGCGACCTCAGTCGCGAAGAAGGGTGTGGCCAGCGCGCAATATGCTGAACAATGTTCCAGCAAGACCTCATTGGGAGCATCCAGTCCACAGGTCGGACGATATGGCACAATTGGAAAAGAGCGGGCCGATTCAGCCGTGTAAAGCTGGCCGTGAAATTTTACCGTATTGTGGTGAGAGACGGTTGATTAACCACTTGTGCTTCTCTCATCGGGTGCTTGAGTCCCCGAGGGCCATCCCAAGGTACATTCTGGGACTTGGACGGGGATAATAATTACGGCTTGTGGTAGGAGGGTGTTGAATCCAGCAGTTACGCGACCTCAAATCTCGGGCGGTTGCACTGAGCCAATCGAATCGCGACGGTTGCTGTGGTCGCTCGTCGGGGGCCATTGCGAACTCGTTCCTTCGTTCTCTTTCCTTCATCCTGCCTACCCGCTTCCTCGTCATCTCACAGTTGACCTGTGTCTTCTCTTCTCTCTTTCATTTCCTCCCCTGGTTCTGTGCAGGTCGATAAGTAGTCAGCCAAGCCCACGACGGCTGCGTTTCGCCGCCAGGTCTGACCCTCCCAAAACGGTTCATTTGAGCTCACCTCTGGTACAGTCGCCGTCGCATTTTGTCTGCTGTTTCCTCGTTGTAACTCACATCATTCCCCAGTGCTAACGAGCGTTTCTCAATCATGAATGGCGCTTCAGCCACCCCACCGCAACGTCCTCACGATTTACCATCATCTTCTGCCGCCCGTCCATCAGCGCCTCCCTCTTCGGCGACATCATCCCAGGCTGGCACACCGCTCATGCTTGAAGCCGTGCTTTCTGCCCACGCAGAAGCCGCGAATCCAGCTTTGAGTGCGCTCGAACACACCATCTCCGACCGCAATCTCCTCGCATCCCAGAATAACCAGCTCTGGAAGCTCATCGAGAAGTCTCGTGGCCTTTATACCGAGTCGCAAAGAAATCTGGAGAGAGTTAGGCTGGAAAGGGATGCTTACAAGGCAATGTTATTGAAGCTTGGAGAGAGTCCAGACGCCATCGCGCGGGGCCATCGAGCGAGGGAGAAACAGTTGAAGCCATCCCCCTCCAACAATGGAATGGGCCAATGCTCGGACGGATATCCTTCTCGACCTACCCGTCATCAATCAGCCGATACAGGTATCCATCGTTTCATTGCATTGCATCTCCCCCATGTCCTTCCACTTCGCTAATTCCCCAACCATTAGGCTTGGCTGTGGAAGCTGAATCGCACACCCTCACACCTGATTGGTTGCCTGCCTCGAAGGTTACCCCGACTGTTACAGTATCACACCACTCCCTCAGCGCCCTTGATGCCTCGGCTACACACGCTGCGTCAGGTTCACTTCCCCATCAGCGACCCACAACAAAGCCGCTTCACATCCCCAAGGTCGAAGATCGCCCTGGCGCAGACGCTGGTCTTTCCGCTTCCCCCGTTAGCCAGACTGCTTCTCCCTCTACCAACTATCCCCCCAATGGCACATTCTCGCTTGGCTCGCCGGCCTCTTCCCCCTTGGAGACGATAGCCTCTTCCAGCCAATTTGGTCCACAATCTCTCACACAGCCACAGGCTGCCAGCCGCGAGTCAAGGATAACCCTCCCGGACGAGGCAAAGCAGTATTTGTCCGTGATTGATCCGCCACCACCAGGCGACAGACCTCATGCAATTGACCTTATCCACGGCCATAGTCGGGGGCTGTCGCCTGCACATTCTAATACACATACCGTACCTGATTCTCGGGATTCTACGACTGATAAGTCATCTATGCGTAGAGATTTGTCTGATGGAGAGTTCCTAGATTTAGATGATTCGGACAGCCTTTATGACTCCGCTGCTGACTATAGCTTGACGTCACCAAGTCCTCAAGACAGTAGGAAACCCCCAGATGACCCTCAACAGCCGCGCGTCTCAGTACAACCCCCTGCCGCCGATGACTTTCCCCTTCCACCTGGTGTAGCAAATACGAGTAACCCGGGTAATAGCGACCTCACTTCAGGAACATCTCAAGCAATTCCTGCTATTGAGCGGGCCCGAAGAATGGACGGACCAGAGTCCCCCACCACCCCGACGCCTAACGCCTATGGTTCCCGCTCGTCAGGCATGTCAACGTATCAGAGCGTTATCCAAGAGCAAGAATCTCTGGTACAGTTCCGCGCCCTTCCTCTCCTACCCAATGACCTTCCATACACACATATCACCGTAACAACTTCGTCTATTCGGCCAAACGATCGTGGCAAGGATGTCCTCTCCTTCGTGGTTCTAGTCGACCCTGGTAACCAAAAAGACCCGTACATGGTTGAAAAACTTTATAGTGATGTCCTTGGATTGGACCAACGAATCCGTTCTCGTTACGGGAAGAGTGTTCACAAGAAAATACCTCATTTGCCAGATGGGAAACTGTGGAAGGATCATGCACCTTCGAGAGTCGATCAACGTAAAGTATGTTCCCCCTTCCGTGCATGTGTAACGGATCTGATGCCAGTCTTGTAGGCCATCTTGGAGCAATACGTTCAGGCGCTCATTAAGCTTCCTGTCAAGAATAACGATGAGATTATCGCATTTCTGACATCGGATGTCATCAAGGAAACAAATAAACCCGTCGTTCGTGAAGGTTACAAAGAAGGATACCTGACAAAGCGTGGGAAGAACTTCGGGGGGTGGAAGACGAGATTTTTCGTTCTTCAGGGCCCGCAGCTGGAATACTATGAAAACGTACGTTACCTGGACTTACCGATGGCGGATAATGCCGCTGATCAGTTTGTCCATCAGCGGGGTGGCCAACATCTTGGATCAATCAACATCACCGGAGCTCAGATTGGCCGCCAGCACCGGCCAGCAGACAGACGCGAATCCGAGGAAGAGGGCGAGTATCGTCATGCTTTCTTGATCATTGAGCTCAAGAAGGGAACGGGTGCATCCCATCGTCATGTTCTATGCGCGGAAAGCGACAGTGAACGCGATAGCTGGGTTGAAATACTCGTGCGCTATGTTTCAGGCGCATACGACGAACATGCGTCACCAAATAGTAGCCTCTATGTCAATACGTCTGCCACAACTTCGATGTCTTCAAGTCAGCCCCGATCAAGCACCAGTTCCAATGCGCCCATTGAAGTCCCCCCGCCTTATCGTGAACGCCGGCAAGGGCAACGAGGTATGACGAAGGACGACATCAACATCAATTCCGTCATCCCATTGTCGCGACTCGCCCCGGATCCGTCGAATGCAAAGCTGTTTCATGCCACACCTTCATATGAAGAAGCCTCTGGTGGCTCTTCGAAAAGTACAAATACTCCGTCGAGTTCTGAGCAACCGGGCCCTGTATTCTCAGACGCGCAGACCGCAAGGCGTCTACTGGACAAGGGCCAGCCATCCCATGCTCAGGGCGCTGAATTACCCTTGTCTAGCTCACTTCCCACGACGTCGCCTCTGGATGCCGTTGGTGGCGACTTCATACCCTCTATCGGACCTCGGGCCAATTCGGAATTGGGGCATTACCCGGATCTGGTCGAACCACCAGGGAGTCGTGCCGGTGGACGCAACCCTCCGCCCTCTTCAGATCACCCACGTCAGCGTCAAAGCCAGCGTACCTCTCTCCACCCCTCCTCGGAACCCCCGCACTCATCTGAGGGCACTTCTCTGGGCGACCGCCCAGCTTCGCCGGAGGGCCTTAATCAAGGTGCATCCCGCACAGACATGGCTACAAAGGTGAAAATATCAGGGCCAATGAATGGCACGCCTATTCCACCGGGACACAAATTCGGTGCAAAGGAACCAGATGTTGTGCAAAATGACCGCAGGGATAAAGTCAAGTCGCGTATGTTCCAGTGGGGTTGGCGACAACATGCAGGAGGTGAGCGTCTAGCGGCAGATTAACCGATTGTAGACCTTGACGTGGGTGTCTGACATCTAGAGAAACCCATTGCCCCTGCACACGTCCAAGTCCACCGCGCGGTGTTTGGCGTGCCGTTGGAGGAGTCCCTCGATGTGGCAAACATTGCTAGTCTTCCGGCAATCGTCTTTCGCTGCATTGATTATTTAGAAAAAATGAAGGCTGATCAGGAGGAGGGTATCTATCGCCTCAGTGGAAGCTCTGCCGTCATAAAAAACTTGAAAGATAAGTTCAATGTGGGTAAGTAATTTCTCATTGCAACCCTTGCAATACAGCGCCTGACCTCGTGACAAGAGGGGGACGTGGACCTGCTTCGCTCGGACGAATATTGGGATCCCCATGCCATAGCGGGCTTGCTGAAGAGTTTCTTTCGGGATCTACCGTCGAGCATTCTAACGCGTGATCTACATATGCGGTTCCTCTCCGTCATGGGTACGTTCCACGTCCACCACATCTGCGGATGTGCTCGGTTTCCGTTGTCCTGATAAGATCGTTCGAACCCACAGACCTGGTAGATCCCCAGGAAAGAATCACCGAGCTCTCACACCTTATCGCGATTCTTCCAGTAGCGAATTACAGCCTTCTCCGCGCTTTGACCGCCCATCTTATCTCGGTCGTACAGAATTCCAACGTGAACAAGATGACGATGCGCAATGTTGGGATAGTGTTCAGCCCGACACTCGGAATCCCCGCTGGCGTTTTTAGCCTAATGTTGGCAGAGTTCAACCGCGTTTTCAATGTCCACGATGACGCAAACGAATCAGAATCGGCGACCGACGAAAAGAGCAGCGATGTACCCCAGGTTGCCGATGCCGGTGGTGCAGACATCAATCCCAGAAACAGCAGGCATTACTTGGACGCCACTACCGATCAATTACTCGGGCTTTCGGGTCGGAAGCTCACAGGTGCGTAACATCGCCCAGTGGCGTTGTCTGATTTGTGTTGACTTTATGCGGATAGACCCGGATGAAGACGGGCAGTCTGACGATGATGAGGAAATGTCGGTAAACACGGAGAGCGGCGCGGATACGACGGACCAGGACATGACTATGGAGTCCCTTCCAGGGAGCCAACCAAGCCCTCAGCAGCAGGCTCAACCCACGCAGGAGCCAACGCCCTCGTCCCGATCCCGGGCATCCATCTTGCGGCGGCGCGTGGATTGGGTATCCGCGTTGCGAGCTCAGATGGGTCGCGACACGGTCAAGTCCCTGGTCTTCCGGGTTCACCACGACCCCCGGCGCGATCTCCCAGAAGCTCGCCACATCCACACGAAGCAGCGATATCTGGCACCTCGGCTCATTCGCAGTAACTACGACGAAAGCCCAACACGCCTTTAGCTGGAGTACGCTTCGCCTTCTGTGATGATGCGCAGGGGTAAATATAGCCCTTCTACGCCGAATGGAAGCCTGTTATCGCCGGGCGGAGTCGATTGCACCTCGTTGGGTGTGCATGCGTTGCAAGGATGATGTAGTGTTTTTTCTCTCTGTTTCAGGGCAGCGTGTACCAATCACCGGAGTCTGATTTACCCCTGCATGTTCTAGTAATTATTATTTCAGCCATTTATATATCACAGCATTTGTCCACAGCCATATAACTGCTCGGCCGACGTTGCGGTGGAAGAGAGATCGGGAAGGGGATAATTACCCTGTATGGACTCGTCTCGTACTCCACTGCTGATACAAAAGGGCGTGAGAAACATCATTTTTCAGCCGGGCGGCCCTTGACAAATCCACCCAGTGTGATAGGTAGGACTTAAGGCTTAAGGACTCATGGGTTTCCGACAGGGCGTTGTGCTTGCTACAACATGCTTTCTCTTCGGTGAGTAAGAATAGGCGTGAAAGCGTTGATATTATCAGGGCACCACTCATCATTGCGCGACACAGGCGTGTTGCTGGCGTGTTGCACCATCGACTATCGCGTGCTCTTTGAACCGCTGACCGAAGAGATCACGCTGAATGGATTCCAATATTACAAAACGTTCTACAATGCCCCTCCCGGGATAAAGGTACGCAACGTTTTTTGTTTATCGCGAGACGTGGCTGGGACATGTCATGATTGTTGTGCGTACGCGCGTCGTCGCATCGACAGGCGCTGCTCCATGGTCTCATTGGCGTTGGAGTCGTCGCGATCATTACCAAAATACATCGCTGGGACGAAAGTGCGATGTTCTTTGATGGAGGATCGTTAGGTGAGCGCACTCATTCATTAATGCTTCCCCCCCCTTTTTTTTTCCCACCCTCTTATCCGGAGGGTGCACACGTTCCTCGCACCTT
>WNFC01013960.1_pt1 | contig 12265 bp, 9 predicted proteins | sample 5400541 | NCBI WGS metagenome assembly WNFC01 (sample SAMN13153342, study PRJNA577476) | soil metagenome | isolation source: 120 cm saprolite under Douglas fir tree site 2 hole 2 replicate 1 | place: USA:California | collected 2015-04-18 | reverse complement strand
ACGCGTTCAAGTCTTTCTGCACAACCATCTGCTAGAACCGATTTTCAATTCCACCGAGGCGACTTCTGCCCCGCTGCTACTGAACCTTACTGAGAAATTTCCCAAGCTGCGGCAAATTCCTGCTCGAATGGTTGGCATTGGCTTTCGTCCAGAGCATATAAAGAATGCGGGATTTTGACCCTCCGCTCTTCGTCCGGATATCCATTAAAATCGAATCAGGCGAGAAACGGAGTTCCGGTTCCTGGCAACGACCGACAACGAACGACGAACGACCAACGACCGCACTTATGAAAATCGGTGTCCTGGCCCTGCAGGGCGATTTCGATGCCCACCGCCGCCGGCTCGAAGAGCTGGGCGCCGAGGTTGTGCTTGTAAAGAAGCCCGAGCAGTTCGACGAAATTGACGGCCTGGTCATTCCCGGCGGCGAGTCCAGTACTTTTCTAAAGCTTCTCGGGGAAAAGGGATTTCAAAAACTAAGAGACTTCGTTCTCACCAAGCCGAGCTTCGGCACTTGCGCCGGCGCGATCCTGCTGGCCAAAGAAGTCGAGAATCCACCACAGTGCGGCTTGGGCGCAATCGACATCGCGATCCGCCGCAACGCCTATGGCCGCCAGATTGACAGTTCCATTCGCGAAGGTCTCTTCCGCGGGTCGCCCATTGAAATGGTTTTCATTCGCGCTCCCAAGATCGAACGTCTTGGCCCCGGAGTGGAAGTGTTAGCCACTCAGGGCAAAGACAATGAGCCGGCCGTAGTCCGGCAGGGAAGAACCATGGCCGCAACTTTCCATCCTGAGCTCACAGATGACCGCCGAATCCACCGTTACTTCTTAGAGCTCATAGCAGGCGACGGCCGCTGAGAATGTCTCCAGATATGAAATTACATATTGTAGCTCTTGACACTCATCCCAAAAAGTGTAGACTTCCGCAGGCAAGTCATTGAATCCGCGACGACTGTAAGGTGGCCAAGTTATTGCTCATGACCTGCTGGTGTTGCGGTAATCCGGTCTCAGCAGGTCGATCGCTTTGACTTGGTCTTGCGCAAAATCACGTTCTGCGGCGCTGCACGTTGAGAAAACGTGGACAATACTTCCTTGCCTATCCACCCCTGTTCAAGCCCATCTGGAGGCTCATATGCGGAAATCAATCGTTCCTGTGCTGTGTGTGTTTGTTTCAATCGCGATTTGCTTAGGCATCGTCCTGCCCGCGTGGGCACAATCCACCAATACGGGCACCGTCGTTGGGGTGGTAACCGATCAATCGAATGCCGTGGTGTCGGGGGCAAGAGTTACGCTGACTGATCCCTCTACCGGCAGCTCGCAAAGCGCCACCACCAATGACTCTGGGCGATACACTTTTGTGAACATTCAGCCCGGCACTTACAACCTCGAGTTCAGCAAGGCCGGTTTTACAACCGGCAAAGCCTCCAAAGTATCGGTAAACGTCCAACAGACGACCACGCTAAACGCCACCTTGCAGGTTGGTGGCTCCACCGTCGTAGTGGAAGTAACCGCAGGGACCAGCGACCTGCAAACCATGAATTCCACGATTGGCAACACTGTCACTGGCCAGGCTTTGGAGAACTTGCCGAGCCTCGGCCGCGATGCCAGTTCGTTCGCCACCATGCAACCTGGCGTGAGTCCTGACGGCAGCGCCGCCGGAACGGTGGTGGACCAAACCGCTTTCATGCTCGACGGTGGCATCAACAGCAACGATATGGACGGCAGTTCGGGCGTTTACAACCCGAATTTTGGCGACGATCCCGCCGGTGGGCTGTTCTCCAACAAAGATAATCCAATCAGCGGAATAAACGCCGGTATCAACGGTGGTCAGCCTTCGGGCGTGATGCCCACCCCGGTGGACAGCGTAGAAGAGTTCAAAGTCTCTACCACGAACCAAACCGCCGACTTCAACAACTCGTCAGGCATGGAAGTGGCAATCGTCACCAAGCGCGGCACCAGCGCCTGGCACGGTTCGGGTTACGAGTATTATTTGGACAACAATTTCTCGGCCAACACCTGGGAGAATAACCAATCAGGAACGCCGGTTCCGAACTGGCATAGAAGCTGGTTCGGAGGGGCGGTTGGCGGCCCCATCATTCCCAAAGAGGTTCTTGGCGGCAAGACCTACTTCTTTTTCAATTACCAAGGCGCGCGTTGGCCCAACTCTCAGACCATCACCAAACTGGTCCCCAGTGCTAACATGCGCCTCGGGATCCTACAAGATCCCGCCTGCCCTTCGGGCACTTGCGACCTGAACACCCTTGATCCCCGGGGCATCGGGATCAATTCCTACGTCCAGCAGTTGTGGACGACGTTCATGCCCCCTCCCACTCCCGGAGCCGGCTGTGGTGCGCTCGCCGGCGACACTTACTGCGATGGGGTAAACACACTTGCATTCAGGGCGAACATGGCTATTCCGCAGAATGACAACTTCGCGGTAGTGCGCCTCGACCATGACTTTTCGCAGAAGTGGCACTTGATGTCAAGCTACCGCTACTACCATCTCACTCGTGCCACCAACGATCAGATTGATATCGGCGGATTTTTCCCCGGCGATAAGCTGGGCACCCCAACTTCTCTCACGAACCGCCCGCAAGTACCCTGGTTTCTTGTGTTGGGGTTGACTACAAATGTCACTCCGAACGTGACCAATGACTTCCACTACAACTTCCTCCGCAACTGGTGGCAATGGGGATCGCACGGCGATCCGGCGCAATTTTCAGCTCTGGGCGCCGCGCTCGAACCGTTTGGCGAGAAGAGGAATGACGTAGCCGCTCCCTACAACGTCAACACCCAGCAAACCCGCACGCGCTTCTGGAATGGGCGGGATCATTTCTTCCGCGACGACGTTTCTATGCTGAAAGGCACTCATTTGTGGCAGCTTGGCGGTCAGTACCAGCGCAACTGGAACTACCACCAGCGCACAGATAATGGCGGTGGTATCAATTATTACCCCGTGTACCAGTTGGGCGACAGTGCTGGCTCCGGCAATGTCAATCTGACGTCCATGAGTGCCGCTTTCGCAAATCCCATACTTGCCCGCGAGGCGGCCGCAATCCTGGGTATCGTGACCGACACGCAACAGGCGTACACCCGCTCGGGTAACACTTTGACTTTGAATGCGCCGCTGGTGCCGGCGTTTGATAAAGTCACGATTCCTTACTACAACCTATACTTCAATGACACTTGGCACATGAAACCATCACTCACGCTCACGTACGGCTTAGGATGGGCGTTGGAGATGCCGCCAAAGGAGGAAAGTGGTAAGCAGGTCATGTTCGTAGGTCCAACTGGCGCGGAGATGACAGCTGAGTCGTACCTGGCGCAACGCAAGGCAGCGGCGCTTGCAGGGAATGTTTACAACCCCCAAATCGGTTTTGCCCTGATCGGCAATGTCGCCAACCACCCGAAGTACGAGTTTGACCCCTTCTATCACGCGTTCAGTCCACGCATTGCCATAGCTTGGAACCCCTCTTTTAACAAGGACACGGTGGTCCGTGGCGGCTATGGGCGAATCTATGGGCGTTTGAACGGGGTGGGCCTGGTGCTGGGCCCGCTGCTCAGCCCCGGCCTGATCCAGCCGGTAAAGTGCAAGTTTGTTTTCTCCAATGGAACCTGTGGCACATCTGGACCGATCGACGCTACGAACGCTTTCCGCATTGGGACCGATGGCACAACAGCTCCGCTTCCAGCCGCAAGTAACACGCTGCCGCAACCATTTTTCCCGGGGATCGGCGGGAACGCTGAAGCCGCTACGGCTTCCCCCACGGACCCGAAGTTCCGGCCCAATTCGGTTGACTCATTTGATTTGACGATTCAGCACCAATTCTCCAAGAGAGTCTCCCTTGAAGTGGGCGGCATCAGTCGTTGGGTCCACAACGAACTTCTGTCGGTCAACCTCAACACCGTGCCTTATATGATGACTTTAGGAGGTCAGCAATTCCAAACCGCCTATGCCAACATCGAAAAGGCTATGGGTTGTACGACCTCAATCGGCGCTTGCAACGCCGCCACTGCAGGAAGCACGCTGGCCGGCCTTGCCGCGCAACCGTTTTTCGAGACGGCCCTGGCCGGAACTGGGTACTGCACTCCCGGGAACTGCACTGCAACCCTGGTGACCAACGAATTCCTTAACCTTCAAAGCCAGAAAGTTTGGACTCTCTGGACTGACTTGGACAACGGAGGCGCCGCGCCGGGATTCAACTTTCCCGTCAGCACGATGACCGGTGCCGGACAGATCGCGAGCAACATCGCTATGTCTACAAGTCTGGGGCATGGCAATTACAATGCCGCTTTTGCGACCGTGAAATTCAACGACTGGAAGGGCGTCACACTGCAGAACAATCTCACTTGGAGCCGAGACCTAGGGACAGGAGGCGTTGTTCAGGCCACTAGCGGGCAAGCTTCCGTGGACTCGTTCAACTCTGACGTCCAGTACGGCACGCAACCATCCGATCGCAAATTCGTGAACACGACGTTCGTGGTTTACCAGCCGCCGTTCTATCGTGGCCAGCAAGTCATGACTGGACACATTCTAGGGGGCTGGACTGCTTCGTTTGTTTTCGCAGCCGGCAGCGGTGCCGCATTGTTCTGCAACACCGCTACAGGCGCCGCCGGCAATGGTTATAGCGGCGGAGAGGATTTTGGTTCCGCAGATGCCAACGACCTAAACACCGACGCGAATTGTGTGCAGACGGTCAAGAACACGTCGGCGTCATTCCATAGCAATGGAACCATCTTCGGAAATCCAACTGCGGTGTTCAACTCGGTTCGTCCTCTGATCCTGGGCTTTGATAAAAGGAGCGGTGGTTATGGGACGTTCCGCGGCCTGCCGTACTGGAATTTGAATATGGGGTTAAAGAAAAATATACGAGTCAGCGAACGATTCAGCGCTGAGGCTTCCCTCAGTGTCAATAACATTCTGAACCACAACCAACTGCTGGATCCCACCCTCTCCGTTACAAGCCCGGCGGCACAGTTCGGGCTGCTCTCGGAGGAGGGATCTACCCCACGAACGATGGAAATGGGTATCCGCATCAAGTTCTAATTGGACTCGTTTGAATGAAAATTGTGGGGCGTCCTTCGGGACGCCCCTTTTCTCTGGTTCTCCGTTTTTCATGGTGTGAAAGCCTTCGTGAATCCCCGCTGCGTCAGGCCGTATGTTCCGCTGTCCAGAGAATTGAGGGGAGTAGGTCACTGGTATTCCGTGATTGTCCTCATGCCATGGCTGGTCTTTCTCCTTGAACGTAACCGACGACGCTCGCACCCACCACTTTTCTCGCCCCGGTCCGCAACCCTTCCGCGCAATTGTGCGTCTCTCTATTAGCTGTCGTAGAAACCCGTATTTCGTTTCTGTGGAAGTATGGAGACCAAGCGCAAAGCATTCCGAACTCCAGCCACCGGCAGGGATAGGCTAAAATGCTAGTTCCATTACCTGCCGCTTTCTGAAAAAAACGGGTTCTTCGATTGCAGCTTTTCAACACGAAACAAAATAGTTGGGTCGGTCTCTCCGTTTGCACTGCGGACCGATCAATTCCAAGTGCCAATCCGGTTTGCAGCCGGAGTGATCCCAGGCGAGATCGATGGCGAGTTTTGAAAGGACGGTTCTTCTCGATGAGTATGCGTTTAACCCGCGTCTCGGCATTTTATGTTTTCATTCTCGCTATTTTCTTTGGCGCCCTGTTCTGTCCGACACTTTCCGCCCAAACCACTATTTCAACCGGAAGTATTCAGGGGACCATTACCGATCAAGCGGGCGCAGTTTTGAGCGGCGCCAAGGTGACAATCACCAATAAAGGCACCGGACAGGCATCCTCCGTTACCACGACCTCAGCCGGCGCCTACGCTTCCGGAGCTCTCATTCCGGGCGAATACACAGTACGCATTGAAGCCAAAGGATTCAAAGCCACGGAGGCCGAGATCAGGGTTGACGTCAACGTAACTTCTCCCGGTAATTTCAGGCTTCAAGTTGGTCAGGAGACTCAAGTCGTCGAAGTGCAGGGCTCCGCGGTTGCAGTGAATACCGAGCAAGCCACGGTGCAGGGAGTCTTGACCGAGCAACAGATCGAGAACCTTCCCATCAACGGCCGCAATTTTCTGGATCTCGCCCAGTTGGAGCCCGGGGTTCAAATCCAGGACGGGGGCACTTTCGACCCAACGAAGAACGGCTTCTCTTCGGTTTCTTTTGGGGGACGCTTCGGCCGCACCGCCCGCATCGAACTCGATGGCATAGACATCAGCGATGAGACCGTGGGCACAACCACGTCCAACGTTCCCCTCGACGCGATTGAGGAAGCGTCTCTACAGCAGTCGTCGCTCGATCTTTCGACGGAATTAACTTCTTCGGGTTCAGTCAGCTTGATCACCAAGTCGGGAACCAACAATCTTCACGGGGATGCGTTTTACGATTTTCGCGACCAGCGACTGAATGCTGCGCTTCCCGGCGACTCCACCAATCACTTTCAGCGAAATCAGTTCGGTGGCAGCCTGGGCGGCCCTATCATCAAGGACAAGCTTTTCTTTTTCCTCACCGGCGAGCGCAATAAACAAGACCTGCTCGATCCCGTTATACCCGGCGGTGCCTTCGCCGGCCTTTTTGGAAATTTCAACTCGCCCTACCGCGAGACCCAGGCGGATGGTCGTCTCGACTACACGACCGGCCGATTCAAGACTTTTTATCGTTTCACTTTTGACCAGAACCGGAGCGTGCTGCCTTTTATCCCTAATTCTTTTCAGCCCTTCGCAAATGTGAATCATGATCGCAACCACGTGGTTGGAGTTGATTTCAACACTGGCGGGTTCACCCACAGCATCCGCTTTGGCTACTCAAAATTTCAGAATGGGATCACCGACGCCGTTACCGGTTCCAGCATCTTTAATCCCGCGCCAGGAGTCGAGTTGTCGATCGGTTCCGACCCAAACTGCATCACCGCGGGCTTGGATCCATTTTGCTCGGGACCAAATTTCCTGGCTCCGCAAGCCACCATGCAGTCAGACCGTCAGATCAAGTATGACGGCAGCAGTGCTTACAAGAGCCACATCTTTCGTTATGGTTTCGGCTGGAACCATATTCACGGCGGCGGCGTTGCGGAATTCCTCGGGCTGGCTCCGGCAGTCAATTCGCTCCCATTGGCATCGGGCGCCACGCTCCCTTGCATCGCAGCAGGAAATTGTCCCGATCCCTCTGGAGGAGCCAGCGACCCCCTGAACTATCCTGTTCTGAACGTCAGTATGGGGAATGGTGAAGGCTTCTCGACCACCCAGGCAGCGTTCGGATTCCCCGGCGGCGGACAGGGGCCGGACAATCGGATTTCCTGGTATTTCGGAGACTCCTGGAAGTTCAAGCCGAATTTCACCGTGACTTATGGAGTCCGTTACGTGCGCGATACGGGCCGCACCGACAGCAACCTTGGCCCGCTTCCCATTCTCGATCAACTCAGCCCCGGCTTGGGAAAAACCGTCAACCAACCCAATCACGACTTCGCTCCACAAGTGGGTCTGACCTGGGACCCCACCAAGAAGGGCAAGACTGTGATCCGTGCCGGTATTGGGCTGTATTACGAGAACTCCATTTGGAACAACAACCTGTTTGACCCGCCGGGCCGGCTGCCGAGCGGGTTTTTCCTCGCTACGCAGGACGCTTGTAGCAGCGGCAGTGCCGTTACGTTTACGTTGCCTGGTCAGACGACACCAATCACACCAGGCACCGCCTTTTGCGGTCAGCCCATTGGCAGCGTATTCACTCAGATCGCCCAGCTCCAGCAGCAATATCAGGCTGCTACTGTAGCTGCGGGTTCCGCGGTCAACCCCGTATATATGGGAAATTCCATGAACGACGGTATCGACATCACCGGCACGCAGCTTTTCGCTCCTGACTACGTCACTCCGCGCTCAGTCCAGATGAACCTTGGCTTGCAGCATGAATTTCGACCGGGCATCGTGCTCACCGTCGACTACCTGAGAAATGTGGCTACCCACAATCTGCTCAGCGTTGACGCAAATCACGTCGGCGACGCGCTCTGCACCAACTGCTTCAGTGTCGCAAACGCGAATGCCGCAATCGCCGCCACCAATAGTCAGTTCGGGTGCGCAACCACGACGGCGGGAATTCCGTGCGCCATTACTAAGGGGGCTACTATCGTCGACTATGCCAAGAAGGGTCTCGATTCTGGTTACAACTTCTGTAGCGGAAGCCCTTGTCCGGCAGCCGCGTTCCCCGGAATGAATCCAAATTTCGGCGCCGTGCAGTTGCTCTATCCCATCGGACGTTCGGTCTATAGCGGCCTACAAACTTCGTTGCGGACGAATGTGCACAATCCGTTCCGCGGCGCCACATCGCTGAACTTGCAGGTCTCGTACGCGTTCTCGCGCTATGTGTCCACCGCCCGCGACAACGATTTCATCAACTTCGCTCAGGACAACAATAGTCCCAGCAAATACATTGGCCCCAATGGTCTTGATCGCAAGCACCAACTCTCATTCGGCGGATACATGGGTCTGCCCAGGGGGCTACAGATCAGCCTTGCGTCGCACTTTTCGAGTCCGCTGCCCTCGAACGTTAACCTGCCGACCAGCGGCGCCGCCGGCGGCATTTTCCAGACTGATATCACCGGAGACGGCACCGGCGATGGCAGCTTTAGATCAAACGGCGGCTTGGGAGACTTGCTACCCGGGACCAATGTTGGAGCCTTTGGCAGGAGTTTGACCGTCAGTGGCCTGAACCAGAAGATCACGGCTTTCAACAATAGCTTCATTGGTCAGGCGACGCCCGCGGGACAGGACCTTATCAACAATGGCCTGTTCACGCTGTCTCAGTTGCAACAACTGGGAGGCGTAATCGGTGGCAATGTAACCGGATGCGGCAACACCGCAATGTAACCGGATGCGGCAACACCTACTGCCCGCTGCAGTTGGCTCCACCAGGCGCAGTCGGGCAAGCGTGGTTGAAGACGTTCGACTTGGGCCTGAGCTGGGCCTACAAGTTCAGGGAACGAGTTGAACTTCGGCCGGGCTTCACCTTCTTCAACGTATTCAACTTTGCCAATTTTGACGGTCCGGGCGTTCCATTCAGCAGCGTTCTCGATGGCAGCAACGGTTCTCCGAATGGAACCACCAACCCGCAGCCCAACAGTTTGCGTCTCGGTCTAGGCTCCGGCGTGAACGCACAAGGTGCACCTCGCCAAATCGAGTTTGCGGTGAAGCTGACCTTCTAGCGCGCCTCGTACCATCTCGAGCCATCGCTGCGAAAACAGCGATGGCTTTTTTATATCTGCGGGAAGAATGACAATCTTAGAAAAAACCACTTGACATTACATTTCCGTAACTGCTAGGTTACGGATTATGCGTCACCGCTCAGTTACATATTCATCGGAAGCCGCCTTCAGCGCATTGGCCGATCCCACCCGCCGCGCCGTGCTCGATCTGCTGCGCGCAGGCACGCGCCCGGCGGGAGAAATCGCCCGCGCCTTTCCCGTATCGCGCCCCGCAATTTCCAAGCATTTGAAAATTCTGCGGCGCGCCCACCTCGTCGAGGAGCGCAGGGAAGGGCGGCATCGGATGTATCAACTGAACCCCGAACCGCTCAAAGCCGTTGACTCCTGGCTGGAACACTATCGCAGCTTCTGGAGCGCCAGCCTGACGAACCTGAAATCGTTTGTCGAAGCCGAATACGAAAAAGAACTCCGAACCACCAAGCCGTCAAGAAAATAAATTCATTCAAGGAGAAGTGAAAATGAAAACCAAGGCCTTTGCTCTAGCAGGATTTGTCCTCTTCGCCGCGTTATGCACAGTCGCGCAGACCGGCCAGCAGAAATCATTCGAGGCCATGAAATCGCTCGCCGGCACCTGGACCGGTAAGAACAGCATGGGCGGGCCCATACAAGTTTCGTATCGCACCACCGCTGCCGGTTCTGCTCTTTTCGGCGAAATTCAGATGGAGATGCAAGGCCGCAGCGAAGACATGATCAGCATGATCCACATGGACGGCGACCGCCTACTTCTCACTCACTACTGTGAAGCCGGCAACCAACCGCGCATGTCGGCGACCGCTTCGCCAGACGGCAAGACCATCACCTTCAATTTCCTTGATGCCACCAATCTCTCCAGCCCGGACGCCGGCCACATGAACCGAGTTATCTTCACCTTCGTGGACGCGAATCATCACACCGAAGACTGGCAGTTCCTCGATCACGGCAAAGAGATGGTCGAGCATTTTGATCTGCAAAAAAAGAGTTAGCGGCATACCTGACTGACAACCGGAGGAAGAATGGCAACCGCGCACATCACGCCTGACCACGACGCAGTCGTGACTGAGGTCTTTGTCGCGGCCCCGCCCGAGCGCATCTTTCAGGCCATCGTCGATCGAGAGCAAGCCCTGCAGTGGGGAAGCAATCCAAGGTTCCAGGTCATCGAATGGGAACTGGATCCGAGGCTCGGCGGGAAGTGGGCCTCTGTGTCCGTCGAACAAGGCAGCTCGCGCAGGTATGAACATCATGGCGAGGTCCTGGAGATTGCTCCGCCGCGATTGCTTGTTTACACCTGGTTCGCCAACTGGCACGAGCAGCCCTCGCATCAGACCACCGTGCGTTGGGAGCTCTCGGCCGCGTCACGTGGAACCAGGCTCAAGGTTACACACAGCGGTCTCACCCAATTGCCAGACGCGTGCAAAGCGTACAGCCAGGGCTGGCCCGGTTTGGTCGAGAGCATCAAAGTGTTTGTCGAGAAGTGAGTGTTTTGCGAAAACAAAATTTACTTTCTTAAGGAGAAGACTGTGCCAAACCCTTTCTGTCATATAGAACTCAATACAACGGACGTTAACAAGGCAAAAGCCTTTTACACCAAACTCTTCGACTGGCAACTCGAAGATGTCATGGACGGCGCCTATACCATGATCAAAGTCGGGAAGGGAACCGGCGGCGGACTCATGAAAAACCCCATGCCCGGGGTGCCTTCATTCTGGCTCGCTTACGTCGAGGTGGACGATATCGAAGCTTCCACCAAGAAGGCGGCATCCCTGGGCGCCAAAGTCGTGAGAGACGTCACTGAGGTTATGGGAGCAGGCTGGTTGAGCATTCTTCAGGATCCAACCGGCGCCGCCCTCGGCCTCTGGAAACCAAAATCATAGTCGACGGCAACAATGATTGTGGAGGCTACGGGTGTCCCCGCCCGTAGCCTCCCGATAAATATTCCCTACAGAAAGAGCAGGTAAGAAAATGGTAACCGCCAGCACTAATCCCGTATCCCACATCACTCCCGACAACGATGTTGTCACCGCAGAAATCTTCATCGCTGCCCCGCGAGAGCGCATCTTCCAATCCCTCACCGATCCCCGCCAAGCTATGCAGTGGTGGGGTCAAAACGGAAAATACCGCTTGAGCGAATTCCACATGGATGTTCGCGTGGGAGGGAAGTGGTCTTGCTCCGGCCAATCCGTGACCATGGGCGGCACCATCACCATCGGCGGGGAATTCGTGGAAGTGGATCCGCCACGCGAACTCGCTTACACATGGACCTCAAGCTGGATGCCGGTGCCCACCGAAGTGCGCTGGGAGCTGGAAGCGCAGGGCAACGGCACCCTGTTGAAACTCACGCACACCGGATTCGCCGGCAACGCGGAACAAGCGAAAAACCACAGCATTGGCTGGGCGGCAGTCATCACCTGGCTGCAGTCTTTTGTGGAGAAGGGCGAAACCGTGGATAGTAGGGTTTGAGTTCGCACGATGGCCACCACTCAAATCACGCCCGACAACAACGCGGTCCTTGCGGAGATTTTCATCGCCGCTCCCCCGGACCGCGTATTTCAAGCCCTGACCGACCCCGCCCAAATGCCACTCTGGTGGGGCGAGAAGGACATGTATCGCATCACAGAATGCAAGAACGACTTGCGACCCGGTGGCAAGTGGGTCAGCGTCGGCGTAGGTGCAGACGGCAAGTCATTCCAGGTGGATGGCGAATACATCGAGATTGATCGTCCCCGCCTGCTTGTGTACAGCTGGAACCCAAGCTTCGCTCACCTGCATAATACGACGGTACGCGTCGAGCTTGAGCCGCGCGACGTTCACGGACTGCAACATCGCGGTCCGCAGCGCGTCGGCACCGGCACTCTGGTGAAAATCCGGCACGAAGGTTTTGCCGGCGATTTCGCCCAAGCCAAAGGCCACGGCGAAGGCTGGGCCCGAGTCCTCGGCTGGATGAAAGCTTTCGTCGAAACCGGCGCTACCCTGGATACAAGAAGCGAACAGACTCTCTAGTTGCCAGCGCGAGTCTCA
>WNFC01007166.1_pt1 | contig 12266 bp, 7 predicted proteins | sample 5400541 | NCBI WGS metagenome assembly WNFC01 (sample SAMN13153342, study PRJNA577476) | soil metagenome | isolation source: 120 cm saprolite under Douglas fir tree site 2 hole 2 replicate 1 | place: USA:California | collected 2015-04-18 | reverse complement strand
ACCCCCGCCTGCGAAGCCGGAACCTGCGTCATCCCCCAGTTCCATAGTAGTGTCGTTGTCGCGGTACACAGCACTCCGCTCCCTGCCAGCGCCAGCCACGCCTTCACCGACACTCCCGCCACCGGCGGCATCCCATACCGCACCGGAACCCACACCATCAGCATCGCCGTTCCGATCGCCAACCCATACGCCGTCACTACCACATGCGAGTGCCGCTCCATCAGCTGCTTATTGATCAAAACCCAGAACAGCGCAATCAGCAGCGACACTACGACCAGCAGATCCCCCGCCAGCGTCGCCCCACCCTCATGCGAGCCACCACCAAGCGCGATCAGCCCCGCTCCGCACGTCGAACCCGCCAACGCCATCCAGCCCACGCGATCCATCCGCTCATGCGCAAACGCCGCCGCCCCCACAGCCAGAATCACCGGCATCGTCCCCACCATCAGCGCGGCATGGCTCACCGTCGTAATCGACAGCGCATAAAACTGAATCAAAAACTGTGCCGGCACGCCAAGAAAAGACGCCATGACAAGCAATCCCCACTCCCTCCGATTCAACCCCGGACGATGCGTCACCAACAGCGGCAGCAAGACCACAATCGCAAACAAAAACCGGTACAGCACCATATGCGCGACGCCCATCTCCCGCAGCGCAATCTTGCCGAAGAAGAATCCGCACCCCCAAAAACAACTCGCCACCGCACACGCCGAAAACCCCAGCGCCCGTCTCTTCTTCAAAACCGCCATACCTCCACTCTCGCACACTCAGCCACCTACAAAAAAACTGGAGAGAGCCGAAGCCCTCTCCAGTTGCAACTAACCACTAGCAACTAACCACTGCCGTCTCACCACACTCTGCAGCTATTCACTGGCACCATAGGCGAGCCCCTCTTGCAACCAAACGCCCCCGCAAACCCAGGCTGGTTCACAATCGCGCCATTCGCACGGAAGTGGTCCGGAGAATGCGGATCCGTCAGCACCTGGTTCCTCACCTGCTCCGGCCTTGAGTTCTCGCAGTAGTTCTGCGCGAACCCAATGTAGAACCGCTGCGGCGCCGTGTATCCATCCTTCTTCGCCTTGAGGTCCACGCCTTCTTTCTTCGCCCGGTCCAGATACGCCAGGTACGCCAGCAACAAGCCGCCATTATCGGCCGTGTTCTCGCCCAGCGTCAGCTTGCCGTTCACCTTCACGTCGTCGACTGCGACAAAGTTGCCGTACTCATTCTCAATGCAGCCCGTCCGCGACTCGAACTTCTTCGTATCATCGGCGGTCCACCAGTCGCTCAGGTTGCCCATGCCGTCGAACTTCTTGCCCTCATCGTCGAACCCATGCGTCAGCTCGTGCCCAATCACCGCGCCGATGTGTCCATAGTTCACCGCATCGTCCTGCGTCGGGTCATAAAACGAAGGCTGCAGAATTCCGGCAGGGAAGTTGATGTCATTCATGCTTGGGTTGTAGTACGCGTTCACCTCCGGAGGACTCATGCCCCACTCGGTATGGTCCACAGGCTGGCCGATCTTAGCCAGCTGGCGGTCATTCTCAAACGCCTCCGCGCGTTGCTGATTCCCCAGCGCGTCGTCCGGCTTGATCTCCAGCTTCGAGTAGTCCCGGAACTTGTCCGGATACCCGATCTTGTTCGCCACCAGATGCAGCTTCTCCTTCGCCCGCGCCTTGGTGGCCGCCGACATCCAGTCAAGCTGATCGATATCGCGGTCCATCGCCGCTTCGATATCGCTCACCATCTGCACCATCTTCGCCTTGCTGTCCGCGGAGAAGTATTGCTCCACATACACCTTGCCCAGCGCCTCGCCCAGCGCGCCGTTCACCGAGTTCGAGCAGCGCTTCCAGCGCGCCGCCTGTACCGGCTGTCCATTCAGCTTGCGCCCGTAGAAGTCGAAGTTCTCCGCATCGAACTTCTTCGGCAACCGGCCCGCCGACTTCGTCAGCACCTCGTACCGCATATACGCCTTCAGGGTCTCCATATCCGTTGCATGCAAAGCCGTCATCATGGCAGGCAGGTACTCCGGCGTCGCATTGTTCAACTCGCTCACCCGCGGCGAATGGATCGCGTCCTGAAACGATCCAAAGTCCACTCCCGGTATCGTCGCCTCGAACGTCGCGATCGGCTGCATATGGTAGGTCTTCTCCGGTTCTCTCAGATCAACCACGCCCATCGAGGCCTTCGCCAGATCCGTCTCGAACGCCATGATGTTTTTCGCGTCCTTGGCCGCCTGCTCCGGAGAGCTTCCCGCCAGCTCCAGCATCTTCGCCACGTGAGCGACATACTGCTGCCGCAGCGTCTCGTCCTTGGCTCCCGTGCGCAGATAATAATCCTTCTCCGGCATACCCAACCCGCCCTGAATGACATTCGCAATCTGCTTGGTGGCGTCCTTGAAGTCCTGCTGCTCGCCATACCCGAAGAACACATTCACGCCAATCCGCTGCAGTTCGCCAACCAGCGCCGGCAACTGGTCCCTGCTCGTCACCGCGTCGATCTCCTTCAGCAGCGGCTCCACCGGAGCCAGCCCCTTCGCGTCGATCACGTCGGTGTCCATGCACGCCTTGTAGTAGTCGCCGATCTTCTGCTCATCCGGCGACCGTCCCGCCCCGCCCGCCGCGGCCTTGTTCAGGATTCCATTCAGCGCCTGCGTATTCACGTTGTAGAGAGCGTAAAACTGGTCCACTCCGGACTGGTCCGCCGGAATCGGATGGTTCGCTGCAAACTTCCCGCAGGCAAACTTGTAAAAGTCATTGCACGGGTCGACCGACTTATCGATTGAGGTCGTATCGAACCCCGGAATTGGCTTATAGACCTCGTGCGGCTTGCTGCCGTCCGCCGCGGCCTTCCCCTCCTGCGCAACTCCCACGCTCCACGCCCCTGCCGCAACCAGAGCCGCCGCCGCAATCAATCCTGTCCGCCGCCCAACCTTACCTGCCATCGCTAACTTCCTTCCGTTCAACATTGCGCCTCCTCAGTTTTGCTTTCTACTTTTGCCTTTTAGTTGTCATACTTCGCCGCAGGCGGAGGATCTGCTTTTGCTTGGCCTCTGCTTTTGCCTTTGCTTTTCTTGTTGTCATTCCCGAAGGGAATCTGCTTCTCGTCTTTGCTTTTGTATTGCATTCTCGAAGGAAATTTGCTTCTCGTCTGAAACATCAAAGTTATCCAGCCTTTGTATCACCGGCCCGTCCGGGACACCATGGCGGCCGTCACAATGCACACATTGCCGCCGCTCCTGCGTCTGTGAAACATTACTCCTACGCGTTGTCGATAGTGTGGATACGCGACTCGTGCCATGCTGGTTCCCAACTCCCCCATCCCGACACCGGACCGCCGCCCCATCCTCCGCACCCGACTGGCCTGGCTTCTTCTTCTTGCCGCCATCCCTGTCTTCGCCGCAAAGCCCGACGCGCCGCTCCGCATCCCACTCGAAAACTTCGGCTTCCAGAATCTCCCATCCCAATTCCTCCTCAACGGCAGCTCCATGCTCACGCTGCACTACGTTGACGACAAGCATCTTCTCCTCACCTTCGTCGTTCACCGCCTCATACCCCGCCTGCCCGACGAGCCCGAAGACGATCAGGATCGCATCGTCGACGCCGTTCTGCTCGAACTCCCCACCGGCCGCACCCTCGCCCGCACCTCCTGGCACCTGCACGACCACGCCCAATACCTCTGGAACCTCGGCCACGGCCACTTCCTCCTCCGCGTCCGCGACACCCTCACCACCTTCGCCCCACTCGCCAACCTCGCCACCAGCGAGCCATTTGCCCAGCAACCCTTCCTCGTCTCGGCCGAGCGCCGCCTCGCCGCTCTCATCCTCTCGCCCGACGCCGACCTGCTCATCATCGAGACGATCAAGCGCATGCCGCCCACTCCCAGGCCGAAGGCTTCGATCCTTGGACCCACCCCCACCCCAGCCCCATCCCCTCAGCTGTCAGAAAGAAATCCCGTCCAGATCAACTTCTACCGTATCCATTCTGGTGATGACGGCGGCCCGGTCCAGGTCAGATCCGCAGGCGCCATCCAAACCCCAAGAGCCGGCGACGTCCCCGCCACCACCGCCGGCTACCTCGCCGTCGTCGATCAGGGACATCAGCACTGGGCCTTCGACTTTCACTCCTACGCCGGCAAGACCGACGAGCTCTCCCCCTTCGACTCCACCTGTCGTCCAGCCCCGCTCTTCGTCAGCCACAGCGAATTTATCGCCTTCGGCTGCCACTCAGGCCAATCCAGGCAGCAGCTCGGCGGCTTCAATATGCGCGGCGAAGAGATGTGGGAGCAGGGTCTCTTCGGCGACTTCATCGCACCCTCCATCGCCTACGCCCCCGCCGGCGGCCGATTCGCCCTCAGCCGCATCATGCTTCACAGCTCGGCCGTCGCCGATCAGCCCATCAGCTCCGATGAGGTCAGCGGCCAGTCCGTCGTCGTCTACCAGACCGGCACCGGCAAGCAACTCCTCCGCGCCGATTGCTCTCCGGTCGAACGCGCCGGTCAGAACTTCACCTTATCCCCCAGCGGGCTCGCCCTCGCCGTCCTCCACGCCGACGCCATCGAGATCTACACCCTCCCCCCGCTCACCACCAAAGACGAATCCGACCTCAAACTGGCCCGTTCCATCGCCCCGCCAGAGAACAACCTTCCCGTCCAATTCACCGGCCTGGCCACGCTCCCGTCCACCGACCCCGACTCCGCCGGCCAACCCAGCCCCCAACCCGCCCCGGCCGCCACCAACGCTCCGCCGGACTCCACCCAACCGGCCGCCTCCAACCAGACCCCGAACCAGACTACGCCCCAGACCCCGACCAGCAGCTCAGAGGCCACTCCGCCGCGCGCCGCGGCTCCAGCGCCCACCAACCCCTCCTCCGGCGACACGCCACCCGACCAGCACCGCACCCCACCCACCCTCTACACCCTGCCCGACGACAAGCCCCCCGCCAGCCCGCCCGCCAATCCAAAAGACACACCCCAATAGAAACGGGCCAGCCACGGTCTCCCATAGCCAGCCCTATCCAAAAGAACTGTCATTCTGAGCGGAGCGAAGAAAATCTGCTGTTGCTTTCGCCGTTGCCAGTTTCTTCCTTCTTCCCCACCCACAAACCGTCATTTCGACCGGAGGCGGCGCACTTTGCCGCCGCAGTGGAGAAATCTGCTGTTTGCCTTTGCCGGTTTCTCCGCATCCAACGTCACTAGTCGTAGGAGTCGGAGGCAAGAGCCAAACGTCGCCTAAGGCCGTTTGCAGCGCAAAAAACTAAGCAGCCTTCTTCGCCGCCACAGCCTTCACACGCGCATTCAACCGGCTCTTGTATCGGTTCGCAGTGTTCTTATGCAGAACACCCTTCTGCACGCTCTTATCCAGGATCGACGCGGTCTCGCGGTACTGGGTCGTCGCCGCGGCATGGTCGCCCTGGGCGATTGCCTCACGCAACTCGCGCAGTGTTCCCCGCAGCTTGCTCTTGTTCGCGCGGTTCACCGCGGTCTTTCCAACGGTCTGACGTGCGCGCTTCAACGACGAAACATGATTTGCCATAAACTCTCTTCTCTCAACCCATACATTTGTAGGGGAAAATGGGATGCAGGCCCAAGCCAGCGGTGCTCAACAAGCCCAGCCCGACTTGAAACTCCAGTCAACGGCCCACCGCAATCCCTGCAATATCTAAGTCTACGGAACTCCAGCCCTAAGGTCAACCCGCTTTTGTCTTTGGGCAGTCGCTCCTCCTCCCAAAACAAATCGTCATTTCGACCGAGGCGGCTCACGCATTTGTGAGCCGCGCAGTGGAGAAATCCGCTTCTCCACCTCGACTTCCGCCTAGCCAACGCCGCGCCTTGGTTGTCATCCCGGAGGGATCTGCTGTTGCCGTCGCTCTATTTCGCACATCCTTCAGCCGTTCGCCAACGAAGCCGACTTTGGCGCCAGCGCATATTCCCACAGCTAGATTCCCCGCTTGTCACAATTCATCATTTACCCCTTGACGCCAATCCCTCGACGTTCTACTCTTTGCGCATATTCGACACATTGGCACCTCTAGCCAACCCGGTCGCAGTCACAAAGCGCACCTTCAGCGCTGCAACCAATCCCCGGTTCCATCTCATCCAATCTCCCGAGTCGTTCGGCCCAGCAGTTAACCCAGTTCCGCCTGACGGAGGTCAGCACACTACTTGATCAAAAAATCCCTGGAAATCACCCCTGGCATTGAGCCCCTGTACGGGACCCACGACGAAAATCTCCGGCTCCTCGAAGACAAACTCAACGTCACGATCGATCTCCGCTCCGACGCGATTCAGGTTACCGGCGAACCCGACAACATCGCCCGTGTCGAACAGGTCTTCACCGACTTCGACACCCTCCGCAAGTTCGGCGTCAACCTCCAAAACGGCGAACTCAACGGCATGCTCAAACTCGTCGTCGCCGACCCCGCCACCACCCTCAAATCTCTCGTCGACTCCAGCAAGCAGCGCTCCGCCGGCGTCAAGCGCATGGTGCAGCCCCGCTCGCCCAACCAGCGCAAGTACGTCGAAGCCATCGAGCAGTGCGACATGACCTTCGGCCTCGGCCCCGCCGGCACCGGCAAGACCTACCTCGCCGTAGCCATGGCCGTCTCCGCCCTCATGGCGAAAAAAGTCAGCCGCATCATCCTCGTCCGCCCCGCGGTCGAAGCCGGCGAACGCCTCGGCTTCCTGCCCGGTAGCCTCCAGGAAAAGGTCGATCCCTACCTCCGCCCTCTCTACGACGCCCTCTACGACCTGCTCGATCCCGTCAAGGTCGACAAGATGCTCGAGTCCAACGTCATCGAGGTTGCCCCGCTCGCCTTCATGCGGGGCCGCACCCTCAACGACGCCTTCATCATCATGGACGAAGCGCAGAACACCACTACCGAGCAGATGAAGATGTTCGTCACCCGGCTCGGCGCCAACTCCAAGGCCGTCATCACCGGCGACCTAACCCAGATCGACCTGCCCAACCCAAAAAAATCCGGCCTCCTCGAAGCCCTCCACGTCCTCGACGGCGTCGAAGGCATCCGCTTCTGCCACTTCGAAGACGTAGACGTCGTCCGCCACCACCTCGTCCAGCGCATCGTCCGCGCCTACGACAGCTACGGCAAAGCCCAGCAGCAACTCCCTTTGGCCCTCAGTGACACCGTCCCCGACACCACACTTCCCGCGCCCATACAGCCAATTCCAAAGACGCAATGAATCCATCCAAATCCAGCCAAATCTGCGATCAACAACGACAGGGGGCGAATCCAGCCCCCTGTTGATGTTTAGAGAGTGCTTTAATCAATCGGTATATTGCGATGGATGGTCTTCCGTGGCCTTTCAAAAGCTCTTTTGCTTCTGGGTACCCCAAGGCTGGTAGCCCAATGCTTTAGTTTTGGGTCTCCTTGGGTCTCTCTTGATCCAAAGAAGAAAGGGGCTTTAAGCCCTTGGCCATCGGGTCGCCCGATTCCTGGGGCGTTCTCCACCCCAGCGGGCAAAGAACGCCCGCCGGGGACCCCGCGTTGCCCCAGGCTGGTATGGGTTGCGCCTTTGGCGCTCTATGGGGACGAATTTCTGTTTTTGACCGAACGATCCGCGAAATTGACCCACTACCAGAACGAGCGATAGCAACGGCAAACACAACAGCAAGAACAACTGCAACGACAAATGCAAAGGCGAAAACAAATGCGGGGGTTCTTCGCTCCGCTCAGAATGACAAGTGAAGAAGTGAAGAGGAGATGACGGCAAGGGAAGGTTGAGGTAACTGCAATGGCCCTAGGCGGCGGCGGGGGGGTGGGTTAGGCTGACGCGGATTCGGTCGATGCGGCGGTCGGTGCTGGCCAGGACTTCGAGGCGGAGGCCGTCTTCTTCGACGACTTCTCCCGGTAAGGGGATGTGGCCGGCGATCTCGGAGACGAGGCCGCCGAGGGTGGTGGATTCGTAGTGCTCGGGCAGGCGGAGGGCGGTGGGGTCGTCTCTTGTGTCTCGGGGGGCGTTGCGCGGATCGTGAGGGTCCGTTTTGTCCAAGTCATAGCTGCGGAGGTTGTGATCGCGTAAGGCATGGTCGCGAAGGTCGCGGGCGCGGATGTTGCGGAGGTCGTACTCCTCGGGGGAGTCGGCGGGGTGAGGCTCGCCGGCTTCGCCGGTCTCCGGCTCGTCGGGTTCAGGTTCGGTGGCGGGGCGGCGGGTTGCGGACTCGAACTGGTCGGCGAAGAGGTCGCGGAGGCGGGATAGTTCGAAGGCACCGGAGACGACGTAGGCGCCGTTGGGCTCGCGGATGGGGGCGTCGTCGGCCTCGGGTTCGTCGTGCTCGTCAGCGATGTTGCCTACGATGGCTTCGAGGAGGTCTTCGATGGTGACGAGGCCGGCGACCGAGCCGTACTCGTCGATGACGATGCGCATGTGCTGTTTTTCGCGCTGCATCTCGCGGAGAAGCTCGGCTACCTTTTTGGTCTCGGGGACGAAGGCGGCGGGACGCTGGATCTCGGCTACGGTGCGGGTGTTGGCCTCGGTGTCGAGGACTTTGAGGAGGTCGTGGGCGAAGGCGATGCCGGTGACGTTGTCGAGTGAGCCGGAGTAGACGGGGACGCGGGAGAAGGCGTGCTCGTTGATCTCGGCGGTGAACTGGCGGAGGGTGAGGTTGCCGGGGACGGCGAAGATCTCGGGGCGCGGGGTCATGACTTCGAGGACGACCTTGTCGCCGAACTCGACGGCGGAACGGACGAGTTCGCGGTCGGACTCTTCGAGGATTCCCTCCTCTTCTCCGGCTTCGAGGAGCGCGTCCACGGCTTCGGAGGGATGGTCCTCAACGGTGGCGTCTTCGGGCTCTGCCAGTGCGGCGATGGAGAAGAGCAGTTGCAGAAGCATGGTGACGGGCAGGATGAGATAGAAGAGCGCCTGGAGGATGGGGAGGATGCGGACGATCCAGAGGCCGCGAGTGCGGGCGAAGAGGAGCTGCGGCAGGAGGCGGTCGAAGATCAGGATGAGGAGAATGAGCTCGCAGGCGGCGCGGACGATCTCCGCCGTGCTGGGAGTGCGGACGAGCGAGGGGGCGAGGGTGGATTGAGTGTAGAGGCGGAGGCCGGAGAGCAGAGCAAGCGTGACCAGGGTGAGCTGGCGGAGGACGGAGGCGGAGAGAGCGATGGATTCGCGGCCGAGGCGGAGGCGGGGCTCGACTACCTTCTCCCAGGCGTCGATGTTGTCCTGGTACTCGCGGGAGAGGAACTTGCCCATCTCGAAGTAGATGCGATCGACGTAGGCGGCCAGGGCGAGGATGGCCAGGAGGAGGAAGAGCGCGAGGGCGTAGGCGTAGGTGACGGTCATTTGCTGCCTCGCTTGTTTTTTTCGCTACGGGATGTTGAGGTGACGCGAGCAGCCGCCTTTGGTCGAGATGACGTTTTTTTGGTGGCGCGAGAGGGCGGTTTTTTTGTGGTGGTTGATGGTTTTTTTGTGGTGCTTGATGGTTGCTTCGATGGAGATGATGTGGTGCGTTCGATGAGGGTGGCGGGGAGACGGAGTTCGCGGCGGAGGGTGGCTTCGCGGGCGGCCATTTCTCCGTTGTCAGTCTCGTGGTCTTCGCCGGAGAGGTGGAGGAGGCCGTGGAGGAGGAGGATTCTTACTTCGTCGCGCAGGGTGTGGCCGTAGGTGGCGGCCTGGCGGGCGGCGGTTTCGAGCGAGATGGCGAGGTCGCCTGCGTGTTTGTTGGCGAATTTCGTTGGCGCGGGGAAGCTGAGGACGTCGGTGGGTTTGTCTTTGTTGCGGAAGTTCTTGTTGAGCTGGCGGAGGGTGGGGTCGTCCGAGAGCAGGACGTCGACTGCGCCGCGGAGGCCAACAGCGGCGCGGGCGCGGTTGAGGAAGCGCGTCAGGGTGGGCGTTGAGAGTGAGGTTCCGAAGCTGGAGGGAGGGTCGATGGTGATCATTGGGTTGGCTTCGGCTCTGTTGACGTGCGGATTCGGGGCACTAAATACGGTCGTCCTTCGGACGATGCCCATATCTCAGAATCGAGATATGGGGCACCCGCTTTTGTGGCTGCTCCGGATGACGCAGGATTTCTGGAGTAGACGCGGACGTAGTCGATGAGCATCTGCTGGGGGAAGACGGTGGTGTCGTCGGGGTTGCCGGGCCAGTAGCCGCCTACGGCGAGATTCAACAGGAGGTAGAAGGGGTGGTCGTAGACCCAGCGTGTGCCTTGGGGTAGATCGGCGGGAGTGCGTTCGGCGATGAGGTGGTCGTCGAAGAAAAATCTGATGTCGTTGGGGGACCACTCGACCGCGTAGAGATGGAAGGCGGTGTGGACGGATTCGCCGGCGGGGAGCGGGTATTTTGCGGAGATTCCTTTGCCGCCGCTGTAGCCGGGGCCGTGGAGGGTGCTGTACATGGTGTCGGGCGCGCCGATGGTTTCGAGGATGTCGATCTCACCGCAGTTCGGCCAGGGTGCTGTTTCGTGGTTGTCGCCAAGGAGCCAGAAGGCTGGCCAGATGCCCTTGCCGGTGGGGAGCTGGATGCGGGCTTCGAATCGTCCGTATTTTTGTGCGAAACGATTCTGGGTGTTGAGGCGGGCGGAGGTGTAGTGGCGGGGGATGCCGTCGGGGCCGGTTAAATCTTCTTTTTGTGCGGTGATGACGAGGTTGCCGTTTTGCTGCTGCACGTTGGCGGGGCGAGCGGTGTAAGTTTCGAGTTCGTTGTTGCCGAAGCCCTTGCCGCCGGTGACGATGTTCCACTTTGCGGGGTCGGGAGGGGAGCCGTTGGGGGCGTTGAATTCGTCGCTCCAGGTGAGTTGCCAGGTTTGGGCGTGGAGGGTGGTGGCGAGGAGAATTGTGAAGCAGGCGAGTAGCGTGCATTTGCTGTAGGTGAAAGACGGTCGTCCTTCGGACGATGCCCCCATCTCAGAATCGAGATATGGGGCACCCGGTTTTGTGGGGAAGGAAAGATTGGAGACCGAAGCGTGAGGTGGGGAGAACGGTCTCGCTTCGCTCGATAACCCACCCTTCGCAAGAAGCGCGAAGGATGGGGCACCCGGTTTTGTTGGGGCACCCGAGTTCTGAGTCGGCACGAAGGTGGTACTTAGGGGTTCGATGGTGATCATCGGGGATTGTGCCCGGCAAGACGGCCCGGGCAACGTGCTCTGATTCTAAACGGTCGGGATTCTGAACGGCAGGGTAGCACGAGCTAATCGTTGTCACGGTAATTGAGGAGAGGCTTCTGGGTTTCGGGGATGGCGGACTCGTAGGTTTTGCCCTGGAGCTGGTGGTGGAAGTCCTGCTGGGCGGCGGAGACGAGGCTGGGGGTGAGGAAGAGATCGACGGCGGTGAGGGCGAGGGCTTTGGAGGCGACGACCATGCCGTCCTGGCCGATGCTCATACCGGCCGAGGCGGCGGCCTGCCAGGTGTGGGCGGCGACGCCGGGGACGAAGGTGGCTGCGCCGAAGCCGATGGTGGGGACGTTCCAACTGATGTCGCCGACGTCGGTGGAAGCGGAGGGGGCGTTGGGGTCGAAGGGGCGCAGGGGCTGAATGATGTTGGTCTGGTCGAGGCTGGGTGCGGCTCCCGGGGGGAGGGTCTTCTGGAGGTTGGTGGCGAATTCGATTTGGGTGGGATCGAGCTTGTAGCCGCCGACGAACTCGAGGTTCTTCTGGGCGACGGGGGCGAGGGCGTCGTTGGAGATGATGTTGGCGTCGCTGCCGATGTTGCGGATCTCGACGGTGGTCTCGGTCATCATGGCGGCGCCGTTGGCGATCTTGACGATGCGGGCCCAGATGGCGTCGAGGGTTTCGTTGTAGGGATTGCGGGCCATGAGATCCATCTCGGCGAGGTCGGGAACGACGTTGGGGGCGACGCCGCCTTTGGTGATGATGTAGTGGATGCGGGTGTTGGCGGGGACGTGCTCGCGGAGGAACTCGATGCCGTTGCCCATGAGCATGACGGCGTCGAGTGCGGAGCGGCCGCGGTCGGGCGCCATGGCGGCGTGGGCGGCGACTCCGTGGAAGGTGAAGCGGGCGGAGGTGACGGCGAGCGCGCCTCCGTTGTTGACGGCGTTGCGGTCGGCGGGGTGCCAGTGGAGGACGACGTCTACGTCCTTGAAGAGGCCGGCGCGCACCATGTAGACCTTGCCGGAGCCTCCCTCTTCGGCGGGCGTGCCGTAGTAGCGGAGAGTGCCGGCTACGTGGTGCTCGGCCATGTAGTCCTTGACGGCGACAGCGGCAAGAGCGGCACCGGCACCGAGGAGATTGTGTCCGCAGCCGTGGCCGGGAGCTCCGCTGACGACGGCCTCGCGGGTGGCGACGGCTTGTT
>WNFC01026353.1_pt1 | contig 12268 bp, 19 predicted proteins | sample 5400541 | NCBI WGS metagenome assembly WNFC01 (sample SAMN13153342, study PRJNA577476) | soil metagenome | isolation source: 120 cm saprolite under Douglas fir tree site 2 hole 2 replicate 1 | place: USA:California | collected 2015-04-18 | reverse complement strand
CGCAGAGCGGTGCCGCGGCCGCTCGATTCGATCTTGGCCCCGACTGCACCTACCGAGTCGCCCTGCCGCCTGGTACATATCGCGTCGAACTCCAGCGTCGCGGCATCGATATCAGCAAGGACCTACCACGCACGGTGACGATCTTGACCGGGCAGACCACGCGCCTGGACATCAGCATCGACACCGGAATCCGATGAGCGTGAGATCAACCGGCAGACGCTCGTAACGACTGAGCTGCTGCGGCCTAGCTCCCCACTCCGCGGACACGGGACCGCTATGTGCCGGTTCGACGGTTCAGCTCGCTATGCGCTTAGGGCGCAAAGATCCTCGGAGCACCGAACTGGCGACCGCAATGAGCGGTGCCTCGGGCTGACTCTCGACCTCACCACACGACTGGGACCAGGCGATAGCGCACTGGCAGCAGGTCGGCGGGAACGCCGCCGAGAGCTACGCGCAGCATCTCGTCCCAGCATGTTCGCCTCGTCGGCCCCAAAGCTGATTGACCTGGCTAATGTGCAGCCGGGCACGCGCGTCCTCGACGTCGCCTGCGGTACCGGCGTGGTGACACGCGTGGCGGCAGCACGTGTCGGCAGCGCCGGGAGAGTGGTGGGGCTGGACGTCAACGCTGCGCGAGATGCGCCGCGTTCTGGCGCCCGGTAGTCCGCCGCTGAACTGGTGGTCCCGCGTCGGCATCGCTTGGGTTCACTGCCGAACGCGATCACTTGCTCGAGGTGGGCGGCAACTTTGGTGGTCAACCGCCCGAAAATCTGGCGCTCTGCACCTTTGAGTGCCAGGTTCGAGTTCAGATTTGGGTGGAGCATGGCGGATTCGAACCGCCGACCCCTTGCCTGCCAGGCAAAATCAACTGTGTCGTAGCGTGTCGCGGCGTGCCGCTCAATCTTGGGCGCCGCCGTTGTCGGTCGCGCGGTGTCGCCTGAGTCCGCCGGAATCGCGGTAGAAACTGCGGTAAATGCGACGATCGGCCGCGAAGTGCTTGAGCGTGATTGCGGACGTCGCGTGTGCGTGAGGTCGGGTGTATGCTCAGCGTTGGGCGAACAGTCGAGGGTTATCAGCGGCCTGCTCGCGGGGCGCGCTCAATGCCTGATCCGGAGCCGCTCGGGCGTCGAGCGCCCCCTTCGCCTGGGGAGGCCTTCGCTTGGCACGTGGCCGCCTTGATTTCCCGAACAGCCTCTGAGCCGTGGTATTGACGAGTGGATACCTTCTGGGTCAGGCCGGGTTGCTGTAAGGGGGCGAGTTCATGACCGAGAAGACGCAGGACATCTGGGCGCGTTGGGTGCTAGAGCGCCAATTCGCGGGTGATCCCGAGAAGCGGAAGGCCGGACTGGCCAGTATCGAGGCTGTTCGGGTGTTCCGTGATGGTGTGCTCGCCCACGCAGCGGTGAAGGAAGGAGATGTCGTCCTGGATGTTGGGTGTGGGAGCGGTTTGATCGGATTCGGGGCGTTGCCGCTGGTGGGCGAGGCCGGCGTGGTCGTCTTCTGCGACGTCTCGCAGGAGTTGCTCGACCATTGCCGCGCTCTGGCCGCGGAGCAGGGCACGCTCGGCCGTTGCCGCTTCGTGCGCGCCTCCGCCACGGACCTATCGGAGCTCCCTGATGAGTCCGTCGACGTGGTCACCACGCGCTCGGTGCTGATCTACGTAGACGACAAGGCTCGGGCTTTCGGCGAGTTTCGCCGCGTGCTTAAGTCGGATGGTCGGGTGTCGGTTTTCGAGCCCATCAACAGGTACTTCTCGCGGTGGGACGGCGCGTCTGGGCCGGTTCGCTTCTTTGGTCACGACGCCGGACCGGCTGCCGACGCAGCGGCCAAGGTCCGCGCCTACGTCGAGCGGCTGCAACCGCCCGACAGCGACCCGATGATGGACTTCGACGAGCGCGATCTGCTCCGACTGGCGGAGCGCAGCGGCTTCCGTGAGGTCCACCTCGAGTTGCGCGTGGACATCGAACCGACCAAGCCGCGGTCCTGGGACGAGACCCTTCGCGGCTCGGGCAACCCGAAGCTCCCTGCTTTCGAGGAGGTCTTGCGCGAAGCATTGTCGGCGGAGGAGCGTGAGCTCTTCGCCGCCCACTTTCGTCCGCTGGTGGAGACCGGTGGTGGCGCGCACCGGATGGCGCACGCCTACCTCTGGGCGACGCGGAGCTAGGTACGGCCGGTCCTCCGTCGTCCGGGCTCGGGCATGCTCGGCAGACAAGCCTCTACGGATCGCCCAAGGAACCGCGCCGGCAGGTCAAGAGTCCCCGACTGCTCTGTAGAAGCGGACGAGGGGTAGGGCGGTGTAGCCGGCCTTCTCGTAGGAGCGCCGGGCCGGCGCGTGGCCGGGGTCACCGCCGGTGGCCGCGACGGCCAGGTCCATGCAATAGTAGCCGCCTGCGCGATGCGCTGACCGCAGCGGCTGGTTCGGACAGCTTTTGGGGTGGCTACATTTCGGCGACGTTCGACGTCAAGCTGACCGCGGTGCAGCCGCTTCATGCACTCGGCGTCGCTCGGGCCGTTCCGCAGTTTCGCGCCCTCGACATACGCTGGACATCCACGCGGGCGGCCGAGATCTCCTCGAGCTGGGGCTCCTTGGAGACGCTCTCCGGCTCTATCGGGTCGGGCCAAAGGCGAAGAGTTGGGTGGCATGCATGATTTCCATTGAATGCGTGGTCATCCGGCGTCGCGCATGGCCGGCCCTTCGGGGCTCGCGTCGTAGCTCATTGGTTGACGACCCGCAGCGGTGGAGTATTGTCTGCTCTCGGCCAAGCAAACCCCGATGCGGACCTGTGTGCGCCGTGTCACCGGAGCAGACCTCGATGGCTGAAGAACGCGAACCGCCGCCAACCAGGGACTTCTTCCGCTACCCGGGTCCTGAGCTTCACCGTGCTCGCCGGTCGTCGCGTCCGAAACGAGTATGCGTGATCGGCGGGGGCATTGCGGGCCTGGTCGCTGCCTACGAACTCCTCGACCCGTCGTTCCCGCAGCATAACGTCGTGCTCGAAGAAGCCGACGACCGACTTGGCGGCCGCATCCGCACATGGCGGCCGCTCGCGGATCGGCCTGAGCTGAACGCCGAGTACGGCCCGATGCGTATTCCGCGTAATCACCAGGGCACCTGGCATTAGATCAAAGAGCTGGGGCTGCAAACGGGCATCTTCATTCAGCGCAACTTGAACGCGTTCTATCGCGTGGACGGGCTGCAGCGGCGCATCGGCGAGTGGAACGTGCTGCGTCAGGAGCTCGAGCGGCTGCACGGCAAGCGCTGCGTCTCACCCGCGTTACTTGCACGAACCTACCGCGCACAAGGCGATGGCAAAGCTGGAGCAGGTCGCGGGATACGGGCTGACAGTGGATGAAGAGGGTGCGCTCAACGGTCGGGTTGGTGGCGTCGGCGGAGCCCTCGCGTCGCTGTCTCTGTGGGAGTGCATGACGCGCATGGCGGTACGGGCCCGCCCAGTTCAGAACCAACCTCGTCGTAGACCAGGTGCACGACCCGATCGGGATCGTCGCCCCGATGCCAGTCGTAAACTGGGCAAGCCATCAGCGCCGCCGCCGGTCATTCGGTGGTGGAGTCGACGGCGGCGCGAACTTGAGAACGAAGTTCGCTGGGCAATCCACCGCCGTGGCGTTCCAAGATGGCGCAGCCGTGGGCGATGTGCACCACGGCCTTCTCTGTCGTGGAAAGCCAACTCTCGGCGAGCAGCTCCCAGTGGACATCGGCGCCTGTCGTCGAGAGGATGTAGCCCGCTGGCAATTTGCTTCGCTGGCCGAGCAGGGCGCCCAGGAGGGCAAGGGTGTCGGGAACGTCATCGTGATGCAGATGCACCGCGGCCATGGTTGGGCCTACCTCCGGGTTTGGTCGCACGACAGCCACTCGTCGGACTGAGATGCATACATCGTCTGCAAGCCTATGCAGCTCGCCACGCACCGTCAGGGCGCCAGCGTGGCCCGGGAACATGCCGCGTTCGTCGAGCCTGACCTGGCGCTTGTGGCTACCCTCTAGCGCGCGGTACTCGTCCTCCACCCAGCCGGCCAGCGCACGGCACTTCTCGGCGCGTTCGGGATAGCGGCCGACACTAATCGAGCAATTGGCGCCGCCGATCGCGCGCAGGTCCTGCTCGGGCTTGCTCCAGCTGCTCCGCGTCGCCCTTCAGGTGGAGGATGACGTCGCGCAGGAGCGTGCGCAGCCGATGCCAGTCCGCATCAGTGGGCGGTCGCCAGTCGCCGCGGCTCAGGCTGGTCATTTGGTCGCCTCAGGCTCCCGACGCACAGGCACGTCGACGGGATACGGCGCATCCACACGCTGGGCCAACTCGACGAGATCACGGCCTAATTCAGCGAGCGCCTCGGGATCGGCGAACAAGTCGACGGCGGCCTGGCGCGCCTGCGCTGGGTCGAGGCCGCCGCGCTCGAAATACGTGGCGAGGCGGTCGACGAGCGCGCCAGATGGCTCGGCCGTCATTGAGACACCGCCCCATGGATCACGATCCCGTCGCGGGTCATCACGGCGTCGATGCCGAAACAGCGCATCTCGCTCACCACGTCAACGTCGTGGCACAGCTGCTCGTCCGCGGGCGACGTCGCGCCAGAGCGGTGGCGCTCGGGGATAAGCCGGCGCCGTGAACACGTGCAGTCGTTGACGTGACAGTGCCACCGATCGTCAGCCGCGCTGATGTAGTGCTCGGCGACTAGGTGGGCCAGTCGGGCTCGAGCGGTTTGGTCAATACAGTCATTCGGATACGCCCTCCATCCTTGTGGCCCTACGCTCATAGCAGCCCGCGGCGTTGATGCACTCAAAGAGTTGGCTGCTCAGCACGCTCGAGGCCTCGACCGGTCGCTGCGGCGTCTGGTCGTCGCCGCAGCGAATACAGGCGCGGCCGTCGAGCTGGGCTTCGCTGAGATGCGCTGGGAGTGTGGGCACGCGGCCAGCGTTCGCCCGCTCGTACTCCACCTGGCGGCGCGCGAGCTCAGGCCCGATCGCGTGCTCAGTCACAATAGGCTCGCTTGCTGAGCAGCGAGTTGCTCGACCAACTCCCGCGCCTGACGGACCTTCGACAACCCGCCTCTGGGGTTGGCGGTGCAGCGCCAGGGTGACACGCTGTTGCTGGTAACCGCGCCGGAAGTGGGAAAATCGGCCGAGCGCCATCTCGGAAGGGACCGAGCCGCGTCCCTCTCGAAGGCAGCGCTCGAGGTGCTGGCCATCGTCGCCTATCGACAACCGATCATCCGCGCCGGTGTCGAGTTGATCCGCGGCTCAGCCTCCGACAGCGCCCTCGACTCGCTGCTGCAGCGCAGGCTCATCGAGCACAATCCGCATCACCTGCTGGTGACCACGCGTGCGTTCCTAGACCTGTTCGGTTTCAGAGATCTTGCCGACATGCCGCCACTCAGGAGTTCGTTCGAGGCGAGCATTCAGCGTGGCGTCCCCGAGGTGGCCGTATGATCCCACGTGGACAGTGAGCAGCCCGATGGTAGTTTCGGAAGAACGTATCGAAAGCTGGAATCCGGCCGTGGTGCTCAGGTTGGCGCCAGTGCTCAGCCAGAAAGCCCAGATCCTCGGCGAGAATCTGCGCCGCTTCCTGGATTGGAAACGTGAATAACAGCACAAATGGCGACTCCTCCAGAGCTCCTTGAGTTCCAGCGCACGCTGCGTTCGCCGCCGGGCGGCTCTGTTAGGGATTTACTGACGGCGTTCGACCGCTACGCAAATACGGATCCGGCGCCTGTGGCCGCGATGCACCGGGGCGTGCCAATCCGCGAGGTTGCGATGCATGGCGGCGCGTGGACAATTGGCGCCCCGCGCACGCATCGCAGGCTCACGGCCGAGCTCGCAGCGCTCGGCCTCCTTGTCATGAGCATCGACTACCGTCGGGCGCCAAAGCACCGCTTCCCCGCCGCGGTCGAGGATGCCGTGCATGCGAGCGCGTGGGCGAGCGAGCAGTGCGAGCGCTATGGTGGCGATCCTGCGCGCATCCTCGTCGGCGGCGACTCGGCCGGAGCGAACCTGGCTGCCGCGGTCGCGGCAAGTGGCGCGCCGGTCGACCTCCAGGCGGCCATCCTTCTCTACGGTATCTACGACTTCTACCGCGCTTTGCCCGTGCTCGCGTGCCTCGTCGGCGGCAGCGACGCGCAGTCCCAACTCTACGTCCCGCCCGAGCAGTTCGAAGCGCTCCGCGACGACCCGCGTCTTTGCCCGGAGTACGCGTGCGCCGGGTTCCCGCCAACCTTTCTTGGAGTTGGCGAGCACGACCCGCTACTCGACGAGTCGCTCCGGCTCGCAGCGCAGCTCGAGCAATGCGCAGTCACGCATACGCTTCACGTCGCCACGAATGCGCCCCACGGCTTCCTCCAGATGCCGTCGCTGCCCGCCCATACGGCGGGCCTGGAGGCAGTGCAGCGCTTCCTGCGAGAGCTGCCGGCGCCGTCAGGGTAGTTTCTCCCAATGGTGGGTGGGTAAACTCATCGGGCACAATTAGAGGAGTCCTCATGCACTTTCGGCAACAGCGCCGCAACACGTTTAAGGAGCATCTCGACCGCGGCGCATCGCCACTCGTCGCGTGGATGACTATCCCGTGGCCACCACTCGCTGAAATCTTCGGGGCGTATGGCGTGGACGCGATCATCATCGACATGGAGCATACGACGCACGATCTGCGCGACGTCGCAGACATCATTGTCGCGTGCGACGCCGGAGCCGTGACGGCGTTCGTCAGGCCGCCAGAGATCGATTCGCATCTTGCGAGCCGGTTGCTCGACGCCGGGGCGATGGGACTCCTGTTCGCTGACGTCCGCACGCCCGAGGAGGCGGTATACGCCGTATCGTGCACGAAGTACCCGCCTGTAGGAAGGCGCGGATGGGGTGGCGCGCACACACGCTCCGCGATGTGGCAGGGTGCAACCGCCGATATCGCGCTTCGCGAGGACGACGAAGCGAAGCGGGGCATCTACTCGCGGAACTATCTTGATGCGGCAAACAGCGATGCTCGCGCATTTCTGCTCATCGAAAGCACCGAAGGCGCTGAGAACATTGATCAGATCGCGTCGGTCCCGGGCATCGACGGGATCATGTTCGGCTGGGCCGACTACGCGTTGCAGCACGAGTTGTCACTCTCCGAGGCCGAAGCGGCAGCCCGACGCGTATACGATACATGTAAGGCCCGCGGCGTGCCCATGCTGATTCCCGTCAACACAATCGACAAGTTTCCGCCATATGAGCGCTGCTCCGTCACGTGCGGCGTCGACTCTCTGATCGTTAGTGACGCCGTCAAGCGCGCGGTCGAGGGCGCGCGAGAGCGAATGATGGCAGCCCTGTCGTGAGCGGGCTGTAATGCCGACGAAGCGTGCGACGCGCCGTGTCATGAAGGCCGAGGCGACGGTGTCGCCCGAGATGATGCTGCGCCTGCAAAATGCAGAACGAGCTGTTCAGCAGTTGCTGTCGGAAATTCCCAGTCTCACCGACAATCCCGCGCTTCTGCAGCGCCGTCGTGAGGAGATCGTGGCGGCAGCGTTGTATTGCTTTGCGCGAGATGGGTTCGAGCGGGCAACGGTCACGGACATCGCTCGCCGCATCGGGATGGATAAACGCACAGTGTACGACTACGTGAAGGACAAAACCGACATCCTGTACTTGCTGTTCTTACACTATCTGCCCGCGCAGCTAAGGAATCTCGCGACGGCGGTGGACGATGCTGCACCGCCGCTCGACCAACTGCGTGCGCTGGTGGGGCGCCATATTACATATGTCGAGGAGCACGATTCGATCGTCCTTGTGATGTATCGCGAGATGCGGCATCTGCACCGACATCAGATCACAAATCTGCTAGGGCTCATCGACGACATTGTGAGCATTTACGACACTGTTCTTGAACGAGCGATCGACCAAGGGATTGTCCCCGCTGGACCGGTCCGAGTGGTCTCTCACGCCATTCGCGCCGTCCTGGAGATGCCCGGTCTAACCGCGTGGGATTTGCGCCGCTTCGATCCAGATGACGTACGCGCGGTGCTGATCAATTTCGTGGTCAGCGGCGTCGCCGGCCAACAGTTGCATTCGCGGGGACGAACCTGAACACCGCGGACGCCCCGTCAGGCTTGCTGTTATTACCCAGCCGGGCAGCAGTCGTTGTCGGGTGGACTCGCCTGCCAGGAAGGAGCGCCTGTCAGCATGCAACGAGGCCACCATCACGTGCGCGCCTCTATCTTCTGCGTGCCGGACACTCTCGGTGGGTCTGATCTATAGGCGCATTTCTGCCAACACTGCTGCCAGAGCGCATCTGCCAGCGCTACAACGTCACATCGCACAACTGGCCCTTCTTGACCGCGAGCGCGAACTCACGTGCAATGAGGGTGGAAGCTCGGCGCGTGCAAGAGCTAATACGCAACGGTTCCTGGAAGGTGCCAATCTTCTCGATCATGTCCTGAGAGCGAGCCGGAAACCGCCCACCGGTGTTTGGCCGGACCCGGCCCTCGTTGGACTCTGTCGCACTTTGGCGGTGTCCCCGGGGACGGCACTGTCGCGGCTTGCTGCACCTTCCCCGCCGGCGATCAGCGCACGCACAGCCTCATCTGGAGCGATGCGTACGAAACTTCAACTACGCACAACCAACTGTTGCGTCACCCGAAGACAAAACAATTCCTGATGGAGTTGCTCAAATGACGTTTGCTCAGCTTGAGCACGTGGATGGGCTAACGGCCAGCATCCCTCCGATGGTTATTGCGGGCAAACCAGTCATTTTCGTCGGGTACAACGGGAGGACAGAGAGCCGATCTCGGCAGCGCGCGTTGCCGTTGGCGGCTCGAGAAGGAACGCACACCCACATGGGGTCTCGGCCACACTAATGAGGCACAGCTGACGCCGCGCGGAGCCAACGGAGGTGTCAGGTTCTCACCGCATGGAACGGAGGAGACCTTTGAGCTGCCCACGCACGCGTCCTGGCGTGGCTACTTGGTGCTAACGATTTCGCCTGGGAAGTCCGACCGCGCGATTGTCGCCTCAGTGCAAGTGGTTGATCCGAGAGAGTTGGATGACCTCAGCCGCGAGTTTCGCGCTCTGTCACGTCAGCATAGACGACGCGAGTGGCAGCGTCCCACTAGCGGAACCGTGCAGGTGAATGTGCCGGAGGTTTCATGAGGAGCAGCAGCAGTGACGGGTGTGGGGATGTGGGCAACCTGAAGGGGTCCACCGGACCCTGGCAGGTTGTCCAAGCTCTGCGTGAGCAGAGCGGCATGTCCATACGCCATTTCGCGCGGGCCTGTGCATCAGGGACGCATCGCCCACTACGTTCCCAGCAACTCGGTCAGCAGCATGATGTGATCGCAGTCCTCGCATTGGCCGCCCAGACCCAGAGCTCTGCAATACAGCTGACACGATGAACACCGCCGCTCGCCGAGGTAGCGCTCGTCGCACTGTGCACATTCGTAGACCGTGTGCGCCACGAGCAGCCGCTGGCGCTGGAGTTGCTTGCGGAGGACGACCGGGTCCACGCTCGTCAACCGTTGGTGACGCAGCCGATAGGCGACTTGCTTGCAGGCCGTCTTGCAATAGACGGAGCGACTGCTTGGCGGCGTGCCACCGCACTATCGCGATTCAATTCGACCGGCAAAACCTATTGACGTCAAACACCTGTCGTTCTAAATAGCTTCGGGTCACGTCGGTTTTCGGTCGAGAGCGTCGAGGGCGCTCGGGGTGGTTCGGTTAGGACGCATCTCATGGACACTGTACCGACCGAACGGTACATTACTCTGGAAGATGCCGCAGCCGCAGGAAGAACTTAGGACGCCCACCCCGCGACCCCTGGCGGGGTTGCGCGTGCTCGAGTTCACAGGTATGGGTCCCAGCCCCTTTTGTTCCATGTTGTTGGCGGATCTGGGTGCAGAGGTGATCTGCATTTGCCGACCGGATGTCTCCTCGATTGCCCTGTGCAGGAATCGCCCCATAGTCGAAGTCGATCTCAAGTCGACCGGGGGGCGAGTCACTGCTCTCGACCTCATCGAACGTGTCGACGTGCTGATCGAGGGATTCCGGCCAGGTGTCATGGAGCGCCTGCGTCTGGGTCCCACCGAGGTGCATGCCAGGAACCCTTCGCTGATCTACGCGCGGATAACAGGCTGGGGCCAAACCGGCCCGCTTGCCCGCACCGCGGGTCACGACATCAACTACATCGCCCTTACCGGGGCCTTGCACGTGAGCACTCGGGCGTCTGTAGCTCCCACCCCGCCGGCGAACCTGCTTGGGGATTTCGCGGGGGGCGGCTATTACGCGATGATCTCCATCCTGACTGCGATCCTCGAGCGGCAAGAAACCCGCACGGGCAAGGTCTTGGACATCGCCATCGTGGACGGGACCACATACTTGACGAGCATGCTGCACGAGTATCGGGCGGAAGGCAGATGGTCCGACTCGGCGGGCACGAACCGTCTAGATACCGGGGCCCCCTTTTACGACGTTTATCGCTGCCGCGACGGGCGGTTCCTCGCAGTGGGCGCGCTCGAGGACAAGTTCTTCGCCGAGCTCGTCGATGTCCTGGGCCTGCCTGCCGATTTGGCGCTCACTCGGCACGATCCCGCTACGTGGCCAGACTTGCGTGCTCGCGTAGCAGAAGCGGTTGCGCACAGGACACAGGCCGAGTGGGTGGAGTTGGCGGGTCGCCGCGATTCGTGTCTTGCCCCTGTTCTCAATCTGAGCGAAGCGCCGCGGCACCCGCACATGCTGCATCGTGAGGTCTTCCGTAAACGACCTGACCAGGCGGGCTGGGATCCGCAAGTCCCGCTCGGGTTTCGACAGAACCCTGAAGATTACCGGGAGTTGCAGCAGCGCTGGAAGCAGAGTGTGTCGCCATTCTCACCGACCGGTAATACCGACCGCATTCACCAATGAACCCCTCCTTGGAGGCGCCATGTATGAGCAGTTCAAACACTTGAGCTTCACTCGCCCATCGCCAGGCGTCCTGATGGTTACGATCGACCGGCCGCCCATGAACACCATGAACGAGCGTCTCCACTGGGAGTTGGGCCGCGTTTGGATCGACGTAGACGAAGATGAAGAAACCCGGGTCGCGGTCGTGACCGGTGCCGGAAAGGCATTCTCCGCCGGTGGTGATATCGGGATGGTACAGCGGACGCAGGGAGACTTCGCGGCAGTCGCGAAGACGTTTCGTGAAGCTGCGGACATTGTGCTGAACATGATCAACTGTTCCAAGCCGATCGTGTCTGCGATCAACGGCGTCGCAGTGGGCGGAGGGGCCGCCGTCGCTCTCATGGCGGACATAAGCATCATTTCTGAGACGGCTCGTCTGGGTGACGCCCACGTCAAGATTGGGCTGGCCGCGGGGGATCACGCTGCGATTATCTGGCCGATACTGTGCGGAATGGCCAAGGCGAAATACTACCTTCTGACGTCAGAGATCCTCGACGGACGAGAGGCCGAACGGATCGGACTCGTGAGCAAGTGTGTGCCAGACGAGGAAACGATTCCATCGGCGCTGCGTGTGGCTGAACAGATCGCCGCTGGACCAGAGGCAGCGACGCGCTGGACGAAGCGAGCGCTCAACCATTGGCTCAGGCAGGCGGGATCTACGTTCGAGTTCTCGCTCGCCCTTGAGATGCTGACGTTCTTCGATCCTGATCTAAAGGAAGGTGTCGACGCCTTCCGCACCAAACGTGCTCCCGAGTTCCCGTCCAGCGATGCCGCACGACGCAGTACGCTAGGGCCGCGACGCTGACCCTGCCTCGCCGCGGGCGCGAGACCCGCCTTCATCCTGCCGTTAGGAGAGTACGTGAGAGAGCCTGATGCCGTGCCCCGAGACGTGGTCTTCGTCACCGCATCGGCCGGAGCAGGGATCGGAAGTGCAACGGCCCGGCGATTCGCCGAGCAAGGTATGACGGTCATCGTCTCCGACGTGCATCCCGGGCGGACACGAGGGATGGCGGCGGCTATTGCAGCAGACACCGGCGCGCCCGTGCACGCGTATCCCCTTGACGTCACGTCGGAGACCGACGTACGAGAGACGTTCGCCGCGGTGGCGCGCGAGGTCGGCGAAGTGACGATTCTGGTCAACAATAGCGGGCTCACCTCCTTGGCGCCGGTCGAGCTCCTCGCCCTTGAGCAGTGGCATCGAGTCTTGGGAGTGTCCCTGACGGGGCCGCTGATGTGCATGCAGCAGGTGATCCCATCGATGAAAGCCCGCCGCTCTGGCTCCATCGTTAACGTGAGCTCAGTGGCGGGTTGGCGGCCTCTTGCCGATGGTGAATCGGCGTATGCAGCAGCCAAGGCTGGGCT
>WNFC01007165.1_pt1 | contig 12269 bp, 14 predicted proteins | sample 5400541 | NCBI WGS metagenome assembly WNFC01 (sample SAMN13153342, study PRJNA577476) | soil metagenome | isolation source: 120 cm saprolite under Douglas fir tree site 2 hole 2 replicate 1 | place: USA:California | collected 2015-04-18 | reverse complement strand
CGAGCTGATCCTGCTCCCGGATCTCCGACGTGACCGAGCCCCCCTGACAACTGATCGATCGCGGTCACAACCATCCGCCAGTCACGACCAGGTTATCTCGCCGCCGGCCCAACCCCTCGAGACGGGCCGCCCCCCCGAAAAAGCGGGCGCGTTCAGCCGCGAGCAAACCCCGGGGCGGATAGGGCAGATCAGACCGGTCAGCCAGGCGCGACCAGGCGCCATCGCACCCGCGATACAGGACCGACACGGCCGAGGCGAGGCATGGGCCACGATCACGATGGCCAGTCTCCGCACCACACAAACAAGGACCGACGGGATGGAGACGGCAGAACAGTCGCGACCGGACCAGCCGGCCAGCTTCACCGCACACCTCCGGCCGTCGTTTCGCGACAAGGACCTGCAGTTGATGAGCCGGCACTTCGACCTGGGCTCCCACGACGACGTGCGCGCGAATGCCGACAAAATCCCTGACCGGCTAGCCGCTGGGAAGATGCCCTGCGACGGCCCTCGGCCCGCCGACAGAGTCGAGCCTTCCAGGCGCCGGACGCAGACGGGGATGCGGCCGTGATCAAGTCTCGGAACGCGCCCACCGCAAGGCCCGCGGGCTGCCCGGATCACCACCGTGCCATCAAAAGGGCCCGGTGGTCGCGGGCCGACAGCGGACTATTCTGCGTTAGCTGGTCGCCTGGTGGTGGAGGATGTACTCGATGGCGGCGATGATCACCTTGGCTGAGCCGTCGATCGCCTGGGCCACCGCACTGGATGGAGTGCGGAGTTCGCTGGCGATCTGGGGCTGGGACAGCCCGGCCAGAACCTGCGGATCGTATTGCGCCCCGGCCAGGATGTAGCGGTTACCGATGTCGAGGAACGGGACGGCTCCGGACTGGTCGGCGGTATTGACATATCGGCGGTATTGACATAAAGGGGCACGTCATAAGCCCGCATCAGCGTGTTGTCCAGGGTGGTCAGTCGCTGCAAGGGGCGGCCACGGCTGTCGGCGAGTTCGGTGGTGCGCAGCGTCAGGGCCCGGCTGCGGTAGCCGGCGCCGCGGAACGAGAGCGTGGCAGTGTTCGGGAAAACATCAGTGGCTGAGGACCGGGTGGCGCCCAGGTGGCTCCAGGTGCCGAAGTGGGATAGGGCGACGGCCAGCGGCCAGCGTTCGGCGGCGCAGAAGGGGCAGGACTCTTCGCTGACGAAGACGATCGCTGGCTTGCCGCCGATGCGCAGGATCGGGCCGGGAACCTTGGCCGCTTGCAACCGAGTGAGCGTCCCGCCACTGTGCACCCGGGCCAGCACGGCCACCGGGACCGTGCTGACCTGCCTTTCCACGCGTTGTGGAGCCAGAGTCTCGCTTGCGGCTGCGCTGCCGGCGGTCAGTTTGACCGCAACCAGCCCCGCCACAATTGCTAGCACTGCGCCGACCGCCGCGGTCGATACCAAGAACCGTCGTCGCGCCTGCGCGCGTCGCCGCGCCGCCCGGTCGCCGGCGATTCGATCGCGGGCGCGCACTCCGCTCCGTGACCTGCGCGTTTGCGTCTGGTTCTGCTTGGTCCTTGCCACAGGTGTCCTTTCGATCACGCTTTACCAAGACCGTCGAGCGCCGCAAGCCAGCGTGCAGCGAGACCTGCGGTACGCCGTGGCAGTGGAGCAACGAGTGCAGCTGAAGCCGGTCGGCGGCGATCTCCGCCATAGCAAGCCGGCTTGCAGGGAGACGATGGCCAGCGGCTCACAGGTCCGGTTCGAGAAGAAATGAGCACGTGATCGCGATGCGCCGGCTTAGACCCGGGATCCACTGCCAGGTTATCCACCTAGAGTCGATGACCCACGTGCTGGTGATACGGAACCGCGGCGAGTCATCGAGCGGCTCGCCGGCACGGTCCAGATCGAGCTGGCATGCCAGTTCGTGCTCGGTGCCCTTGACCTGCAGGCGGCCGATGGCCCGCCAGCCGGTTGGCACCCTTCCCAGCAGTTCGGTTCGGAAGCTGATCTCGGGGAAAGCTCCCGCGTCCAGGAAGCCAGGCCCAGCCAGCTGCCGGTCTAGCATGGGGTATCCGGTGCTGACCTGGCCCGCTCTGGCGGCCAGCCACGCTGTCGAGTCCTCGATCTGCTCCGCTATGAGCACTCGCCCGGTCAGCGGCAGGTGTCCCCGCACCGCTCGCCCGGCGACCCTCGCGGCGAATGCCGCATGTGACTGTGCCGGAACGACCCGCCAGCCCCCGGCTGCCGGTCGCAGCCGCACGCCGGGCCAGAACTCAATGTCAGGCCTCATCGTGGTCACGTGCATCTCCCTCGGTTGCCGAGCGATCCGGCCCATGGACTCGAGGCCAGGCGTCTCGGGCGTTTGCTAGCAAGGCGCATGCAAGGCCGCCTCAATAACTAACACGAGTAGTAGACCGACTCTGTTCACTGGATGAGGTCGTCGTCGGCCCGCGCGGGGCAGGGCGAGATGGGTAGCAGCGGCCATTCACCACGTGCAGCGGGCAGTCAAGGAAGCGCGCGGTTCGCTTGTCTCGGGCCAACCGGCCGGTCGGCGCTGTTCTGCCCACCGGAGGGCCTGGGCTGGTCTCGGCCACGATCTGGCGCGGCGGCGGCCCAGTTGCGGGCGGGTTCGGACAGAGAACGACCTGGGGCTTGCATCCGGCGTCCGGCCGCTAGTCGCCGGGCCAGACTCGCTGTGCAGGGCTGCTAAGCGGCCGGAATCCGGCCCAGTGCGAGCGCCACGACAGCCGGGGTCAGTGCCAGCAGCACGGGGGCGAGGGCGAGCGCGGCGGCGGCGGCGCGCAGCAAGTGCCGGTGCAGCCGTCCGAGTGGTTCGGTTGGTCCCAGCAGCCGGTGTATCCGCTGGACCGCGTCGGTGGCCGCTGCGGCGAGGGCCGGTGCTGCGACGGCCTGGGTGGGGGTGGCGAGAACGACTAGTGCGGTGGCCAGTGCCTCAGAGTCGGCGGCGCTGATGGCCGCGTCGTCGGCGTGCAATTCCGCCAGCCGCGCCACCTCCGCTTCCGCGTCGCGCAGGAGCGGCAGGAATGGGAGCACCTGGCGCCCGATTCGGGCTGCAGCCGTCAGCGCGTGGTGATGGTCGGCCAAGTGGGCTCGTTCATGGGCCAGGACCGCATCGAGCTGGCCGGAGTCCAGTGCTGCCATCGCACCGGTAGTCACGACCACGGTCGGGCATTGGCCAGCGACGCAGTAGGCGGCCGGCTGCGGGTGCTCCACCACTACGGCGCCCAAGGCCGGCTCAAGATGCCCGGCTAGCCGGGCAGTTTGTGCGTGCCGGAGCGCTTGGCGCCCGGCGGCGCGCAGGTGGGTGACGGCGGTGAGCACCGTGCGGGCCACGACAGTGCCTGCCAGGATGAGGCCGAGTTCGGCCACGGTGGCCCCGCCGGGGGTGGCGTACAAAGCACGCAGTCGCCGCACACACGCCCCGATCAGCTGGCTGAGCCCGCCGCCGAGGGCGGTGGCGTGCACTGCCAGCGTCAGGCCGGCCAGTCCGAGCGCGACGAGCACCGACCACTCGGCGGCCAGGTAAGTGATGATGCCCAGTAGCGGCGCCCGGGCCGTCCACCGGGCCCGGGCGAGCACACGGTCGCCCAAGGTGCCAACGCAACCCGCGTATACCAGCAAGAGCACCGCGACGGTCACCGAGCGTCTCCTCCCTTACCCTCGGGCCGGGCCCGGTCGAGCGCCTCCCGCAGCAGCTCCGCGTCGTGCGGGCTCATTTGGAGCACGAAATGCGCCAGCGCCGTGCGCCGGTCGCTGCTGGTAGTCAGTGCCTCGTTCATCAGTGCCGCGGTATACCCAGACCGGGAGCCGGTGGGCTCGTAACGCCACGCCCGGCCATCCCGCTCCCGCCGCAGCCACCCCTTGCGGTGCAGGTTCTCCATCACCGTCATTACCGTGGTGTAGGCCAGCGGCCGTTCGCTGCGCAGATTTTCAACCATCTCCCGGACCAGCATGGGCCGGCCCTGCTCCCACAGCCGGTCCATGATCACGGCCTCCAGCTCACCGAACCGCCGCATCCTTCACTCCCGCAGATCGCCGCCAAAAGAAGCGCCTACCTACTATCACGCATAGAGCCAGCACCCGGTTCAGCGGGCACTGTGATTCCCCTCCTATTGAGCCGCAGCTCGGCCCTGCGTGAACAAATCTATCGTACTATCCGTGATAGTAGATGTGTGTAAGAACGTGGATGCTCCTTGCAGTGATCTTCTCGGCGACGCCGACAACGCGATCCGCCAGCTCTACTCCTGCCACGCTAAGGATCTGCATGCCTACGTCCGGCGGTTCTGCACGGACGGGGCCAGCGCCGACGACATCGTTCAGGAAACCTTTATCCGCGCCTGGCGGAACCTGCCGCAGCTCCGCGCCGACGGTCGGCCAATCCGGCCGTGGCTGTTCCGGGTGGCGCGCAACCTGCTGACTGATGCTGACCGGGCCGCCCGGTCACGGCCGGTCACGGTCGCGGTGGCCTCAGCTGAGGACCTCGGGGACGATTCAGGACTTCCCCTAGTCCTGGACCGGCAGCTTGTCTGCGACGCGCTCCAGCATCTGTCCCCCGCACACCGGACAGTCCTGGTGGAGACCTTCTACCGGGGCGGGAACACAGCGACGGTCGCCCGCCGGCTGGGCATACCCAATGGCACGGCCAGATCACGGCTGCACTACGCGCTTGACGCGATGCGCCAGCACCTGCAAGACCAGGACGCCGCCGCGTGCCGGTGAACGACCGCGTACCCGGGCGCCGGCCCGCCGCCAGTGCCGATACTGGGCCCGCCGCACCCGTAACCGGCAGCCGAGCCATCCGGTGGCTGATCGCAGCGCTGCTGCTCGCCACGGCGGCCATGGACCTGAGCCGGTGCGGCCTGGCCATGGCCACCGCCCGGCATCCAGGTCCAGCCGCCGGGCTGGTCGCAGCCGGGCTCGTCGCCGCCGCGCTCAGCGGCTGGACCGCGTGCGGGTGTCTGGCCGGACGGCGCTGGCCAACCTGGGCCGCCTTGCTGATAAGCGCAGCGTCGGCGCCGCAAGCCGCAGGGTCCGGCTTCGGCGCCCCCTACACCATCCCCGACACCGCCACCGCCGCACTCGGGATCCTGCTGGCAGTGGCCGTCCTGGCCACCGCCGGCCGTACCAGGCCCGGACAACGATCCGAAAACCCATGCGCTATCGACAAGGAGGTCACCCGATGACCCGAACAGCCGCGCAAGCTCAAGGGCTCAAGGAGACCGCCACCTCTCGCAGCAGCCTCGGCGCGCCTCCTGGCCAGCAGGCAGACCGTCTCGCGCCGTCGCGGCAAACCGCTCGCCCACGTCGGCCAGCCAGTGAAATCCGTGTCGGCCGCGGGAATCATGACGGCGCCGAAGCGGCATGCGCCGACTACGGGCTGTTCGGGCCAGGATCGGCGACCTGGCAGCTCATGGGTGAGCCGATCCTGTGGGTCGCCGGGATCCGTGCGCTGTACCTGCAGGCGCTCCACCCAAGGGCGATGCTCGGCACCTGGCAGAACTCGGCGCTAGTGCATCGCCGCGAGGCATGGGCACGATTCCTTCGCACCACCGAATTCGTACGCATCCGGACCTACGGCACCATGCAGGAGGCAGAGCGGGCTGGCCGTCGGGTGCGCAAGATCCATGCTTCTTTGACCGGGACCGACGAGGACGGCACCGAGTTCCACCTGGACGAGCCGGACCAGTTGCTGTGGGTGCACTGCGCGGAGGTGGATTCCTACGTCGACATCTGCCGGCGCTGCGGCATGCGTGCCACGCCGGACCAGCTTGACGCCTTCGTGGACGAGCAGCGCCGGTCGGCTGCCTTGATTGGGCTCGACCCGCAGCAGGTACCAGCCTCCGTTGCCGAGCTTGACGCCTACTACGCCCAGGCAGTGCAGCAGGCGCGCGCCTGCGACGAGGCGAAAAGGAGCCTGCTGATGTCCTTCAACCCGCCCCTTCCTGCAGCACTGATCCCGCTGAAGCTGGCGGTTCCTGCCGTCAACACGGTGGCGTTCGCGGCGCTGCCGCGCTGGGCCCGAAAACTGTACGGGGCGCCAGGAACCCCGGTCACCGACGCTCTCACTACAGCAACCCTCAAAACGCTCCACCAAGCCACACGCCTGGCCCCGGTCCGGCTCCGTTACACGGCCACTGTGCGGCAGGCCAAGCAGACCATCTCCGAATACGAGCAGCGCGAGCACACGGCCTCCTAAACCCGCCCTGCTAGAGCCTGGTTGCTCAACCGACGCGCCTGCCCTCTAAGAACACTCCCGGCGCCACCGGGTACGCCATCGGCGCGATCACCGCGATTAGCGTCTTTATCGGGGCGATCGCGGCCCGGTCGCTGACCGCTATCGCCCGCGGTCAGTTCCTGGCACAACCAGCCGGGGACCCCCACGCCAGGTTCACTCCCGGCACGCACGGCGGGGTCGCAACGTCGCAGTGCAACTCCGTGCGCCGGCGTGACGGGCCAGATTCGCCGATGACGCCGCCGGCATGACTCGTCGTGTGCGGCGCCGACCCCGGCGCGGCGATCAGCGCAACTAGGCGGCAGGTCGTTTGTGTCAGATCGCGGTGCGCCCGCCATCGGCGGCGACGACGGCCCCGGTGACGTAGCTGGCTTGCGGTGAGGCGAGGAAGGCGACGACCTCGGCGATCTCGCCGGGCTCGGACGCCCGGCGTAGGGCGGTCGTCGCGCCGAGGCTGTCAGAGCGCTGGCGGGCCTCGGGGCGGGTATGGATGGGGCCGGCGGCGACCGCGTTGATGCGCACGCCGCGTGGGCTGTACTCCGCGGTCCAGCCTTGGGTCAGCGACGCCAGGGCGGCCTTGGTCGCGCCATAGACGGCTCCGCCGGGCAGCCCGATCCGGCCGGCCATGGCGCTGATGTTGATGATGCTGCCCGAGCCCTTAGCTGCCATAGCCGGGGCGAATGCGCCCACGAGCAGGTACGGCGCCCGGACGTTGGTGGCGAATATCGAGTCGAAGTCCTGCGCGGTCGTCTTCTCGGTTGGTCCAAGCATCGATTGGCCCGCGTTGTTGACCAGGACGTCGATCTCGCCGGCCTCTTCAGCGAGTCGCTCGACCTCGGCCGGGTCACTGAGGTCGGCGTGAATGAACCGCGCCCGGCCGCCTGCTGCTTCGATCTCCCCGACGACGGCGTTGCCGCGGCCGGCATCGCGCCCGACGACGATCACACTCATACCGTCGCGGGCAAGATCCTTGGCGATCTCCTTCCCCAGGCCGGAAGTTGCGCCGGTCACCAGGGCGGTCATGGGCTGCGTGCTAGCGGACTGCGTGGACATGACGTACTCCCCCCATAGAGTCGCGAGATACTGACTTATACCCGCGGGACCGCGGCGGACGCGTGCCTCGTTGGGAGTCCGCCGACATAGCGTGCCCGTTGCGGTCGGCCGCCCCCCGCGATGCGATCGACCGCAACCTCGGCGTAGGCCCGCGTTCTGCTCATTCCACCTTTCGGTCCTGGCCTTCGAATCCGCGCCGGGCGGCATGGGCCTCCCAGCCGCGCTCGGGAAGTACTTCGCCGACGCGGCAACCTCGCCCCGCCACGGGAACACCACCGACCCGGCAGGGGTGTCCGCACCAGTCAAGCTCCGCCTCAGCCGTGCCGTAGCCGACGCGGTGGACCACGACGACGACCTGCAGGCCGCCCGGGCATCCCTGGCCCGGGTTTCTGGGACTACATCGACGACCCAGAAGTCAGCACGCTCGCCGCCGCCACCCATCAGCTAGTGCAGCGCCGCATTAATCCTTGTGGGGTTCAGGCTGGTCAGGTCGAGGGGCCGCCAGTGCCGCTGAGATAGAGAATGCAGGCGGTGTCGAGGGCGTCGCTGGGGTGGCCGGTGGGATGTCCGGAGAGCAGGACTGCGTCAGTGTATGTGCCGCTGCTGGCCTGGTAGATCGCGAACGCCCAGTCGTCTGGGTCGCCGAGGTAGCCGATGCGGCAGAGCCTGATCTGGTCGCTGTCGTCTTTGCTGAGGTAGCCGGTGAGGTAGCCGTAGGAGCCGCGCCAGGTGATTGTGACCTCTTCCAAGGCCGGCCAGCGTCTGGAGGCGTGGTGGTCGACGGTGCCTTCGACGAGGTCTTTGAGGCGCTTGGATGGCACGGGCATGAGGCCATTGTCGTCAGGGCCGGCGCTCCGCGACCAGATCTGATCTTGTTCCGGCTAGTCGGCAAGCCTCTGCCAGGACCAGCGTTCCCGCTGGCCATGCCCCAGTCGTGTTACCGGTGTACCAAGCTGGTGATTTACTCGCCGCCGGCGGCAGCCCGGCGTCAGGCTCGGTCGGCCGGATCATGGTGGCGGCCAGCGAGGCGAGGGCGTTAACCTCGGGGCATGAGGCGGTCCCCGCGGGAGACGAAGGCGCTGAGCTACGCCAAGGATCGCCGGAACGCATACGGCGGGAACGACAAGAGCTCTCGCAAGCGCATCCCCCGGCGCAAGCGGGAGGTAAATAAGGCTAACCGTCATGCGGCGCGACTCCAGCTCGATGATGCGATCGGCCCAGTCGATGCCGAACGGGCTGAACGCGCTGAGGTGCGGCTGAGAGGCACGCGCGGCAGGACCTGGCGCAAGTTTCCTGACGAGCCGCTAGGCCAGGTGCTGGAGTGGAAACGGAAGCGGGCCGAGAGAAGGCAGGCAGCACCCAGCCCCGACTGAGATACCAAGATCACCGGTGAGGTAGCCGCAGGATCCGCGCCAGGTGATGGTGACCTCTTCCGGGCCGGGCCAGCGTCTGGAGGCGTAATGGTCGCAGTGCCTTCGATGAGGTCTTTGAGGCGCTTGGATGGCACGGGCATGCGGTTATTGTCGCCGGGACCGGCGCGCCGTCACCAGATCTGATCTTGTTCCGGGCATTGTCGGGCGATCATCGCGGATCGCCTGAAGGTGAGTCAATGGGACATGCAGCCAGCCCGGACATCGTGATTCTGGGATCGCGCCGCAAAGCGAAACTGGAGGCGATCGTGCGCCGGGCCTCCTCGCCGCAGGCCCTGGCGCTGCGCGCCAGGATCGTGCTGCTGGCCCACCGTGGCCTGAGCAACCCGGCAATCGCCGCCCGGCTGGGCTGTCACGTGCACACGGTGCGGACCTGGCGGCACCGGTTCGCGCGGCACGGCGTGCCGGGCCTATGTGACCGGCCCCGCAGCGGCCGCCCCGAACTATACGGGCCGGACGTGCGATTGCGGATCGCGGTGACCGCGACCTCGGTACCGCCGGAGGGCGAATCGGCATGGACCCACGGCCTGATCGCCGGGCAGCTGGCCGACACCGGCGTCTCGGCGTCGCAGGTCGGGCGGATCCTGGCCGGGCTTGAGCTCCGGCCGCACCGCATCCGCGGCTGGCTGAACCGCGCCGACGACCCAGCGTTCTGGGATGCCGCCGCAGCGGTGTGCGACCTGTACCTGCGCCCGCCGCCGGGCACCATGGTGATCTGCATCGACGAGAAGACCGGCATCCAGGTCAAGTCCCGCAAGCACCCCGGCCAACCGATGCGCCGCGGGCGCCATGGCCGCCGCGAGTTCGAGTACATCCGGCACGGCGTTGTCTCCATCGTCGCTGCGCTAGACGTCGCCACCGGCCAGGTGGTCACCGAGCCGATCGGCCGCAACAACTCGGTGACGTTCATCGGTTTCCTGCACCGGCTCGACCAGTGCACCGCACCGCACCTGGACATCCACCTCATCATGGACAACGGGTCCAGCCACACATCCAGGGCCACCCGCGCCTGGATCGCCGCCCGCCCCCGGATAAAGGTCACCTACACCCCCAAGCACGCCTCCTGGCTCGACATGGCTGAACTGTGGTTCTCAGTGCTCACGCGCCGACTGCTCACCCGCGGCGAGTTCACTTCCCGTGCCGAGCTCGCAGACAAGATCACCGGCTTCACGATCCGGCACAACCGAACCGCGCACCCCTGGACCTGGACCTACGACGCCCGCGCCGACCACGCGGCCTACATCGCCCGCCACGCCCGCATCGGCCTCGCCACGATCACCGGCCCCACCACCGCCCAGGCCCTTCCAGAGGCCGCATAACCAGCGCCCACCCACCGGAAACTCAACCTTATAAGGACTTATGCGGCGCTGCACTAGGGCCGCGCACCCCCCGCCAGCTAGGGCCGCGCACCCCCGTCACTACCACGGCACTCGGCCTGGCCGGTGCGGCGGCGATTGTCAGGCCGGCCAGGGGCATACGGCAGGCCACGTCGCCCGTGACCCGGTCGAGCGCCTGGCAGCCCCCGGCCTGGTATGCCTACCCGGCCGGGCGGCTGCGTTTCCTCGCCGACCTGAGATCCTGCGTCGTGCGCGTGAGGCAGACCCCCATCTGCCGATCCGACCGTGCCCACGCGGCGGTTCCAGGCCGAGTTCGACCTGGCCGTCCCCGCCTGCCGCGCCGGCGCGTGCGGATCGTGTTCGCCGGACGGGGCATGGCCCCGTCCGTTTACGCCGACGGTCCCGCCGACTCACCTCACCGCTACTCCGACGGCGCGCTATGCATGTGGTATCCCGCGATCCCGAGAAAGTACGGTGGACCCGCCCGGACGGAGCCGCGGCCCTCCTCGGGCACATCACCGCCCATCTGCTCCGCGAGCCCTGGTGGCGGATAGCCGGCGAGTGGCTCGGCGATGAGGTCATCCACGGCGACCAACAAGAAACGGACCAGAAGAAGCCAGCATGACCGGGCAAGCTATCGCCCACATCGTGATCGTCACCAGCGACAACGGGTTCGGCCCTGCGGAATGGGCGACGATCAACGCGGCGGCAATCGCCGCGGTCGTCGCCGTCGCCGGATACGCCCTCACCCAGGCGTGGGCGCGGCGCGAACGGCACGCTAAGACGCGCTGCACCGCGTCTGGCTGCAAGTGGAGGCCCCCGCCGTCGCCTAGGCCTACGAAGCCCTCATATCGGCCGCCCAGGCTGAAGCCGGAACGCAGATGGCCGATGTCTGGAACTCGACGCCGCTAGCCAGGGACGCCGACATGAATCTCAAAAGTCGCCTATGCGCACGCACGCCGATCGCACGCACCAGACCAGTGAGCGTTTCCCGAGGTCAAGGCGGTTCCAGCCCTGATCAGGGCGAGTGGGGCGGGCGGGGATCGAACCCACGACCGGCGGATCATGAGGCCAGTCGGCATCTCGGTGGCTTCACTGCCCATGACCTGCGACAAGACCAAAGCAAGCAATGGCGCCATGGGCGACTCGGCCGCGCATTTGCCATGATCGGCCGGATACGAAGGGCGCGGCTGGACGTACACCCGGGTTGTCGTCAGTCTTGTCGTCAAGGCGCCCGAACCGTGATCATGGCTTCTGCCCCAGACCCACAGGACACTCTGGCTGGGCGCCGCCACCTTCTGCCTACGTGACTGCCGCGCTTCGCCGTGTCTAAGGCCGCGGCCATATCCCGGACCGACCTGGCGCGCAATGTCGAGGCGCGCCGGTCTGCTCAGATGGGCGCGTTCCGGCGTACCGAGCCCATGCGTAGCGGAGTGCCCCGGGGCCAAGACAGCCGCGATGCCAAGTGTGGAACCGGCCGATCCTGACGTTTGCCCTGATTAGCGGGCTGGCGACAGATAAGGTGGCACCACTGCGAACCGCATACGCGGCGAGTTCGCGTCGCTCAGCGCGCAGGGGGCCGGCGAGTGCTTCACCTAACGCGACCGCGCAGAGACCTTCGCAGGGGCTCCGGCCAGAATCCCGGCGGGTCCCGATCCGCACCGGCGTCGGCGAAGCTGGGTCGGGATGGATTTGACGGCGGTGGGATCGTGAGGCCCAGGCGGCGGGCGCGGGCCCCGATATCAGTGGATATGACAGTGAGTGAACCTGGCAGCGTCTCTGCGCGTCCCTTGAGCAGGACCGAAATCCTGGAACAGGACACCCTTCCGGGGCCGGTCCCGGCCGAAACGCATGTCGACGTCACCGACGCCGATGCTGCGGTTAGTGACCTGTACGGCGCCCATTACCGCGCCCTGGTCGGCCTTGCAGTCTTGCTGGTCCATGACACCGCAACCGCGGAGGGAGTCGTGCAGGACGCGTTCGTTGCAATGTATGCCGGCATGCACCGGTTGCGGGATAACGGGGAGGCACTGTCCTATCTGCGCGCGGCCGTGGTGCGCCGGTCACGCCGTCTGGTAGGTCACGGCGATTTCGCTGACCGCAATGGCCCCGAGCCGACGTCGGATATGCCGAGCGCCGAACGCGGCGCGCTCGACCTGCTCGAGCGGTCCGCGGTCGTGGCCGCCCTGCGGAAACTGCCGAGAGGGCAGCGCGAGG
>WNFC01007164.1_pt1 | contig 12269 bp, 8 predicted proteins | sample 5400541 | NCBI WGS metagenome assembly WNFC01 (sample SAMN13153342, study PRJNA577476) | soil metagenome | isolation source: 120 cm saprolite under Douglas fir tree site 2 hole 2 replicate 1 | place: USA:California | collected 2015-04-18 | reverse complement strand
TGATAAAAGAGGTCGGTCTCGAGGAAGATCTGGCCGTCGGTGATCGAGATGACGTTGGTCGGGATGTAGGCCGAGACGTCGTTCGCCTGCGTCTCGATGACCGGCAGCGCGGTGAGCGAGCCCGCCTTGTTCTCGTCGTTCATCTTGGCGGCGCGCTCGAGCAGGCGCGAGTGCAGATAGAACACGTCGCCGGGATAGGCCTCGCGGCCGGGCGGGCGGCGCAGCAGCAGCGACATCTGGCGATAGGCGACGGCCTGCTTGGAGAGATCGTCGTAGATGATCACCGCGTGCATGCCGTTGTCGCGGAAGTACTCGCCCATGGTGCAGCCGGAGAACGGCGCAAGGTACTGCATCGGCGCCGGATCGGAGGCGGTCGCGGCGATGACGATCGTGTAGTCGAGCGCGCCCTGCTCTTCGAGCACCTTGACGAACTGCGCGACCGTCGACAGCTTCTGGCCGACCGCGACGTAGACGCAGTAGAGCTTGATCTTCTCGTCGCCGGTGGCGTTGAGCGGCTTCTGGTTCAGGATGGTGTCGAGCGCGATCGCGGTCTTGCCGGTCTGGCGGTCGCCGATGATCAGCTCGCGCTGGCCGCGGCCGATCGGGATCAGCGCATCGACCGCCTTGAGGCCGGTCGCCATCGGCTCGTGCACCGACTTGCGCGGAATGATGCCGGGCGCCTTGACGTCGACGCGCGCGCGCTTGTCGGCCTTGATCGGTCCCTTGCCGTCGATCGGGTTGCCGAGCGCGTCGACCACGCGGCCCAGCAGGCTCTTGCCGACCGGCACGTCCACGATGGCGCGCGTGCGCTTGACGGTCTGGCCTTCCTTGATCTCGCGGTCGTTGCCGAAGATCACGATGCCGACGTTGTCGATCTCGAGGTTGAGCGTCATGCCGCGCACGCCGTTCTCGAACTCGACCATCTCGCCGGACTGCACGTTGTCGAGGCCGTAGACGCGGGCGATGCCGTCGCCGACCGAGAGCACCTGGCCGACCTCGGAGACCTCGGCCTCCTGGCCGAAGTTCTTGATCTGCTCCTTGAGGATTGCGGAGATTTCTGCGGCGCGGATATCCATCAGCCGACCTCTTTCATCGCATGCTTGATCAGATTGAGCTTGGTGCGGAGCGAGGAATCGACCATCCGGCTGCCGAGCTTCACCACGAGCCCGCCGATGATGGCCGGGTCGAGCTTCACGTCGAGCGCGACATCCTTGCCGGTAACCGATTTGAGCGCGTCCTTGATGGCCGCGCGGTGAGTCTCGCTGAGCGTCTCGGCGACGGTGACCTGCGCGGTGACCTCGCCCTTGTGGTGCGCGACCAGGGCGAAGTAAGCCTTCACCATCTCGCGCACCGCGAACAGGCGCCGGTTCGACGCGACCACCTTGAGGAATCGCGCGGTCAGGCCGCCGGCACCGGCCTTCTCCAGCACGGCGGAAAGCGCCCTGGTCTGCTCGTCCGCCGAAAATACCGGGCTGCGCACGAGGCGCGCGAGGTCGGGGTTCTGCGCGACCAGCTCGTCGAACTTGGCGAGATCGGCCTTGACCGCATCGATCGCGTTGTTCTCGAGCGCGAGCTCGAACAGGGCGGTGGCGTAGCGGCCCGCCATTCCGGAAACGATCGTTTCTTGGCCTGCCACGAGACGTCCGCTTGCTCGTTGTTCCGCACGTTGCACGGCGGCGGAGCGCCGCGCCAAGCCTTTGGAATCCGGGGAGGAATTCCAATTCGGCGGACCAGCGCTAGGGAAGCGCCGGGCCCCGCGAAAATCGAGGGGTTGCTAACACATCGATGGGAGCGCTGCAACATGAGTGGGTCCAAGGTCCAATAGACGGGTTCACTCGATCTCGCCGTGCCGGCGGATCACGTCGAGGAACTCGGCGCCGTAGCGCGCGAGCTTGGCCTCGCCGACCCCGTGCACCTCGGCCATCTCGGCGAGCGTCGCCGGCTTGCGCCGCGCCATGTCGATCAGGCTGCGGTCGGGCAGCACCACGTAGGCGGGCACGTCCTGCGCCTTGGCGAGCGCGAGGCGGCGTGCGCGCAGCGCCTGGAAGAGGTCGCGGTCCGCTTCCGAATCGCCGAGCGCGGCCGCGGCGGCGGCCTTGCGGGCGGCCTTCTTGCCGGCCGTGATCACGTCCCCGCGCAACGCGATGGTCGACTGGCCCTTGAGCAGCGCGCGGCCCGCATCGGTGACGGTCCAGCGGCCGTAGTCGGTGATGTCGAGCGACAGGATCCCGGCGGCGTAGAGCTGGCGGAAGATCGAGCGCCACTCGTTGCGGTTCTTCTCCTTGCCGACCCCGAAGGTCGGCAGCGCGGTGTGGCGGAATCGGACGATCTGCTCGGTCTCCTCGCCGATCAGCAGGCTGACCAGATGCTCGGTGCCGAAGCGCTCGCCGGTGCGCAGGATCGCCGACATCGCCTTCTGCGCCAGCACGGTGCCGTCGATCACCGTGACGCCGCCCGCGCAGACGTCGCAGTTGCCGCACGGGCCGGTCGTCTCGCCGAAATAGCCGAGCAGGGTCTGGCGCCGGCAGCGCGGCGACTCGCAGAGCGAGACCAGCGCGTTGAGGCGCAGCCGGTCGATGCGCTTCTGCTCGTCGGAGGCGGTGCTCTCCTCGATCTGGCGCCGGCGCAGGCTGATGTCGCCCATGCTGAAGAGCGTGAGCGTGTCGGCCGGCAGCCCGTCGCGGCCGGCGCGGCCGATCTCCTGATAGTAGCTCTCGATATTGTTGGGCAGGTTGGCATGGCAGACGAAGCGCACGTCCGGCTTGTCGATGCCCATGCCGAACGCGATGGTGGCCGTCATCACGACGCCGTCCTCCTTGAGGAAGACGTCCTGGTGGCGCGAGCGCGCGGCCCCCTCCATGCCGGCGTGATAGGGCAGGGCATTGACGCCCTCGCCGCGCAAGACATCCGCGAGCTCATCGGTGCGGTTGCGCGAGCTGCAATAGACGATGCCGCTGTCGCCGCGATGCGCGGCGACGAACTGCACGACCTGGCGGCTGCCGGCGCGCGGGCTCATGGCGAGCCGCAGGTTGGGGCGGTCGAAACCGTGCACGAAGACCTGCGGGGCTTTTGGAAAGAGCCGCGCCACCACATCGGCGCGCGTCGCCGCGTCGGCGGTCGCCGTGAAGGCGACGATCTGCACGCCGCCGAGCTGGTCGCGCAACGCCGCGAGTTGCATGTATTCGGGGCGGAAGTCGTGGCCCCATTGCGAGATGCAGTGCGCCTCGTCGACCGCCATGAGGCTCACGCCGGCGCGCTTGAGCATCGCCACGGTCTCGGGCTTGGCGAGGCGCTCGGGCGCGATGTAGCACAGCCGCAGCTCGCCGCGCCCGATCTGCTCGAGGATGGTGCGGTTCTCGTCGAAATCGTTGCTCGAGTTGAGGCTCGCGGCGGCGACGCCGTAGCCGCGCAGCTGCGCCACCTGGTTGCGCATCAGCGCGATCAGCGGCGACACCACGATGGCGAGCCCGTCGCGCATGAGCGCCGGGAGCTGGTAGCACAGCGACTTGCCGCTGCCGGTCGGCATCACCGCGAGCACGTCGCGGCCGTCGAGGATGGTCTCGATGATCTCGGCCTGACCCTCGCGGAAGTCGGCAAAGCCGAACACGCTGTGCAAGAGCTTGGTGGCGGCGGGGAGGTCGGCCATGGGGTCTTCGCGTTGCGGCGAGGGAAACGTAGCAAGGATCGACGCGGCCCTGAGATGCAATCGGACATGCCGGGCACGCGTCGCGACGGTTTCTTCGTGCCGCCGTTTCGCCTAAACCGTGAGTCCCGTCAATCGAAGTCGCCCGCGAGCATGCCGGATGCCGCCTCCGACGCCCGTTTCCCTGAAATTCGTTGCGCTGCTCGTGCTGCTCTGGCTCGCCGGCATGGCGACGCGCGCGCCGATTCTCGCGGTGCCGCCGGTGATCCCGCTCATCCACGGCGATCTCGATCTGTCGGAGGCGCAGGTCGGCCTCCTGATGGGGCTGCCCTCGGCCATGTTCGCGCTCGCCGCCGTGCCCGGCTCGCTGCTGGTGGCGAGGCTGGGCGTGATCGCGACGCTGATCGCCGGCATGCTGTTGACCGCGCTCGGCGGAGCGAGCCGCGGCGCGGCCGGAAATGTCTGGGCGCTCTATGGCGCGACGCTGGCGATGGGTTTCGGCGTCGCCATCAGCCAGCCGGCGCTGCCGCGACTGGTGCGCGACTGGATGCCGGCGCGGACCGGGCTCGGCGTCACGGTCTATACCAACGGCATGCTGCTCGGCTCGACCGGCGCCACCGCGCTGACGGTGCCCTTGGTGCTGCCGCTGGTCGGGGGCAGCTGGCGGCTCGATCTCGTCGCCTGGTCGCTGCCGGTCCTGGTGCCCGCCGTCCTGCTGCTGCTCGGGCCGCGGACGGGGCGTGAGCAGACGCCCGCCACCGCGACGCGCTGGTGGCCCGACTGGAAGAGCCCGCTGATCTGGCTGCTCGGCCTGAGCTTCGGCTGCAACAACTCGATCTTCTTCGGCTGCAATGGGCTGCTGCCCGATTATCTCACCGCGCGCGGCGAGAGCCATCTGGTCACGCCGGTGCTCACCGCATTCAACGGCGCGCAGCTCGTCGCATCGTTCATCCTGCTCGGCGTCGGCGAGCGGCTCTATGGCCGCGCCTGGCCGTTCGTCGTGTTCGGCGTGATCACGCTCGGCGCTTTCCCGGTTCTCATTCTGGCGGGCGGCGCCTGGATCGTCGTCTCGGCGGCGGTGCTCGGCTTTGCGCTCTCCGCCTCGTTCGTCGGACTGCTGGCGCTGCCGCCCGCGCTGAGCGCGCCGCAGGACGTGCAGCGCACCGCGGCCGGCATGTTCACCATCAGCTATACGCTCGCCATGATCGTGCCGACGCTCGCCGGCGCGACGTGGGACATGACCGGCGTGCCATCGAGCGCCTTTGCGCCGTTCGTCGTGTGCGCGCTCGCGCTGGCGGTGACCGGCGTCATGCTCAGCCGCTATCGGCCGCGCTCCGCCGCGAGCACGCCGCGCGAGGAACGGAGCCCGCATGTCTGAGCAGGACCGCCGCGCATCGGAGGACATGACGGCGCGGCTGATGCTCGTGCTGCTCGCCCTCGGCTGGGGCGTAAGCTGGCCCGCCATGCGGATCGCGCTCAGCGAGATTCCGCCGTTCAGCATGCGGATCGGCACGTTGACGCTCGGCGTCATCACGTTGTGGCTGATGGCGCGCACGCGCCGCCGCAGCCTCGCAGTCGGCGACGCCCGTGCCTGGATGCACCTCGTCATCGCCTCGCTGTTCAACATCGTCGCGTTCAGCATCTTCACGCCGTTCGCGCAGCTCTACGCCGCGACCACGCGGGTGGCGATTCTCGTCTACACCATGCCGATCTGGGCGAGCCTCATGGCGCGCGTCGTGCTCGGCGAACGCTTCACGCCGGTCCGCGCGCTCGCGCTCGTGCTGTGCGTCGCCGGCATGGCGGTGCTGATCGCGCCGCTCGCGGCCGCCGGCATTCCGGCCGGCATCGTGCTCGCGATCGGCGCGGCGGTCGGCTGGGCGGCGGGCACCGTCTATCTCAAATGGGCGCATATCGAGGCCGATCCGGTGGCGATCACGTTCTGGCAGGTCGCGATCGGCCTCGCCGTCATCAGCGTGTGCGTGCCGGTGTTCGAGGGATCGCTTCACCTCTGGCCGGTGCATACCGGGCCGCTGCTCGGGCTTCTGTTCGCGGGTCTGATCGGCTCGGGCGTCGCCTATTTCCTCTGGTTCGACATAGTGCGGCGGCTGCCCGCGATGACCGCGGCGTTCGGCGCGCTGAGCGCGCCGGTGGTCGGCGTGATCGCCTCCGTGCTGATCCTGGGCGAGCGGCCGACGATTGCCGACATCGTCGGGCTTGCTCTGATCCTGTCGGCGTCCGCCTGCGTGACATTGTTGCGGCAGGCGTAGCTTCGTAGGGTGGGTTAGCGCCGAAGGCGCGTAACCCACCGGCAGTATCTCCACTTGCGAGTCAGATGGTGGGTTACGCGCGGAACGAAGGCTTTGCTCAAAGACTCGCGCTTCGGCCGCGCTAACCCACCCTACAAGCTTCACCTCACCGCGATCGGCGTGACGGTCGAGCCGGTGGCGCCCTTGATCTTGAGCGGCGTCATGAAGAACGCGAACTCGTGCACGTTCTTGGCCACCAGCTCATCGAGCTTGAGGTTCTCGAGGAGATGCACACCGTTCACCACCAGCGCGACCTGGTGCACCGGCAGCGAGAGCTGCGGATCGGGATTGGGCGCGACCTCGACCGGCCAGTTGTCGGAGCCGAGCATCATCGGGTTTTGCGAGGCGAGCCATTCCGCCGCCTTCACGCCGATGCCGGGGCACGACTTCGTGTAGCGCGCGTTGTCCTTGCCGTAGAGCCTGCCCCAGCCGGTATGGATGATGACGGCGTCGCCCGCCTTGAGGCTCACGTTCTGCTTCTTGAGCGCGCCCTGCAGGTCGTCGACCGTGATCTCGTAGGTGTCGCCGAGCATCTCGACGCCCTTGTAGCCGGCGACGTCGATCAGCACGCCGCGCGTGATGAAGGCCGGCGCGTTCTCGACGCCGAGCTTGGTGAACCCGCTGCGTGTCGTGATCTCCTCGTTCTTGAAGCAGTTGTAATGGCTGTTGCGGTGGCTCTGGTGAGCGAAGCCGTCGAACTGCGTGCCGACCTGGCCGATCTCGGAGAGCACCATCTCCTCGTTGCTGCCGCGCTCGTTCGAGCCGGTGTTCATGAAGGTGCGCTTGAGATGCATGTCGAAGCGGCGCGGGCCGAAGAACGGCATGGTGGGGCCGAGCACGTGGGCAAGATCGATCACCTCGCCGGTCTTGATCAGCTTGACGGCTTCGAGCACGACCGCCGGCTTCATCAGGTTGCCGGAGCCGCGCTCGTCGCCGGCGCCCCATTTTGACGGACAGCGCGCGCTTTCGGCCGGCACGCTCCATGACGGGGCCTGCGCGAGCGCCGTGCTGCTCGCCACGAGCACGGCACCCATCGCCAATGCTATGCGTTTCATGGCTTCCTCCCATCTTCATCCCGAGCCTGGGTCGGGTGAGGCAGCATGCGCCGCGCCGGAACGCTCCGCAATGCGGGCCGGCCGGCCGCGCGCCGGCCGGCAGATGGGTCATTCGCGCTTCGGCTTGGTCGATTTTTTCGTCGTCCGTCCGCCCCGGCTCTTCGGCAACCCCGCCGCGAGCTTGCTGTCCCAGTAGAACCGGCCGAGCTCGCTGCGCGCGACGCCGGCGGCGAATTGGCCGGCGTTGCCGTCCCGCCGCTGTGGCCGCGGCGCGGCGTCGGGGGGCGTCTGGCCGTTCGGTTTGCGGCCCTCGCGTTCCGCCTGCCGCGCCGCGATCTCGGCCTGCCACTCCTCGCGCCAGCGGAGCACGCGCGCCAGCGTGACGGCGCGCGCCAGCGCCGCTTCCTCCGGTGTGCGCGTATCGACCGGAGCGTCGCGGCGCGAGCGCCTATGTTCATGGGATTTCACGTCCTTCTCCTTCGGTTCGAACCGACAGCCGCGGATGCGGCCGCCTCGATCGGCGCGCGCACGGGTGCGCACGACGCCGATAAAGGAGGAGTTGCGGGCTAGGTCGCCCTGAGGCCGTGTTTGGACATGGGCGTGCTATCGCGGGCGAGGGCGGCGAAATGATGGCGGCGCGCTGCGAGACGCATCAATGGAAATGAATGGAAATGAAGCGTGACGCCCGACCTCAGAGAAAGCTCTGCGGATCGATGTCGGCCTCGAGCCGCACGTCGCCCTTCGGCTTCGGCCCCGCCGCGAGCCATTCGCGCAGATAGGCCGAGAGATCGAACGCGCGCGGCGATTTCACCAGCAGGCGGAAACGATGGCGTCCGCGCACCACCGCAAGCGGCGCCTCGACGGGCCCGAGCACGCGCACCGCTTCGCTGCGCGGCGCGCTCGCGGCGAGCCGGCGCGCAAAACCCTCCGCCGACGGCCGGTCGCCGGCCGAGATCACGAGGCTCGCGAGCCGCCCGAACGGCGGATAGCCGGCCGCTTCCCGCGCGGTGATCTCGCTCGCGTAGAACGCCTCGCGGTCGCACGCGATCAGCGCTTTCATCACCGGATGGTTCGGCTGATGCGTCTGGAGATATCCGTAGCCGCGGCCTTCCTCGCGCCCGGCGCGGCCTGCGACCTGATGCAGGAGCTGGAAGGTGCGCTCGGCCGCGCGCGGGTCGCCGTTGGCGAGGCCGAGGTCGCCATCGACGATGCCGACCAGGTTGAGTTTCGGAAAATGATGCCCCTTGGCGACGAGCTGCGTCCCGATAATCAGGTCGACATTGCCCTGCTCGATCTCCTTCAGCTCCTCGCGCATGCGCTCGATGGTGGCGACGAGGTCGCTCGAGAGCACCAGCACGCGCGCTTGCGGAAACAGCGTGGCGACTTCTTCTTCCAGCCGCTCGACGCCGGGCCCGCACGCCACGAAGCTGCCGGTCGCCTCGCATTTCGGGCACGCGGCCGGCGGCGACGTGGCGAAGCCGCAATGGTGGCAGACGAGCTGGCGGCGGAAGCGGTGGTCGACCAGCCAGGCGTCGCAGTTCGGGCAGGCGAGGCGGAAGCCGCAGGCGCGGCAGAGCGTGAGCGGCGCGTAGCCGCGCCGGTTGAGGAAGAGCAGCGCCTGCTCCTTGCGCTCGAGCGCGATCTGCACGGCTTCGGCGAGCCGCGGCGCGATGAAGCGGCCGCGCGGCGGGCCTTCGCGGGTGAGATCGATCGCCTCGATTGCGGGCAGATGCTGGCCGCCGAAGCGCTCGGGGAGCGAGAGCCGCCGATAGCGCCCGCGCCGCGCGTTCACCTCGGTCTCGACCGAGGGCGTCGCGGACGACAGCACGATCGGGATCTGCCCGATATGCGCGCGCACGACCGCCATGTCGCGCGCGTGGTAGTGCACGCCGTCCTCCTGCTTGTAGACCGCGTCGTGCTCCTCATCGACGATGATGAGGCCGAGATCGGCGAAGGGAAGAAACAGCGCCGAGCGTGCCCCCACCACCACGCTGACCTCGTGCTGCGCGACGCCCGCCCAGGTGCGGGCGCGCAGGCGCGGCGCCACGTCGGAATGCCATTCGGCCGAACGCACGCCGAAGCGTTCGGCGAAGCGGTCGAGGAACTGGGCGGTGAGCGCGATCTCCGGCATGAGGATCAGCGTCTGCTTGCCCTTGCGCAGCGCCGCCGCCACCGCCTCGAAATAGACTTCGGTCTTGCCCGAGCCGGTGACGCCGTCGAGCAGCGTCACGCCGTAGCCGCCGCGCTCGACGCTTTCGCGCAGCGCGTCGGCGGCGGCCTGCTGCGCGGCGCTGAAATCGGGCACCTGATGGGCCGGGTCGGGCGGCCGCGCCACCGGCTCGGGCGGCAGCGGCAGCGGCTCGAGCGTGCCCTCGTCGACGAGGCCGTCGATGACGCCGGCCGACACGCCCGCCTCGCGCGCTGCGTCGCCCTTCGTCCGCACCAATCCGTCGGCGAGCAGCGCCAGCACGCGCGCGCGCGCCGCGGTCATGCGCGCCGGCGCCGGACCCGCGAGCCGCACGCCGATGCGGATGCGCTCGGGGCCGAGATGCTCGCCCATGCGCAGCGCCATGCGCAGCACCATGCCGCGCGGCGAGAGCGTGTAGTCGGCGACCCAGTCGACGAACTGGCGCAGCTCGGGCTTGAGCGGCGGCAGGTCGAGCTTTTCGGCGACGTCCTTGAGCCGGTTGTGCAGGCCGGGCTGCACCGCGACGTCGTCCGCCCACACCACCCCGGTCGCCTCGCGGGTGCCGAGCGGCACGCGCACCAGGTCGCCCGGCTTGAGGTCGAGTTCCGCCGGCACGCGGTACGAATAGCTCTGGTCGAGCGCGACCGGCACCAGCACGTCGACGAGCGCGGCGCGATGCAGGGCGGGGGAAGGTTTTGGGCGCAAGCTCGTGTTGTCCTTGGATCCTGTCCTTGGCCGCGATTCGCTCGCGGCTAGGCGGTGATTATACCAACTCGCGCAATTTTCGATTTGATATTCGGCGGCGCAGCCTGCGCTCCATGAGGGTTTGCTGAACTGCGTCACGCGTGGCACGGCGATCGCGGCTGCGTTATAGTGCGTCGCGTTGTTCGACTGCCTTGCGACGGACATTGCCGATGCGCCAGATCATATTGGTCGGCTTCCTGCAGGCGCAGAACTGCAGCAATCTCGCCAGCTCCTGGCGTCATCCGCAGTCACGCACCGACAGCTGGTCGCCGGACTTCTATCGGCACATCGGGCGCGTGCTGGAGGAGGGCAGGTTTCACCTCGGCTTCTTCGACGATCGCCTGTCGATGCCCGACATGTACGGGCGCAACCACGAGCACACCGTTGCGCACGGCATCCGCTGCGTGAAGCTCGACGCCGTCACCGTGCTCACCGTGATGGGCATGGCGACCGAGCGGCTCGGGCTCGGGGCGACCTATTCGACCAGCTACTACGAGCCGTTCCACGTGGCGCGCGTCTTTGCGACGCTCGACCTGATGACGCACGGTCGCGCGGCCTGGAACGTGGTCACCTCGCTCAACGACGGCGAGGCGCAAAATATGGGCCGCGACGAGGTGGTCGGTCACGACCTGCGTTACGACCGCGCCGACGAGTTCATGGAGATCGTGCTCGGCCATTGGGACGCTTGGGAGGACGACGCCATCGTCCAGGACAAGGCGACCGGCCTGTTCGCAAAACCCGAGAAAGTCCATCGGCTCGACTACCAGGGCCGCTATTTCCGCTCGCGCGGGCCGTTCACGGTGCCGCGCTCGGCGCAGGGCCATCCGGTCATCATCCAGGCCGGCGCGAGCGGGCGCGGCAAGATTTTTGGCGCGCGCTGGGGCGAGGTGATCTTCGTCGTCTATCCCAACATCGAGACCGGCACGCGCGAATACGCCGAGTTCAAGGCGGACGTGGCGCGCATAGGTCGCGATCCCGAGCAGGTCAAGCTCACGCAACTCGTCAGCACGGTCGCGGCCGCGACCAGGGCCGAGGCCGAGGACAAGTGGGCCGAGATCGAGAAGCTGCCGCTCGAGATCGACGCGCTGTCGCTGTTGTCGGAGGCGCTCAACTTCGATTTCGCCAAGAAGGGCATGGACGAGGCGTTTACCGACGAGGAGCTCGAGGGCATGTCCGGCCTGCTCGCCATCCGCGACCGCGTGCTGCGGGTGAAGAAGAACCCGAGCGTGCGCGACTTCATCCGGATCAGCGGACGCGGGCGCGTGCAAAACGCGATCATCGGCGGCCCGAAGGAGGTGGCCGACCGGCTCGAAGAATGGTTCGCCGCGCCCGCTTGCGACGGGTTCGTGCTCTCCGCCACCCACGTGCCCGGCGCCTACGAGGATTTCGTGCGCCACGTCGTGCCCGAGCTGCAGCGCCGCGGCGTGTTTCGCAAGGAATTTGCCGGCACGACGCTGCGGGAGAATCTCGGGCTGACGGTGCCGGCGGTAGGAGCGTGGCGCGGGCCGTAGATCGTAGGGTGGGTTGAGGCCACAGGCCGAAACCCACCGGCCGACTCGCCGCGTGCGAAGCGATGGGTTTCGCTTCGCTCGACCCATCCTTGCCTCGTTGTTGTCGGCGCATGACTGAGGTAGCGTCACAACGACAACCAACCATCCCCATCCATTCGATCGAGGCGAGACGCACATGAAGGCTGCTTTCATCGAGAAATTCGGCGGGCCGGATGTTTTGCGATATGGCGACCTGCCGGATCCCGTCGCCGCCCCGGGCGAGGTCGTCGTCGACGTCCATGCGGCGAGCGTCAACGGCGCCGACTGGAAGGTGCGCGTCGGCGACTACAAGCAGACGAAATTTCCGCTCGGGCTCGGGCGGGATTTTTCCGGCGTGGTCAGCGCCGTCGGCGCGGGCGCCGATCTCAAGGTGGGCGAGGAGGTCTTCGGCGTGCTGGACGCCGGCCAGGAAGGCGCGCATGCCGAAAAACTCGCGGTCAAGGCGGCGATCATCGCCAAGAAGCCAGACGGCCTGTCGCACATCGATGCCGCCGCCATGGCGCTCACCGGCCTCACGGCCCTCATCTCGGTCGAGGACACGCTGAAGCTCAAGCGCGGCGAGACGATCCTGATCCAGGGTGGCGCCGGCGGCGTGGCGGGCTTCGCGATCCAGCTGGCAAAACATATCGGCGCGCGCGTGATCACCACAACGAGCGCGGCGAACCGCGATTACGTGCGCGGTCTCGGACCCGACGAGGTCATCGACTACAACGCGCAGGATTTCACGCAGGTCGTGAGCGGCTGCGACGCCGTCTTCGATACGGTCGGCGGCGATGTGGCGCA
>WNFC01007161.1_pt1 | contig 12272 bp, 12 predicted proteins | sample 5400541 | NCBI WGS metagenome assembly WNFC01 (sample SAMN13153342, study PRJNA577476) | soil metagenome | isolation source: 120 cm saprolite under Douglas fir tree site 2 hole 2 replicate 1 | place: USA:California | collected 2015-04-18 | reverse complement strand
CGCCGCGCATGTGATGCAGCTTCGAACATGGTTGAGCCAAGTCAGTCTCCACTCCCATGACCTGTTGCCAGCGCCGTGGGCGTTTCACTGGCGCACGGGATCTTCGCTGGGGTTCATGATCATTCCATCGACGAGGCACGCGGCGACTTTGGTGAAGCGACTGCAGTCCTTAGCGCATAGCCCATGGGCTGGGTTGTTTGACGTGTATGTGAACGAGCCCGCTCCCGATGCCTAAGTGGGATCAAATACATACAGACTAGCCGGCACGATCCAGAGGTTCGGTGGCATTCAATGGTTGGTTAGCTAGTAGTACTGCTTGATGTACGCATAGGCACGGTCAAACAGTTCCTGCTCCCTATGGAGTTGGTACTTCAGCAGAGTTCGGCGTAGAGCCTTCTGCACCTCGCGTTCGCCGGACAGTGTCTGCCGCCAATCGGGGTAGCGCACCACGCGCACGATATCGTCAATGTCGTTCACGATGCGCTCAACCAAAATTGGTGTCGCGGCGGATTTCACCTCGCTGAACAACTCGGTCAGCGCCGCTTTGGCGCGATTCTGCTCCTCTGCAGGGTCGGTCTCTTGCTCAGCCTGGACCACCTCACGCGCGAGAGCGAGCAGCTGTTTCAGGAAGTCAAGACTGTTTAGTACTCCGATGGCGTGGCGCTCTCGCAGGTCTTCCAGGCGTCTCCCCAGCCCGATGAATTTGGGGTTACCAGCGTGCTTCTGTAAGCGCGCAATGATCTTGATTTCGAGTTCTTTCGCGTTGTTCCCGTCGCTCACTAACTCTTCGAGCACATCGGCGTCGAGCACGAACGTCTCCAGGTCGTCGCGCACCGCCTCGACGTGGACGTTCTCGTGGGTCAGCTCAAGCGTCTTCGCGCCGAGAGCGTGCCATAGCAGCTTGCCGTTGCCGCTCGGTGGCCGGAGCGACTCGTAGACCTGCGACATCCATTGGTAATCAGCGCCGTGCCGCTTCAGGCATGGGTCGGGTGACAGGGCCTCCCACAGTTGGTTTAGCTGCGAGTACGCCTTGGCGAACGCATCGCGTGAAGTGTTGTCGGGCAGGCACTGTTGGGCAGCAATCAGCCCTTCGTAGCCGGAGGCCGTCCGATCAACGCTGGGGAAGAACCCGACGCATACTTCCACGGCCGGCGGTACCTGGTCGCGCAAGCTGGCGAGGTTCGTGATCACATGCTGGACGGACCTCTCGTCGAAATTAAGCGACTTCGCCACATCGTCGAAAATGCCGAGGTAATCAACAATCAGCCCGAACGACTTGCTGGGGTAGGGCCGATTCGTTCGGCAGATCGCCTGTAGCAGATTGTGGTCGACCAGGAAGTGATCCGCCTGGTCGAGCAGCCAAGAGCGTGCCAGAGCAGCTTGCCGTTGCCGCCCACTCGGTGAGCTGCTTGACGTGCGGCGCCTGCTTCAGCCGATTGGCAGTGCACGAGCGGGTCTTAGCCGGCGACGAGGACCCCGCGTGCCTGAGCTGTGGCGGGATCTTGAAGTCGACGACGATCTCCTTCGGGCAGGGCCTGCCGCCACGCGCCGTCGCGGAAGCGCAGCGTCTGCACGCGGCGGCGCGCCTGTGTCTGGTGATCGGCTCGTCGTTGGCGGTCTACCCGGCGGCCACCCTGCCCGAAGTGACCCGCGCCAGGGGCGGCCAGCTGGCCATCGTCAATCAAACCGAGACCCATCTCGACCATCTGGCCGTACTGGTCGCCCGCGAGCAGGCGGCCGTTCTCCTCGGCGAGGTTGCCCGCGTCACGGCACGATGAGCAGCGGCGTGGCCGGGATGTTGATCGCCCATTTGGCAATGTCCCCATCGGCCACGGTCGGCTGCGTCAGCCCAAACAAATATTCGCCATCGCCCCAGGTCAGATTGATGCAGCCCTGGCTTTCGACCAGGCCAAAGTGATCGTGCCAATACGTGCTGTGGATGGCGTAGCCACCGTCGAGGTAGTACTCGACGAACGGCACGTTGGGCAGGTGGTAGGCATGGTCGGCGTTGGCGACCGTCAGGCTACTCATCGTGTCGAAGCGGTATTTGCCCATCGTCGCGTACTCGCCTTGGGGCGTCTCGACACCGGCCCGGCCCAGGCTGACGTACGTGGTGAGCTGCGGCTTGTTGTCCACGTCGAGATACGTCAACGTGGCCGCCGATCGCGAGACGACCAGTGTGCCCAGACCTGGCGGCGCGTCCTCGGGCCGCGCCGCGATTACCGGCTTGGGCTCGGGCATGCGGCTCACCAGCGACGAGTGGACGACGGCGCCCGCGTACCGTCCGCCATCGATGCGGTACCAGGTGGCGTTGCCGTTCACGGCCGCGCCGGTAAGCTCGCCGAGCACTTTCACGCGGTCGCCCGGCACCAGCGTACCCACGACCGGCGCCGCGGTGGTCGGCGCCGCGCGAACGTTGGCCTGTGAGCGCATCGCCCCCCACCACCCTGAGGTGGCCTGGGAGCCATCTGGCAGCGTCCAATTCTTCGCCGCATCAGAAGTTGCCTCGCGCAGCGTGCGCAGGCCGACGTACCCCTCAGTTGTCGCCCACCATGTGGCGGAGTCACCCTCGATGCCTGGCGAGACGCCGGATACACGCAACAGATCGCCCTGCTTGGCGGTGCGGCGGACCGGCTCCTTCGCGCTCGGGCGGGCGTAGATCGATACGCTCGGGACGCTGACTTCGGCGATCCACGGCGTCATGTCCTCGGCGACGTCACTGGACGGGATGAACCCGTCTGGTACCTGCGTCCAGGGTTTGCCGTCGGTGCCGGTAAGCTCGAGGACGACCACGACCAGCTGGCCGCGCGACAATGGCCCGACGGCCGCCGAACCACGGTCAGCCTGGCTGAAAAGCGTCGCCTGGTCTACTAGGACGCGCGATTGCCAGGGCGGATCGAAGCGACTGGCCTGTGCGGGCGCCAGATCAATGGTGCCGTACGCCACCACGGCCAGCAGTGGCATGAATCCCCAGCGCGTTCGTCGCACGATAGAGGTCAACATGATTTACTCCTACGACGAACATGCCCCGCCCTTGCAACACATGGAGGAAGACGACCTGGTATGCGATTGGTGCCAGCCGAACCCGGCCCGCTGCGTCGGTTAGTCCCGTGGCTCGTGGCACTCGGCTTACTGGCCGTCATCGCTGGAGTGACACTCTGGGCGCGCCAGCAGGATGCCGCCCGGCGGCTCGCCGAGGGGCGCGCGGATGCCGCGGAGGCGCAGCTCGCCGTCGCTGAGGCGTCGCTGACAGCCATTGCGCGCACCAGCGCGGCGGCCGCGGCAACCGCGTTTGCCGAATCGAATCTGCCTGAGGCTGCGCTGCGGCGGGCACTCGACCTGGTCTTCGAGGCATACAAAGACCCGTCCGAAGGCCGGCTCAAGGCGCTGACCGACGCCTTCGGGCCAGACGCGCTGAGCTTCATGCGCAACGAGGCCGAGCACTTGATCTCGGGCGGCATGCATGTTGCCGGCGGTACGCCATACGACATGGTCGTCCTGTCCAGCACGTCAGCCAGCCCTGACCAGACCGAGATCAAGACGCGCGAGACCTGGACGTACGACGAGGTCGACGCGCAGAACCGCCGCGTGCGCTGCGTGCGCGAGGAAAGCGAGCAAATGTACATGCTGCACCGCGTGCAGGCCGGCTGGCTGGTCCAGGCGGTAACGCTGAGCGGCACAACTCGGCGCGCGGACTGCTAAGCGCCACCGCTGTGGGGACCGCTCCTGGTATTCCCTGTAGAGAACCTCCTTGGCACTGCGCCTCGCCGCCGCTGCGCGGCTCCCTTCGAGGGACAGTGTCAACCCCCAGAGGGGACCCCTGTGGGGAAATGCGTCGTCACTGGGACGGCTCGCTGCCTTTGCGGTGGGCTACGCAGATTCGACCAGGCCGGCGCGTATCGCGTACTTGACCAATTCCGTTTGGCCGCGCAAGCCGAGCTTGGTCATCAGGCTCGAACGGTGGTGCTCCACCGTCTTCGTGCTCAGGCACAGGAGGCCAGCGATGGCGCGCGTGGTGTGGCCTTCGGCGGCGAGCTGCAGGACTTCGCGTTCGCGCGGGGTGAGCCTTTCGTGCGGCTCGCTGGCCGCATCTTCAGACGCATGGATGCGCGAGAGATAATCGTCGATCACCCGCCGCGCGATACTCGGATGGAGATACGCCTGCCCATCGTGCGCCGCCCGAATCGCCGCGGCCAGCTCGGTCGCGGCGTTGCGCTTCAGCACGTACCCCGCCGCGCCGGCGCGTAGGGCCTGAACGACGTATGGCTCACTGTCGTGGACCGACAAAACGACGACTTCGGTGTCGGGCAGGTCGCGTTTGATCTGGCGAATCGCTTCGACCCCGTTCAGCCGCGGCATGGTCAGGTCGACCACAGCGACATCGGGCCGCAGCTGGTTGGCCAGCAGCACGGCCATCTGGCCGTCCTCAGCTTCGGCGACCACCTCGATGTCGCCCATCGCCTCGAGACACAGCCGCACGCCCTCACGAACGATCGTGTGGTCGTCGGCGAGCAATACTCGAATCATGGGGAGCTTAGGGGAATACTTACACGGATGAGCGTGCCGCGTGGCGAAACTGGCGCGGCGTGAAACTCGCCGCCCAGTAGCTTGGCGCGTTCGCGCATGCCGAACATGCCCAGGTGCTCGCCGGCCTCGACCGCCGGCACCGCGGCCATGCCGATGCCGTCGTCGCGCACCTCGAGCGACACCGTCCCGTCGCTACTGCGCAGCCGCACCTGGACGCTGGTCGCCCGGGCATGGCGAATGGCGTTGGTCAGCGCTTCCTGCGCGATCCGGAACAGCGCCGTCTCAACCTCCGCGGGCAGCCGCGGATCGCCCTCGTCCCAGCCCGTGATGGTCAATTGTGCAGATAGCCCAGACCGTTCTTCAGTCGAGCGCACGTACTGCCGCAGCGCGGCGACGAGCCCCAGGTCGTCGAGGACCGACGGGCGCAGCTCGAGCGCCAGCTTGCGCACCTCGTCCAACGTCTGGGCGGCCAGGTCGCGCAAGTTGGAGATCAACTGGCGCGGCTGGATCGGCAGGTCGGTGGCGTACACCTCGGGCATGCTCGCCAGACCGCGTTCGAGACCGATGATCACCGCGGTCAGCGCCTGCCCGGCTTCGTCGTGCAGCTCGCGTGCGACGCGGCGGCGCTCTTCTTCCTGGGCCATGATGACCTGGGCGGCCAGGCGCTCAGCCTGATCGGTCTTCTCGCGAATGGTCGCGGCGTCAGCCTCGAGCCGATCCCATAGCGCGTTGACCTCGAGGACGAGCCCGGCCACGTCGGGGTCCGTGAGCGGCGTCACCTCGGCCCGGGCGGAATAGTCGCCCGCGTTGAAGCGCTGGGTGGCTTCGCGCAGCGAGCGAATCGGTCGGAATGTCTCACGCAGCAGCAGCATCGTCAGCCCGGCGGAGAGGCACAACGCCGCCAGCACCAGCACGGCATGCGTCACGGGCGTGAAGGTACCGCTGAGCACCAGCCGCTGGGTGAGCCAGGTGCCGATCACGGCGCCTCCCAGAACGACGATGAGGTTTACCCCGAGCAATCGCCAGAAGAGCGGCAAACCCAGCCATTTGCCAATGCTTCCGCGGTTGCGCGCGGTCGCCCGCCGCTGGGCCGGCGGCACGAACATCGCCTCGCCGGCGCCTTGCCTGCTCGTTGATTTGAGGTGCTCGGGGGTGGCTACCAACGAAATTCGACCGTTCCCGACGGCTTGGGTGGGTTGGCGCCGGCGGCGATGGTCGACGCCTGCGGCAGCTGCGCCGCCTCCCAGGTCTGGATCAGCGCGGTGAGAAATGGCTGGTCACCCTCGACCAGGCGCGCCTCGCGCGGCTTGGCGTACAGCTCCTGCAGCTTCTCTAAAAGCGCCTCAGCGTCAGCCGCCTCGGCTTGCAGACGCTGGACGAGCTGCAAACGGCGCACGAGCCGAAGTCGCTCGGCCTCAATCTCTGGTGGTCGCGGCCGGCGCCGATGCTGGGCGTCAAAACGGCGGATCCAGGTCTGATGAAGCTGAGCCGCTTCCATCAAGAATCGCTCAGGTGAGAGCGTCTCGCGATTGGTCGGCTGCACTATTTCTTAGCAAAAGATACCCCGCTGTTACCCGGTCTGCCAGGCATACTGCGTTACCGTACGTTTCACGATGGAGACACCGCCCGGCCGACGCGTGCTGGTCGCGGTCGTTAACGGGCAACCCGGCGCGCTCATCCAGGCCTGGCGCGAGAAATACGACGCCAAGCACGCCGCGCGGTTACCACCCCATCTGACGGTCTGCTACCGCCCGCCCGACGTTGGTCTCGAATCGCTGGAAGCCCAGGTCCGGCATGCCTTTCCTTCTCCCGTATGCGTTCGGCTGGGGCCCGTTTTCGTGCTCGCTCATCGCGAAGCGCCGCTTGCCGTTTCTGTACTCGAATCCGCCGAGTTGGACAACGCGCGTAGACGGCTGTTCGATGGCAGCCATGTCGAGATGGGCGGCCGCAACGAATGGCCATGGCACATCACCTGTGTCCGCTACGGCCACAGCCGCGACCGCGACGCCCTGCTCGCCGCCGCCGCGCACGAGCTCGCGTTAGACGAGCCGTGGACCATTTCGAGCGTCAGCTACTTAGAGCTGCGCAACGGCCGCTACGAGCCCCTCGCCGAGTGGAATCTCGGCGAATGACAACCCGGTAGGAGAAAAATTCTCAGGTGCGCCCCAGAACGTGGAACTTCACGAAGTTCGTATGCACTCCCGCCTCAAACGGGTGGGACCCCGTGATCACGACGGTGTCCGCCACCTGCGCGGACTGGTGCTCAACCAGGTACCGCTCCATCGCCTCGATATTGGTCTCGAGATCGGCGGCCAGAAGCTGATGGACGGGCGAGACGCCCCACCAGAGCGCCAGTCGGCGACAGACTTCCTCGTATGGGCTGAACGCGAAGATCGGTACCTTGGTCCGGCCCCGCGAGAGAAGCTCGGCGGTCAGCCCCGTCCGTGTCACGCCGACGATGGCCGTCGCATCTAAATCTTCGGCGAGCACGCGGGCCGCGTGCGTCACCGCCGCCGCGTAGCCCCGCGGCCGATCGTCGCGCGCCCGCCCAGTCAATGGGGCGGCTTCAGCCGACTCAGCGGCGCGCACGATGCGGTCCATCATGCTCAACACCAGCAGCGGGTGCCGCCCAGTCGCCGTTTCCGCCGAGAGCATGACCGCGTCGCTGCCGTCCCACACCGCGTTCGCCACGTCGCTGGCCTCGGCCCGCGTGGGCGTTTCTTCGGTGACCATCGACTCGAGCATCTGCGTCGCGGTGATCACCGGTATGCCCCGATGGTTGGCGCGCTGGATGATGCGCTTCTGCAGCATGGGCACCTGTTCTGGCGCCAGCTCGACGCCCAGGTCGCCACGGGCCACCATCACCGCGTCGGCAACTTGCAGAATGGCCTCTAAATTGTCGATCGCTTCGCCCTTCTCGAGTTTGACCACCACCGGCGCAGTCCGCCCCAGATCGCGCATCAACTCCTGCGCCGCGCGCACCTCTTCGGCCGTGCGCACAAACGACAGCGCCACGTAGTCGACACCGAGCTCCTGCAGCCCAAACGCCATGTCGACCCGGTCTTTGTCGGTGATCGCCGGCGACGACACTGCCACCCCGGGCAGGTTGATGCCCTTGTGCTCGCCCAGCGGGCCACCCTCCTCAACGCGCGCGGTGACCTCGCCGTCCTGGGTCGACAGCACCTTGAGGCGGATCCGGCCATCGTCGAGCAGGATGCGATCGCCCGCCTGCACGTCGTGGGCCAGGTGCTGGTACGTGCAGCAGATACGCTCGGCGGTACCAACCCCATCATGGGTGGTGATCACCACCTCTCTACCCGCTTGTAGCTGCACGGACTTGCCCTGTTCGAATGTCCCGACCCGAATCTTCGGCCCTTGCAGATCCTGCATGACCGCGACACAGCGCCCGGTCGCCTGCGCCGCGGCGCGAATGGCCGCGCACCGCCGCGCGTGATCGGTCGCCACGCCGTGCGAGAAGTTCAGCCGCGCCACGTCGAGGCCCGCCCGAACCAGGTCCAGCTCGAGCCCGTCGGTGGCCGGCCCGAGCGTCGCGACAAGCTTGGCTCGACGAACTTGCTCCACGTGCTATTTCTCCTCTGGCGCGGCGGGCGAGTACTGCCCGACGCGGCTGAACATCTTCTCGGTCAACTCGTCCAGGGGCAGCTCAGGCCCCGGGCGGCGCGGCCTGCCGACCACTGCGCCTTAGCCAGTCGAACAGAGCCACGGTGCTATTATCCCCCGTCGAGCGGAGGACCCACCCATTCCCATCGTCGCCGACATCACGATCAACATCGATCCCACCTTGTTCAAGTGGGATGGCATACCGCTGCAGATCACGTGGCACGGCTTTTTCACTGCCGTGGGCACGCTCGTCGGCATCTGGCTCGCCGTCCGCTGGGCAACTCGGGCCGGGTTCACCGAGGACGACACGTTCTCGGTCGCGATGTGGGGCGTCATCGGCGCCATCGTCGGCGCGCGCCTCTTCCACGTCATCGATCAGTGGGATTTCTACGCCAGGGATCCGATCGCCATTCTCAAGGTGAACGAAGGCGGCCTGGCGATCTACGGCACGATCGTCGGCGGTCCCGTCGCTGGGGCGATTTATGCCTGGCGCAAGGGCTTGAACGTGGCGCGTCTGGCCGACATCGCCGCCGCGCCGCTGGTCCTGGGCATGGGCATTGGTCGGATCGGCGACATTATCAACGGCGAGCATCACGGCGCCCACGCCCAGGGCTTCCCCCTCGCAGTGGTCTATACGAACCCGAACACGCTCGGCGAGCTGGGCATACCGGTCCATCTGGCGGTCGGGTACGAGATGGTGATGGACCTGGTCATTTTCGCCGGGCTGGTGTGGCTCGCACGCGGCGTCGTTCGCGAAGCCAATGGTCGGTTACGGGCCAACTGGCAGCCGCGCCTGCCGCGCGACGGCATGTTGTTCTGGACCTATCTCGGGGTGTACTCGCTCGGACGGTTCTTCATTCAGTTCTACCGTCAGGACACGCCGTTTGCCCTGGGCCTGAGCCAGGCCCAGCTGCTATCGGTGCTGACCGCGATGGTCGCCGTCTGGTTGCTAATCTTCCAGGCCCAGCGCAATCGCCGCTACGGCCCATCAGAGCCGTGGGCGATGCGTCCGAGGGGTTCGGGGTTAGCAGCTAGGGGTCAAGAGTCGGAAGTGGCTGAGACGCGAACGAACCCCAAACCTCTAACCCCTAACCTCTGACCATTGCCGCGAGTTCCTGCTGACCGCTTGCACCGTATTGGGGCTGCGCTCCTGGTGGCCGCCGGCGCGCCGCCGCACGAGGCGGAGATCGTCATGCGTCACTCGATCGACGCCAACCTGGCCGGTCATGACTCGCACGGCATCATCCAGATCCCGACGTATATCGACCGCATCCAGGTCGGCCACATCGTGCCAGGTGCGCCGTGGCAGATCGTCCAGGAATCGCCCACGACCACGGTCATCGATGGCTTCTGGGGCTTCGGTTACGTCGCCACCGAACGCGCAATGCAACTGACCATCGACAAAGCCCGCACCTCGATGGTCGCCGCGACGACGATCTTCCGCCAGGGCCACATCGGCCGGCTGGCCAGTTACTCGCTAATGGCCGCGCAGGCGGACATGATCGGACTGATCACCGCCGACTCTGGCCGCGCGGCGAAGCAGGTTGCGCCGTTCGGCGGCCGCGAGGCGCGCATCGGCACCAATCCGCTGTCGATCGCGGTGCCATCCAACCTCGACGGCCCGCTGTTCCTGGACATGGCCACGTCGGCCGTTGCGGCGGGCAAAATCTCGCTGGCGGTCTCACGCGGCGAGTCGATCCCAGTCGGCTGGATCGTTGATGCCGACGGCAATCCGACGACCGATCCCGAGCAGCTCAAAGCCGGCGGCGCGCTGCTGCCGCTGGGCGGTAACGAAGGCTACAAAGGTAGCGGCCTGGCGGTGATCGTCGAGATTCTGTGCGGCTTGCTCACCGGGCTCGGCTTCGGCCAGGACCCGACGGGTCGGCACAACGACGGCTGCTTCATGGCAGCTTTCAACGTCGCGGCGTTCCGACCCCTGGCCGACTTCAAGCGCGAGGTCACCGAGTTCGCCCACTACCTCAAGGCGACACCGCCCTCCGCCGGCAGTTCAGGTGTCTTCTATCCAGGTGAGATCGAGTACATCCGCGAGCAGGAGCGCCGCGAGTCGGGCATCCAGGTCGAGCCCGCGACGTGGCGCAAGCTCCAGCAGCTGGCCGAGGGTTACGGCCTGACCGCCAAGCTCGACCTCGCCTGAAGGACTCCTCTACTTCTGCGCCCGAAGGGGGCAACCTCTACCTCTCTGGGAGAGGGCGGGGGGTGAGGGTGGCGTACCAGCCCTTCTTTTCCAGTCGCCTACTGAAGGCTTCGGCAGTCCCAGGTTCTCCCGTAACGTCACGCCCTCATAGTCAGTGTGATACAGCCCGCGTCTTTGCAGCTCCGGCACCACGTACTGCACGAAGTCAGCATAGCCACCGGGCACGTGCGTCGCGGCGACCACGAATCCGTCACACGCTCGCTCGGTAAAGAGCTCTTCGAGCACGTCGGCGACCTCGCGCGGTCCACCCACCACCGCGTCGTCAGGCCGACCACGATGGCTGAAGTCCATCAGCTCACGCACGGTCGGGTTGCTCTTGCCGCTCACCGCGATCACCCGGTCGCGAATACCTTGCAGTCCTGAGAAGCTGGCCAGCTCTGCGGTAGTCAGCGGATCGTCGAGGTCCTTGGTCGCGAAATCGAAGTTCAGGCCTTCCGATAACAACGACAGCTGATCGATCTCCAGCGGCAGTTGTTGGATCAGCGCCATCTTGTCTTCAGCGGCTGCTCTGGTCTCGGCGCACACAGGCAGCACCAGGTTGCAGACCACCATTGAGTCGGGATCGCGCCCGGCGTGGGCTGCCTCATCTTTCAAGGCTTTGTAGCCGCGCTTGCCGAACTCGAGATTCGGTGCCGTGGCAAAAATCACCTCGCCCCACTGCCCGGCAAAGCGTCGCCCGCGCCCGCTCTGGCCGGCCTGGATGATGACCGGGTGACCTTGCACCGAACGCGGCACGGTGAACGGTCCGCGTGACCTGTAGTACGGCCCGACATGGTCCAACCGGTGGACTTTGGTGCCGTCGGCGAATCGTCCGCTGACCTTGTCGACGATCAGCGCGTCGTCTTCCCACGCGTCCCAATGGCCGAGTACGACTTCCATGAACTCGTCGGCGCGGTCGTAGCGCAGGTCGTGCTCCATCACCTCGCGGCGACCCATGTTGAGCGCCTCGCCGTCGTTGAGCGACGTCACCACGTTCCAGCCGGCCCGCCCATCGGTCATCAAATCAAGCGTGGCGAACAGACGCGCCACGTGAAAGGGCTCGTAGTACGTCGTCGAGCAGGTGGCGCCCAGGCCGAGGTGCTTGGTGGCCATGCCCATGGTCATCAGCACGACCAGCGGGTCCAATTTGACGCAACGGATGCCGTGCTCGACGGTGTGCACGTGGTCATTGCCGTAGCGATCGGGCATCGCCAGCCGATCGTCGAAGAACGCCAGGTGGAATTTGCCCGCCTCGAGGACGCGCGCGATCTCGCGATAGAAGTCGGCCGAGAGGAAGTCGGTGCGCGATTCAGGATGGCGCCACGACGCGGGCAGATTGGTGCAATTTTGAGCCTGAAGGAAACCGACGAGGGCCATCTGGCGCGGCACATTTTGCAGCGTAGCAGGAGTGCGGCGAACAAGCCCCGCCGCAACAAGAATTCCCGTGTCACCTGGAACGTCTGTTCTAGAATCTGTGGTGCCCCGTCGCAAGCGGCCACCCCATTACGAGGTTCTTTACCTGCCGGTCGATCGAGGCTCCGCACCAACCCACGTGTGGGCAATTTACACGCGTCTAAGCGATGAGGACCGCCGCTCTCTATCGCACGCGCACCAGCAAGCGGCAGCTGAGCAATACGCCGCGACCCATGGCTACTTCATTTCTGCGATTTACCGCGACTGGTGGACCGGGTCCGATCCGGACCGTCCAGCACTCAGACAGCTGGTCAAGGACGCTCGCGCCGGGAAGCATGGCGGTGTGATCTTCTACGACCACACCCGCATCCACCGAGGAACGGTGGGTGCTTATCCCATAGTCCGCCTGCACAGCGAACTGCCGACCTATCAATTCGAGTCTGTTGCTGGCGGGTATGACATCGCTCAGGTCGACGTATGGGCACACGCCAGCGGGACGGAGGTAGAGACGACGCGG
>WNFC01012326.1_pt1 | contig 12275 bp, 10 predicted proteins | sample 5400541 | NCBI WGS metagenome assembly WNFC01 (sample SAMN13153342, study PRJNA577476) | soil metagenome | isolation source: 120 cm saprolite under Douglas fir tree site 2 hole 2 replicate 1 | place: USA:California | collected 2015-04-18 | reverse complement strand
CGATGGCGCCACCGAAGCCGCACTAATTGTCAGCATAGCTGCGCTGCTCGTTGCGCTTCCGGCTGCGTTACTCACGCCCACCGAGAACTGCGCGCCACTGTCGGAACTCGTCGTGGCTGGCGTGGTGTAACTGGAAGAGGTCGCGGCAGCAATGGCGACACTATTCTTCTTCCATTGATAAGTCAGAGGAGCAGTGCCCGTAGCCGTCACGGAGAACATAGCCGTCTGGCCCGCCGTGACCGTCTGGCTTGCTGGCTGCGTGGTGATCGATGGCGCCACCGAAGCCGCACTAATTGTCAGCATAGCTGCGCTGCTCGTTGCGCTCCCGGCTGCATTGCTCACAACCACGGTGAGCTGTGTCCCGTTGTCGGAGCTCATCGTGGCAGGTGTAGTGTAACTAGACGAGTTCGCGCCACTGATTGCGGCACTATTTTTCTTCCATTGATAGGTCAGAGGAGCAGTGCCCGTAGCTGCCACGGTAAAGGTGGCCGTCTGGCCCGCCGTGACCGTCTGGCTTGCTGGCTGCGTGGTGATCGATGGCGCCACCGAAGCCGCACTAACTGTCAGCATAGCAACGCTGCTGGTAACACTTCCGACTGAGTTGCTGAGCACGACCGTGAACTGCGCGCCGTTGTCGGCCGCTGTAGCGGCAGGGGTGGTGTAGCTGGACGACGTCATACCCGCGATCGCAACGCCGTTCCTTCTCCACTGGTAGCTCAACGGAGCAGTGCCTGTGGCCGCCACGGTAAACGTGGCCGTCTGGCCCACCGTCACGGTCTGGGCTGCAGGTTGCGCCGTGATAGATGGCGCCCCCTGAACAGCGCTGGTGCTGCCCGAAACCATTCCAGAGCATCCCGAATTCACAATTGCGAGTGGTATCGCCAATAAAACCAGGGCCCAACGATTCATCGTGCGTCTCTTTCCCGAAATCTTCTCCGGCGCGGCTGGTCGGTTCCGAATTGGAACACTCAGCCGAGAGTACTTGTACTAGCCAGCTGGTCCGGATCGGACACACTCGGGCTGCACAAGAGACGTTAGACGGGATGACGTTGGGCCCACAACTGCTCGCAGGGCCAGAAAGAGGGCGGTGCGGTTTCCGCCCAAAGGGATGTCGGGCTAGGTCCTACACCGGCCGAAGGTGCAGCGATTCGCTTGTAAACATATGATATAACAGGGGTTAAGAATAACTGGAGAGGGTGGAAAGGGACAGAAGAGGTACAGGTACTACTGTACCCCTGTAGGAGTTACTACATTAGCGGAGGAGAAGTCCTGGCGACATAAAGTTTGGCTTCGCCGCAAACTTGTTTGCGGTGCAAACTGAATATTTTGCGAAGTCAAGCGCACATTGTCTGCACCCTAAACTCGTCAGCAAAGCACAAGGGTGCCTTAGGCACTAACACTTGCTGCGGAAACTTTAGGAATCTGCGCGGTCACGAATTGCGCCGTCACGGTTTCCAGCGGTTGGCCAAAGCTGTGGTATTCAAAGCCGCGTTCCATCATCGCCTTGGGCTCGAGCAGATTGCGGCCGTCGAGCACTAGCGGCCGGGCCATAAGGCCGTGGATACGCTCCCAGTCGAGCTGACGGAACTCCTCCCACTCGGTGAGGATCAGCAGCGCGTCGGCGTCTCGGGCTACTTCGTAGGGTTCGCGGCAGCACTGAATCTGCGGAAGAATTACAGAAGTTCTATCCATCGCCTCCCGGTCGTACGCGCGCACTTGTGCGCCCTCCGCTAACAACCGGCGGATCACTTCCAGCGACGGCGCAAAGCGGATGTCGTCGGTGTTTGCTTTGAACGCCAAACCCAGCACCCCCACTTGCTTGTCCTTTAGGACCCAAAGCGCCTGCTGAATTTTCTCAAGAAAGATGTCGATGCGGCGCTTGTTCACGCGCTCAGCCTCCTTGAGCATGCTGAAGTCCACGCCGGTGCGCTCCGCCAAGCGGATAAACGCCTGGACATCTTTGGGCAAGCAGAAGCCACCGAAACCGAGTCCCGCAGCCAGGAACCGCGGCCCGATGCGCGAATCCAGCCCCATCGCGCGAGTCACTTCTTTGATGTCGGCGCCCACCTTCTCGCACAGATCGGCAATCACATTGGCGTAGGAAATCTTCAGCGCCAAGAAAGAGTTTGACGCATGTTTGATCAGCTCGGCGCTATTGATCGTGGTGACGAGCAGTTCCGGCGAGTGAGTTGGGGGACACCCGCCCAAGTGCATCGGACAATGGAAGCGGCCTTCCAGGATAGGACGGTAAATCTCTCGCAACTGCCTTTCCGTGGCCTCCTCATCCACACCAATCACGATCCGGTCTGGGTGCAGAAAATCCTCAACGGCTGTGCCTTCCCGCAAGAATTCCGGGTTGGAGGCCACCCGGAACTCCGCACCGCCGTTCCGGCGGTAGTGTCCGAGCTGCCGCTTCAGTTGCTGGCCCGTTTGCGCCGGCACTGTGCTCTTCTCCACCACCAGCATTGGTGTGCGCGCTTCGGCGGCGATCAGCCGCGCCACGTTGTCAATCGCAGACAGGTCGGCGTCGCCAGTCTCCAGCGGCGGCGTGCCCACACAAATGAAAATGGCTTCGGCCGTCCGCACCGCCTCTCCCGCATCACTGCTGAAAGAAAGCCTGTTGGCCCGGCAATTCGCCGCCAGCATGCCATCCAGATATGGCTCGTAAATAGGCACCACGCCCGCCTTCAAGGAGGCGATGCGTTCCGGGTCGTTATCTGTGCAAACGACATGGTGGCCGAGCTACATATCCGCAGCCAATCACAGAGATTCGCACGTTCGCCCTCCTAAATTGCAGCCCATCCGATGGCACTCCAGCAAACATCCTCCGTAGAGAGCAACTCTCTTTGTACCAACAATAGGTATGCAAAGTAATCGAGGCCCGCAGACCAAGCAATCGGTTACATACCGGAGCGGGGGCAAGAGAAATGTGCAAAAAGGGCTAGAGTAGACACCCTAATGTTTCAAAACTTTATCCCACTGTCACATTGCAGGTTTTACCGCCTTGGGGACGCTTATGCGCCGGCCGACATAACCACTGGTCTCTGGGATACCGCTCGGTGAAAGTGCTCTGCTGGATGACCCGGCAGCCGAGCGTATCCAGAGGTTTCTCGGCCTGATCTCCTTGATCTGCGCATTTTCGCGTCCCGCGGCCCGACGAAACGGGCGCCAGTTGTCAGCTTACCCTGGCCGCCCTTACCCCATCTTGACTCGACAGGACGGCTCCTATATCGTTATGGGCGAAATCAAAGCGGAACTCGGAAATTTCAGTTTTCTCCTGTCCCCGCACCGCTAAACGGAGAGTTGATGTCCAGCCGAACTCTTTACGTTGATGGGGAATACCTTGCGAAGAATCCGACCTGGCACGTTGAGGAGTCGGCTTGGAAGGCCCGCCAGGTTCTTCGCATGCTTCGGAAGAATGGAGTTTCCCCTAAGACCGTCTGCGACGTGGGCTGCGGCGTCGGAGAAGTGCTCAATCAGCTTCAAGAAAATCTAGACAGGGAATGCGTCTTCTGGGGCTACGACATCTCCCCACAAGCCATCGATCTGGCCAAGACTCGATCCAGCGGGAGGATCCACTTCGAGCTTGCCGACTTCGGGCAGGAGACGGATAAATTCTTTGATTTGATCCTAGTCTTGGATGTAATCGAGCATCTCCCGGACTATTTCAGTTTCTTGGAGAGACTGAAGGCGAGGGGCCGCCACAAGATATTTCACATCCCTCTGGACCTTTCTGTGCAAACGGTATTCCGCAAGAATGGGCTCGTCAAACGGAGAGAGATGTATGCGCACCTTCATTATTTCAGCAAAGAGACGGCATTGCGGACTCTGGAAGATGCCGGCTATGAAGTGTTGGATTACTTCTACACGCCGCGTTCGGTCGAGCTTGGTTCGGCGCCAGGCCAGTTGCTTCTGAAACTCCCGAGGAAACTGTTGTCCACCATCCACAAAGATCTCACTGCCCGGCTGCTGGGTGGCTTCAGCCTTTTGGTTCTTGCTCGATGAGTCTGGAATTCCCGCCGTGCCCTTGGCCGGCGGTCGGGAAAAAGCTGCGGTCTCTCGAATGGGCCGGGATGAATTCCGCCGGGAGACGGCGGGGGACGGCCCGGCCAAACTCCCCCCTTCGCAGTTGATAGCTTCCTCTCAACTCAACACCTGACACTCACGGACAACGGCCGCCCGAACAGATCGCGGCATCATCGATGTAGATCGTAGCTGTGCTTGGATTCAAACTCTTGGAGTAGTTGTTCACACTCCACTGGCAGTCCCCGTCCACATAGCGCGTCTGGACATTTGGCACATCGAAGATCTGCGCACGGTCCTGCCAGAACGTCACGTGCCCGGCGTTGTCCCCGGCGCACTTGTAGAAGGCTTCCACGCGGAACCATTGGCCATCCGGAATGTTCTTGATCGCTTGCTGGTAGGAGGTTTTCGTATTTTGGTTGTACAGGTAGAAGTACATGGACCCGTCCGGACGATTGCCCACATTGAGGGCGAAGAACGGATCGATGGCGCCGCCGCGTTTTGATTTCCATTGGAAGACGTTCCACCACGGTGGATTGCCGTTTGGAATGTACCGTCGCGAGAAGTAGTACCAGACGCTGTAATGGAGCTCAGACTGACTTTCGGGCTCGAGCCAGCGAAACAATCGGACACCGCTGGTGGAGATTTCGGCGGGATTCAATGTATTGATATATAGTTTCGCCGAATGGATGCCGCTGTGAGCGGGAGAAGCGACATCCACAGTCGCCGTTGTGGTTCCGCTGTCAAAAACACCGCCGCCGACGTTGGGCCCGCCTGGGACGTCGGGACGACTCCATTGTGAGAGATCACCTGTTTCCATGTCCGCCGACCAGAGTACGGAACCGGATGGCGTCACGGCCGCGCTGGAATCCGCGCTGCTGGCAAGCTTCCAGCTTCTCAAGCCGAAAAACTTTGCAGCAGGCTCTTTGCCAGCCTTGCTGACGAGACCGGCGGCTATCGTTACGATTACGGAAGCGAACAAGGCCATCCTGAATCGGCGCACCAAGAATCTCCTGTTGACAATGCTGGGACGAAAGCATGAGGTGCGAGGCGCAGTAGAGGCGATGCAAACCTCGGCTTTTCGAAGTCGCCGCCAGAAACGCGGACTTTCCCCGCTTTCGGTACTTCAATCCGCTGCACTGCTAGAGTTTCCCGCCGGCCAGCGGACTTCCGCTCCTTGGAAATGCAATCCGATGCCAAAGCGTCCGTCGCGCAGCCGTTGACAATAGACAACCCGAGCCTGTACGCGCAGATCCCCCGTCATGGAACTGACCATCAGCGCTTCATCCGGGTTCATCTGCCTCTGGGCAACGACGCGCAGGCCACCAGAACAGACGTTCTCAGTGATCGTACGCTCCGTAGCCGAAGGTTCCCTGAAGCGGGAAATCTGCACCGGCACAGCCAGTGGGGTTCGTCTTTCACGTCGTCCGGACCGCGAAGGCATGTTGTAAGTGCCCTCCCTTGCAAAACTGTTCTTGTTTGCACCGGCTCGACGATGCAAATTCTTTGGTGAACTGCGTCTTCTCCTGCCTGGGCATCCTGCCAACGATGCGATGTCCCGACTCGGATGAACTAACGGCAAAAAGCTTGCCGTCCCCTGGCGCTTACCCTATTGTCCGGTTTCCCATAACGCAATCGGCCGTGCTCGACCTGCCTGACTACCATCCAGCTCTTTAATCCGCCCTTGTCACAAGGGCGGGCTTCGACCGAAGCCGTTTTTCTTCGTACATGGCCTCGTCCGCCCGGATCATCAATTGCTCGATCGATGCCGGGCTGCGCGGGATGGTGGGGTCGAAGCGCGCCGCTCCCAAACTGATCGATAGCGTGTAACGTGAGTCTCTCGCATTGAGTTCCTTCAAGTTCCGATCGAGACGAGCGCGGATAGTGGACTCGCTGTGACCGGAAACTTCCAAGGCGAGTACGGCAAATTCGTCGCCGCCGAATCGCGCAATGACGTCCGAATCCCGAAACGTCTTTTCAAGAACCTGCGCGGCGTGAACCAGCGCCAGATCGCCTTCCTTGTGACCAAACTTGTCATTGATCTGCTTCAGCCCATCCACGTCGGCAAAGAACACCAAGATCGCGCGACCGGACCGGCGCCCGAGTTTCAATTGCCGTTCCGCAAGGGCCAGGAATCCGCGGCGGTTGTATACACCCGTCAGTTCGTCGCTGAGCGCAAGGCTGCCCAGTTCTGCTCGCAGCATGTATTGCTTCACGGCACACTGAATCGCGCGCATCAGGAGTTTATTGGTCGAGCCATTCTGAGCGGTGCCGAGTTGCCCGGCAGCCGACTTCGTGCGCACGTCTTGCAATAGCCTGGCAAGTTCTCCGTTGGCATTCGCGAACACTGCTTGGAGGATTTGTTCCACGGCTTCTTTTCCCAGCGGAAGATCCAAGGCAGGAATGTCGAAGCCAAAGTGTGGGTCGGGATCCATCCCTAAGCTCAAGTTTGTGGCTCCGATGGATTGAGCCACGGATGCCGTCAAATCCTGGCGATTGCGAATGCCCTTATCTAATTTGTAGGAAGGCATTGGCATTTTTGTCCACGCTCCGTTTCCTTGCGCTGCCCTAGTGCGATTCCAGAGGGCTCTTGCGAATTCTCTGGCCTGAATGTAATCGGTGCACGCCCTCTCCTGAGCTCCGCCAGCAGCATCCGTTCATCGCCTAAGAACAATAAACGGCGCGCAAAACTCTCAAGTTCGGCCAGGTTCCCTGGAAAGCCCCGCATCCACAAAGTTCGCAAAAGTGCGGAGGAAACTGGCAGTGGGGCGCGTCTATGTTTCATGGCGAGAAGCGCGATGGCGTCCCCAAGCATCTGGGCCATGGTCTTCCTCAATTCGAGCGGAACGATGTTTGCCTCTTGTGCCACCGCTGGTTTATCCTTCCCCCCCCGCCAAGGGGTAACGATCGAAACAGCTTGCAATCCTTTGAGGTACGGCCGCCACCGTGTTATGGCCGGTTGGAGGTTCGGGGGTTGCCTTGTATGAGGTGGGTGCCCTACGCACGGTGGCGGCCCTCCCTTTCTTCCTGCAGCATAGCCGCTTGCCGGGATGTTACAATCCGGTGAATCACCCCTTTGGAATAGGTAGAATGCCTGAAAGAGGGCTACTGAGAAGCCCGCTTGTAGAGGTGCCTCGTGCCTTGAAGCACCATCGCCGTTCTTGCAAGCTCGCTTCGCCCCCTTTTACCGTTCAAGTCCTCGGCCAAAGCCGCCACTAAGAGGTAGAGCTGCGGTGAAATCCCCGTGCTGAGCGTCATCACAGATGTTCCCGGGTGCCAACGACAATTGGTTCAAGTTCTCCTGCGAATGCCCCGAAGCTAATCGGAGCCTTTGCGAATAAAAGATGCTTTACGGGCCGGGTCGCGCAAGTGGAGCTGAAGGAGTTCGCGAACGGGATGTCCGGAGTAGGACTTCAGCTCTTTTATTATGAAGTTGCTTGAGAGGATTGACCGATGCCGCGCTGAGTGATCTCCCCCTTGTGAATGCGGTATTCACTGGGTTGTGAAGGCGTCTCCCCTTTGTTATTCAAAACAGGCAACGTAGATTCCCCGGGGCGCTCGTGACATTGCTCGGCTACCTCTCAGGGAATTCTGACGGGAGGAGAGAATAAAGATGTCTGCTAACCGACTCCAAGTATGCAACTACAAAATTCGCAATCGCAGGGAACGGCAACGCTGGTTGTGGTCAGTTCAGGGCTTGGCGCTGCTCTTGCTAGCGGCGCTGGGATGCGTCTCAGCGGCGGCCCAGTCCGTCGCTTATGTGCCCACCCACAAATCGAATAGCGTTGCGGTGGTTAACACCGCGACCAATTCTGTGATAGACATAATCCCGGTGGGGATTCAGCCCCTTAGCGGGGCCATGTCGCCGAATGGCCAAGAGGTTTATGTAACCAATTCCGGTTGGATATTCGGATCCAACTCCGTTTCGGTGATCAACACTCTTACGAACACCGTCGTGGCCACGATCCCTGTTGGGAATTTCCCCATCGGCGTGGCCTTCACGCCGAACGGCGCCTTCGCCTATGTGGTGAATAGCAGTGCCAACAGCGTCTCGGGGATCGACACCGCCACCAGGACCGTCGTGTCCACGATCAATGTGGGAGCTAGCCCTTGGGGCGTAGCCTTCACCCCGAATGGGGCCTTCGCCTATGTGACGAATCAGTCCGCGAACAACGTCTCCGTGATCGACACCGCCACCAAGAGCGTCGTGGCCACGGTCCCAGTGGGAAACAACCCCGTCGGCTTGGCCATCACTCCGGACGGGGCCTTCGCTTATATAGCGAATTATTTGTCCAATAGCGTCTCGGTGATCAGCACCGCAACCAACACTGTTGTGAATACGATTGCGGTGGGTGCTACCCCCATTACCGTCGCCATCACTCCGAACGGAGCCTCCGCTTATGTGCCGAATGACGGCTCCAACAACGTCTCGGTGATCAACACGGCCAGCAACACGGTGACGGCCACGATCGCCGTGCAAGCCAACCCTCGCGGCGTCGCCGTCACCCCAGACGGGGCCTTTGCGTATGTCTCGAATAGAATCGCTAATACCGTTTCCGTGGTCAACACGGCTACCAACAGCGTGGTCGCAACGGTAATGGGAGTGGCTCTTTTCCCTGAGGCGGTAATCATCCGGTGATCATCCCGGTTCGATGACTTGGAGCTGGGGCCGGCAGCGAGCGACGGTTCCGAAAGCATCCGCTGAGAAGACCTCGGGCGCGAATAGGCAACCGCAATCTGGCAGGTCGAATAACCACCTGAGCGTCAGGGGTACTGGTCTGTGGAGGCATTGCCCCGCAACCGGTGCCCCAAAATGCCTCAGGCCTCTCCGCCGTCAAAATGTTTGATTCGCCGGATGGGATCGACAGGGTGACAGAAGATTCAAATAAGCCCACCAAGAGCAACTCAGGTATTTCCCTCAGATTTCCTAGGGTGTTTACCCGCTTCCGCGAGGCCGGAGGCTCTACCTAATATTCCGCCATGCCAGGGCGTGCATCACAGACGGGGGAAAAATCACCCGAGAGCGGGATCTACTCCATCACACATCAGAATCACCAACTCTCCAACGTGGTGATCCTTCTCAAGGGCGAGACATTTCCACCGTGCACGGAGTGCTTACCTCCGGTTTCTTTTGAGTCGGTGGGTGCAACCCCTTACGTCTCCGGACGTCCTGCTATCGGCTCTACACACTCTTAATGTGCTCGATTCCCGGGCGAGCCCGATGAATGCAGTGAGTTTACACACCTGGAAATCGGCATGAGCAAAGCAGTTTGGCGCGAACTCTGGCGAAAAGCAGGCTCCGGAGAACCCCTCACAAGGCTTCCTTTGGAGAGAAATTCTTATGGAGGTCAGCTAATGCGACTCGTTCGATCTGCAGGATGGATTCTCCCTGTCAGTTTGCTTTCGGTCTTAGCCCTATCGGTGCTGTTTCATAACACGTCTGCAGTCTCTGCTCAGACCGCAACGCCTCCCAGCAGCTCGATTAGTAGCAGCTCGGGCCCGGTGTCGTGGGATTTCGCTGCGGTCGGGGGCGGTACCGTGACCAACGTGGGCATACAGGACATCTGCCCGCCGGGCATGTGCGACGACCATGACCTCACCGTCGTGCTCCCTGCGCCGGCGGGAATTTTCTACCAGACGATGACGGCCAAGCTGACCATTACGTACACTTGGACGAGCACGGTGCCTACCGACCTGGACGTGTTTGCTATCAGCCCCAGCGGGGCCGACCATGGTCCGGGTTCGCCAGATGACACCTCGACTGGACCTGGTATAGAAATCCTGACTGTCACCGATCCCGTCGACGGAGTCTGGCACATCCGTTCGGTCGCCGCACTGGCGCCGGTGCCGACAACCGCTCACTCGGTAGTGACACTCACCACCGCCGCGCGGCCCACTTCGCCGCCACCACCGCCGCCCGCTCCTGGCGCGCCAACGTTCGTCAACTATCCTGCGCCTGAGGACTGCACAGCGCCTAACACGCCACCAGGCTGCATCCAGCCTGCGATGGGATCTACGACCGCCAGCACGCACAGCGCGGGTGAGCCGTCAATCGGCGTTGACTGGAGTACGGGCAAGGCCTTCATCGAAGCCGGAAACCACACGCTGCGGGTGACCTTCAATGATTCCGTTACTCCTGCCACGGCGTTCTGGGAGGACCAGCGGTCGCCCTTTGCCCGTCTCAGCCTCGATCCCATCCTCTTCACCGATGACGGACACTTCGGCGGCACGAATCGCACGTTTTCGTCACAACTCAATCTTGTTACCAGCGAGCTATCCTTCACCGATGACGACGGTAACAACTGGCTGCCGACGCAGGGTTCCGGCCAGCCAGCAGGTGTTGACCATCAGACGGTCGGAGGTGGCCCCTACGCCGTGCCTGCGCCTGCGGTGCGCGCATATCCGCATGCCATCTACTACTGCTCGCAAGACATCGTGACGGCCTTCTGCTCGCGGAGCGATGATGGCGGCCTCACCTTCGGACCCGGCCTTCCCATCTATGTCTTCACCAGCGTTAGCGGTGTTGACCGCCCGGTCGCTCCCGGAACCTGCGGCGGTTTGCACGGGCACGTTCGCGTTTCGCCTGACGGTACTGCCTATGTTCCCAACGAGAAATGCATGGACGCGACCGGCGTCAGCAGGCCAGGAGTAGCCGTTTCGACCGACAACGGTTTGAGCTGGATCGTGCGGACCGTGCCCGACGCCCAGAGCATCAGCCCCGGCAGCGACCCGTCCGTTGCGGCAGGCGCGAACAACACCATCTACCTCGGCTACGTCAACGTGGATGGGCACGCGAAGATCGCCGTGTCCCAAGACCGCGGCTTGCACTGGTCGAAGTCCAAGGACGCGGGCACTCCGTTCGGAACTCAAAACGCGGAGTTCGCCGAGGTGATCGCGGGCGACGACAACCGTGCGGCTTTTGCTTATCTGGGCACCCCGACCGCAGGCGATACCCAGTCCGCCGACTTCCCTGGCATCTGGCATCTCTATGTTGCATTCACGTACAACACGGGCCGCACTTGGACCACCGTTGACGCGACCCCCTCCGATTCCGTTCAGCGCGGCTGCATCTGGAATCAGGGCGGCAGCAACCCCTGCCGCAACCTGCTCGACTTCAACGACATCACAGTGGACAAATTTGGACGCGTGCTTGTGGGCTACGCTGATGGCTGCACGGGCTCGTGCGTGAACGATCCTTCACAGAACGCCTCCGCCGGCCCTGCCACTGCGCAGGATGCGCTTGCCACCGTTGCGCGTCAGGTGGGCGGCCGTGGCGTTTTTGCCGCTCTGGACAGCACGCAATTCGGCACCAGGACCGGCAACACCGTAGGTGGCGGCAACCTGTGCTACGGTGATCCCGCGAGTGGTGTCAGCGGCGGTCCGGATTGTAATACACACTAATGAGCCACAAGCCTCTGCTGCGTTTTTTGTTTTGCGGATTGTTGCTCTTCTCTCCAGCTTCGCTGATCGCCAACCAGGCGCCCGGCGGCCCGCCGCAGAAGACGAAAGCTGGCGAAGTCCCTCCCTCCGCTAAGGAAGAGATTGACGCGTGCCGGTTGCTCACCAGCGCGGAAATCGAAGCTGTGCAGGGCGAGCCGGTCAGGGAAACGAAGCCCAACGTGCAGCCGAATGGCGGCATGCGGATGTCGCAATGCCTCTTCCGCACGGCCACGTTTGCGAAATCGGTCACTGTGGCCTTGGTCGCACCCGCTCCCGGCAAATCCTCTGCGCTCGCGCCGCGCAAATTCTGGCGAACGCAGTTCCATCCGCCCGAGCCGAAGGATGAAGACGAGCGGCCTGTTCCCGGCAAAGCTCCGGACAAGGTTGGTCCCGAAGGTGAGGAGGACGCGCCGAAACCGCGCCACCTCGATGGGCTCGGTGAGGAAGCCTACTGGGTGGGTAACGGGATCACGGGAGCGCTTTACATGCTCCAGGGCGACGTCTTCCTTCGCATCAGCGTCGGAGGGGTTCACGAAGAATCCGCGCGCATCGAAAAAGCCAAGGTGCTGGCCCGCGATGCAATGAAGCGCCTTTGATCCCACGCGCAGCACTCAGCAACTCCATGGATGTACTTTCACCTACAGAGCGAAGCGGCTCTTCGGACCGGGCTCATCGCGCTTGGAATCCGCCGGTCTCATTTCTCGGAAAAGATGTAAATTGGACGACATCACTAACCCGGGGCTCAAGTGCACGGCGGGAGGGAAATGTATTTTGTTGGTGAGGTTGTCCGCCATAACACGAACCGCAATCTG
>WNFC01008346.1_pt1 | contig 12275 bp, 10 predicted proteins | sample 5400541 | NCBI WGS metagenome assembly WNFC01 (sample SAMN13153342, study PRJNA577476) | soil metagenome | isolation source: 120 cm saprolite under Douglas fir tree site 2 hole 2 replicate 1 | place: USA:California | collected 2015-04-18 | reverse complement strand
TGAAATCTTACGCCGATTATTACAACTGCGTCAGAACGCATCGATCTTTGCATAAAGATGCGCCGGTTTCTCGGCCTGTACAGCGATCCGGCATCATAAGTTCGCACGCTATCTTGGGCGGACTTCATCATCAATACGTTCGGATTTAGATTCTCGGTACACACAACCATCCGGCCGAGCGCCTAGCGGCATGGCGCTGCGTGATCGGCAAACGGGATCGCAGGGGAGCTTAGGTGGAAAAACAACTTCCCCGGATGCCTTCTACTACTTAATCACCGACGGCTTGCGTTGTTGATGCTGCTACCTCAGTGAAGGAAGCGGGAGCTATCGGGGGCGCCCGTCTGCGCAATCGCCTCCGCGACTGGCGTCGCCAACCCCCCACTTCAGTGCAAAGCCAGGACAATAGCCTAGCCTATAGGACGTCAAATTGTGGACGCCGATCCCTCGGCCTAAGGAGCCGATATTGCGGGCTGAATGAAAGCCCAATCCAGCATGCGCGCGTTTGTACAATACGAGCAGTTATCGGGCAGCTATGCTCAGAGCGACCACGTAGAAATGCCGGGGGCAGGCTCTAGACGCCGTAAACGGGGCGCTGCGCAGGCAATCAGTCGCCACAGCTTCGGTGCGCTAACGATGAAGATTCTCGCTACGCTCCCGGCGAAAGGCCGAGATCTCCGACTTGACCTATTCCGAGGTGTGGCAAATTGGGGAATCTTCCTGGACCATATCCCCAACAACATCGTGAACTGGGTGACTACGCGGAACTACGGCTTCAGCGATGCGGCGGATCTCTTCATCTTCATTTCCGGGTACACTGTTGCTTTTGTCTTTGCACGGATGATGCTCGAACGTGGGTTTATCATCGGCGCATCGAGGCTTCTGAAGCGTGTCTGGCAGATCTACGTCGCCCACGTCTTCCTCTTCGTGATCTACCTCGCCGAAATCGGATATATCGCGCAGAGTTATGGTAACTCCAGTTTTACCGATGAATTCAATATACGGGGCTTCCTTGCAAATCCGGCGCAGTTCCTGTTCGAGGGGCTGATACTTCGCTTCAAGCCGGTGAACATGGATGTGCTGCCGCTTTACATCGTGCTGATGGGTGTGTTCCCGCCGGTACTATGGCTGATGCTGCGCAGACCCAATATGACCCTGGTCGCTTCGGGGTTGCTCTATTTGACGGCCAGGCACTTCGGCTGGAACGTTCCGGCCTATCCAATTGGCGTCTGGTATTTCAATCCATTCGCATGGCAATTTCTGTTCACGTTCGGGGCCTGGTTTGCGCTGGGTGGATCGGCACAGGCGATGCCATTCATTCGATCGCGTACCGCGTTGGTGCTTGGCACCGCCTATCTTCTGTTCGCTCTAGTCATCACAATGGCGGCCAGGTTTGACGAGCTGCGGTCACTGATCCCACCAGAGGTCTACGACGCGTTCAATCCGAACGACAAAACCAACCTCGCGCCTTATCGCTTGCTACACTTTATTGTCTTCGCTTTCTTTGTCGTTCGTCTGCTGCCACGCGATTGGCCGGGGCTGGAATGGCGGATCTTTCGGCCCGCAATCAAATGCGGTCAGCAGTCGCTCGAAGTCTTTTGCGCCGGCATATTCCTATCCTTTGCTGCACATTTCGTGTTGGTCGAGATTTCCGGCGCCATCTGGATGCAGATCGTGGTCAGCATTGTCGGTATCTTGATGATGACCGCGTTGGCGTACTACCGGTCTTGGTCGAAGAACGCTGACAAAGCACCGACGAAGACTAAGCCGATCGTCGCAGCGGCAGGTTGAGAGGCACCTCAGCGGCAGCTTTGGGCAGGACAGGAGGCGGCCCGCAGCCTCGTTCTAAGTCTTGTCCAACCGGCGATGCGCGAGTTCGCTGAAGTGTCGGTTTCCATTAGAGCTAGGATTTCGCAGGGGCCAGCGAGCCTGTGTTGTCAGTGTTTGATCCAGACGGTCGCGCCTGGCTCAAAGCCTTCCGCTTCTCCTGGGTCGAGGCGCAAGCGCAGCGTGTTGCGGTCATGATCGCCAATCACCCGTTCGGCCTGCCAAGTGGCAAATGTTCCGAGCGGCCGCAATTCGGTAATGGCGGCTTTGATCGCGCCATCGGCGCCGTTCCGCATCACGCTCACCGTTTGTCCTATCGTGAGACCATTGATATGATCTTCGCGCACATTGAAAGAGAGCCATTGCCTGCCCGCGGACTCAACCATCAGAATCGGTTGACCCGGGCGAACATTCTCGCCCACCTCTGCGGCGATAACGCTGACCACGCCGTTGGCTGGAGCACGCAAGATCATCTTTTCAAGACGGCGCTCGAGCACGGCGACCGCAGCGGCCGCGGCCTGCACCTGCGCGTCGGCGATCGCGCGTTCCTCCCTGGTCGGGCCCGCCACGGCCGCATCGTAGTTCGCCTGGGCTTCTGCCACATCGGCACGCGCGCTTGCAACGTCGTTTTCGGCCTGGTCAAGCGACTGTTGGGACTCAAAGCTCTGACGTGCCAGCGTGCTGGTTCTTGTGAGCTGGGCCTGCACATAGTCAAGGCGGGCGCTTGCCTTCGCGATTGCAGCTTTCAGAGAATCGGCCTGTTCACGACGGACTCCCGCAAACACGTTGTCGCGGTTCGCGGTTGCCGACGCGAGCGCGGCACGCGCCTGGTCCACCTGCGCTGTCAACTCCACCGCGGAGAGCCGCGCCAGGACATCGCCGGCGTGCACCTGCGCGCCTTTCTCAACCGCAATCGACATGAGTTGACCGTTCACCTCCGGCTCCACCCTGACTTCGGTCGCCCGCACGACGCCAACGATTGCGGCCGACGACTCGGAACGACGCCCGAAGTAGATCAGGGCACCCGCAACAAGCGCGAGTACGATCGCAACGATCGCGGCGCGCCTAACTTTGCGCATGTCTCTGTCCTCTCTTGACGGCAAACGCCGAGATCACGGCGAGCGCGAAATAGGCCAAGGCCAGACACCACAGCCCGAGCCAGTCATGCGCGACTTCCCAGATGCCGGCACCGAGCTGGTTGATGCGCACGAGTCCATCGATGGCGGAGTCGGCGGGGAAGATCCGACCAAGCGCGAGGGCCGCGTCCGGGATTGCTTCGCGCGGCCACGCGAAGCCGGCCATGAAGAACTGAGGCAGGCTCGTTGCAAGTAGGAGAATGGTCGCGTTCTCCGGTCGCGTGAACCATGCTCCGACAGCTTGCCCCATGAAGCTGGTCGCAAGCAAAAAGACCGCAGCGACCGCGAACAGTTGTGGAAGATGGCCGAGCGTCGAAAAGCCGTAGATGCGCGGCAGCGCGATGAGATACAGCGCGAGCGCTGGCAGGTAGATTGTCAGGTGGGCTATGCCGCGGCCAAATACGCCGGCAAAGGCTCCGCCGCCTTTCGCCAGCGCGGTACCGGTCAGCATCGCCGCACCGATTAGGAGAGTTTGCTGCAGGATCAGCACAAACGCCGCCGGCACGACGTAGCTGGCATAGCCGCCCACCGGGTTGAAGATCGGCTGCAGCAGAACGTCAGCCGGGCTCAAGCTCGCCAATTTCGCCTTGACAAGGCTTCCATCGGAGCGTGCGCCTCGCGAAACGAGGTTGGACGTCAATGCGCCGACCGCCGTAGCGACGCCGCTTGCGGTCGATCTGAATATGAACAGGTAGGTGGCATCCGCGTAGATCGGGATGTGAGCGGTGATGCCTTTGAGGACATCGCGCTCGGTGTCCGGGGGGATTTCGACGGCGGCGAAGGCCTGCCCGCGATCGATTGCGGTGCGCGCCTCGGCAAGTGTTCGGGCGCGGACCACGACACTCAATGCTCCACTCGCATCTAGCGTCTCGACGATCTGGCGACTGAGATCGCTCAGATCATTATCGACGACCGCGATGGGAAGCTTGCGAAGGATCTGGTTCAGATAGGGCTGCGGATAATAAATGCCGTAAATCAGGGGAGCCAGGAACAAGAGGCTGAAAGCGCTCCGCGTTCCGAGCACGCGCCGCCACTCTGCCTTGAAGGCGCCGCCGACGCCTTGTGGTGTGCCCTCTGTTTCGGACGGCTCGGCAGGTCGCGCCGTCTCAAACCAGCCCTTGCGCTTGAGGCTCGCCATGCGCAGCAATGCGAGGCCGGCGAAAAGCACCGTCAGGCCCGCGAGCGCCGCGAAGGGAACGGCTGAATCCGAGACCGGCAAACCCCGCGCCGCTTGTCCCAGCAAGACGGCCATGTACCAGCGCAGCGGCAGAATCGCGCTCAAGACTTGCGCAAACGTATTCATGCCGATCGTTGGGAAGCCGACGCCCGCGTAGCCGAATGCAGGAGAGGCAATGAGGCCCGCAAGTCCGAGTCCCGTCGCCAAGTCGCCGACCAGGAGCTGCAGCAAGGCGCCGAGCGACAGGTAGGCAATAATCAGGAGGGAACCGGCGGCGACCAGCAACGGCACGTCTCCCCTGAAGGGGATTTGCAGCACGCCCTCCAGAAACAACACTTCAGCCAACATGATCAGAAAGAAAATGCAGAACAGCGGCGCAAGCTTGCCGACCAGCGCGGCGATCGGATCGCCTCCGGCGCTTTCGAGCCAGGCCCGTGCATCGCGACGGCGGAATTCGGATCCGACTGAATAGCCCGCGGCCAGGGTGATCACCACATGGATGATCGTCGGCAGCAGCGCACGCAATAGGAACTGCGCATAGTTCTTTTGCGGATTGACAAGCGCGATGGTCTCACCGGTCAGCGTTCCGATGGAAGCCGGGGCGGGCGCGGCGCGCTTGGCGGGCGCGGCCGCCGCCGCAGCAGCGGATAGAGCATCGTTCAGGCCTGAGGATGCAATACCGGAAGGGGTCAGGAACTGCTGGTTATAAAAGCCCACGACCTGTGGTCGGCGTTCGGCTTTCAGGTCGCGCTCGAAATCCGGCGGAATATAGACTGTCGAGATCGCCTTGCCGGACCGTATATCCTGCACCGCCGTGGACAGCGTACCGGAGCGGTCGACGATGTGCAGGCTCGGCGACGCTGCGATGTATTCCACCAGGGCACGCGAAGCATCCGACCTGTCCTCGTCGACAACTGTTACCCCGAGCCCCCGGATGACCGGATGGCTGAAGACAGTCGTGAGAACCACGAACGCAAAGAGGGGTACGCCGAAGATCAGAAGCAACGCCACGCGATCGCGAAACAGCCAACGGCACTCGCGCCGCGCGACCAGCCAAAATCCGGGTTTTGAGGCCAGCCTCATTGCCTTGACCGCCAGTCGAGATAGGCACTCATTCCCGGTCGCAGCTCGGGCACCGGCTGCACGGGGTAGGCGCGGATCGAAAACGTTCGCAAATCGAAATCGCCCGACGCACGCGTGGCCCGCCAGCTCGCATATTCGCCCTTGGTTGCGATAAGCTTGACTTCGACCGTGACGCGCCGGTCATCGAGAGCGGGAATGTGTACGTCGAATCGATCGCCGACCTTCAAGCCCTTCACCAGATCCTCGCGAAGATCGAAATGAATCCAGACGTCGGCCAAATCGATCAGGGTAACGAGCGGCACGCCCGGAGATACGTATTCGCCCGGCTCCACATTGCGCTGGTAGACCTGGGAGGCGACAGGCGCATAGACCGCGAGCTGATCGATAGTCGATTGAACGCTCTGGGTATCCGCATTGGCCTTTTCGACGTTGGCCTTTGCAATCGCCCGCTCCTCTTTTGTGTAGCCGTTGACAGCCTGGTCGTAGGCTGATTTGGCCTGATCGACGGCGCGTTCGCTTTCGTGCAGCGTATCGGTCACCTGGTCCAGGCGGGCTTGGGGCGCATTACCCTGCTCGGTTAATGTATGGGTGCGGTCAAAGGTCTTCTGCGCCAGCACCAGGGCCGCTTGCGCGCGCTCCAGCTCCGCCTTCCGCGCGGCAACGGTCTCCACCCGGGTTCCGACGAGTACATTGGCAAGCTGGGCCTCGGCAACAGCCATCGCCGCTTTCATTTGTTCGAGCTTGGCGATAGTCTCCGGATTGTCGATCCTTACGAGCACGGCATTCGCAGGGACGTTCTGGCCGCGCTCGACGGGTATTTCCTTGACCCGTCCGTCGACCCGCGCGGCGATGTCGAACCGCGTCGCGTCCGCCTCGCCCTGCACGAGCAGTGGTTCCGGCCGCAAGAGATAGAAGAGGGACAGCGCGACGACAACAGCGGCAACGATACCGACGATGATGGAAGGCGCACGCGTCGCGGTGCGCGTGTTCTTCTCTTTTCCGTCACTTGGTGTGTCGGAAGTACTTTGAACTTCCTTACCAGAGGTCGGCACGTCCATGCCTGACTCCACTCAGCTCTTGATCGGGATAGCTGATCTTTAAGTTCTGATTCATGGATTTCGTTCGGCATCGATTCGTTGCGCAGCAATAGAGAGCCGTCCATTGATTGTCTATCAAATCCGGGGATACTTCCAGCCGCTTGGATATCCCTGCTGCAATTAGGCTAATATTGCGGTCTCAAATGTAGACCTCTCGGTCATGCACCGTCGCTCCGACCGACGCGACGCGTACGGCCTGCAGGCGTACAGTCGGGCTGCCTTCAGTTCGGGCGACCCCATAGCGTCTCCGCCTGGACGTGGAGGCGAGTTCTTCTTCGCTCATCGATCTGCTCGGATACTTCGCCGATGCAAGTTTCTATCGGTTCTTGCCGAAAGGTATGGTCGTGTCGCGCCACCTGTCCGATGTCGTAAACGTCGTGAAGCTCTTGACGTTGCGTGGTCCTGGCGCCAGCGCGGAGCCAGCAAGCATTTTACCGGAGAATGCAGCAATCAGCGAAATGTGACGGTCTTTTCCATCCGCGATATCGTCCATCTGCCGGACCCTTTGCAATTGTTACTTTGTTTGGGGTGCTCATGGAATGGTCGACCAAGCCGCGACGGACGGATCAGTCCTTTGGAAGTTGGGCTGACGACCTTGCGGCTGCCTTCGTTCGACTCGAGCCGCGGATTGCCGATCAGTCCTTTGAAGGCGCAATCTCGAGGGTTGATGCCGCGCCGATCCAGGTATCGCTGGTCACAGCGACCCGGCACACCGTGCTTCGCCTCGCATCGCACATTGCCCTGAGCACGGAGGAAGTTTGTTTCGTCAACCTCCAACTCGAAGGACTAGTACCCACTTTTGTTGGAACATGAGTCGCGATTCAAGAGCCGAACCCTTCGTCTGGTCCACAACGTAGGTTCTTAAGGACGCGGTCGTATCACTCAGCTCTGATTCCGGGTACTAGGGCGTACCACGCAGCGCGGCCACGAGCAGATCAGTGCGCCTGGCGATCTGGCGCTTGCGGATACAACTGAGCCGTTCGAGATCGCCAACTGCCATGACTTCAAACTGTTCTGCTTTGCCGTACCGCGACGCCTGTTGCCGAAGGAACTGCTCGATCGCCCTCGTCTCAACCTGTCGGCGACCGAAACCGGCCGTGCTCTCTCCAGAACGCTCACCGGCTATGCCGAACTCTGCCTGAGTGATCGTCAACGCCCCAAAATCTCGGCGCTGATCGGTGCGCACGTGATCGATCTGATTTCGCAAGCGCCAGAAATTCTCACCGACATATCAGTGGAGCGCGTGCATATCCCTGTCCTCTTGTCGATAATGCTTGATCATATCGACCGTTACAGCGACGATCCGGAGCTCGACGCCGCAACATTGGCTGCCAGATTTCGCTGCTCCGAGCGCTATGTGCACCGTCTGTTTGCGATAACGGGCCGATCAGTGGGCGAACACGTCAACGAGAAGCGGATCGCGGCGTGCACACGAAAGCTTCTTGATCACGATTCCGTGCACAGGACCATTGCCGAGATCGCCTTTGCCGCCGGCTTCCGCGACATCTCGCATTTCAATCGTCTGTTCAAGCGTTGCCATGGTTCGGCCCCGCGGGAGTTTCGTCGCGCGACCGCCTCGCGCTAAGTTAACTGGTTCACTCCACGCCAAGAAGTCGGGCGCTGCCGTCCAAGATTTCCTACCGAGCCTGGGATAGTCGTCGACCCGAACGGCTGACACCCAGGTCAGAGGACACGTGATGGCGATCGATTTCACGCTCACAGCGCAACAGCGGGAGCTGCAGCGCGCTTCCCGCAAATTCGCGAAAGAAGTGCTCGGTGAGGCCAAAGGGGCCGAGTTGCTGGCAACACCGGAAGCGCGCTTTCTTGCGACCAAGCCGACCTATGAGGCGATGGTAGCGGCAGGATATTTGCGCAAGTGCATTCCGGCACCGGCCGGCGGCGACAATGCCGGCCTGGTAGACATGGCGATCCTAGCCGAAGAATTTTACAGCGTGAACTCGAGCGTGACGCTCACGATGCTTGGCACCGTGCTCGGTCTGTTGCCGATACTGCTCGGCGGTACGCCGGACCAATGCCAGCGGCTGCTCGTACCGTTTCTGAAGACACGTGGTGCGCCGCTTGCCGGGTTCTGCTCTAGCGAACCGGGCGGTAGCGCCAATGCTGCCTCGCCTCCGCCCGGCGAGGGCGTCCGCACGACGGCCAAGCGAGAGGGGGACAACTGGGTGATCAACGGCCGCAAGAAATGGGTGTCCTCCGCCACAGGTTGGAACCGTGAAGGCGCCAGTGTTCTGTGCGTTGTGTGCCGGACCGATCCGGCGGCGCCGCCTGACGCAGCAATCTCTATCATTGCGGTAGAAGGACCGGTAGCGGGTCTTGTATTCGAACGTGCGATTGACACGATCGGTCACCGGTCGCATCTCGTACCGCAGTTCGGCTTGCAGAATGTCGCGACGCCGCGCCACAATCTGCTGGGACAGGAGGGCTCGGGGCTTGCCCTGACGGCTGCGGCATTTACCGGGACCGCGGCACTCGTCGGCATCTTCGGCGTCGCGTTGATGCGCGCGGCGTTCGAGTTTGCGCTGCATTTTGCCCGCACCGAGAAGCGGGGCGGCGTGCACGCGATCATCGAGCATCAGGCGGTCGGATACGCCTTAGCCGACGCGAAGATCACAATCGAAGCGGCGCGGTATCAGCTGGCGCGCTTGCCATGCGCTCGACGTCCAGTCGCCGGCAGCCGAGGAGCTTTCGGTCCAGGCAAAGATTTTTGGCTCCGAGGCCGCGGTGCGCGTGATCACCGATCTCATGCGCGTAGTTGGCATCGACAGCTATGATCATGAAGCTCCATTCGCCCGTCTGCTGCAGGATGCACTCGCGCTGCCGATCTTCGACGGTGGCAACATGGGCATAAGGCGGCGGCAGTTGCACGCGATGTTCAAGCGAAGCGACTATGATCCGCTTGCGGCATGCGGAGCGACGTAGAGTTGTTGGCAGGGCAGGATCATGAGCACAGAGAAAAAGGTAGCCGTGATAACGGGAGCATCGCAGGGAATTGGCGCCGGCATCCTTCAGGCTTTTAGAGATCGGGACTACCGGGTCGTTGCGATATCGCGGTCGATTAAGCCGGTCGCCGACAGGGATATCGTGACCGTGCAGGGTGACGTCGCCGCTCGAGACACGGCTGAGAGCGTGTTCAAAACGGCCTTCGAGCATTTCGGTCGTGTCGACACGCTGGTTAACAACGCCGGCATTTTCATGGCAAAGCCATTTGTTCTTTATTCACCGGATGACTATGCGATCTATGTCGCGACAAACGTGACGGGCTTCTTTCACATGACCCAGCGCGCGTTGGAATTAATGAGCAAACAAGGGCGCGGTCATGTAGTCACGATAACGACAAGTCTCGTTGACCAGCCAATGAGCAGTGTTCCAGCCGCCTTGGCTTCTCTCACAAAAGGGGCACTCAGCGCGGCTACAAAGGCGCTCGCCATAGAGTATGCAAGGACCGGAATTCGCGTGAATGCCGTATCGCCGGGAATAATTAAGACCCCGATGCATCCATCAGAGGCGCATCAGGGATTGGCGGCGCTCCATCCGATGGGCAGGATGGGAGATGTTTCCGACATTGTAGATGCCGTGCTATATTTGGATAGCGCTGGGTTTGTGACCGGGGAGGTTCTCCACGTCGATGGAGGACAGGCTGCCGGCCATCACCTCTTGTAGGATGTGTAAAGCCGGCGTCCAGCCGTCGGCTTGCCTCCCTGATGCGAGCGGCGACCTCCACTATTTCTTCCGCGCGTGACGCGCCATTCGCCGTGCCAGCCCTCCGGGGTTTTCTGAACGCGCGCTTGGAATTGTAGTTTCAATGGTACGGGACAGAGTGATTTGACCTACTCGCCTCTGATCTCGCTAGGTGACTTGTTCGTCCAGCGGCGAAATGCGCGACGGAAATTTGCGGCATCACTGAATCCCAGCGCGAGCGCAATATCCTCGTTTCCGAGCCTTGTCGTGCGCAGGTATTTCAGCGCGATTTGCATTCGAAGTTCATCCAGCAAGCCACGGAAAGAAATGTCTTGTTCCCGTAGCTGACGTCGCAACGAGCGAACGCTCACTTCAAGGAGCTTCGCTATGGCGGCGAGGGTCGGAGGGTTGGTGATATCCCGGAGCAGGAGTGCGCGAATCTCTCCAGCTACTCCAATTCGCGATTTCAGATCGTTGAGCAGGTCGTCGCAGAGGGCGACGACCGCTGGGTACGTCGTCTTGTTGCCGAGATTTGCAGCTTGGTCGAGCCACGCTGACCGAAAAATGATCTGGTTGGTCCTGCTTGCGAAGCTTAGACGACATCCGATCTGGTCCGCGGGCAGGCCAAAGTCATGGGCTTCCGGATAGGCCACGCTGATCTGATCCGGAGTGAACCCAGGGCCCATGATATCCCGCATCAGCGATATATGAATGCCGATCTGCATCTCGGTGATGAAGCGGTAGACTTGCGGATCGGTTGCGGCCCGCGCATTGGGCTCAATGACCCAGCTCGCGTTTCCGTCCTCCTCGGTGAATTCGATCGTTGCCAGCGGCGCCGCGAGCGCATGATAAAGTTCGGCAAAAGCCATCGCCTTGCGAAAATCGGGGCAGCAAAGAATGGCGAACCCATACATGCCGTAAGCGGAGATGTGGATTGACGTACCGACGCGGTAAGGCAAATGCGGGTCGCTTGAGAGCCGAATTGCGTTCTTGCAGGCCGCCATCAATTCGGCGAGCGAAATTCTTGACTTCGGAGAGTGCACCTCGTCCACGGTCAGGTTGACGTTTCTCAGTATTTCGGCGGCTGGGCGACCTCGGTCGACGAGTACGTCGAATAGCGCTGCAAGTTTGGTCGATTCGTAAACGCGCTCGCCCAATCCAACGATTGGCCCTGCCTTTGCGTTGTTCGAAATGAAGCGCAAAGCGGAAGACCTCTCGTGCTGCTTGGAGTCGCGCAACTGAATCTGCTTTTGAACACCACAGGGTTCGAAGCTTCTGTCACTTGTGGTCGGACCAGGATAACAGTTTTCCCGATCGCTCGTAGGCTTGGGGAGCTGGGCTCCGGCTCCCCCTGCGTTTATTCAAGACCCGGCCCCTGATAAGGGGCAGCTTGTCCGGCTCGGACCCGCTCGTCGTCCGTTTCAGACCTTCACAAGGACCAGGCTGCGCGCGAGGCTTGGGCTGGTGCCGTGCGGTGCGAGGCAGATCAAGCGATCCGCTCACTTAGAATGGCGGACGCAGAAACGGCCGGAGGAACGACAATTCGAGGGAGGTCGCCATGGTGGGAAGGCTGATTCAGACCGCCAAATCAGCTTATCAATATCCTTTGATCTTCAAGCAATTGTGGCACACGCCGCGCGTGCAAGCGCCAGATCAGGAGGTCGTTTACCGCGATCTGAGGCGCTTCACCTATCTCCAGATCAAGGAGCGGATAGGCCGTCTCGCGTCGGCGCTGAGCAAAGCGGGGGTTGTGCCCGGTGACACCGTAGGCGTCCTCGACTGGGACAGCCACCGGTTTCTCGAAGCGTTCTTTGCGATCCCGATGATGGGCGCCGTGTTGCAGACGGTGAATGTCCGTCTGTCACCCGAACAGATCGCCTACACGATTGATCACGCCGGCGCCTCGACGCTTCTCGTCAACGATGAGTTCGTCGGATTGGTGGAGGGGCTGAAGGCCCAATTGCCGAAGGTCGAACGGCTGATCGTGATGTCGGACCGACCTGCGCCGCAGACTGGCAGTCTGCCCTTCGTCGGCGAATATGAGAGCCTGCTTGCTGCGGCTGCGCCTGATTACGACTTTCCTGATTTCGACGAGAATACCCAAGCGACCACTTTCTACACGACTGGCACGACCGGATTGCCCAAGGGGGTCTATTACAGCCACCGCCAGCTCGTGTTGCACACGATCTGCGGGTTGGCGCTGTTCGGCATGGCGGGGCTGCAGGGACGCTTTTCGCGTGATGACGTCTACATGCCGAT
>WNFC01007158.1_pt1 | contig 12275 bp, 16 predicted proteins | sample 5400541 | NCBI WGS metagenome assembly WNFC01 (sample SAMN13153342, study PRJNA577476) | soil metagenome | isolation source: 120 cm saprolite under Douglas fir tree site 2 hole 2 replicate 1 | place: USA:California | collected 2015-04-18 | reverse complement strand
ATGGAGCCCCTCACCGAGGATGGCGAGGGCGAGCTGATCGGGAGCGGTGACGGCACCCTCGCCGGGCCCGCGATCGCGGGTCAGCTTGCTTGGACGCTGTTCGAACGGCCGGGCAAGCTGGTCTGCGCGATGAACCCGGTCGCGGTGATCCGGACGGATGAGGGCGCGCGTGTGCGCATCGAGGCGCGCGGTTTTGCACGGCGCGAGAATGAGGCGAGCCGGAGGTGGGCTGTCGCCGCGACGCTGCGGTTTGAGAGCGAGCACGAGCGTTACCGCTGGCTGGAGAACGCGCTCGGCGTTTGGGAGGGCGAGTTCGATGCCGAGGCGCACCGTGCGCGCTATCGGGCGTACCTGGTGAGGAACGGCATGAACGGCGACCAGCGGTGAGCGTGGATCGCGACACGCTCGCGCTCGACGCGCTGCGCGCGGCCGACATTCGCCCGGAGCGGCAGGGCGCGGCGCGGACGCGTCGCCTCTCAGCGGCGCACCGTGAGCTCTACTTGTGGATCTTGCGCGAGTTCGCGGGCGCGCGACCGCCGAGCGGGGAAGCCACGCGCGCCGCCGCGGCAAGGATCGGGATCGACCCCGCCGAAGCACTTGCTGTTCTCGCGCGCGAGGACCTCGTCCATGTCGACGGGAACGGCCGCCCGGTCGTGTCGTATCCGTTCTCGACGAAGCCGCGTGGGCACCGTGTCCTGATCGACGAGAAGTACTGGGTGGAGGCGATGTGCGCGATCGATGCGCTCGGGATCGCGCCGATGCTCGGAGTTGCGATCGAAATCCACTCGCGTGACCCCGTCAATGCCGGCGAGGTCTGGGTGCGGCTCGACCCGCGCGAGGGAGCGTGGTGGGAACCAGAGGAGGCGGTCGTGCTGAGCGGCAGCGCCTGCTGCGAGGGGCCGAGCTTCGGCGGCTGCTGCGACGTGCTCAACTTCTTCGCGACGCGCGAGAACGCCGAGCGCTATCTGGCCGAGCACCCGGAGGTCGCCGGCCATCCGATCTCGCTGCCGGATGCGATCGAGGCCGGCCGGATCGTCTTCGGCGACGTCTTTGGCGAAGGGAATTGATGCCAGCTCCGATCGACCGTGACGAGGTGCAGCGGCTGCTCGCCGAGGGCGCGCAGCTGGTCGAGGTGCTGCCGCACGAGGAGTTCGAGGAGGAGCACCTTCCCGGCGCGATCAACATCCCCTTGAAGACGCTGGATGCGGAGACGACGCGGCGGCTCGAGCGTGAGCGGCCGGTGATCGTCTACTGCCACGACTACCAGTGAGACATGAGCCCACGAGCCGCGTGGCGGCTCGAGAGCATCGGCTTCACACAGGTGTACGACTACGTCGCCGGCAAGGCCGACTGGGGCTCGTTCGGGCTACCGCTTGAGGGGACGAAGGGCGCACGCGCGGGCGAGTACGTTCGCGCCGGCGTCCCCACCTGCCGGCTCGAGGAGCGGCTGCAAGACGTGCGGCGCCGAGTAAGCGCCGCCGGCTGGGACACCTGCATCGTCGTCAACACATCCGGGGTCGTGCTCGGGCGGCTGGGCCGCAAGGCACTCGCAACCGAGGAGGACGTCACGGCCGAAGCCGTGATGACGGCCGGGCCGAGCACCGTGCGGCCGAGCATCACGCTCAGCGAAATCGTCGAACGGATGCAGAGCCAAAAGCTGACGAACGCGCTGGTGACGCGCTCCGACGGCAGGCTGGTCGGTGTCCTGCGTCGCGCCGACGCCGAGGCGGTCCTGGATGCGGCGTCCTCCGATCCATCGGTGTCGCCTTAAGGGCTCGCGCAGCACTTCGTGCCGCTGCTGATGAGCACTAGGATCGAGCCGACGAACATCGATTACAGGAAACGAGACCGTCCAAGGGAAGACGCCAGCGGAGGAGGCGTGATGAGTAACAGCTCGAGCCTGACCGTTGCCCAGCAGGGATTCGATGCCTGGCTCCGCGGCGACTTCGACGCGCTGGAGGCGATCTTCGCGCCCGACGTCGAGTGGCGCTGGTTTGAACCGGGAGACTGAGACTGCCACAGCCGTGACGACGTGATGCGTACCTTGCGGCAACGGCACGCCGCGGGCTTCGGCGAAGGACGGCTGAAGTTCCACCACGCAGGATCCGACGTGGTCGTGGTCACGGCGCACCCGAGCGAGATCGGTGGTCCAGAATGGCCGGCTGAGACGTCAACCGTCATTCGATTCCACCAAGGAAAGGTCGTCTCTATGGAGGACTACCGCACCGAGGCGGAAGCGCTCGCCGCCGCACCATGAAGCTGCGGACCACACGTACCTGTAGGCGTGATCGCGCTTCCTGGTTCGTCCGCGCGTCCAACTTCATTCGCCTGCGGAGTCGGACCAAGCGCTGCGGCGATCTCTACCTCGACGAACCGCCGCCGGACATGGGCGTCAGGGAACCGCGCCGTCCCCGCCCGTCCGCGCCTGGCGGAGCCGCGCTTCTGGAACTGCCGCAGACGGACCTCGGCTGGAATCCGTGAGTATCATCTCGCCATGATCCGGAAGGCATGCACCGGCTGCGGCTGCGACCAGTGCCCGTGCCCGGATTGCACGAAGAAATAGGCGCGCAGACGCGAGCCCGGTAAGGATCGACCCCCTCCTTCGCAGGGAGGGGACCTCTCGCAACGGTTGGCAGCCCACGGCAGACGCCCTGCTTACCATGCGATCCAAACGGCAATCGATGGCAGCCAGTGGCAACGGTTCGGGGCTAGATCAAGCCACTTTCGGCCCTTCGGAGAGCCGAACGTATGCCATCCGTTGCGCCCCCTCTGTTCCATAACTGTTCCATCCCAATCGGCCCAAAACGGGCCGTTTGAAGGTCGCGAGCAGCTACAAGCGGAGGTTTGACCCCTCGTATAGAGAGGGGTCGGGCAGCATCGCGCGCTGTTTCGGCGTATGGAACATCGCTCGAGGGAGACCCGCGGAAACCTCGCGAGCGTGTCGGACGAAAGGAGGCACGGCTACGCTCACTGCCGATGGCAAGCGAGCTGACTCAGGTGCGACCTCTGACCGTCCTCGCGGTGGCGGAGCGGGCTCGGTTCGAGCGGCGGGCTCGTCTGTTGGCCTGGGGTGGGAATGCCTGGCACGTTGTCGAGTTCTCGATCGCCGTCGGCGCTGGCATCGCAGCCGGCTCGATCGCTTTGATCGGTTTCGGCGCCGACTCGCTCGTCGAGGCCGTCGCCGGGACGGTGATCGTTTGGCTGTTTAGCGGCGGGCGGGGTGCGTCCGAGAGCGCCGAGCGGCGGGCGCAGCAGCTGATCGCCGCCAGCTTCTTCGTCCTTGCGGCCTATGTGACGGTCGAGTCCGTGCGCGATCTTGTTGGTGGCCATCATCCTCACGCGAGTTGGGTTGGCATCGGGCTTGCCGCCTTCACTGCGCCGACCATGCCGCTGCTAGCGCGCGCCAAGCGGCGCGTCGGCCGCGAGCTCAACTCGTCGGCCACCGTCAAGGAGGCGAGTCAAAACCAGCTCTGTGCCTATCTTTCCGTGGCGCTGTTGGTCGGGCTGCTGCTGAACGCCGTCTGGGGTCTGTGGTGGGCTGATCCCGCCGCGGCGCTGGTTATTGCTGCCGTTGCGGTCAGGGAAGGGCGCGAGAGCTGGCGCGGGGACGGTTGTTGCGACGCCCATTAAGCATCACCTAGTAGGCGCTGCAGCACCCAGCTGCTGTTCTGCCCGCAGTCAGGTGCCGCTCCCTGCTCGAGCGGCTCTCTAGATACCCGTTAGGGGTATACTGGGTTGGTTCGTCCACCACGGTGAGGAGCCGAAGATGAGCCAGAGGATCACGTACGCCGTTCCTGGGATTCATTGCGGCCACTGCGAGGCTGCGGTCAAGCAGGAGACTTCCGCTGTTTCCGGTGTCGAGTCGGTGCATGTCGACCTCGGTGCCAAGCTGGTGACGATCAGCGGCGAGCGGCTCGACGACGCGGCGTTGCGCGCGGCGATCGACGAGGCCGGTTACGAGGTAGCAAACCGGGTCGCTTGATGGCCGCTATCGCAGACAAGGCGCAGCGCGAACGCACGACGCTGGTGGTGCAGGGGATGACCTGTGCTGCCAGTGCGACCCGGATTGAGCGCAAGTTGAACAAGCTCGACGGCGTAGAGGCGGCGGTCAACTTCGCGACCGAGACGACCGCGGTCAGCTTCGACGGCTCGCGGGTCGCTCTGGCGGATCTTGTCCGAGCGGTGGAGGCCGCCGGCTACGGCGCTACGTCATCAGCCGAGGTGGCCGACGAGGACGCGACCCGTGCGCGGCCGGTCCGTCTGGTCGTTGCGCTTGCGTTGACCGCACCGGTCGTGCTGCTGGCGATGGTGCCGCCGCTGCAGTTCGCTGACTGGCAGTGGGTCGCGGGCGCGCTCGCGACACCGGTCGTTTTCTGGTGCGGCTTCGGCTTCCATCGATCGGCGCTTTTGAATGCGCGTCAGCGGGCGGCGACGATGGACACGCTCGTTTCGCTCGGCACGCTCGCCGCTTGGACGTGGTCGGCGGTCGTGCTAATCGCCGCACTTCACGCCGACACCTATTTTGAGGTCGCGGCGGTGATCACGGCCTTGATCTTGCTCGGGCGTTTCTTCGAGGCGCGGGCGCGCCGTCGTTCGGGAGCGGCGATCCGCGCATTGCTCGAGCTCGGCGCCAAGGATGCACGCGTTTTGCGTGACGGCCAAGAAGTAACGATCCCGGTTTCCGAGCTGGTCGTCGGCGATCTTTTTGTCGTCCGCCCGGGCGAGAAGATCGCGACCGACGGCATCGTTGAGGATGGGTTGTCGGCGATCGATCAGTCGATGCTGACCGGGGAACCGGTCCCGGTCGAGGTCGGCCCCGGCGCCGTGGTTGCCGGGGCGACGATCAACAGCTCGGGACGGATTGTCGTACGGGCACGCAAGCTTGGCGCCGATACCGCGCTCGCCCAGATTGCGCGGCTGGTCGCCGAGGCGCAGGCGGGGAAGGCGGAGGTGCAGCGGCTTGCCGATCGTGTCTCGGCGGTCTTCGTTCCGATCGTGCTCGTGATCGCGACCGCGACGGTGCTCGGCTGGCTCGCGCTCGGCGGCAGCGCCGCCGCGGCCTTCACCGCGGCCGTGGCCGTTTTGATCATCGCCTGCCCGTGCGCGATGGGCCTCGCGACACCGACGGCGCTGCTGGTGGGGACGGGCCGCGGCGCCCAGCTGGGGATTCTGATCAAGGGGCCGGGCGTGCTTGAGCAGACGCGCAAGCCGACGACGATCGTGCTCGACAAGACCGGCACGGTCACAGAAGGGCGTGTGCGCTTGATCGCGGTCGAGCCGGTCGGCCAGGCGACGCGCGAGCATGTGCTGCGCCTCGCTGCCGCGGCCGAGTCGGGCAGCGAGCACCCGCTCGCACAAGCGATCGTCGCCGCCGCCCGTTCGGAGCTCGGAACCGTGCCGACGGCCAAGGCGTTTCGCAGCCAGGCCGGGCTTGGCGTCGAGGCGCACGTCGAGGGCACTGCCGTCGTCGTCGGGCGGCCCGCGTTCCTGGAGCAGCTTGGTATTAGCCTCAACGGCGCCGGTAGTTGGCGCGCCCAGCAGGAGGAGCAGGGCCACACGATCGTCGCGATCGGCTGGGACGGCGAGCTGCAGGGTCTGGTTGCGCTCGCCGACACAATCAAGCCCTCGAGCGCGGAAGCGGTGCGCGATCTGCGAGCGCTCGGGCTCGAGCCGGTGCTTCTGACCGGCGACAACGAGCGCGCGGCGCGGGCGATCGCCGACCAGGTCGGGATCGAGAAGGTGCTGTCAGAGGTGCTGCCGGCCGAGAAGGCCGCCGAGGTGCGAAGGCTGCAGCGCGAGGGCGAGGTGGTGGCGATGGTCGGTGACGGCGTCAACGACGCCCCGGCGCTCGCGCAGGCCGACCTCGGGCTCGCGATCGGGACCGGCACCGACGTCGCGATCCAAGCGTCCGACCTGACGCTCGTCTCCGGCGATCTGCGCGCGGCCGCCAACGCGATCCGCCTCTCGCGCCGGACGCTGGCGACGATCAAGGGCAACCTCTTTTGGGCATTCGCCTACAACGTCGCCGCGATCCCGCTGGCGATCGCCGGGATCCTCAGCCCGATGATCGCGGCCGCCGCGATGGCCTTCTCGAGCGTCTTCGTCGTCAGCAACTCGTTGCGGCTGCGCCGTTTCAGCAGCCTGCGCACAACCCGCCCCCCGAGCGAAGGAGTTACCGCGTGACCTATGCCTACGTCGACAACAAAGAGGCGCTGATCAAACGCCTGCACCGAATCGAAGGACAAGTCCGCGGCGTCGAGCGGATGGTCGAGGACGAGCGCTACTGCATCGACATCCTCACCCAGATCTCGGCGATCAACACCGCGCTCGAGAGTCTTGGCTTGGAGTTGCTCGACGGTCACGTCACGCACTGCGTCACCGACGCGATCCGCTCCGGCAACCAGAAGGAAGCCACCGCGAAGACGGATGAGCTCCTGCAGGCGGTCCGCCACTTCGCCAAAACCCGCTAGCGAGCCTGGTTGCTCGTCGCCGTCGCAGTCGGCCACCAGCTCTGGCGCGCGTTCAGCTTCGCCTTCGGCATGACCTGGGAGGTCTTGTGGGCGCTGATCCTCGGCTTCACGCTCTCGGGCGCGATCCAGGCGCTCGTCTCGAAGCGGGAGATGCGGCGGCTGATGCCAGACGACTCGCCGAAGACACTTGTCGTCGCCTCGGCGCTCGGCGCTGCCTCGTCGTCGTGCAGCTACGCCTCGGTCGCGCTCGCCCGCTCGCTGTTTGTCAAAGGCGCGGACTTCACGGCGGCGATGGCGTTCGAGTTCGCCTCGACCAACCTCGTGACCGAGCTGGGAATCATCATGTGGCTGCTGCTCGGCTGGCAGTTCGTGCTCGGCGAGTTCGTCGGCGGACCGCTGATGATCGTCTTCCTGGCGCTGCTCTTCCGCCTCTTCCTCAAGCGTGAGTTGGTCGAGGAGGCGCGCAAGGAGGCCGAGAAAGGTCGGCTCGGATCGATGGAAGGCCACGCCGAGATGGACATGGCCGTCCAGGCGGAGGGGCGCTCGATCTGGCAGCGGCTGCGCTCACCCGCGGGCTTCACCGCGACGGCCAATTACTTCGTGATGGATTGGGCCGCCGTCGCCCGCGACATCTTCGGCGGCCTGCTGATCGCCGGCGCACTCGCGGCCTGGGTACCGAACTCGTTTTGGCAGAGGCTCTTCTTCGAACACCACCACACGCTCGCCAAGTTCTGGGGACCGCTGATCGGCCCGCTGGTCGCGATCATCAGCTTCGTCTGCTCGATCGGCAACGTGCCGCTCGCCGCCGTCTTGTGGAACGGCGGCATCAGCTTCGGCGGCGTGCTCGCCTTCATCTTCGCCGACCTGATCATCCTCCCGATCCTCGACATCTACCGGAAGTACTACGGCTGGAAGATGGCCGGCTTCCTGCTCGCGACCTTCTACACGACGATGGTCGCCGCCGGGCTCGTCGTCGAGTTGCTCTTCGAGGAACTCGGCCTCCAGCGAACGGCCCGCGACGCCAAGGTCGAGATGGCGTCGATCAGCTGGAACTACACCACCTTCCTCAACATCGCCTTCCTCCTACTCGCGGCCGCGCTCGTCTGGCGCTACTTCCGCCGCGGCGGCGGCTGGGCGATGCTGCGGATGATGAACAAGCCGATGGGCGAGGGGCATCACGCCCACGCCGGCGCACACGCGCACTAGCACGCGCCGAGGCGCGCACACCTCCACGCGGGGAACCTCGGTCGACGCGTCCGTCGTGCGAGCGGAGCCGGTCGGTCGTCGATCGCTCCGGGTTTTCGGGGCTAACGCCGCGTCGGGGGAACTGTTCGCGCATGGGTGTAACCGTGCGTCGGTACGTACCGGTTCGCCTCGGGCACTTGGACGTTCCTAGCGACTCATCCAGGAGGTGCATGACCAACCTCGGCTACGGGGTTTTCCGACGATCGTGATTCGGCTCAGGCGCCGCCGCAGCCGTCCTCGAGGTCCCAGACGGCGGCGACGCGGCGACCGTCGTATCCGCGCTGCGTGATCAGGTACTTCGCTTGTCCCTCGAATGCCGACCAGCGCCAGCAGTGGCAGCAGCAGGGGCCGTGCTCGTGAGCCGACTTCGTTGCGCGGTCATAGGCCGCCTGCTGGCGAGAGGTCAGCTTGACCGCGGACGCAAACGAGGTAAGACGCTTGGCGAGCCGCACCGAGATGTCGTACGGGTCGCGCGGGATTTCTGACACGTTCGCGTACTGTTTCAGGCCGCGTATTTGCCTCACGTAGCGCTCGAGGTTCATGGAGGTGCAGCACGATCCCTGGAGCCTCCCGTTGACTGAGATCGAATCGAGCGACTGGGGTCGCAGAGCGCACTTTTTCGAGTGGTGACGGGTGAGGATCGCGAAGCGCTCCTTGAGGGTCGCGGCGTGGACGGGTTGGTCGGGGACGACTCTTGGGTTGCCACGGACGGCGTGCACTAGCGACACGGCGAGCAGCACGATCCCGACCGAAGCGATGGACCCGATGATGACTCGTAGTCGAGGCCGACCGTTCATGATCCATCTCCTTTGCGAAGCGCGACGCGGATGTCGTGCGCGAGGTTGGCTGGCGTCAGATCGACCGGAACGTGCAGCGTCGAAACCCACATGCCGTTGCGATCGAAGATGCGAGCATCGGAGGAGTGCACGTCCGCATTTCCCGTCTCTGCTGCGGCGACGATGTGGAAAGCGCGCCAGATCGGTCGCATTTGCCGGGTCGTACCGATTAGAAAGTCGAGACTCAACGCGTGACGGCGCCCGAGGAACTGACGGACGCTCCGCGGCGTGTCGCGGCTTGGTTCGACGGTGAGCGCGAGTGCAACCACCTGACTGCGCTCAGGCGCTGACAGGAGCCGAGAAGCAGCCCCGATGTCACTCGCGAAGACCGGGCACTTGGTCTTGCAGTGCGTATCGAGGAACGTGACAACGACAACTCGTCCGCGCTGGCTGCGCATTCGCATGACCTGGCCTCGGTAGTCCCTCAGGGTGAAGTCCGGCGCGAAGATGCCCCGTGGCGGTTCGCTGCCCCGGTACGCCCCTGGCGCCGGACCGCGCGCGAGCGGACTTGCGTTCGAGCTCATCAGCGAGTGAACAAGGAGAACCGCGAGAATGGGAAGAAGCACGGCCGTAGCGACCAAGGCGATCAAGACCGGTCGCCTCATCTGCCGCTCCTGATCGCACTCGCGATTCCACCTTCCAGCTGAGAACGGGAGATCTCACCGATGACGTGGCCGACGATCCGCCCTCGACCGTCGAGGAAATACGTCTCGGGCAGGCCAGTGAGTCCGTAGTCGTCGTAGGTGCCGCTGCCGCCGTCCCGGACGGACACGTAGTTGACGTGGAAATGGCGAAGGAAGCTGCGCGCATCGGATGTGAAGTCCTTGACGTCAAGCCCCAAAAACACGAGCTGTCCACGATGTGTGGTTGCTGACGCGACCAATCTGGGTGCCTCGTGCCTACACGGGATACACCAAGACGCCCAGAAGTTGAGGACGACCGGCTGGCCTCGCAGCGCCGCCAGATTTACTCGACCGTCGACGAGCGCGGCCAAGGCCGATGTGTCCCAGGTCTCCGTGCGGGGCCAAAGCACTTTCAGGCGGAACGCGGGTGCCATCGGTTTCTTGTGCTCACGGACCGCGTTGACCAGCCGTCCTCCCTGGCCGACGTTGACGAGGCGCCAGACGAGCAGGGCGAGCAGACCGGCACGAGCGTGAGTGACAACACACGAAGGATCAGACCCAAGCGCGATCCTCGCTGAGGCGCCGGGCTACTCGGCTCGTCCATCGTCAATCTCACCACCCTCGCGCTCAGTCTTGCGGCCCGAAGCGCGATGGCCCCTGCGCATAAACAGCATCATCGCCGCCATGCTCACCGGACACGCAATCGCGCAGAGGAGAATGACAACGGTCGCGCTCATCCGACCGCGCTCCAGGTCTCGCCACTGTCACTGCTGCGGTACAGGGTTCGATCGAAGCCGACCACGTAGGCGACCTTCGGATTGCTGGGCGACCAAGCGACCGGACCTGCGCACTGGGCGATCTTCAGCGACTGACGCCACCTCCGCCCGCCGTCGATCGACAGCAGAATCCCCGGGCCCGCGGCAAGGACACGCTTCGGGTCGCGCGGATTGAGCGCGAGACCCATCAACTGCGCGGCAAGCACGCGCCGCCACGTCTTGCCACCGTCACTGCTCACCAGCAGTCCCCGCTGCATGTCGCCCGCGAGGACGTCACCCGCCGGCGTGACGACGAGCGCCATCACCGCGCCACCCACTTGGCTCGAGACCGGCGTGAAGGAGACGCCGTTGTCCCTCGAGCGATACAACCCCCGCCCTGCGACGGCCGCGTACAGCGTGCTGGGGCGGCGCGGATCGACAGCGAAGCCGTGGACGTCGAGCGTGGGCAGACCGCTCGGTCTGACATCGACCCAGGTTCGACCACCGTCGGTGCTCTTCGCGAGCACGTAGTGACCGGCCGTCCACAACGTCTGGCCGCCGGGCCGGGCGAGATTCATCGCATCCCGGCCCGAGAGCGCCTCGAATGCCCACGTCTTGCCACCGTCGCTCGACCGGTACAGGCCGTAATGCGTGCCAAGCAAAATCCTGTTCGCGTTCGTCGGGTCGACGGACAACGAGTGATAGTCCGGAGTGTTCGGCAATCCCCGAGCAGGAGCCGCCGTCTCGTTCTTGTTCGAGCCGCTCTTGACGACAACCGCCGCGACGATTCCTCCGACAGCCACCAGCGCGACGGCTGCCCAAACAAACCACGGCTGCTGCCCGCCCGGCGCCCGGGCATGCTGCTTCGGCGTCTGCACGGCATGCTTCTTCGGCGCACGCCGCTTCCTTGTTCGTGAAGCCACTTCGTCTCCTTCGAGTCGTAGGTCTTGGTGCCCGCCGATAGGCGGCGTCAGCCCTACGCGCGACTCAAAAGAGGAAACACTGCAACACCGCTCGCGACCTCTCGCTATCGACTCGCCGCCGGCGCACATCGAACCCGACAAGTACGAGCAGCACGCCGAACGAGAACGTCCACACCTCAACCAGAGGTGGTGCCGCCGGGATCGCGCCCAACGCCCGCTCGATGTTCTGCGTCGGATGATCCGTCGCACACGCGCACGCCAAACCCAGCATCACCAGGCAAACGATCGCCAGCAAAACGAAGACCAACAGCGGCATCCGCTTCCGCAGGTCCTGAAGCGCGATCACGGCCGAAAGCGTAGCGCCATGTGGGGGCATCGTTCCCGGATGGCCTAGAGGCACATCTCCGTCGATGGCGTGGATCACCTCCGCGAGTTAGAGGACGCCTGCGGTCGAATCGGCCGGCGGCGGCCGGCGGCGGATAAAATCTCCCCATGGTCCGTAAGGCATGCACCGGATGCGGATGCGACCAGTGTCCGTGCCCGGACTGCACCAAGAAATAGCCTCACCTCGACGAGCTACCTAGACGTCGACCCCCTCCTTCTCAGAGAGGGGACCTTCCGCAACCGGTGGCAGACGCCCTGCTTACCATGCGATCCAAACGGCAACCGTTGGCAGCCGATGGCAAAGGTTTCGCCGAGATCAAGCCGCTCGCGCGCGGAGTGAGAGCCGAGCGTTTGCCACCGGTTGCGCCCCCGCTGTTCCATAACTGTTCCATCCCAATCGGCCCGAAAGTCGCAGTTTGAGGTCGAGCAGCAACCTGGGAACTGATCCCATCGCGTGGAGAATGGATCTTCCGGAACCGTCGATGTGTTTCGGCCTCGCGGCAAGGTCGTCATCCCGGCGAAATCTGCGGCAACGCTTTTGGCCGACTGATTGGTCAGTCAATTTACGCCCAACGGCGATGTGTGGGCGGCGAAAGAACGGGGTATATCGCTGCCGCTTCTTCTCCCCCCGCTTCAATCGCCCAGGAGGATCGACATGAAGGCACGGGTCTCGCGCGGCGTCATGTTCGCTGCGTCCGTCGTTGCGCTCGTGGCGCTGCTTGTCGGCGGCGCTGCAACCGCCGCGACGCCGAGTGTGGGAACGGTCGGGCCGGCGAGCGGCTCGAGCACCGCGTGGGACTTCGCACCGGTCGGGCCGGGCGTGTCGTCGGGAGGGACGATCGAGTTTCTCTGCGCGCCTGTGTATTGCGACAGCTATCAGCTCACCGTTGCGCTGCCGCAGCCGGATCAGCAGTTCTACCTGACGCACAAGGCGACTCTTCACATCGACTACACGTGGACGAGCAGCGGCCCGGACGACATGGACGTGTTCGCGTTCGCGCCCGACGGGACCGAGAGCGGGCCCGGCTCACCCGACGAC
>WNFC01007156.1_pt1 | contig 12275 bp, 11 predicted proteins | sample 5400541 | NCBI WGS metagenome assembly WNFC01 (sample SAMN13153342, study PRJNA577476) | soil metagenome | isolation source: 120 cm saprolite under Douglas fir tree site 2 hole 2 replicate 1 | place: USA:California | collected 2015-04-18 | reverse complement strand
ACCCTGGCGGCCTGTACGGAGATACCTGGACCTGGACCGGGTCGGCGTGGCAGCAGGCCGCCGGTCCGGAAGGCCGTCAAGCGGCCCCGTATCCGTCGTCCTCACCGCCGCCCGGAGGCATCTCGCAGGAGCGCGCCATCGCTATCGCGCGCCACGCGGCGGCCGAAACGGAGGGTCCGCGTATTGCTCCCGTGATCCAGGCGAGGCTTGCACGGGCCGGAACGTTTGGCAATGTGTCTCCGACCGCCGCCGCCTGGGAGTGGGGAGTGTCATTCCGGGTGGACCAGACGCTGTTGGGACATGGTCCGCCCGGAAGCCCCGCTAAATACCAGGTGCACAGCGTCGCTGTGTTCATCGATTACCTTTCCGGCGAGGTCCTCGAGACGAGCTGGCCTGCCCCGAAGATCCTTGGCGGGGAGGGACCCTAGCGCAGGCCTACCCGGCCGACACCTGGAACCCCTCCCCATGGGGAGGGACAGGTGAGAGTCCGTAGTACCGCTGGTCTTAGGCCATCAGGTGGCGAAGGACCATCGGCAGGATGCCGCCATGCCGCAGGTACTCCACGTCGGTCTCGTTGTCGAGGCGGGCGTGAACGCGGAAGCGCTGGGGCGCTCCGTCGCCCTGAGCCTCCACTTCCAATGTCTGGCCTGGCTTCAGCCCGGCCTGCAGCCCGCGGATGGTAAAGCGCTCGCGCCCGGTGAGCCCGAGCGATGCTCGCGACGTCCCGGGGGCGAACTGCAGCGGCAGCACGCCCATGCCCACCAGGTTGCTGCGGTGGATGCGCTCGAAACTTTCGGCGATCACGGCCCGGACTCCCAGCAGCCTGGGACCCTTGGCCGCCCAGTCCCGGGAGCTCCCCGACCCGTACTCCTTGCCGGCCAGCACCACCAGCGGGATCCCCTCCCGCTCGTACCGCACGGCGGCGTCGTAGATGGTCATCTCCTCGCCCCCCGGCAGGTGGACCGTCCAGTAGCCCTCCCGCTCCGGAGTCAGGAAGTTCTTCAGCCGGATGTTGGCAAAGGTGCCCCGGATCATCACCTCGTGGTTGCCCCGGCGCGCGCCGTAGCTGTTGAAGTCGATCCGGTCCACCCCGTGCTCGATCAGGTACTTCCCCGCCGGACTGGCGGTCGGGATGCTGCCGGCCGGCGAGATGTGATCGGTGGTGATCGAATCGCCCAGCACCACCAGCGCCCGGGCGCCGACGATGTCCTGGAGCGGGGCCGGGGTGGAGGTCATGCCCTCGAAGAAGGGCGGCTCCTGCACATAGGTTGACTGGCTGTCCCACTCATAGATCGGACCGGTGGGGGCCTGCATCCGCTGCCAGTACTCGTCCCCGTCCCAGATGTGTTCGTACTCGCGCTGGAACATCTCCTGCTTCACGCAATCGCGCACGGTGGCCGCCACCTCCTCCGGCGACGGCCAGAGGTCGCGCAGGTAGACCGGCTTTCCATCCTTCCCGGTTCCCACCGGATCCACGGACAGATCGGTTCGCACCGTGCCCGCCAGAGCGTAGGCCACCACCAGGGGTGGCGACGCCAGGTAACTGGCCCGGACCAGGGGATGAATCCGGCCCTCGAAGTTCCGGTTGCCGCTGAGCACCGCCACCGTGTACAGCCGGTTCTTCTCGATGGCGGCCTCCACCTCGGCGTTGGCCAGCGGCCCGCTGTTGCCGATGCAGGTGGTGCACCCGTACCCGACCAGGTAGAAGCCCAGCTGCTCCAGGTAGGGCAGGAGCCCGGCCAGCTTCAGGTAGTCGGTGACAACGCGCGAGCCCGGGGCCAGGCTGGTCTTGACGGTCGGCCGGACGGTCAGGCCACGCTCGACGGCGCGCTTGGCCAGCAGGCCGGCGGCCACCATCACCGAGGGGTTCGAGGTATTGGTGCAGCTGGTGATGGCCGCGATCACGATCGACCCGTGCTCGAGCGCCACGCGAGGCTTCACAGGGACGGCCACCGCGCTCGACCCTTGCAGGCTCGGATTACCCCCCTCGGCGTCGAAGCGGGCGACCTCGGCCGGTTCCGGTTGATCCTGGAAGGTGAACGCTCCCGTGAAGCTCCCCCAGACCTCTGGCAACGCGACCCGGTCCTGCGGCCGCCTGGGCCCCGCCACGCTCGGTTCGATCGAGTCCAGGTCCAGCTCCAGCAGCTCACTGAAGACCGGGATGGCGCTGCCGTCGACCCGGAAGAGCCCCTGGGCCCGGCAGTACTGTTCCACCAGGGCCCTGTGTTCCGCCTCGCGACCGGTGACCTCCAGGTAGCGCAGCGTCTGGGCGTCCACTGGAAATAGGGAGCAGGTGGCTCCGTACTCGGGACACATGTTGGACAGGGTGGCGCGGTCCGGGACGGAGAGGCTGCTCAAGCCGTCGCCACAGAACTCGACAAACTTGTTGACGACGCCGTGGCTGCGGAGCATCTCGGTCAGCGTCAGCACCAGGTCGGTGGCGGTCGCCCCCGGGCGCAAGGCGCCGGCCAACCGAACACCGACCACCACCGGGGTGGGCAGGTACATCGCCTGGCCCAGCAGGGCGGCCTCGGCTTCAATGCCGCCCACGCCCCAGCCCAGTACCCCCAGCCCGTTCACCATGGTGGTGTGGGAGTCGGTGCCCACCAGGGTGTCGGGGATCGCCATTCGGCGGCCGTCAAGCTCGCGCACCTGCACCACCCGGCTCACCCGCTCCAGGTTCACCTGGTGGCAGATGCCCATGCCCGGCGGTACGACGCGGAAGTTGTGGAAGGCCTGCTGCGCCCAGCGGAGCACGGCATAGCGTTCGCTGTTGCGCTCGTACTCGCGCTCGATGTTCCGGTGATAGGCGTCGGCCATCCCGAAGACGTCGACCTGCACCGAATGATCGATGACCAGGTCAGCCGGGACCAGCGGGTCAATGCGGCTCGCGTCTTTGCCGGCCCGGCGCATCGCCGACCGCATGGCCGCCAGGTCGACGACCGCCGGCACGCCGGTGAAGTCCTGGAGCAGGACGCGGGCCGGCCGGTAGGGGATCTGGGCCCCGTTGGTCGGCGGGGTGGGCCAGTTCGCTAGAGCCCGGACGCTGACCTCATCGGTCTGGCCCGTCTCGACCTGGCGCAGCAGGCCTTCCAGCAAGACCTTGACGGTCATTGGAAGCTTCGAAGGATCGGCTACGCCATTGGTCTGCAGCCGATCGAGCCTGTAGTAGTCGAGGTCGGTGCCCTTCAGTCGGTCGCGCGTGCCAAACACGTGGCTCAATCGTACTCCGAGAAGCGGAATTCCCTGTGATGGACGGCCGCCAGGTTGCGCCCATAATGGCAAGCGGAATGTTGCCGGCTGACGCCTGCCCGTTTGACCGGCCGTTCCCACTCGACTTCGATGCCTGTCCGGCGTACCAGCCGCGCACTTTTGTCGCCCTCGACCTTCGGTACCGGCCACTGCAGCCCGTCTGGACCTGCCAGCAGCTCGAAGTGCGGCCCACCGGCGCCACCGGGCATCGCTTTTACGGCCGCTGCAGCATCGGCGACGCGGCGGCGCGGGAGCGGTGGGTCGAGCAGGTGCGTGTCGTGCGGCTGCAGACGCTGCGCGACCTGTCCACTCAGGTCAACCAGATCACACAGCCGCTGCTCAACGAGCTGTGGGCGGCCAAAGGACGCCAGCTGGAGGCCCAGAAATCAAGCCAGGGGAGCGCTGCGGAGACAAGGGCTGTTCAGGGGGTGGCCGATCGGATGCGGAGCCAGGTGATCGCCTTTCTGGACGAGCATCGGGTGGACCTGGAGGGCGCCGGCCTCCCTTACGACGCTGTGGTGGTCCTGCTGGGGGTCGTGCTGGAGCGCTTCGTGTCCCAGACCTCCACCGACGCACCTCCGGGCCTGCCCCCCGAGGTGCTGGCGGACTTTCCCGAAGCCGTGCGCCTCTTCTTCGACCCGAGTCAGGGGGCTCCTGACGCACCGAGTTCGGTCCACCGGCCTCCCCTCGCGTCGTAGGGATTTCACTCAGCGTTCCCGAGTTTCACGCTGCGTCCCTTGACAAACCTGATACCGCGTGTATCCTTGCTCGCAAGGAGACGACTGGCGCGACCGCCTGAGGGGGCATTGGTCGCGACTCGATCGAAGGAAGGAGGGAAGCCGGATGCGTATTTGTGTTGTCCCCGGCATCCGGGGCTAGGCCATGGCGATCTTCAGCGACCCCAAACTGGCCAGCCGCGTCCCCAGCTTCCGAGTCCCTGGCGGCCACGTCCCGGGCATCCAGGTACCGGACATCCACGTCCCCCTTATCCGCGTCCCGCGCCTTCGCGTCCCATATGTCGACGGCTTGAGACTCCGGGTGGCGTCGGCCTCGGCCGCCCTAACCCCGGCTGGGCAGCGCCTGATCCGGGTGACCGGGTATGCCGTCTCACCGAGCTGGTGGTGGGCACAGATCACCTCGGCGGCCGGGGTCGCCGTGCTGCTGGCCATGTCGGTGGCCAGCCTGATCGGCGCGCTCGTGGTGACCTGGCCGCACCGCTAGGCGCGGGCGCCCGGCCGGAGGCCATCGAGCAGGCGCCGCGACGCCGCCGTGACCTCGACCACCGCCTCGTCGAAGGCGTGGGCGTTGGCCCGCGACGGGACCCGGTAGCCGCTCACCTTGCGGACGAATTGCAGGGCCGCCTCCTCGATCTCCCGGTCGCTCGCCCGGCTGTCGCCCCGTCTCAGGGTCTTGATGCTTCGACACATATAGCGATCATAAGGTGGCTAGTGTCCCGGATCGGAAGTTCATTGAGAAAGTCGCGGCCTCGGCGGCCGGTGCCAAGCCCGGATCCGGGCTGCAGCAGGGGTGGCGGAAGGAGGAGCCTATCGGTCGATAGGTGACGGCTCCCGCCGGGCCCCCTAACGCCGGCATCGGCGCCGCAGGCGCCCGGCCGCCCAGGCCGATGAATTTCCAACGAATTTCTGATCCGGGACACTAGTCATGAGTCACTCGTATCCCGCGATCCGCCAGCTGCTGGAAGAATGGCATCGGCGCGAAGGCGGCTTCGGGCCCCAGGACGCCAGTGCGGGCGACTTGCCCGCGGGCCAGCGCCTGCAAGCCGATCGACGCGGGGATGCCGGTCATCCGGGCGGTCCCCGCCGGGCCCCAATCGGTCGGATGGGCCGAGCGGTACGACGCCGCCCAGGGGTTCTGCCCGCGCCGCCCCGTGACGTCAACGCGGAGGAAGAAGGCAACCGGTCCATCCAGGGCAGGTTGCCGATGCAACAGGTGAGCCCGTAAGAACGACCTGGGGCTGAGCACAGTGCCATCGACTGGCTCGGGCTCCTCGGCCGTGAGGCCGTAGTCGAGGAAAACCCGCATCGCCTTCATGATCTCGGGGTGCCAGCTGCCGCGGACCGAGACGTGGATCGGCCGGTGGAGCAGAAACCGTGGCAGGGTGTGCGTCTCCGAGTGGGGCACGAAGTATGTCTCCAGCGCCCCCACCGGCGGCAGAAACTCCAGCACCCGCGCCCCTGCAAACGGGGGGACGGGGACGAACCGACCGTCCTCGTAATAGAAGCGGGCTATCGTCGGGCTGAACTCCTCGAGGATGGTGTCGAGCAAACCCGGCGACGCGGCCAGGGGTCGCAAGCTGCCGAAGGCGATCTCGACACGTTCGACCTCGTCCATCTCGCTAGCGGCCGCCTGCGCCATCAAATTGGTCACCCCCGGGGTCGCCCCGCAGCCCAGCACGATCGCCACTCCCGCGGCCTCTGCCTCTGGGCCGAGCTCGAGCTGACGGGGGGTGTTGAAGAGGCCGCCCAGGTCGACGTACGGCCGGTGGAACCGGATAGCGCTGCGAACCAGGTCGAGGCCGTAGTGGTAGGTGGTGCAGTTGGCGACCACGTCCACCCGCCGCATGAGCGCTTCCACCTGGTCGGACTGGGTGACATCGACACTCACGGCGGTGAGACGGCGGTCGCGCAATTCGTGCACGAGACGGTCCGCCGCGGCCCGGTCGCGGTCGGCAACCACGATCTCGTGGAAGCCGCTGGTCAGGGCCAGGTCGCGGACGACCTCGCGTCCCATGGTCCCGGCTCCCCCGAGAACGAGCGCCCGCTCGTCCATCAGTACGATGGTGGGGTCATCACCCAGAGCACCTGGGTCTTCCCCGGACCGGGATTGCGATTCTTGTGCGGGATCCGGCTTTCAAACGTCAGCGCGTCGCCGGTCTTCAGGCGGTAATGCTCCTCCCCGACCCAGAAATCGAGCCTGCCTCGAACCACGACCACGCACTCCTCATCGGAGTCGTGGGTGTACGGCTCGTCGCCGGAACCACCGCCCGGCTCGATCTCGGTCCAGATCACCTGCAACTTTCCGGTCAGGCTTGGAGTCAGCAGCGAGTCGCGCCAGCGCCGCTTCGGGTGGACCAGGACCGGCCGGGCGTCCTTGCGGACGAGCCTGCCGTTGGGTGAGCCGCCGGCGAAGAAGGTCGCGATGGAAGTGCCGAGCGCCTCCGCGATCTTCCGGAGCGAAGCGACCGACGGCGAGGTCAGGTCGCGTTCAACCTGGGAGAGGAAGCTCTGGGTCAAGCCGGTCGCCTGCCCCAGCTGCTTCAACGACTGGGCCCGCGTCTCCCGCATCGTCCGGATCCGCTCGCCCAGCGACCCGCTCATGCCGCCCTCCGCTGCGCGGCCGACCGGGCGGCGGTCAGCAGCAGGCCGGCTTCCCCCTCGCCTCGGCCGTGCCGGCGCACGATCAGCGACGCGCTGAAGATGCAGGTCAGCGTCACGACCAGCATCACGGTGGCCACGGCGTTGACCACGGGGGAAATCCCGAACCGGAGCATCGAGAAGATCTTGAGCGGCAGGGTGGTCGAGGTAGCGCCCGAGACGAAGAAGGTCAGGACGAAATCGTCGAAGGAGAAGGTGAAGGCGAGCAAGCCGCCCGCCAGGATGGCCGGATACAGCAGTGGAATGGTGACGCGGCGCAGCGTCTGGACCGGGGTGGCTCCCAGGTCGGCCGCCGCTTCTTCCAGCGTCCGGTCCATACCCGCCAGCCGAGCCCGGACGATGAGGGCCACGATGCTGGTGTTGTAGACCACGTGCGTGATCACGATCGTTGGAATCCCCAGGTCGATGTTGATCGTGACGAAGAAGAGCAAAGATGCGATCGCGATCACGATCTCCGGTGTCACGATGGTGCCGTAGACCATCGTCTCGAAGACCGTCCGGAGCCGGTGCCCAACCCGCTGCATGCCGATGGCGGCGAGCGTCCCGAAGGCGGTGGCCAGCACCGCATTGATGACGGCGACGGTGACGCTTACCCGCAGCGCGTCCAGGATCGACGGGTCGGTCCAGGCCGTGCCGTACCACTTAAGCGAGAAGCCTGTCCAGACGTCGACCAGGCGCGAGGCGTTGAAGGAGAAAAACACCACGGTGGCGATGGGCACGAAGAGGAAGGCGTAGACCAGCGCCGTCCAGGTCCGCAGGGCCGGTTCGAACAGGCGGCCGATCCGGTCGGGCCTGGCCTCGACACGGCTGCGGGGCCGCGAGCGGGCAATAGTGGCCATGTGCCTAGAGCGCCATCTCGGCCGTGGTGGCGCGGCGCGCCACCCGGAAGTAGATCGTGATCAACACCACCAACAGCACGATCACCGCCATGCCCAGGGCGGACCCGAAGGCCCAGTCGTGGGCGCTCACGAACTCATCCCCGATCAGGTTGCCGATCATGAAGCTCTTGGCGCCGCCGAGGATCGCGGGGATGACGTACTCGCCGGTGAGGGGGATGAACACCAGCAGGCAGCCGGTCAGGAGCCCCGGCATGGTCAGCGGCACCGTGATCCGCCAGAAGGTCTGCAGCCTTCCAGCGCCCAGGTCTTTGGCCGCCTCGAGCAGCCGCTTGTCGAGGCGCTCCAGGGAAACGTAGAGGGGAAAGACCATCAGGGGCAGGTAGTTGTAGACGATGCCCATCAACACAGCCTTGTACGAATACAGGAAGTTCAGATCCGTGTGCAGCAGGTTCGCTTGCCGCAACGCGTGGCTCAGCGGGCCGTTGTCGCTGAGCAGGATGAGCCAGGCGTAGGTCCGGGTCAAGAAGCTGGTCCAAAAGGGGACGATCAGCATGACCAGGAACAGGTTCTTCCAGCGCCCGGCCCGGGTGGCCAGGAAATAGGCGAGGGGGAAGCCGACCAGCAGGCACAACACCGTGCCGCTGAAGGCCATGCCCATGGTGTTCAGAAAGATGCGCAGATAGATCGGGTCGCTCAGCAGTTGCGGGTAGTTGCTGAGACTGAACTTGAGCTCGATGCCACCGTAGTCGGCCGAGGTCAGGAAGCTGAAGACGAGGATGAAGCCAAGTGGAACGACGAAGAAGGCCAGGTACCAGAGGCCCGCCGGCGCCAGGAGCGCTGGCGCCGGCAGAGCTCTCAGCCGAAGGAGACGGCGTCCGATCACCTGGCTACGCCGCCTTGAACTCCGTAAAGATCTGGTCGCGCGATTTCTGCCCCTTGGGGGTGGCCTTCCGCGTCTCGAGCGGCTGGATAGCTTGGGCCGACGGGTAGACGATGGGATCGTTCTTGATGGCGTCCGGGATCAGCGACAGGGCGTCCGACTCGGCCTGGGCGTAGTAGGTGAACTGGATTTCCTGGGCTTGGATCTTCGGGTCCAGCAAGAAGTTGAGGAAGGCGTGCGCCGCTACGGGGTGTGGGGCGCTGGCCAGGATCGCCCAGGTGTCCACCCAGAGCTCGGATCCCTCGCTGGGGACCACGTACAGCACGGGCGGCGGCGGTGTCTGGCCTTTGATGGCTTCGAAGTCGCCATTCCACCCCATCGAGACCCACATGTTGGCGTTCGTCAGGTCGGCCTTGTAATCCGTCGACGTGATCTTGCCGACGAAGGGCTTGAACCGGAGCAGCAGGTCGCGAGCCTTCGACAGCTCCTCGTCCTTGTCCGAGTTGTAGGAGAACCCGTGGTACTTGAGGGCCATCCCGACCACCTCGGTCGCCCCGTCCAGCACACTGACCTTGCCCTTGAACTGGGAGGCGTTGTCAAAGAACTGCTTCCAGCTGGTCATGCCGCCCGGGATCTTATCGGTGCGGTAGCCGAACCCGGTGGTGCCCCAGTCTTTCGGCAGGCTGTGCTTGCTCGCGGGGTCGTAACCAGGGTTGCGGAAGATCTTGTCCACATGGCTGAAGTTGGTGAGCTGCCGGAAGTCGAGCGGGAGCAGCAGCCCCTTGCTGATCATGATCTCAACCATGTAGCCGGTCGGGACCACGATGTCGTAGCCCTTCGCGCCTGCCTCGATCTTGGCCAGCATGTCCTCGTTGCTGGCGTAGGTGGCAGTGTCGACCTTGAGGCTCGGATACTTTGCCTTGAACGCTGTGAGCGTGTCCGGGTTCAGGTACTGGTCCCAGTTGTAGATGCTCAGCTCGGACTCCATCGGCCCGATGGGCGTCTGGGTGGCCGCGGGAGCGACGGCGGCGCCGCCGCAGGCGGCCAGCGCCAGGCCTCCGGATGCCGCGGCTGAGAGCGCCAGAAACTCGCGCCGGCTTAGCTCGCTGGCTAGTATTCGCGTCATAGTTCCTCCTCCTTCCTTTAGCTTTCGTTGAGTGCGGGACGTGGGAGCACGAGACTGACATCCGGGGGCCAGGTCACGTAGATGAGCGCCCCGGGCGCCACCGGTGGATTGCTGCCGTTGAGACCGAGGTTCTGCCGCCGGACCACGAGCTCCTGGCCCGGTTCCAGGCGCACGCGATATTCCGTCTGTTCACCGAGGAAGGTCCCGGCCACCACCTGGCCGCGCCAGCAGTTGATCGTGCTGGGCGGCTGATCCTGATGGATCTCGATCTTCTCCGGACGGACGGCGACTGTCACTGGACTTCCTAGCGCGGCCCCACCCTCGCTCCCGCACCAGACGGCCAGCCCGGCTCTCGTCTTCACCAGCGCGCGGTCGTTGTGTCGCTCAACCACCTCCCCGTCGAGAAAATTCGTCAGGCCGATGAAATCGGCCACGAAGCGTGTCGTAGGATGCTCGTAGATTTCTCTCGGTGTTCCCTCCTGGAGGATGCGTCCCTCCTGCATTACGGCGATCCGATCGGACATCGTGAGGGCCTCGTCCTGATCGTGCGTGACATAGACGAAGGTGATCCCCACCTGCTGCTGCAGGTCCTTGAGTTCCAGCTGCATGTCCTTGCGCAGCTTGAGGTCGAGCGCCCCCAACGGCTCGTCGAGGAGCAGCACGGTCGGCTGATTGATCAGGGCGCGGGCGAGGGCGACCCGCTGCTGCTGGCCGCCGCTGAGCTCGCGCGGCTGCCGATGCCCGAGCGGACCCAGGCGGACCATCGCCAGCGCCTCCGCCACCCGGCGGTCAATCTCGCCATGCGGCACCCGGCGCTGCTGCAACCCAAAGGCGACGTTCTCAGCCACGGTCAGGTGCGGGAACAGCGCGTAGTGCTGGAAGACCGTATTCACGTCGCGCCGGTAGGGCGGAAGCTGGGCGACGTCCCGGCCCCCGATCAGCACCTGCCCGCTGTCGGGATGCTCAAACCCCGCGATCAGGCGGAGCGTGGTCGTCTTGCCGCAGCCACTTGGCCCGAGGAGGGAGTAGAACTGACCGTGGCCGACCCGCAGGTCGATCCCGTCGACGGCGCGGACGGCCCCGTAACGTTTCGATACCCGCTGCAGCTCGACGTCGTTCACCTCGGGTGCCGCCAACTCCCTCCCTCGTATTCGCGCCGACTTAAGCCCAGCTGTAAACGGATTAATACGGCTTAAGGTCCCTCTTGTCAAGCCGCCCCCGGCCGTGCTATAGGTTGTGGCACCCGGTTCGCGCGACCTAACGGTTTTCACGGCGCGTCTTTTCCGAAGCTTTACCGCGCCTGCCGCCGGCGGGCGCAACACGAGGAGGGACAATGAAACGGATACGCAGCGTTCTAGCAGCCCTGGCGTTGGCAGTACCCCTGGCCGTGCCGGCGAGCCTGCAGGCGTTCGCTGTGAGTACCGGCGTCATCGTCATCAACGGCGACAGCGGGTTTGCGAAATGCGGCTGCGTCTCGAGCGGAACCGGAACTGCGAGCGACCCTTACGTGATCGGCAACGTCACTATCCAGTCCGATACGACGCCGGGCATTTCGATCACGGGGACGAGCAAAAGCTTCGTGCTTGACCACCCCACCGTCCACACCAATGGGCTGGCAGACGGCATCCTGTTGAGCAGCGTCACGGGCCCGGCCTGGATCAACCATGCCAATGTCGACACGCCGGGCAGCCTCGCGGTCGCGGCCGTGAACAACGGGATCGAGCTGATCAACACGTCAGGCGTGACCGTGACCGGCGATTCGATCAACACCAACGGCGGCTGGGGCGTGCGGCTCGAAAACTCCTCCCACAACGTGATCACGTTCATGAACCTTAACCACAACGGCCTCTCGAACCCTGACTCCGTGGGCTCGGCCTCTATCTCATTCAGCGATCCGAGCAACCCGTGGATCGCCGGTGTTTCGGGCAACGCAACCGGAGGCCTGTTGATCAAGGGCGGTTCAGGCAACACCGTCTCAGACGATCTGTTCAATGAAGACGCTTACGCCGGCTTCGTGCTCGTCAACACCAGCGGAAACACCGTCCGCCGGGTCAATGTTCGGTACCCCGACTACTTCGGAGGGATCGTCGAGTCTTCCGATGGCAACACCCTGGACACCGTCTCCCTGCAAACGGCCGACTTCGATGGGCTGCTCGTCCGAGCCAGCAACAACAACACGTTCACCAACAACACGTATTCGGCGAACGGGCCCATTGGGAACGAATGGAACGCCCATGTGGTGCCGTACTTCATCGCCGGCGCCTACGTCGGATGGGGATCCGACCACAACACGTTCATCGGCAACAATGGGAACTTTGGTAATACAGGTCCGGACCTGGTGCTCGACGACGGGACGCTGCTCACGAAGGCCAACGAGGGATTCTTCTTCAACGGCTCCCTCCAGTCGAACAACCCCTTCAACTTCCTGTCGACCTACCGGAGCCTGGGCGTCAAATCCCTCGCCGCCGGCTCGCACAACACCGTGTGCGGCAACAGCTTCGCGCCTAACTACTGGTACCCCTCCAGCCTGAACGCGAACACCTCCTGCTAGCCCCTGTGGGATGGGCGGCGGCCAGGGCTGCCGCCTGTCCTGTCTGCCGGCCGTCGGCCACACTACCCGCTGATTCACCTGACCGCGAATTGACAAAGGCCCAAATCTTGGCTTAGCTTTGCCAGACCGCTCAGTCCAGCGGAAGAGGAGGGACGATCTCGAGCGCACTGCAACCGACCGGGTATCCGCCTGCCCAGCCTCTGCGCCGGGGAGATCAACCCGCGTCCGCCCC
>WNFC01007155.1_pt1 | contig 12276 bp, 14 predicted proteins | sample 5400541 | NCBI WGS metagenome assembly WNFC01 (sample SAMN13153342, study PRJNA577476) | soil metagenome | isolation source: 120 cm saprolite under Douglas fir tree site 2 hole 2 replicate 1 | place: USA:California | collected 2015-04-18 | reverse complement strand
CACTGCCACGGTTCGAGTTGAGCGTCCACCCTCCCTGAATCCGCGGATGATTCGCCGGAGTGGGCTGTCGCACCGTCAGGCATCCTGGAGTACCGCGAGGATGTTGCCAGCCGGGTCCTTGAACCAGGCGATGTCCGGGCCCATATTGTGCGCCCGGCCGCGCATGATCCGTTTTTCGTCCATGTGCGGTATCTGGGCGTACTGCTCGAACTGCACGCCACGCTGGCTCAGTTCAGCCACCGCCTGATCGATGTCGTCGACCTGGAAGTTCAAGATGGTAAACGTCGCGGGTTGGTGATCGTTCTTTGGGTAGGCGAACACGGTCCCACCGCCGGGTAGATGGATCTGTAAGCCCGCGCTTTGTTGATCGGCGCTGAGCCCGAGGGTCTGCGCGTAAAACGCTCGAGCCTTGGTCAGGTCGTCGACCGAAAATCCGCTAAACGCTGATTTTGGCGTGAACATCGTCTTCGCTCCTTTTGAGGCCAATTTTAAATCTTGAGGCGTCACAAGGAGCGCCGCGCCGGCAGAATAGGAGCCTCGGATGGCCGAGCTACCACGACCGCCGTGCACATTCTGTGCGATCGCGGGACGGCGACTGCAAGCGAGCTTCGTCTACGAAGCCGACGACATCGTGGCGTTCATGGATATCCACCCGGTCAATCCAGGCCACGTCCTGGTCGCGCCGCGGCAGCACTTCGCCTCGATCCGGATGGTGTACGCGCGGTTCATCCGCCGCGCGGCGGCTGCTGTTGGTCAGGTTCAGCGCGGGCCAGCCAGACGCCGGCGGGAATCATCAAACGGTAGACGTAGCGCATCAGCCAGTTGGGGCCGTGCGCCTCGTTCAGGTGATCAGCCAGCCGGCTAACCGAAACGAGTACGCTGGGCCCTGGGTCGCTCGATGTTGTTGCCATATCTGTCTTTCCATTCAGGGCCGCACTTCCCGCCCCGGGATGACGCAGGTCAGAGCCGAGAGCGCTTCCGCCCACTCCTCTTGCGACGTTGCCTTATGCGCGCGGAAGTTGATGCCCAGCGTGCCATACTTGGCCGCACTGCTAGACTGCGGCGCACCGCTGTAAACGTCCGCCCGCCAGGTGATCTCGAACCCGACGAAGCCGGCGCCAACCACTACCATCGCCAGCTCTCCTTCCAGGAGAGCACCGGCAATTCAACCGGTCCAGAGATCGATGATCTGTTTGGCGCTCTGGGGCACCGGCTTCTGGACCAGGATGTCGCCGATCTGCAACCGGCCTGTCGGCTTGAGAACCCGCGCCATCTCGGCCAGGCCGGCGCTTTTGTCGGGCATCAGGTTGAGCACGCCGTTGCTGATCACGACATCAGCCCAACCGTCCTCCACCGGCAGGGCATCGCCGGTGCCCTCGCGGAACTCCACATTCTGGAGTCCAGCGTCCGTTGCGGCCCGCCGCGCTTTGGCCAGCATGGCGGGCGTCATGTCCACTCCGATCACCTGGCCGGTACCGCCGACCATCCGCGCTGCAATCAGGCTGTCGATCCCAGCGCCGGAGCCGACGTCCACCACCCGCTCACCGGGCCGGAGTCGTCCGAGGCTGAACGGATTACCTGTCCCAGCGAACGATTCGATCGACGCCTCCGGAATGCCGTCGAGCCATGCCGGGTCGTAGCCGAGGATTCGAGCCAGCGGGCGCCCAACGGAAAAATGGAAACCCAACTCCGGATGCTCGGCGACCTCGGCGTACTCGAGCTGGATTGCTCGGCGCAGCGAGTCCAGGTCGAGGTTTAATCCAAATGCAGGCAGGTCAGGTGTTGGCGCGACCCGTGGCATGGCTCCACTGCTCTCTAAAAGGTCAGCGTCGAAGCGCCGGACGCCATGTACTCGATGACGTTGTCAGCGGTGACGATCCTGGCAGCGGGGATCAGGTCCGCCTCAGTTATCCCGCGGGGCTTGGCGCACGCGCCGCACGCCCAGAGCTGCCCACCATTGTCCAGGAACTGACGCATCACATCCTTGAGGGGCGGGAAACCCTCCTTCTGGACTTCGTCGGCGTAGCCATACGTCGCCAGCCGCACTCCCTCGATCGTCAGCAGTACGACCGTCTCCTGGTCGGCCGTGGCCGACACATTCCCCAGCACGAAAGGGAGCGTGGCGCGTTCCACGTCCTCTTTGCCATGTGTCGCGTGCACCAGAATTTTCGCCACGCGGGGTTCCCCTTTCACTTCTTGCGGATGAAAAACCGCGAGCGGCCGGGCTCCGAGATCATCGCCAGGAGCTCGTTGCCCGTGAGCCGGCTCCAGGCCGGGATACCTTCGTGGGCGGTAGCCTCCTCGCTGATAACCTCCAGCACCTGGCCGCTCTGCAGCTCGCGAATGCGGCCGCGGATCAATGGCGTCAGGTCCCCGCAGCCCGCCTGGCCCAGATCGACCGTCACGTCGGCGACGGGTTGATGGGTGTCGGCTTGTGTCATCTCGTGCACCTCCTTGGCACGCTGACAGACTAGGGGCGCACCGATCCGCACACATCGCGCAAACGTCCTATATTTTCAGCAGTACTGTTTGCCAGAGGCACCGAGCGGGGAGTTCGTCTACCACATGGAAGACATGCTCGATGTGTACACCAGACCGTACGCCCCGCGTCGTCCCCAGGTGTGTCTGGACGAATCCAGCGTGCAACTGATCGGCGAAACGCGGATCCCGGTGCCCATGGCGCCTGGCCAGCCCGCGCGCTACGACTTCGAATCTGGGTGGACCTTTGCCCAATCAACATCGCTCCCACGGGCCGCTACTTGAGGGACACGATGACGGAACGCTTCACACCGTTAGGCATATCGATCCGGGACACGGGATGGGACTGTCGTTCACGGCCCGCGATGTGCGGATACTGCGCGACCAGCTCCTGTCTCACGATGATTGGGATAAAGCCGGTCACGCATATGCCACCCAGCACGATCGCTACTACGGCATTGTTCGGACCTGGTATGGGTGGGCACAGGAGCTGAATCGACCCCAGGGCCCGGAAGCCGACATCTGGAGAGCTAAGCTCAACGACGTGGGCGCACAAGAGCCGGACCTTTTGCCTGATGTGGTAGTCGGAGCCGGTCCCAGCGTCGATCTTGACGCATCCGCCAAGGCCAGATTCTTTGCCCATGATATTCCGGAGGTCTCCAGGGCTCACGAAGCGGCATTGGCTCATTGACGACGCCCTCGCGCTTCTGCTGAACTCAGGGCAGGTCAAGCACACGCGAGACGCGTCCGAGTATCGCGACCCGTGGCCGATGTTCGGGCCAGTGGCTCTCGGTAGAGAGCACGCTTCAATGATTGGTAGAGTTGCCGATGGCACGCCCGCATAGCTCAGCGGACAGAGCAGCGACCTTCTGCGTGGACTCCAGGCTGACGTCGCGACGGATGGCGGAACGATCGACCTGCACGTCTCGCACTCCAAGCGGGCGTTGGGTCATATCGGCGATTTGGATACCACGTAGTGGCCGACACCGGTGTGTATCAGCAGATGGAGTGGCAGCCGCCGGGCTAATTCAACTGGCGGAGTCGCCCCGTTGCACGTTCTCCGCGATCTCTGCGTGGGTCGCGTACCAGACGTGGCCCTGGTGCTGATGTAGTCGATCAACTCTTCGAGTACGGCGGTCCGTGTGGGTGCATGGTCAGCTGGAACAGGCCGCCGTCGGCCTACGCGCGGTCGAATTCGGCGCGCCAGATGGTGAGCACGCCGCGCGGTGGAGTGTAGGGGGCGAACGGCGGTGTAGCGGTCCATGCTGAAGTACGGCGCGTCGTCGCGGATCCACTCTACGGGAATTTCGACAACCCCCGTTGGCTCACCGTCTTCGACAAGCTCATAGGGCTCGTCGTCGGCCATTTGCGACGAGTCGTACTGCAACCCGAGCTCGCGGATGATGCCGAGCGTCGCTGCGCTGAAATCCCACGATGGCGTGCGCACCCTGACCGGCCGAACGCCGGCCAGCTTCTCCAGCGTGTCGGTGGCACGCCAGGCCAGCTCGCGCTCGTCCGCTGGTCGCAGCTGCTGGTTGCGTTCGTGGATCCAACCGGAGATCCCCAGCTCGTGGCCAAGGGCGATGTAGCTGCGCAGTTCGTCTGTCCGGCACCACCGGCACGAACACCTTGTCGTCCGCGTGCTCGCCAAAGTTGGCCCGCACCTGGTCGAGGACGTGTGTGACTTCGTCCATCAACTTGCCACGGCCGCGTTTCAGCTGCCGAATGCGTTTGCGATTCTCTTTGCCGAGCGACACGACAATGGGCGCGGCGACCCGGGCCATGGCCTGCCGATCCTCGAGCTGCATGCTTGCCCCCTGACTTGTGCGGCGTAACGCGCCGGGGTGTCATCATTGCGCCCCCGCCCAGTACTTGCCAAGCCTGTCTGAGCGTGTCGCGGGTCGTTAGACCCTGATCTGGGCCGATCGTCGGATATCTTGCGACGATGATCCGACCAGGATCTCCCGCTCGCCGGGCTGAACACTCCAATCGTGGCGCGCCTCATCCCAGTGGGCGAACGCTCGCGCTGACAACTCGAAGTTGACGGCCCGCTTTGCGCCAGGCTGGAGATCCACTTTGACGAACTCACGGAGTTCCTTCTCGGGTGTGTCGGCGTCAGCGGCCGGATTGCGCACATAGAGTTGGACCACCTCGCACCCGCGCCGTGGACCCACATTGTTGATCTCGACGCTTACGCGGACGGGCCCGTGCCCCGAAATGCTGAGCTGCCCGTATTCGAAGCGGGTGTACGACAGCCCGTGACCGAAGCAAAAGCGTGGTGCCACGTCGGCCTTGTCGTAGTGGCGGTATCCGACAAGGAGGCCCTCGTCGTACCGCACCACGCCGTTTAGGCCAGGATAGTGCGTGAACGCGGGCGTGTCCTCCACGCGGACCGGGAAGGTCGTCGGCAGTCGTCCCGACGAGTCCACATCGCCGAACAGTACATCGGCCAAGGCGTTGCCGCCCTCCATGCCCGGGAACCACAGCTGAATGATCGCGGCCACCGCGTCGGCCCATGGCATCGTGACCGGAGCGCCCGCGTTGACGACCACCACCGTGCGCGGATTCGCCGCGGCCACCGCCCAAACGAGGTCATCCTGATCACCGGGCAGGTCCATGTGCGGCCGGTCACTCCCCTCGCATTCCCAGGCGCCGTCGTAGCCGACGAACACGATGGCCGCATCCGCTTCTCGGGCCGCCGTGACGGCGCGCTCGCGAGCGTCGGGGGCCAACCTGGGACGCCCGCCGATCCGCAGGCCAGCCAGGTCAATGTCCGAGTCAACCGCGAACTCCACCACCAGGCGATAACTGCGACCGGCCTCCAGGTCGACTTCGGCCGTACGCTCGGCGGTGCCCTGGCGATACGTCCGGTCCGGCTCGGTTGTGACCAGCAGCGGGCGATCGTCCAGGAACAATCGCGCCCATCCTGCACTGGCCAGGCCCAGTTCCCAGACGCCGGAGTGGTCCGGCACGAACTCGCCCGTAACTCTGGCGGAGAAGCGTCCGGTCGGGACACCTGGCGCGGGTGAGCCGCCCCAGCGGATGAGCGTCTGCGAGACAGTCTCACGCAGGACTGGCGCGCCCGTCAGGTCCGTCGTTGCAAACACCTCCACCTGCATGCCGGGCTCACCGTCGGGCGTTCGCACCCAGCGGTAATCGAACGCTGGCGTCGGTCCGGGCAGCATCGAGCCCGGCTCGTGGATGACTTCGAGTCCCGTAGCGGCGCGCGTGCGGATGGCCTCGAGTGGATTGGTGACGTACGTTGGCGTTACTTCGGCCGAGCCGCCGCCCTGTACCGCCAGGCGATCGGCTTGGGCGCCGACAACCGCTAGCCGCTGGAGTCGCCTGGGATCGAGCGGCAGGACATCGGCATTGCGCAACAGCACGATTGCTTCGGTTGCCGCTGCTCGAGCCACGTCGGTGGCGCTTTCGCCTGATGCGTTCGCCGGATGGCTGGTGCGCTCGATCAGCCGCAGCAGACGCTCCGCCGCGGCGCCGACATCGGATTCGGCGATCTCATGTCGGGCGACCGCCTCCACCAACAACGGGCCGAGATACCTGGCCGGCCCCGGCATCTCGAGGTCCAAACCCCTCGCGACGGACACGGTACTGTGCGTCCCGAACCAATCGGAGATGACCGCGCCGTCGAAGCGCCACTCTTCTTTCAACAGGCGCTGGAGCAGCTCGGCGTGCTCGCAGCAGTACGTACCGCGCAGCCGGTTGTACGCGCCCATCAAGCTCCACACGCCGGCGCGGAGCACCGCGGCTTCGAACGGTGGCAGGTACAGCTCGCGCAGCGTCCGTTCGGCCACCTCCACGCTGATCGTGAGGCGCTCGTGCTCCTGGTCGTTGCATACGAAGTGCTTGACGCACGCACCGACGCCGCGCTCCTGGACGCCTTCGATGTAGGCGACTGCCATCTCGGCGGTGAGATACGGATCTTCCGAAAAGCTTTCGAAGTGGCGTCCGTTCAGTGGATGGCGGTGAATGTTCACCGTCGGTCCGAGCAGCACACCGGCACCTTTCGCGCGCGCCTCGTCGGCGAGCACGCGTCCGACACGCCGCACCAGGTCGCGGTTCCACGTTGCTGCCAGCGCCGATCCGCACGGCAGGCTGGCGGACGATCCCACCGCCCAACGCGGCCCGCGCGCGCCGGCCGGGCCGTCGGTCACGCGCAGCGCGGGGACGCCGACCCGGTCGATCGGCGCGGTGTGCCAGAAGTCGACGCCCGCGGTCAGGGCGGCTTGCTCTTCCAGGGTCAGGCCAGCCTCGGCTAATGGCGCGAACGAGCGAGTGTGTTCGGTCACCAGGTCTCCTGTCGGTGCAGGCTATCGCTGGAGCACGGTCATCGGCCAGCTAACCTGTGCGAATAGGTCTTTTCCGTTGCGAGTTGCCAGACCCACATGTCCAGCCTTACGGTGACCCTCACCGCTGCCCCGAATGACGCCGTCCGCATGCTGATCGCGGAGTTGGAAGACGTCCTGTCGGCCGAATACCCGCCCGAGCAGCGCCACGGGCTGCCACTCGAAGCCATCTTCCAGCCGCACGTGCGCTTCTTCGTCGCCACGCTCGACGGCGCCCCGGCTGGCTGCGGCGGCGTCGCCCTCTTCGATGGCTTCGCCGAGGTCAAGCGCATGTACGTCCGCCCGGCCGCCCGCGGCCAGGGCATCGCGCGTGCCATCCTCGCGCGCCTCGAAGCCGAAACCCGCGCCGCCAACCTGCCCACCCTCCGCCTCGAAACCGGCGACAAGCAAACCGACGCACTCCGCCTCTACCGGCGCTACGGGTTCACCGAGTGCCCGCCTTTCGGCGACTACGCCAATCTGCCGCCCCACACCATCTCCACGAGCATTTTCCTGGAAAAGCCCGTCGCCCGCGGCATGGCTGAAGCGCCCCATTCGTCCTCCTAAAGGTTGTGCACGCTAATCGGCACGCGCCTGGCCAGTTCGGTAACTGAAAGTAGGCCCCGACTGGCGGCTGGCCGAGACCTGCTGGGCCATCACAGCGGCCTTGACGAATATGAGGCTGGTTCTGGTAAAGGCGGGCATGCGCAAGATGTACCGCGTGAAGCTGTTTGGGGAGGAGCGTGGGTAGCCACCACCCTGAAGTTGGCGCCGACCTTTTAGAGTAGGCGCCCGAAGCTGTCGTAGGGCCGCCCTCCGGTCAACCGCTTCGCTGGTCAGGTTCCAACGAGGTGAAGTACTCCTGCAACAATCGGTGGACGAAGATGTAGCCTCCGCCCACCCGCCGTAAGAAGATCCGCTCGGTCGCATAATCCAGGAAGCGGACAGTGTCGCGCGGCAGCGCGTCGGCACGCCAGAGCACGCCGCGTAGCGCGTAGTGGGACAGGTAGGCATAGCCGCCGTACGCCAGTCCAACAGCAAGCCCAGGGACCAGCCCGAAGACAAGCGCGCTGAACAAACAGCCTATGGTCAAACTCCAGCCATGTGACCAGCTGCCGGTAGACCAGCCCGAGGACCACTGCGACCACCAGTCCGAGCAGGATAGCGACCCGTCCTGACCGTCGGATTCCCTGGTTAGGAACCACCTTCGCGTCGACCTCGCCACCGACTAACCCGCCGACCAACCCGCCGACGAACCCGCCTAGTGGCGCGAATGCCGCCGCGGCAACCAGCCCGTAGCTGAGTCCCGACCCCAGCACTCTCAGCGTCCGATCGATGGCCTGCTCGAAGGCAGGCGCTTCGCTCAATCCGAGGGCCAAGCCGAACACCAGCCCGGTCGCAAAGCCCAGCACGAGCCCGGCGATCAGACCACCTCCCGCATGGGAGGCTGCCTGCTTCACCGACCAGCGAATCGTCTCCACGACGGCGACCCGCCGCGGCCTTATCGCCGGACCATTGCTCAGGATGCCGGCCAATGCGCCAGCCGGCGCGAAGGTCAGCCCAGCCAGCACTCCCAGGAGAACTTGCGCCACCGCGGCCGAACCGAAACTCAGGAGCCCGCTAGCGAAGCCGGCGATGAGTGCGATCACCATCCACCCGATAATCGCACTGCGAACGGCCGGCCAGAAGTGGCGTCCGGTCCCTCGACTCGTGTCATTCACACCGCCGAAGAGACCCGCCACCAAACCGGCGGCGAGCCCCGCGGCCACCCCGTCAACCATCCCGCGGACACCAACGGCCAGCATCCCGATCAGCACCCCGAGGACCATGGCACTGCCAAGGCGGTCGGTGAGCACATAGCCGCGGCGCAAATCCGCCGTCGCCAGCCATCCCGGTTGCAAACCCTCCAGGTAAAACACCGTCTGGCCCTGCTGAGTCAAGCCATTCGCGAGCCACCCGAGCCAGCGCATTGTTTGCGGTCGGGCGTAGCGCGAACCCTCGCCGTGGTGCGCGAACATGCGGTCGACGTAAGCCGAGAACAGGTGTGCGTATGGGTCTCCAGTAGTGCCGACGATGGGTAGGCTCGTCACTCCGACGCCACGATACGCCTCGGCCATCACGTTGAGCAGCAACGGCTGCGTGGCCATGGCGCGGAGGGCAGGGTCGGCGTGCAGTGCCTCGCGCAGCCCGGTCAGCGGGGTGCCGTCGCTGCCCAGGTAGCGTTCTACCTGCTGCTCGTCGAGCGGCTGCACACGCACTACTCCGCGGAGTCGGAGTCGGGTGGACCGCAAGGCCTGGTATTCCTGGGTACGACTGGTCACGACGAGTGCGGGGCGATCTTGGTGCCGCCGCGCCTGGAAGCCACTGATTGCGTCGACACAGGCTGCCCGATGGTCGGCTGGAACCTCGTCGAGGCCGTCGAGCAGGGGCAAGATTCGCTCGTCTTTCACCCAGGTCCGTGCGGTGTCTCGTGGCACCTCGTACGGGCCCGGCCGGGTCAACTCGTCGAGGAGCCACTCCTCCAGAGGCGGTCGCCGCAAAGCCCATGAAGCAAGCGGTAGCACGACCGGAATGGGCAGGACTTCGTTCTGGACCGCCCGCTGGACGAGAGTTTCGAGCAGCACAAGTAGCAACGTGGTCTTGCCGGACCCCGGTGCGCCCAGCAATAGCAGTTGTCCGTCACGCGCGTCGAACACCTCGACGATGGTCGACCCGGGCGGCAGGGCGGCCCGGAATCCGGCGTCAGGTTCGGCAGAAGAGCGCTCCAGCACACCGAGTCGTCCTTGCGGCGGCGATGGAAACGACTCAAGTCCAGGAGCTGCATCCACCAGCCCGAGTTTGAGCAGGGGTGCATTCCCAAGCACCTGCTCCAGTAATCCGCGTTGCGGTTGCGCTGGGTCTCCCCGAACCCAGTGGCGGCGTATCTTGGTGAGTAGATCCTCGCGCTGCTTCCGCACGCGCGGATCGATCTGCCCGGTGGCATAGACCGTCCGCATGTCGATGGTGCCGGTCTGGCTGCCGCCGATGACGACCACCTGGCCGCCCTGGGCATTGATCTGCCCCACCACCTCACCACTGATCCCCGGCTGGGCGGACTCGTCTCGCTTCAATCAGTCTGCACCGTGTCGCCCATCGAGATCGTGCCGGTCTGATCGCGGCCGACGACGATAACGCGCCCGCCTTGAGCGTTCAACTGCCCGACGAGTCCGCCCGTAATCCCGGTCTGGGCTCCCTCGGCTTGTTTGAGTAGCTCAGTTGCGAGGTCCAGCACTTCCTGGTCTCGATCGACGCCAGCCTCCTGAAGTACTTTGGTGGCAGGTTTGGTGTACGTGTCGGGGTCGTCGGCGTAGTCGGCGATGGTTCCCTCGAGCTTGGGATGGGCGGACCCGAACTTCCTGAGGATCAGCGCCTTCAGGCCGGCATAGCCATCCTTGACTGCCTGATCAGCGACAGGTTTGAGTGCTGCGCCAGCCAGGGACAGTGCGGACAGCACGATGGTGATTGGTTCCACGAAATTCGCCCTTTACGCCCAATCGTACTGTTACTGCGACCCGTACAGCTCGAGGTACTGGACACATTCCGATCTACCTGCTACAGAGGCTGGCGTGATCGCTGTCTGATTGACACAGCTCAGCGCGGGTCTGTCGCAGTTCGGACCGGAGACACATGTTCGCTGAGCGGCGCTAGTTCCCACCATCAAGCCGTAGTTGGGCTCAATCACTGCGGTCCCGCGCAAGTTTCACCGCCCAGCGCCGCCCATCATCCGTGGTGTCGACGAACCAGTTGTCGCCGCGTTTTGTCTTGGTCCGCTTGTCGGGAAATCCTGCGGGTATCTGTCGTGCGAGTTCCGCGATTTCAGCCGGCCAGCGTCGAACAAGCTCGTGCCCGTCCCACGTTTCGACGGGTTTACCGCGAGCCCACTCAAGCGCCCGCCATCGTCTACGTCAGGTACCAGAGGCCAGCGCTCCCAGAGGGACTTGAACCCCCGACCGCCGACAACCTGTAGAGCTGCGGAGTGAGCCCTTCGCGATCGCAGCGGAGCCGAGTACGAATCCAGGCCGTCCAATAAGGGTTAATCCAGGAGATCGGCGAGGCGGTGTTCGGACTTCGATCCTCACCGACGCTCGACGGCAGATCCAGGAAGCGCGGCCACGGATCAAGAACGCCGCAACCATCCTGGCGCGTGGTCTCGTCGCTCAGGCCGCGCCACCGGCGGGGGATGACAGAGTGCTCAGACAGTGATATTCTGCGCGCCGCTCAGAAAGCCGACTCGCAACAGGCAGAAGGAGGTGCGCATCCGTGATCATGCAGCGAACCCGCATCATGCCACAGTTCGGAAAAGGCTCCGAAGTGCGCGCGCAACTAACCGACTGGGCCAAGCATGGCCAGAGCAAGGGCCACCAGATTGCCCTGGGCCAAAGGCTGTTCTCCACCGAGGGTCAGGCGTTCGTTGTCGTGACGTTGGCCGACGACCTGGCGGGCCTGGACAAGATCCGCCAGGAGAACGCCTCCGACGGCGACTTCCAGAGCCGATCTACCCGGCTGGCGCCGCTGCTGGCCGATGTCCCGCGCACCGTCGTGCTCGAGCGTCTGCTGGCGCCGGCCATGCGTACCGGCACGATCATCAGTCAACTGATCTCGTTCGCGCCGGCCGCCGGGGCTGCGCCGGCCGTGCGCCAGAAGCTCGAGGGGTTCGTGAAGGATCGCCAGGCCAGCGGCATGACCATTGCTCTCTGGCTACGGCTCTTCAGCTCCGAGGGGACATCGTTTACTGCACTCGGCCGCTACGCCGACCTTGCCGAGCTGGACAAGCATCGTCAGGCCGGTCGGCAGGCAGTGATCGATCTGAGTCTCGCACTTGCCGGCCAGGTCCAGGCTCCCCCCCAGATCAGGATCACCGAGACGATCGTTCCTCTGCCAAGCTAAGACCGGCACCGGGAGCGCTGCCGGCCGTCTCGCACTGGACCACGACACTTCGCCTTCTCTGGTGGCTCGCCCTCCATTGCTCAAAGGCGGTTGGGCTTAGCGCTCTGAGCGCCTCCAGAAGGTCAGGTTCGGCCAGCACCGTAGAGACGCGTCCAGTCTGGCCCACAGGCTTCCCCGCGGATTACTCGCGTGTAAGGTCCCATTCGGTGGTGATGGTGGCGCCGGGCTGCTGCTGGACGTCGGTGTCGTACAGGTGGTCGGGGGTGCGCGGGTCGAGCATCTTGTTCACGACGCCTCCCGCGGGCGTGAGCGTAAACGGGGTATTGCCCGAGGTGCGCACGCACGACGGTGGGGTGTTGATCTGGTCCCAGTGATCGTTGCCCTGGACGGCGGGGATGCGCAGCACGAACGAGTAGCCGTTGTCGTCGCCGAAGTTGGGCGGGGCCGGCATGCCAGGCGGCACGGCTGGCAGCGGCGGTGCTTGAAATCCGGGCACCGAAAGCAGGTCACGATTGACGAGGATGGTCAG